>Ga0137375_10011986_pt1 | contig 10267 bp, 7 predicted proteins | sample SagtaG_24_FD_104936 | JGI IMG/M metagenome (GOLD analysis project Ga0137375, IMG submission 104936) | Vadose zone soil microbial communities from Sagehorn Ranch, Mendocino, California, USA - Sage1_R_113_16 metaG | ecosystem: Environmental > Terrestrial > Soil > Vadose zone | place: USA...
CGTGACAGCCCGCTAATTGACCGGGCCGTTCGCATCGTTGCGCATGCCAGGCTCCAGGGTGGCCCGCTGAGCCAGGCAGCGCTTGCCCGCCAGCTCCGGGCGGAGGGTTACAGCATCGCCAATGACCGGCTCCGGTGGCTGGCGACCATCAGCGGGCTGGAGTCGGCTGTGTGGGGCACATGCAATGACTTCTGCTGGCCGTCCGGGATCTTGGCAGCGCGGCGGGCGCGAGGAAGATCGCCAGCGCGCTGTTGGCGAGCTGCGCGAGCGAGCCGCTGAGGGGGTCCATGCGCTGGTCACGGGAGAGGACTGGGCAGCATGGTTGCGGCTGGCCGCCCGGCTCCCAGGCTGGAGTTTCACCAACCTCATGCTGATCGCCAGCCAGCGACCCGGCGTGACCATGATTGCCGGATACAAGGAGTGGCAGGCACGCGGACGGCAAGTCCGCAAGGGCGAGCCTGGTATCCAGGTCGTCGCCGAGCCGCGCCCGTTGCCCGGCCTGTCTGGCGCTCCTGTACCGGCCGCGAACCCTGGGGCGGCTTCCGGGGCTGGGGATCACGCACGGGCGGTCCGGTGTACCTATGTGTGGGACGTCGCCCAGACCGATGGATCCCCGGTGCTGGCCCGGAGCTGCCGTTATGGCCGGGGGGAGGACTGCCGCCGGGGCTCTGGGACGCGCTGACGTGGCTGGCCCGGCGCGAAGGGTTCGGCGTGGGGCGCGCGCCGTGCGGTCCCTCGGACAGCGTCACGAACTGGAGTGGCCGGCGCATCGTGATCCGGTCTGGCCTGGACGGGTCTGAGGCGGCTATGGCGCTGCTGCACGAACTCGGTCATGTCCTGGCGCACGACGGCCTATCTCTTGTAACGGGGACCAGTACCGCCGGGTGCCGGGGTGTCCGGAAGGTTGAGGCTGACTCCGTAGCCTTCACCGTCGCGACGCGCCTGGGCGTGGACACGTCTGCTTATTCGTGGCCTTACGTGGCCAGCTGGGCGGGCCGCGACCCGCGCGCCCGGCCAGAGGAGACCATCCGCGCCTCGGGGGAGCGCGTCACTGTCGCGGTCGGCACGATTGCTGCCCACCTTGACGTCATTTTGTTTGCCGCGCCGTCGTCGGAGGCGGTGCCTGCGTCGGCGCTCACGGTGGATGCGGCAAGAGGCTACGAAGCTGTGCCGGAGCATGCCGGCCACGGCGCACATCCCGGTCGCTACAACTGGCCAGGCCGCCGAGATCTCATGGGCGGCGGCCCCGGATCGTCCAGCGACTGACCTTGGCCGTGTGCTTCTCGACGCAGAACGGTTCTACGTCGGCCATCTCAAGCGCAGCTGGGTCCCCGGTTACATCGCGGCTCGCGGCCTGCATCCGGCGCTGGCGGCGCAATGGCACATCGGCTACGCCCCAGCGGGATGGACTGCACTTATCAGCCACCTTCGTAACCTCGGCCATGACGACGCCCTGATCGAAGCAGCCGGGCTGGCCCGCCGGTCCTCCCGCGGGACTCTCATCGATCACTTTCGTGACCGCGTCATGCTCGCCGTACGGGACGAGCACGGTATGGTTGCCGGTTTCATCGGCCGGGCGCGCCCGGAAGCCGGACCAGCCGTTCCCAAATATCTGAATAGCCCGGAGACCTCCGCTACACGAAGGGCGACCTGCTGTTCGGCCTGCATGAGGCTCGCGACCGGCTTGCTCGGGGCGCCATGCCCGTCATCGTCGAGGGCCCGTTCGACGCCATCGCTATTACCGCTGCCGATCCGCTGAGGTATGCCGGGCTGGCACCTTGCGGAACGGCCTTGACCGGCCGGCAGGCCGTAGCGCTTGGCCGTGCCAATGACCTTGGCCAGATGGGGCCGGGACGGTGAGGGCCTGCAGGTCGGCAGCCAGGTGCAGGTAGCCCAGCGGAGCCGGCTCGATGAGATGAACTTTGGCGTACCGCGGGTCTGGGTGGGCGAGCTCAAGCGCCATGGTGAACCCCTTCCGACCTGTTCAGCAGACCGCACCGGCCCGGCTGGGATTGGGGTCTTCCGCTCTTTCCACCGTATCTCCGGCGCAGGCACGGGCGGTTCAAAGCCCTCGAAGCCATCCAGGCGAGCATGGCCTTCTGGTAGTCAATCGCCTACCCGGCTTTCGGCCTGGTGATCGGGCCGCCCATCCGCGGGGCCGGCCTCGATGTGTGCGGGCATTTTGGGGTAGGCCCGGTCGAAGCGGGCGCCGGCCGGGCCGGGCCGGGCCGCGGAGCGCAGAATGAGGGGTTGGCCCGGGAAGGAGAAACGACGTGGCCGTTGAGGAGAACCCGGGGATTCTGCTGTACACGCGGATCCGCAAGTCGCCATATTTCCACGCCTCGCGCCGGCACGGGGTGCGCCGCTACAGCGTCTACAACCACACCTACCACCCGCGTCACTACGGCGACCCGGTAGCGGAGTACTGGGCGCTGTTGGAGGGCGTGACGCTGTGGGACGTGGGCGTGGAGCGCCAGATCGAGATCGCCGGCCCTGACGCGTTCACCTTCGCCAACATGATGACCCCGCGCGATCTGAACAAGTGCGCCGTGCGCCAGGCCAAGTACGCGTTCATCACACTGCCGGACGGGGGGATTGCCAACGACCCGGTGCTACTGCGGCTGGAGGACAACCGCTTCTGGCTGTCGCTGGCGGACTCCGACGTCGGGTTGTGGGCCCGCGGGCTCGCCTACCACTCTGGCCTGGACGTCACGATCGGCGAAGTGGACGTGGCGCCGGTCCAGATCCAGGGGCCGAAGTCCAGGGAAGTCATGGCCGGCCTGTTCGGCGAGAAGATGCTGGAACTCCCCTACTACCGCATCTCCGAGGACCTTGAGCTTGAGGGCATGCGCGTGTGCGTGTCACGGACCGGCTACACCAGCGAGCTCGGCTACGAGATCTACCTGCACGATGCGACGGCGAACGGGACCAAACTGTGGAACACCGTGCTCGAGGCCGGGCGGCCGCACGGGCTGCAGGTGACCGGCCCGTGCCACATCCGCCGCATCGAAGGAGGCATCCTCGCGTTCGGCTGCGACATCTGGTACGACACCAACCCTTTCGAGGTGGACATGGGCTACCCCTGGATGGTCGACCTCGGCCAGGAGGCTGACTTCGTCGGCAAACAAGCACTGCAGCGCATCAAGGCCGAAGGCCCGCGCCGAAAGCTTGTCGGCATCCAGATCGAAGGGCCGGCGGCCGGCTCCTACATCGACAACGAGATGATCGAGATGTACCCGGTGCTGCGGCGCGGTCATCAGATCGGCACCGTGACCTCCGCCTGCTACTCCCCGCGGCTGGAGAAAAACATCGGCTATGCGATGCTGCCAATCGAGCTCGCAGAGCCGCTCGGCCAGCAATTCGAGGTCGAGACTCCTACCGGGTGCCACCGCGGCGTCACCGTGCCCAAGCCATTCATCGACCCCGGCAAACAGATCCCCAAGCAGTGACCAGGCCGGCACCCGGCGGGTTGCCCGCGGCAGCACAACCACTGCACCGCCGGTCGCAGGTCAGCGGCGACCCCGAGGGCGGCCGGCTCACCGTGTCATCGGGCACCACACCGGAAAGCCCGCTTGCTACCTAGCGTAAGCGCGCCGATCACCGAGTTCGGTGCGGCCTGGGCGCCCAAGGCGGGCCGACAACATGCGCCAGAACGGCGGATCTTGCGCATCGGCTGCGGACCAGCGCTGGTCGCGGAGCGTGATCCGGTCGTCGGCCCGCGTGGTGCCGGATCCCTGCCGATTACGAGCTTGTCCAGTTGGGCTGGCACGGTCGCTGGTTAAGGTCCAGAGTTCCCGGTTCTGTGCTGGAGGTCGTGGCGCGATGGTTCCCTGGCTTGCTGTGGCTTCGCGTGAGGACCTTCGAGTGTTACGGCGATGTGGGTCAGTCAGCCAGCCGAGGAGCCGTTCGAGCCCTGGGGGCGGGATGCCGTGCAGCATCGTGGCGTGCCGTCAGGGCTGCACCAACGTTGAGGGCCGGGCCGTGCCAGGAGCCGTCCAATACGGACTGGCCTGGCCCGTGCACGCGGACGACGACCGTTCATGGTCTTGGCCAGCAGGGCCGGAGCGGCGGAAGCCTGCCCGCGAAGAAGCGCGCGGCGCCAGGTGGCATGTTCCGCACACAACTGCCCGGCGCGAGGGACCGCTGTGCGGTACCAGCCGCGCCAATCACCCGCCTTATCGCGGTCCTGTAGCGTCAGCGGACTCCGGATCCTCCCCGCCCGCCGGTGCATATCAGAACAATACCGGCGGCGGAATCTTCGAGCCGGACGGCTCTGCGGCCGCTACTGCCACAACATCGATAATGGACCGCACACCGGAGGCATTGATCGCCTAACCACCGCTGGAGGTCGACCGAGCATGACAGCAGCCGATGACAGGCCCGAGGAATTCCGGCCGCCCACGGCGCTCGAATCGGCTGTCCGCGCCCTCGGAGCGGACACCATCCGCTACCGCGTCGACTACATCATGCTGCCGATGCGCGACGGAATCCGGCTGGCGACCGTCGTCTTCCGGCCGCGCGCTGAAGGCCGCTATCCCACCCTCCTGGTCCGGTCACCGTACGCGGCCGCCATCCCCGATCAGTTCAAGCCCATGCACACAGCGCAGTTCAAGAAGAACTACGTGCTGATCATGCAGAACGAGCGCGGCAGCGAATGGTCCGAAGGCGACTTCGGCATCTTGACCACCACCACCGCAGACGCACAGGACACCCTCGACTGGATCAGCGCGCAGGAATGGTCCAACGGCAAGGTGGGCCTGCACGGCTGCTCCTCGACCGCCGAGAACCAGCTGAAACTCGGCGCCATCGGCCATCCGGCGCTGCGCGCTTGCGTGCCGATGAGCTCAGGCGCGGGCGTCGGCGACATCCCGGGTGCGGAGGGATCGAACGGCTGCTTCTTCCGCGGCAGCGTTCCCATGATCAAGACATGGGCACTGTGGCATGGCCCGTTCGGGGTCCGGCAGCGGCCGAAACTGCCCGCCGACGCCGAGGGCGACGAGCTGGCCCGGATCTTCCGGCAGTACTCGGTGACCGTGCCGGACTTCCGCAGCCCGGAGTACACCGCAGCCCTTAATAAGGCGACGCTGCAAGCACCAAGCGGGCGCATATTGCGGCGGGTGGGCTCGCCGCTGACGGGCTACGAGACCTTCATGGCCGACGGGCCGGCCAGCCCGGCCTGGAAAGTCGTTGACCTGATCAACGCTAGCCACACCGGCGCGACGCCGTCCATCAACATCAACGGGTGGATGGACGTCGGCGCACACGAGACTGTCAAGCTATTCGAGTTCCAGCAGCATCATCCCGACCAGTACCTGATCATGGCGCCGACGGAGCACTGCCGGATGCTGGTGACCGGCCCGGAGGCCCGCCTGGGCCAGCGGCCCATGGGCGACACCCGGTTCCCCTACGACGAGATCATCATCTCGTGGTTCGACCGGTTCCTCCGCGATGAGGCAGATGCCTGGCAGCCGATGCCGAAGGTGCAGGTCTTCCTGATGGGCGCGTGCACCTGGCTGACCGGCGAGTCCTGGCCGCTGCCCGAGACCGAGACGCGGACGCTCTTCCTGGCCAGTGACAAGTCCGCCAACACGCTGTGGGGCGATGGTGCCCTAGTGCCGGCCGCCCGCGGCGCCGGGATCGACGAGTTCATCGCTGACCCGCACAACCCCGTGCCGTCGCTCGGCGGCGACATTGCCACCCAGGACCCGATCTGCGTGGATCAGCGGGTGATTGAGTGCCGGGCCGATGTGCTTGTGTACAGCACGCCCGTGCTGACCGAGCCGATAGCGATCGTCGGCGACGTCAGCGCGGAACTCTACGTGTCAGCCGACGTCGAGGACGCGGATGTCTTCGTCAAGCTCGTGGACGTCTATCCGGACGAGACCGCCTACAACCTCGCCGACAGCTGCTTGCGGCTCCGCTACCGCGACGGCTTCGAGCAGCCAGCCAAGCTCGTGCCCGGCGAGATCCACCGAGTCCGCATCGGCGGCATCACCACCGCGAACTACTTCCCGGCTGGCCACCGGATCCGCATCGAGATCGCAGGCTCCAACTTCCCGCTCGCGGACCGCAACTGGCATGCCGGCGACCGCAACGACCTGGCCACTGACGGCCCGATCGCGCACCTCACCCTGCACCACGGACATGGTCACGAGTCGGCGCTACACTTCCGCGCCTACACCGGCGAGATCACGGTCAACACGCCGATGTCCGACACCCGGTCCGGCAGCCGACCGTGACGGCTTCATGACGGGAACGACTGGTGCTCCTTACCACCCCGCCACAGCCGATCACGCTCTCCCGACTCGGCGCCGGGAAGCTCGGACATGACGTCTCCTCGCGGGGCGCGCAGCCGACCGGCTGGCCTGGCTGCAGGAGGCGGCGCGGCGCCTGGACCACCCGTGGGCGCGGATCACCGCCGGCCGCGCCGAAGCCGCCTTGCGGCTCGCCCAGCACGACCCGGCCGCGGCTGTACGGGCGGTCGCCGCGGTCATCCCCGAGGCGCGCGAGCGGGGATTGCCGTTCGAGCTCGGCCGTTGTCTGCTCATGCTCGGCACCGCGCAGCGCAAAGCCCGCCAGCGCAAGAGGGCCGCTACCACCCTCGACGAAGCAGCCACCATTTTCCGCGCCCTGGGCGCCCAGCGGTGGCAGGCGCTTGCCGACGCGCAGCGCGCGCGACTCGCCCCTGGCCCTGAAGGCGCCCATACTCCCACGGGCCGAGTGGCGGATCGCCGAACTCGTCACCTCCGGCCGCAGCAATCCCGAGATCGCTGCCACCCTGTACATCAGCGTCAAAACCATCGAGGCCAACCTGACCCGCATTTACCGCAAACTCGGCGTGCGCAGCCGGGTCGGCCCCTGGCCTGGCACAACCTCGGCCCATCCAGCACATCAAGCCAGCCTCCACCCCGCTGAGGCCCGGCGAGCCCGGCAACGCCCGAAGCAGCTTCCCCTACTCGGCCACCCCAGCAGCCACTTCCCCGCAGCTGTGACGGCCGAGCCCTCAAAGCCACACCAGTGATGCGGGGCCACACATACGGAATCGCCGAGGCTGACCCCCGCTGGAACCGCTAGCCGGCACCGAAGGCCCGAACCGGAACGGCGGCCCGGAAACGTGGGCTACGCCCGCTTAACCTGTGGGCAGCCCTCCAGCCGGCCCCCGTTTGCCCAGCTCAACCCCAAACGTGAAGACCTCACCAGCTCAGAGCATATGTAGATCTTGAAGATGGTCAAGCTGGGTCCCAGAGTGGTCCCATCGGTGCAGCCTGGGTGTTAGATTCCGGGCGTGGCGGCATCTCGCGGAGCGTCCTTCGAGCACCGGCAAGGGCACCCGTGCACGGACCCGAAGTGCCATGAAGCGAATGCGCAGGGCCTGGCGGCCTACCCGTGCTCACATGCCAAGAGGCGCCGGATGGCGTGGAAGGCACGCATCAGGCGGCTGGCACACTTGTCCGATGACGCCGTGGCGTATCCGTGACTTTCATGAGGATGATCTCGACGCGGCGGTCCGGCTGTGGGATGACCCCGCGGCGGGTACTGCGGTGCCTGTGTTCGGGGTCTCCGACCTGATCTCGGCTGTCCGCGCGGGCGCGCCGGCGGTGGTGGCGGTCGTCGGGGACGACCTGGTCGGGACGGTGGTCGCGACCGTCAGCGGTGCCCGGGCGCTGGTGATGCGGATCAGCCTGGCGCCGGGCTGGCGGCGGCGGGGCATCGGCAGCTCGATGCTGACCGAGCTGGAGCGGCGGCTGGTGGCGGCTGGGGTGCACCGGGCCGGGTGCCTGCTGGGGGGTGAGACTGAGATGGGCGCGGCGGCGCTGGAGCACTGCGGGTACACCGTCCGCAGTGGCATGGTTCTTTACGAGAAGCTGGAGCCGGTCGGGCCCGCCGACGTCGGCATCTTGGGGCAGCTGGGTGGCCGCATGATCCGTGCGGGCATCTGGGACGAGCTGGGCGGGATGGCCCGGGAGAAGGAGCTGATCGAACGGCGGGTCATCCTTCCGCTGGCCAACTCCCGGCTGGCTGGCCGGCTGGGGCTGGTCCCGCCGCAGGCGGTCATCTTGTTCGGCCCCCCGGGCACGGGAAAGACCACCTTCGCCAAGGGGGTGGCCTCCCGGCTGGGCTGGCCGTTTGTGGAGTTGTTCCCCTCCCGGCTGGCCGGGGACTCACCGGCCGGCCTGGCGGCCGCGCTGCGGGAAGCGTTCGCGCTGGTGGCCGAGCTGGACAAGGTGGTGGTGTTCATTGACGAGGTGGAAGAGATCGCCGGGCTGCGCCAGCCGCGGACGGTCTCGGCCGCCCAGGGTGTCACCAACGAGATGCTCAAGCTGATCCCGCCGTTCCGGGAACGGGAGGAGCGGCTGCTCATCTGCGCCACCAACTCCGTCCATGACCTGGATACCGCGTTCTTGCGGCATGGCCGGTTCGACTACCTCATCCCGGTCGGCCCGCCCGACGAGCAGGCCCGGCAGGCGATCTGGGACCAGTACCTGGCCGCGATGCCGCACGCGGACCTGGCTATGGCGGAGATCGTCGAGCGGTCCAGGCTGTTCACCCCCGCCGACATCGAGTTCGCCGCCCGCAGGGCCGCGCAGCTGGTGTTCGAGCGGGTCATGTTCGAGCACGGCGAGGAACTCGCCACCACCGCGGATGTCCTGCGCGGGATCGCGCAAACCCGGCGCACCCTGACCGAGGAGATGGCCGCCCAATTCGAGCAGGACATCCAGGACTACGCCCGGCTGTAGAGGCCGGTTTGGCGCCACTCACCGCGCTGATCGCCGCCGTCACTGCCAGCCAGCTAGCGCCCACAACCCGCGTACCGCATTCGTGGGCCGCCCGACACACGTTCCGCCGGCCGGCCGTGCGATCCTGCTGGATTGCCGACTGCCATGGCTCGCGGTCTCGCCGATTGCGGTGCCGATGACCCTGTTGCCTGGCTGCGGGACGGGCAGCCCAAGACCGTCTTGCTACTGCCAATCCCGTGCCACCATCCAGTCGTCCTGAGCCGACGCGCGGGCGTCGGCTACATCGATAAACGGCATCACGCTGCGTGATGGAGAAGGTCAGGAGAACGCACGCCGAGCCGCCGTTATCTCAAGCCCGAATTTGGGCGTCAACGCTGTAGCTGCCGCAGCATTTTGTGGTGATTTGCCCTGCGGCGTGGACACGTTATCTGAAGCGATGAGGCTTATGCGAAACCCCTATTTCCCAAGATCGACGATCTTGGGAGCCGCAGGTCAGAGCGTCGGAGCAAGATCACGTTCGGGAGTTTTGCATAACGCTCGATGTCTCCGCCGTGACCGGACGCAGACCTCCTTGTCGTTGCCGATTTTCGTCCTCAGTCTCGAACTCGGGAAGTCTGTCTGGAGACATGTGCACGCGGCAAAGGTCCTGGTCATGCACAACATCCTTGAAGGGACTTCAGATAACGATCGTTATGCGCGGCCGACGGGTCGCGGTCGCTGACCGCGAGCAGGCACAGATCTTGGCATTCTGTGCACGCGAAACTCCAGGGGACTAAGAGCGCGGCAATTGGTGTCACTTGAGTCGCTTGGTGGTCGGGCGGGTGTCCCAGCGGTAGCGGGTGCGGGCTCGCTGGATGAGCTGGCGGATGGTGACGAACGCGGCGGCGAGGTAGAGGTAGAAGACGACGATGGCCGGGTTGCGGTCGGTCATCCGGCGCAGCTTGCCGTAGCCGCTGACGCCACGACTGCGGCGCGGACCCGGCGCGCGCGTCTTGGGATGGCTGCGTCCGCACGTGGTATACCGCTGACCGCTGGCCGCGATCATCACTGCCGTCGTCGTGGTGGCCCTCGCCTACCTCGCGGGCAAGCTCCTTTACCGGCTGCGGGACGTCATTCTGCTGATGGTGGTCGGGGGGTTCATCGCCTTGATCCTGAACCCGCTGGTGGTGTATCTGCAACGCTGGCGGATCCGGCGGCGTGGCTGGGCGGTGGCCGTGGTGGCCATCTGGGCGGCGCTGGTGTTCGCCGGCCTCGTGGTGGCGTTCGGTTATCCGCTAGCGCACGGGCTGACCCACCTGTCGCAGCGGCTGCCCGCGTACGTGCAGGACGCGGAGCACGGCCGCGGCTGGATCGGCCACCTGGTGCGCCGCTTTCACCTGGCGGCCTGGGCGGCGCGGAACGCCCCGAAATTGCGGAGCTTTGGCGCGAGCCTGCCAGGCCGGCGCTGACCTTCGGCAAGGGCGCGGTGTCGCTGGTGGTGACGCTGGGAACCATCGCGGTGCTCGTCCTGCTTCTCCTGCTGGAGGGCC
>Ga0137375_10011991_pt1 | contig 10265 bp, 9 predicted proteins | sample SagtaG_24_FD_104936 | JGI IMG/M metagenome (GOLD analysis project Ga0137375, IMG submission 104936) | Vadose zone soil microbial communities from Sagehorn Ranch, Mendocino, California, USA - Sage1_R_113_16 metaG | ecosystem: Environmental > Terrestrial > Soil > Vadose zone | place: USA...
CATCGTCTTCCAGTCCTATGCCCTCTTCCCGAACTTGACGGTGGGCCGCAACGTCGCCTATGGCCTCGAGACCCGCCGCATGGGCGGAGCCGCCATCGGGCAGCGCGTGGACGAGCTCCTGACCCTCGTCGGCCTGACGCGGCACAAGGACAAGTATCCGGCGCAGCTCTCGGGCGGCGAGCAGCAGCGCGTGGCCCTGGCCAGGGCGCTGGCGCCCTCGCCCTCGCTGCTGCTGCTCGACGAGCCGCTCTCGGCGCTCGACGCGCGCGTCCGCCAGTCTCTCCGACACGAGGTGCGGGCGCTCCAGCGCCGGCTGGGCGTCACGACCATCATGGTCACCCACGACCAGGAAGAGGCCCTGACCATGGCCGACCGCATCGTGGTGATGAATGCGGGGCAAATCGAGCAGATGGGGGTTCCGAAGGAGGTCTACCGGCGGCCGAGCACGCCGTTCGTCGCCCGCTTCGTGGGGCAGATGAACTTCATCGCGGCTCAAGCCTCCGGGCGCAGCGGCTGGGCGCGGGTGGGGACGATCGAGCTCAGGCACCAGGGCGGGCTCGCGACGACACAAGGGCAGGCGCTGACGCTGGCCATCAGGCCCGAGGAGGTTCTGGTCGAGCCCGCCGGGGGAGCCGACGGGGAGAACAGAATGCTCGCGCGGATCAGCGCGATCCAGTTCCTCGGCTCCTTCACCCGGCTGCAGCTCGAGGCGCGCGCCGATGGGCTCGAGTCGCTCGAATCCGACGTCGCCGACAGCACCTTCACGGCGCTCGGCGTGGGGGAAGGCGGCGAGATCTCCATCGTGCTCCAGCCCGACGCGCTGCGCGCCTTCCCGGCGGGCGCCGCGCCATGATCCCGCGCGCCGCCGTCACTGCCGGGGCGATCTCCGACCGGCTGGTGCGCCACCGCCTCGGCCGCGAGGACGTGGTTCGCTGGGCCCTCGTCCTGGCCTTCGCCGCCATCCTCTATCTCTTCCTGCTCTACCCGCTGGCCTCGGTCCTCTGGCGGAGCCTCCTCGACAACAGCGGCCGGTTCATCGGGCTCGCAAACTACGCGCGCTACTTCGGCACGCCCGTGATCGCCGCCTCCATCACCAACAGCCTGCTCGTCTCGGTCGCCTCGATGCTGATCACGGTCGCGCTGGCCTTCGGCTTCGCGTACGCGCTCACCCGCACGCGCATGGCACTGAAGGGCATGTTCCGCCTGGCCGCCATGCTGCCGCTCTTCGCGCCCTCGCTCGTCCAGGCCTTCGCGCTCATCTACGTCTTCGGCAACAACGGCATCGTGACCCGCATCACCGGCTTCAACGTCGGCATCTACGGCGCCAAGGGCATCGTGCTGGCGGAGGTCTTCTACTGCTTCCCCCACGCGCTGCTCATCCTGGTGGCGGCGCTCGGGGCGACCGACGCGCGACTCTACGACGCGGCGCGGACGCTCGGGGCCGGGCCCGTCAAGACCTTCCTCACGGTGACGCTGCCGGGGATCAAGTACGGGCTCGTATCCGCCTGCTTCGTGGTGTTCACGCTGGCCATCACGGACTTCGGCGCGCCCAAGGCCATCGGCGGCAAGTTCTCCGTGATGGCGACCGAGATCTACAACCAGGTCTCTGGCCAGCAGAACTTCACCATGGGCGCGACGGTGTCGGTGGTGCTGCTGGTGCCGGCCGTGCTGGCCTTCATGGTCGACCGGCTCGTGCAGCGGCGCCAGTACGCGCTCGTCACGGCCTCATCCACGCCGCTCCAGCCGGAGCCCCGGCCGCTGACCGACGGGGCGCTCCTCGTCTACTGCGGGCTGCTCGCAGGCTTCATCGTCGGCGTGTTCGGGGTCGTCCTCGCCTCGTCCCTCGTCCAGCGCTGGCCGTACAACTTCGCGCCGACACTCAAGCACTACGCCTTCGACACGGCCGGAGGCTACCAGGCCCTCTGGAACAGCATCCAGGTCGCCGCGCTCACGTCCGCGGTGGGCACGGCGCTCGTCTTCGTCGGCGGCTATGTCGTCGAGAAATGCCGGACCGTGGCGAGCGGCCCTCTGTACCTGGCCTCCATGTTGCCGGTGTCGGTCCCCGGCATGGTGCTGGGCCTGGCCTACATCTTCACGTTCAACGCGCCGGGCAGCCCGCTCAACGCGCTCTACGCCACGCTGGCCATCCTCGTCATCTCGAACGTCATCCATTACTTCACGGTCGGTTTTCTCACGGCCACGACCGCGCTCAAGCAGATGGACGCCGAGTTCGAGAACGTCGGCGCCTCGATGGGCGTGCCCTTCTATCGGACCTTCTGGCGGGTGACCGTCCCGATCGCGCTGCCCTCGATCGTGGCCATCAGCATGTACTTCTTCCTGAACGCCATGGTGACGCTCTCGGCGGTGGTCTTCATCGTGGCCCCCGGCACGGAGCTCGCAGCCGTCGCCGTGCTGCTGATGGACGACGCCGGCGACACGGCGCAGGCCGCGGCCATGTCGGTCTTGATCATCGCCACGGGGCTCGCCGTCCGCTGCCTCTACTGGCTGCTCCTGCGTGGCGTGACGCGGCGGACCCAGGCCTGGACCCAGGGGGGAGCGGCACCGGCAGATCTGTCATCATGAGCATGCGGAATGTCCACGTCACCGTCTGCGTCCCGCCCGAGCACTGACGGGCGTGAAGGAGGCCACCGTGCCGCTCGACAAGAAGACCGCGCTGATCACCGGCGCCGCCCGCGGCATCGGGCTGGCCATCGCTTCCCGCCTGGCCGCCGGCGGCGCGCGGGTGGCCGTGCTCGACCTCGACGGCGGTGCGGCGGAGGCCGCGGCTGCCAAGGTCGGCTCGGGCGCCATGGCGATCGCGGCCGACGTGACCAAGGCCTCGGAGGTCGAGGCGGCGGTGAGCCGCATCGTCCAAACGTGGGGGCGGCTCGACATCCTGGTCAATAACGCCGGGATCACCGGGCGCTCGTTCCCGATCTGGGAGCTGTCGGACGAGGACTGGCGGCGGGTGATCGACGTGGATCTCACGAGCGTCTTCCTCTGCTGCCGGGCGGCGGTCAAGGTGATGCTGGGGCAGGGGAGCGGCCGCATCATCAATATCGCCTCCATCGCCGGCAAGGAGGGCAATCCGACGCTGGTGCCCTACTCGGCGGCCAAGGCGGGCGTCATCGGCCTGACCAAGGCCCTGGCCAAGGAGGTCTGCACGCGAGGGATCCTGGTGCACGCCGTCGCCCCCGCCGTCATCGGCACCGAGCTGCTCCAGCAGATGGAGAAGAGCACGGTGGACCTTCTCGTCTCGAAGATTCCCATGGGGCGGGTCGGCCGGCCGGACGAGGTGGCCGCGCTCGTGGCGTGGCTCGCCTCCGACGACTGCTCGTTCACGACGGGCGCGGTGCACGACCTGTCCGGTGGCCGCGCAACCTACTAGCCCGAACTCTTCACGAGCGCGGGTACCGCATCCTGGCCTCCCCTCACCCTACCCTCTTCCCCTCCGGGGGCGAGGGATCAAAATGAATCCCTCTCCCTCGGAGAGGGAGAGGGCTGGGTGAGGGTGGCGTTGTCTCGCGAATAGTCCAGGCTAGCAGGCTGCTGAAAACGGAAGCCTGCGAGCGTAGAGCTGTTAGCGGAGTTGCTTGCGCGCGGGTGGCGGTGCGTCGGTCCGCTGAACGGCCGGAGAGGGCGGGCGCGTCGTACGCGTGGTCAGGACCGTCGTGACGAACTCGTCGGCGACTCTGTCCACGGCTCGCTCGACGACCGCCTGCTGGCCCTTGTAGACCGTGTTGAAGAACCACCTGCCCGCGTCGGACTCGAGGAACTCGGCATAGGCCCTCAGCTCGGCGTTGGTCGCCTCGCGGTAGGCGTACATCATCTCGCGGAGCACTCCGTCGCTGACGATGTCCCGGAGCTGGGCGCGGAAGACGTCCATGGCGATACGCGTCTGCGCCACCTCGTGCCGCTCCGAGCCGGACAGCACTTGCTCGATGCCGCGGTTCCAGCCATTGATCATCGCCTTGTCGGCGGCCCACGTGGCCTCGGAGGCGTGCGAGGCCTCGTCGGTCCGGAAGATGAGGACGAGCCGGTTCTCCGGCGGCTGCTTGTTCTCGAGCGTCGCCAGGTAGAGGTCCCGGGCCTGCGCGCCGCCAGGCTCCGCCGTCGCCCGCTCGAGCCGGATGATCTTTCGGCCCGCAGCCGAGCGGTTCCAGACGAGCACGCGCGTCAGCGCGTCGGCATCGTAGTCGCCGCGGAGCGCCTGCTTGACGGGCCTGGCATAGGCTTCCGGTGAGAACGCGGCGTCGATGGTCTGGACGATCCACCGGCGCGCGTCATAGTCCAGCCGGCTGTCATCCTCGAGGAGCTGCTTCATGCGGGAGCGCACGAGGGCGAGCTGGGTGCGGACACTCGAGCTCTGTAGCGCCGCGTCGATGAGGAGGCTCTTGTTATCCGCCGGCGCGGGCTTCTCGCGCGCCCGCCCCTTCGGCTGGGCCTGGACCGCCTCGACGTGGCCCGCCAGGAGCAGGGCGGCGATGCAGGCGAGAGTCCACCGGCCGGGTCGTGTCATCCCGAGGAGCCTAGCATTCCTGAGCGCGGGGGACAATCACGGGGGCAGGCGCAGCGTGAGGGCGGCGGCGAGGAGGGCGACCTTGGAGACCGACTCGGTGATCCGGTCGTCGAGGGCCATGGCGACCGCCTCGTGGAATGGGAACACGCGGCGCTCGAAGTGCTCGTCGTCGTCGGCCGGCAGCGGATCGGCCGTGAGATCCTCGCCGAGGAAGCAGTGCGCCGTCTCGTCGAGGTAGGCGTTGGACGGATAGAAGCGCGTGAGGAAGGTCAGGCGCGAGGCGCGGTAGCCGCCCTCCTCGCGCAGCTCCCGCTGCGCCGCGGCTTCGGGGGATTCTCCGGGTTGCCCGCCGCCGCCCGGCAGCTCCCACGAGACGTCGCGCGCGAGGTGTGCCTGAACTGGCGGATCAGCAGGACGTGATCGCGGTCCACGAATGGCACCACGCCCACTGTCAGCCCCACGTGCAGCACCGGGTATCGCCGCTCGCTGCCTCCCGGCAGGCGCCACGCGTCCTCGCGCAGGGTCAGCCTGCCCAGGCGGTGGAGGGTCGAGGAGCCGAGGAACTGCCAGGCGCGGTCCATGGGAACCTCCTGGCCGGCCATTATACCTGTGCTATCCTCCGGCCATGACGCCCGACGCGCACGTGGACCGCCTGATGGGCAAGCTCGTGCGCGCCGTAGAAGTGTCACTGGACGCGACGCAGGCGGCGCGCGATGCCGTGGCCGAGATCCTCAAGCGCGGCGCCGAAACGGGCATCCTCTTCTCGCGCCCGCGCGGGGGAGCGCCCGCCACCGAGCTCGAGCTGACCGAGCAGGACCGGGATTTTCTCCGCTCGCTCGGCATCCGTCCTGACCGGGGCTAGCACCGTGCGCGGGCTCCTCCTGCTGGCCGCCCTGATCGTCGTCTTCGTGCTGGTTTCGCCGCTGCTGCGCGGCTGGCGGCTCCGCCTGCCCGGCACCAGCCGGGAGCGGGCCGACCAGCTCGTGAAGGACCCTTTCTGCGGCACGTACGTGCTGCGCTCGCGGGCGATCCGCCGGGAGAGCGGCGGCGAGGCCCTGCACTTCTGCAGTGCCGGGTGCGCCGCGCGGTTCGCCCGCGGCGACCGCCCGGTTTCCTGACTCGCGTGTCCTACCGGGCGCTCGTCTGCGACCTCGACGGCACCCTGCTGCCCGAGCCGCCCGACCTCGACCCCGATCTCGTCGAGGGGTGCCGCCGCGCCGTGGCGCGCGGGCTGATCATGTCCATCGCGACGGGCCGCATGCCGCCCGGCGCGGAGCGCTACGCCGTCGAGCTCGGCCTCACGGCTCCGGGGATCTTCTACAATGGAGCGCTCGTGCGAGACCAGGAGGAAGGGCGCGATCTCATGCGGCTGACGCTGCCGCGCGGGCTCATCTGGCGCGCGCACGAGGTCTTCGCTCACGCGCCGATCAACCCGCTCTTCTACCGCGATGACCAGCTGTACTGCCTCGAGGAGAGCTGGCCGGTCCGCCTGTATTCGCAGGAGCAGGCCGTTCCGCTCGAGGTTATCGACGCGCCCGCCGATTTTCTCAGCATGGGCGGGTTCGTCAAGAGCCTCTTCATCGGCCACCCACAGACGCTCCCCCTCGTGCGGGACGACCTCACTCACGCGGTGGGCGGCGAGGCGCGGCTCGTGATGACGCGGAAGAACTACCTCGAGATGATCCCGCCCGCCGCCTCCAAGGGCGCCGCGCTCCGCTTCCTCGCCGAGCACCTGGACGTGCCGCTCGACGAGATCGTGGCGGTCGGTGACCAGGAGAACGATCTGGAGATGATCCACGCCGCAGGCCTGGGCATCGCCATGCCGGCGGCCCCCGAGCGGGTGCGGCGGGAGGCCGGCCGGGTCGCGCCGACACCGGAGAAGGGCGGCCTGCTCGCGCTCTTCCGTGACATCCTGCCCGAGTACTTCGACTGAGCCACGGCCCTCGACAAGGGAGCGACGACCGATGACGCGTCCGATCCAGAATCCCGTGAAGCGCGCGCTGAAGGCGGGCAAGCCCACCTCGGGCGCCTGGCTCAGCCTCTGCAGCGCGCTCAGCGCCGAGGCCATGGCCGACGCCGGTTTCGACTGGCTGCTGATCGACATGGAGCACGGTCACGGCGACTACCAGACCCTGCTGACCCAGCTCCAGGCGTTGAGCGCGAGCCCCACCGTGCCCTTCGTGCGCGTGCAGGCCAATGACGCGGCCGTCATCAAGCGCGTGCTCGACCTCGGAGCCTGCGGCGTCATGGTGCCGTGGGTCAACTCGCGCGCCGAGTGCGAGGCCGCCGTGCGGGCCTGCAAGTATCCGCCCCAGGGCGTGCGCGGCATGGCGGGCTCGCCGCGCGCGGCCGGCTTCGGGCGCCACGCGGCCGACTACTGGGCGCGCGCGAATGACGAGGTCATGGTCATCATCCAGATCGAGACCCTGGGCGCGGTGGCGGACATCGACGGGCTGCTGAGCGTGCCGGGCGTGGACGTGGCCTTCATCGGACCGGCCGACCTCTCCGCGGCCATGGGCCACGTGGGCGATCCCAAGCACGCCGAGGTCCAGGCCGCCATCGGCCGGGTCGAGACGGCGGCCCGGAAGGCCGGCGTGGCGCTCGCGACGATCTCGCGCGCGTGGGAGGATGCCAGAGATCTCTACGCGCGGGGCTATCAGATGGTCACCCTCTGCTCCGACGCCTCCCTCGTGGTCCAAGGAGCCTCGGCTTTGGTCAAATCTTTCGCTGAGATCGCGTCCCGCTGACCGCGCACAGGCCTGTCGTTGTCCACGGTTCCGTCCGGTTATACTGGCCGTGACCCACGATGAGCGACGAGATCTCCAACCACCCCGGCGACGGCACTCTCCCTGAACCTTCCGCCGGCCGCGAAGCCCTCGAAGCCCGGCTGCGGGAAACCACGGGGCTCCTGGCCGTGGCGCGCGTGGTCAGCTCCACCGCCGACCTGCCCGAGGCGCTCCGGCTGATCTGCCGGGAGCTCGGGCGGTTGACGGGCGCCGAGACCGTGTCCGCGTACCTGCACGATGTCCAGACGGGAGAGCTCCGACCCATCGCCGCCCACGGCGTGCCGAAACACGCCCTCGAGGCGCTCAGCCGGACGGCGCTGTCGCTCCGGGAGCAGGCGGGCTTGGAGGGGCTATTCAGCCGGGGCCGGATCATCTGGACGGACGATGTGGCGGGCGACCCGCGCTTCGCCGCCCAGCCCTTCAAGCGCTTCCCGCATCAGTCGGGGCTCGCCATCCCGCTCGTCCTCGACGGCAGGGTGTCCGGCGCCTTCTACCTGGTGTGGTGGGAGCGGCGCCGGCGCTTCGACGCCGCCGAGCTGGCCCCGCTGCAGGCCATCGGCGAGCAGACGGGCATCGTGCTCGACCACGCGCGGCTGCGGGACGCGCTGGAAGGGCGCGCCGTGCGGCTGCGGGCGCTGTCGCGGCTGAACCAGGTCGTCTCCTCCTCGCTGGACGAGAGCGAGGTGCTCGACACCATCGCCCGCGCCGCCGCCGAGATGATGGGCGCCCCGTTCGTCTCCTTCTGGGTCGCCGACGAGGGAACGCAGACGCTCAGCCGGCGCGCGGTTTCCGACGAGGCGCTCGGCGCCGGCCTGCCCGAGACGCCGGTCGCCTACGGCGAGGGCGCCCTGGGCTGGATCGCCGAGCGGCGTCAGCTCCTCGACGTGCCGGACGTCGCGCGCGACGAGCGCTTCCTGTTCCGGAGCTGGTGGGTTGCCCGGGGCTTCAAGAGCTTCGTCGGCGTGCCGGTCGTGCTCGAGGGCTCGCTGCTGGCCGTCCTCGTCCTCTGCGGCCGGGTGCCCTTCCGCTTCGGACCGGACGAGCGCGAGCTGCTCGACAGCTTCGTCGCCCAGGCGGCAGTCGCGGTGCGGAACATGCGGCTCTACGCGGAGGCCGCGCTCTACGCGAACCGGCTCGAGACGCTGACGGGGTTGAGCCGCGCGCTCACGGCCTCCCTCGATCCCGAGACCATACTGCCGGCGGTGGTGGACGCGGCGCTGACCCTCTTCCCGGGCAGCGCCTGCCAGTTCTGGACGCTCGAGGGCGAGCGGCTCCGTCTGCGGGCCGAGTCCGGCGAGGCGCGCAGCGCTCCCGGCCGGTCGCGACCCGAGCTCGCTCTCGGGGAAGGGCTGGTCGGAGAGGTCGCGCTGAACGGGCGCTCGGTCATCGTGGACGACCTGGTGGCCCACCTCGCGGTCAAGCCCGACCCGTCGCTGGCGCCGGCCTTCGTCAAGTCGGGCATGGTCTCGGCCGCAGCCCTACCGCTCCTGGTTGGCGGGCAGGCCGTCGGCGTGGTCTGCCTCATGAGCACCACGCGGCGCTCCTTCACGCCGGGCGAGACCAAGGTCATGGAGGCCTTCGCGGAGCACGCGGCGGTGGCGTTGACCAAGTCGCGCCTCTTCCAGGACATCCAGGACCGCCGGCGCGTGAGCGAGGAGCTCTATGCGCTGACCGTCAGCATGATGCGGTCGATGGACCTGCAGCAGCGCGTGGACACCTTCGTCCTCGGCGCGCGCGAGGCGCTCAACTACGACCGTATCAGCGTGCTGCTGGCCGATGCCGACGGCGAGAACCTCACGATCGCGGCCAGCAGCGACCCGGAGGTTCTGCGCCGGCGGGTGCTGCCCATCGTGGGCGGTGGCGCCCTGGAGCGCGCGTGGACGTCCGGCGAGACCGTCACGGCGCTGACCGACGCGGACCTCGAGGCGCTGCCGCCGCTCTGCCCGGATCTGCTCGATCACCCGCTGCTGATGGTCTGGCGCTTCGCTGCCGTGCCGCTCCGCTTCAACGACCGATCGATCGGCGTGGTCCTCGTCGACAACAAGCGAAGCCGCCGCGTCGTCACGCGCAGGGGCGTGGCCCAGCTCGAGCTCTTCTGCCAGCAGCTCCAGAGTCTGGTCTCCAATGCCAGTCTCTGGACAGAGACCCAGCGCCGCGAGCGCGACGCCACGCTGCTCCTCGAGGCGACCCGGCGGTTGTCCTCGACGCTCGACCTCGAGCAGGTCCTCGACATCATCACCGAGAGCGCGCTTGGCGCCCTCGAGATCGACGCTTCCGGCTTCTACCGCTGGGACACGGCGCGGGAGGGGCTCGCCTTCGTGCGCGGCCGCAACCTGCCGGAGGCCATGACGCGGGCGGTCGTGCTGCGGACGGGCGAGGGGGTGAGCGGCCGCGCCTACGCCCTGCGGACGCCCTGCTGGGCCTCCGACGTGCAGGGGGATCCCGGGCTCGATTACTCTCCGGCCACGCTCGAGGCCTTGCGCGCCGAGGGCGGGCCGCGGGCCTTGATCGCGGTGCCCATCGTCATCCGGGACGAGGTGTTCGGGGTGCTGATGGGTGGCTCGCGGGAGCCGCGGCGCTTCACCGAGCACGACGTCCACGTCCTCTCCAACATGGCCGCCCAGGCCGCGGTCGCCATCGAGAACGCGCGGCTCTACACCGTCACCCAGTACAACCTGGCGGCCGCCGCGCTCCTCAACGACGCCGCGCGCACGCTCCACCGCACGCTCGACGCGCGGCGCCTGCTGCCGGACGCTCTGGCCGGCCTCGGGCAGACCTTCAACGCCGTGGGCGCCGCCGTCATCCTGTTCGGCGATGCCGCGGCGGCGCCGGCCAAGGTCATACGGTGGGGCAGCCTGCCCGAGGCGGTGGTGCGGGCGCTCGGCGAACCGCTCCGGCGCCGCGAGGCGCCGCTCCTCGTCCCCGATGTGACGGCCCGGCCTGAGCTCCTGCCGCAGGGC
>Ga0137375_10012000_pt1 | contig 10261 bp, 5 predicted proteins | sample SagtaG_24_FD_104936 | JGI IMG/M metagenome (GOLD analysis project Ga0137375, IMG submission 104936) | Vadose zone soil microbial communities from Sagehorn Ranch, Mendocino, California, USA - Sage1_R_113_16 metaG | ecosystem: Environmental > Terrestrial > Soil > Vadose zone | place: USA...
CGCCGAGGGGAAGAATGGCGCGTCGGTGACGATCGAGAAGGGGCGCGTGCTGGTGGCGTTCCCGACGATCGATCCTCTCAGCACGGCAGGGCTCGTCAACGTTGGCGACCGCGTCGATATCCTCGCGAGCGTCATTCAGGGGACTGGTCCGGACGCAAAGGTGAGTCAGACCACTCTTCAGAACCTCGAGGTGATCGACATCCTCGCGCCGACCAAGGAACAGCCGCAGCGTGCGACCTCTCTGGTGTTCGCCGTCGACCATCAGGTCGCCCTCGTGCTCAAGTATCTCCGCGATTCTCAGGCGACGATCGATCTCGCGATCCGCTCGCGTGCCGAGACCGACATCGTGCGCACGACGAGCGTCGATCTCCAGTACCTGATGCAGACGTACGGGATCCGTCGGTGACACAAGCGGCCGTCGACCTCTACGTACTCGACCCCGATCCGCAGGTGGTGGGCCAGCTGCGCCCCGGTCTCGCGAGTGCGGGACTGCATCTGGCGGGCTCGCAGGCGAACGCGGATCAAGCACTACCGGTGCTGATGTCGACGTGTCCCGAGGTCGTTCTCATCGACGTCGCGTCCTCAGCGGATATCGCGTTCTCCGTGAAGAAGATCCTTCTGGCGTGCCCGTCCAGCTGCATCATCGTGACCGGAGCCGGAACGCCGCCCGCGACGATGTCGCGCGCGGTGGCTTCGGGCGCACGCGGGTTCCTCATCAAGCCGTACACGCCCGCGGATGTGTTCGCGACGATCGGGGAGGCCCTCGAGATGGCGCGCGCTGTCGCCTCGCACACGCAGGTCCAAGCAGTGCAGCAGCCGGCGGAGCGCGCGCGGGGCACCGTCGTCGCCGTCTACAGCCCCAAGGGTGGCGTCGGCAGCACGACGGTCGCGACGAACCTCGCCGTCGCACTCGCGGCGCGGCCCAAGACCTCCGTCGCGCTCTTGGATCTCGATCTCCAATTCGGTGACATCGGAGCCGCGCTCGACCTGCGCGGCGCGAACAGCGTGGCCGAAGTCGTCGGCCATGAGGACCTGACCTCCGACCTTATCGACGAGACTTTCGTCAAGCACGCGTCAGGGGTCCGCGTCCTTCTCGCACCGGACGACCTCGCTCTCGTGGAGGGCATCGATCCGGACCAGGTCGTGCGGCTGCTGGGGCAGCTGCGGCGGCATTTCGACTACGTCGTGGCCGACCTGTGGTCGAGCTTCGAGGCACTCACCCTCGGTGTACTCCGCACCGCCGATCGCGTCCTGCTGGTGACGACGCCGGAGCTGCCTTCGCTTCGCAACGTCCAGCGGGTGCTGCACGCGACGCGCGCCGATATCCATCTGGACGAGAGAGCGCTCGTGGTGGCCAATCGCTACCCCGGCAAGACCGGTCTCTCGCACGCGGACATGTCCAAGGCGCTCGGCATGAAGATCTCGGCGACGATCCCCAGCGAGGGCGTCAGCGTGACCGACGCGATCAATCGTGGCCTATCGCTCCTCGACTCGCGAGCACGCGTCCGGATCGCGCGTCACTACCACGACCTCGCGTCGCTGGTGGCGCGAGGTCCGGCACAGCCCGCCGTCGTGCTGGGGAGCGATCGGCTCAAAGAGGTGCATAGATGAGCATTCTCCGACCGCAGGCCACACGCTTCCGCGAAGAGCGTCCGGTCGCCGGCGACTCCCACAAACCGCAGAACGGCACCATCGCGCTCGCGGGAGAGCGCTGGAAGCCCGAGATCCTTCGGATCAGTCGACTCCGCGACGAGGTCGAAGCCCAGCTCGTCACTCGTGTCCACGCCAGGCTCACGGCGAAGCTCGGCAGATCGATCGACACCGCGGCTCCCGAATCGGTGCGCGCCTTCCTGTATGAGCAGTTCCCGATCGCGCTCGATGAGGAGAAGGTCGCGCTCGCCAGGACGGACCGGCTGCGCCTGCAGGACGCGGTACTTGCCGAAGTCATCGGCTACGGACCGATCCAGGACGTCCTCAACGACGACGACGTTTCCGAGGTCATGGTGAACGGACCCCGTCAGGTGTGGATCGAGCGCGCTGGTCAGCTGTACCTCACGGATATCACCTTCACCGACGCCGACCACGTTCTCCGCATCATCCAGCGCATCGTGGCTCCGCTCGGCCGGCGATGCGACGAGTCGAGCCCGATGGTCGACGCGCGCCTTCCCGACGGCAGCCGCGTGAATGCGATCATCCCACCGCTCTCGCTCGTCGGACCATCCCTCACGATCCGCAAGTTCCGACGCGTCCCCTTCGGGCCGGGCGAGCTGCTGCGTAACGCGACCCTGACGAGCGAGTCGCTGCAATTCCTCTCGGCTTGCGTCAAAGGCCGACTCAACGTCGTCGTCGCCGGCGGTAGCGGCGCGGGCAAGACCACCCTCCTGAACACGCTCTCGAACTTCATCTCGGAGCGCGAACGCATCGTCTCGATCGAGGACGCGGCCGAGCTGCAGCTTCAGCAGATGCACGTACTCACGCTCGAGACCCGTCCACCGAACGCCGAAGGCCGTGGCGAGATCGCGATCCGCGATCTTTTCCGCAACGCCCTCCGTATGCGTCCCGATCGCGTGATCATCGGCGAGTGCCGCGGGCCGGAGGCGCTGGACATGTTGCAGGCGATGAACACCGGCCACGACGGATCGCTGACGACGGTGCACGCCAACGGACCCCGCGATGCCCTCGCGCGTATCGAGACGATGGTGCTGATGAGCGGGGCGGATCTGCCACTTCGCGCGATCCGCGAGCAGGTCGTTTCCGCGATCGATCTCGTCGTGTTCGTCGAGCGTCTGCAGGACGGTACGCGCAAGGTGACACAGATCAGCGAAGTCCGCGGGCTCGAGTCAGACGTGGTCACGATGCAAGACATCTTCGCGTTCGACGCCCGTGGCGCAGGCGACCGCGTCCACGCGGAGCTGCGGCCCACGGGCATTCGACCTGCCTTCACCGACCAGCTCGCCGGTCGTGGTATCGAGCTGCCGGCCTCGTGGTTCGGCTACATCGAGCACACCAAGGAGGTCCGTCCGTGATCGTGCCGACCGCCGGGCTCATCGCGGTGCTCGGTACCTCAGCGGTGCTCGTCCTTCTCATCGGTATCTGGTACCCCGCCTACGCGCGGACACGGATGCTGCGCCGCCGGCTCGGTCTGCTCGTCGGCACCACCGGGAGCGCCGTCGACCTCGGCGGACGCCGCCGCTCGCGCGGTCCGCGCCGGCCGGCCCTCGACGGACACAGCGGCCTCCTGCGTGGTCTGGAGGGACGCCTCGAGCGCGCCGCGCTTGACATCACAGCCGGCGAGGTCGTTGGCGCGATGGTCGTGCTCGCCGGGGCGTCTGCGCTCATCGCGGGAGTTCTCTGGGGTCCACTGCCGGCGGTGGCGGGTGCCCTGTTCGGGGCCTGGCTACCTCTGCTGTGGATCGGTCGGCGACACGCGAGTAGGCAGCACGCGTTCCGCGCGCAGCTTCCCGACACGATCGCGCTGCTCGCGAGCACCGTGCGGGCGGGGCACAGCCTGTTGCAGGGCTTGGAGCAGGTCGCGCACGAGTCTGTCGAGCCGACACGCAGCGCGATCGAACAGGTCGTGCGCGAGATCGGTATCGGCGCGTCGCAGAGCGAGGCCATGGAACGTCTCGCCGCGCGGTTCCCGTCGGAAGATCTCGATCTCATCGTCGCATCGGTCAACGTGCAGCACGAGGTCGGTGGTTCTCTCGCGCAGAGCCTCGACGACATGGCCGGGACGCTGCGCGAGCGTCAACGGATCGACGGCGACATTCGCGCGCTCACCGCGCAGCAACGCTACTCCGCGTACGTCCTTGCGCTCCTGCCGATCTTCGTCACGACGGCGCTCTTCTTCATCAGCCGTGACTACATCACGCTGCTGTTCGAGGGCATGCTCCGATTCGCGGCCGTCGCCGCGGCACTCATGGTCCTCTTCGGCTTCCTCCTGATGCGTAGGATCGCGACGATCGATGTTTAGATCTCGGGCTCTCATCGTCTTCGCCGTCCTGCTCGCCGGCATGTTGGCGTGGGCCCAGCCCGCGTTGGCCGACGATCCGCTACGCATTCGCCTCACGCAGGTGGATGCGGCGAACTTCCCGGATGTGCGGCTTGTCGCATCCATCGTCGACGCTCAGGACCGGCCGCTGAGCGGCATCGCCGCGCGCGAGATCGTGGTGAGCGAACAGGGCCGCACGCAGTCGGCGGGCGTCGACATCGCGACAGAGTCGGTGCCGATCGCGCTCGCGCTTGTACTTGATACCTCGGGCAGCATGGCAGGCGCGCCGCTCGCGGACGCCAAATCTGCGATGGCGTTGCTTGTGCGCGCCCTCGGCCCCAAAGATCAAAGCGCCATCCTGACGTTCAACACGCGCGTCGTCGTGAATCAGCCTCTTACCACGGACAAGGAAGCGCTCGTCGCGGCGACCGACGCCGCGACGGCCGTCGGCAACACCGCGATCTTCGATGGCGTCGCGCGAGCGATCGAGGTCCTCGCCGGAGCCCCGCCGCAAGCGAGGCGCGCGATCGTGCTCCTCACCGACGGGATCGACAACTCCAGTGCCACGAGTCTGAGCGCCGTGAACGAGCGGGTCGCAGCTCAGGGATACCCGCTGTACGTCGTCGGCTTGGGAACGAATCTGGACCGACCGACGCTGCAGGCGCTGGCCGATGCCAGCAAAGGCGGTCAGGCGTTCGTTGCCCCGACGTCGGCGCAGCTCGCGGCGATCTACTCCTCGCTCAGCGAACGCATCTTGACGCAGTACGTCCTGTCGTATCGCTCGGACATCCGCGAGGTCGGCGAGGGCGCACCGCTCACGCTCACGGTGCAAGTGGTCCGAGCCGGCGCGATCCTGGGCTCGGTCTCGACGACCTTCACCGTTCCACCGGGACACGGCGTCGTCGCGCCGGCGGGGGCGACCGCGCAGCCGGAAGCGCCCGCGCCCGCGCCCGCGGCCGTCGCGCGACCGACCGGCCCATACAGCCCGGAGGTGGCAGCGCTTCTGGGCACGGCGTCCGTGCTGAGTCTTCTGCTGTGGATCTTCGTCATCTCGACGAGTTACTCGGTCCAGACGCTCGAGCGCCGTCGTGTCGACGAGCTCGTCGCGGCCGCGGGTGCGGCACGGGTCGGTCGGACCCAGGGCCGGTCCTTCGTCGAGCGCGTCATGCTGCCGCTTCTCGCTCGGATCGGCCGACGCTTCGGGCGCTTCACGCCCGGAACGCTTAGCGATAAGACGCTGCTGCGACTCTCGCAAGCCGGAGATCCGCTCGACCTCGGGCCGGCCGAGTTCCTTGGTTTGCAGCTTGGCTCGTGCCTCGTCGGCACGGCAATGTTCGCGGCCCTGGCCGCCCTCGGTCTCGGGATTCAGCTTGGTTGGATCGTCCTCATCGGCCTGGCGGGCGCGCTTGTTGGGATCTTGGTGCCGAGCATCTGGCTCGACCGCGTCGGAAAGAGTCGTCGTCGTCGGATCCTGCGTGCGCTCCCCTCGGCCCTCGACATGCTGGCACTCTCAGCACGCGCTGGAATGACCTTCGACGGCGCGATCTCTCAGGTGGTCCAGCGTTGGGACAACCCCTTGAGCGACGAGTTCAGGCGGATCCTGGCGGAGTTCCGAATGGGTCGCGACCGACGCGACGCGCTGCGCGCGATGGCGGAGCGCACCGGCGTTTCGGACGTGATGCGCTTCGCGAACGCGGTCATCCAGGCCGATTCTCTGGGCGTGCCGATCTCCAAGGTCCTGCTCGATCAGTCTGTCGAGATGCGCACGCGTCGTCGTCAGCGCGCAGAGGAGTCTGCGCGTACGGCTCCGGTGAAGATGCTGTTCCCGATGGTGGGGCTGATCTTCCCGGCGCTGTTCGTCGTCATCCTCGGACCCGCGGTGCCGCGCTTCCTCGAGCTGTTCGCAACCGCGCACTGATCGGCTATAGCGTGCCCGCTACGCGTTCTTCCCTACGTCGCTGACACCTGCGCGCCGCGCCGCCGAGCTCCTACGTACTTGCCGGTACGTGCTGCGCCAAATACCGATGAACCGGCATTTCGGCGCTGGCTAGGTCTCCGTACGGTCAACGGCGTCGCCGCCGCTCCTTGAGGAGATCCCGGTGGCCTGCCGGAAAGGGGAAAATGCTGGTGCTCGATCACAAGACGCCGGTCGCGCGCATGCGCCGCATCACATTCATCGTTCTCATGGCTCTCATCTTCGCGTCCACGAATGGTGCTTTCATCGGAGTTGCCGCGCCCGGCACGGGTGCGACATTCGTCGACTATGCGCAGTGCGCGAACGGCGCGCCGCCGAGCACGAGCACCGCTTGTCCAGAGGGATGGATCAACGGGATCCTCCAGACCTCGAACTCGCACTACGCCGAGGACCAGGTCACGGCGCAGCGCGCCGAGGTCCTCGTGCCACAGGGAAGCCCCGCGACGGGCCGGACCCTGACCTTCCGCTACCAGGCCCGGAAGGGCACGATCCACGCCTACGACTCGCTCGCCACGTGGAACTACACGCAGACGTCAGCGGACCGGTGCCAAGGCCTTGCCGCGGCTGACTGTGTCGGCGGCGCGGCCTCCACGTTCCCGTTCCCGCCCGACCCAACGGTGGTGATCGACACGGGCGCGGGCTCCGCCACGTCGCTGCACCAGCTTCCCGGGCAGGTCATGACCATGTACGGCGGCACGATCACCGGCATCTCGGTGCCGGTCCACGACAGCGCCGCGGCAGCTGGCGACGACTGGGCGACCGTGGTGGTCACGTACAGCGTCGCGAACACGACAGCGGATCGTCTCGTCCAGCTGCTCTTCGGTGGGCACCTCGCCCCGAGCACGGGCCCGCGCGGCTGGGGCATCGGCCTCGGCGCCGGCAACGTGAGCGGCGGCCCCTATCACATCAAGTGGGAAGAGGCCGACGGTGCGTCGATCGGCAACCGCGACAACCAGATCATGGCAAGCGCGATCCTCGCGCCGACGCTGACGATCACGAAGACCGCGGACGCGGCAACGGTGAACGCGGGCAGTCAGATCGGATTCACGATCACGATCAACAACACCGGCGCGGGCCCCGCGAGCAACGTCGCGCTGACGGACACGCTTCCCACAGGTAGTGGCATCGCGTGGTCCGAGAGCCCCGACAACACGAGCTGCTCGATCACGTCGAACGTGCTGAGCTGCACCTTCGCGAGCATCGCGGTCGGCGGAAGCGCGAGCGTCCATGTCGTCTCGCCGACCACAGCGGCGAGCTGCGGCACGTACAACAACACCGCGCAGTACACCAGCGCGAGCGGCAGCGGCCAGGCTTCGGCCTCGGTCACCGTCAACTGCCAGCCCGACGTCACCGTGAGCAAGTCCGGGAACGGTCCGCTCAATGCGGGTCAGACGGCGACCTTCACGATCACCGTCACGGCCGGCGGCACCGGGTCATCGAGCAACGTCACGCTCTCCGACACGCTGCCCTCGGGCACGTGGACGCTCGGAGGCGCGGACGCGGCGCAGTGCTCCATCGCTGCGGGCGCTCTCTCCTGCAACTTTGGCACGATGGCCTCCGGCTCACCGAAGACGGTGAGCCTCAGCCGCGCAACGACCGGCGGCGACTGCCCGTCGATCACCAACCCTGGCGCGACGGTCAGCGCCACTGGCGACGCCAACACCGCTAACAACAGCACCGGCGCCGTGACGATCGTCGTCAACTGCCAGCCGGATGTCTCGGTCGCGAAGTCCGGGAACGGTCCGCTCACCGCGGGTACGACCGCGACCTTCACGATCACGGTCACCGCCGGCGGGACCGGACCCTCGAGCAACGTGACTCTCTCCGACACGCTGCCTGCTGGCACGTGGACGCTCGGCGGCGCCGATGCCGCGAGCTGCAACATCGCAGCGGGCGCTCTCAGCTGCACCTTCGGCTCCATGGCCTCCGGCACGTCGAAGGTCGTGACCTTGAGCCGCGCGACGACTGGCGGGGACTGCCCGTCGATCGCGAACACCGCGACGGTCAGCGCGACCGGTGACACGAACACCAGCAACAACAGCGCCTCGGCGACCATCACGGTGACCTGCGCGCCAGACGTCTCGATCGTGAAGTCGGGTAGCTCGGCGGTCAGCGCCGGCGAGACCGCGACCTTCACCATCACCGTGAGCGCCGGCGGGACCGGACCCTCGAGCAACGTGACCGTTACGGACACGCTGCCGGCGGGCGCGTGGGCTCTCGGCGGCACGGACGCGGCGAGCTGCAACATCGCCACAGGAGTCCTCACCTGCAGCTTCGGCAGCATGGCGCAGGGGACGAGCAAGACCGTCACCCTCAGCCGTGGGACCAACGCCGAGGACTGCCCGGCCATCGACAACACCGCGGTCGTGACCGCCACGGGCGACACGAACACGGCGAACAACAGCTCGACCGCGAGCGTCACGGTGAACTGCGGTCAGATCACGCTCGCAAAGACCGCCGACAAGGCGACTGTGAATGCGGGCGACACGATCGGCTTCCTCATCGCGATCGCGAACCTCGGCGACGGCACCGCGGCCGGCGTTACCGTGAACGACACGCTGCCCAGCGGCAGCGGCCTCGCATGGACCATCGACACCGCAGGCTCTGACCCCGGCTGCGCGATCGCGACCGGCGTGCTGACCTGCACCTACGGCGAGCTCGCTCCCGGCGCGAGCCGGAACGTCCACCTCACCAGCCCGACGACCCCGGAGCAGTGCGGAACGCTCCGCAACGTGGCGACCGCCACCAGCGACAACGCCGGCGGCGCGGAGGCGAGTGCCTCCATCGTCGTCAACTGCCAGCCCGACGCCTCGGTGACGAAGACCGGCAATGGACCGCTCACCGCGGGCCAGGCCGCCACCTTCACCATCACCGTCAGCGCGGCTGGCACCGGCCCCTCGAGCAACGTCACGCTCTCCGACACGCTGCCTGCGGGCAGCTGGACGCTCGGCGGCGCTGACGCCGCGAGCTGCACGCTCGCGAGCTCGAGCCTCTCGTGCACCTTCGGCACAATGGCCTCAGGCACCTCGAAGAGCATCACGGTGAGCCGCGCATCGACGACGGGAGACTGCTCCACGCCGATCGCGAACACAGCCACCGTGAACGCGACGAGCGACGCGAACACTGCGAACAACACCTCGAGCGCGAGCATCTCCGTGACCTGCCCGCCGGCACCGCAGTCGCCGCACCTCGTGATCAGCAAGACCGCGGACGCGACACTCGTGACGGCCGGCGCGCAAGGCACGGCGAACGTGGGCTTCACCGTCACCGTGACGAACAATGGCTTCATCTCGACGACGGCCGTCCTGTCCGACACGCCGCTCGTTGCCGCCGGCCCCAGCACGCCCGCCGGGAACGCCGGCACGCTCGGTCTGACCTGGACGATCGACGCCGCTGGCTCTGACGCAGGCTGCTCGATCGCCGCGAACACGCTCTCCTGCAACTTCGGCTCGCTGCAGCCCGGCGCGAGCAGGCACGTGCACATCACGGCACCTGTCACCGGGCGCACGACGGCAGCCTCGCGGGCCGACAACTGCGGTCAACGCGTGGACAACATGGCGACGGTCACGATGGGCAACGGAAGCTCGCTACAGAGCAACCACGCCACCGTGGACATCGCGTGCCTACCGACGACCTCCGCCGGCGCGCTGACGATCACGAAGTACGCCGACAACAACGCCAACGCACGCCAGGACTCGGGCGAACCGAACCTCGCCGGCTGGACCTTCGAGGTGAGGAACAACGCCACGGGCGCAGTGCGTACGGCGACGACTGGCGCGAACGGCTCGGTCACGATCAACGATCTCGAGTCTGGCCAGTACACGGTCACAGAGAAGGCCTGCACGAGCCCGTGCGACCTTTCGAAGTGGAAGCCGATCTCGTACGTCATCGGCGGCCAGGCCACCGTGAGCGCGACTTCGGGCATCGCGCAGATCACGATCGCTGCGCCCCAGCAGAGCATCACCTTCGGCAACCAGCCACCGCTGCTGCCCTCGACGTCGACCGGCGACGACAACCGCGATCGCATCCAGGCCCTGGTCCTCCTGCTCCTCGTGGCGCTGGTCGCCCAGATCCTGGTCCTGCGCGTGGTCGCTCGGCTCTCGGCGCGGGAGCAGAGCTGATCGGAACCTCGGGTGAAGGGAAGGGGTCCTCGGTTCGACCGGGGGCCCCTTCCGCATCCCGAGGGAGCGCAAAATGCGACCTGCCTGCGAACAAGGAAAGGAGGGACGAGCGTGCAGACATTCATTCGTAATGAGGACGGCCAGGGTCTCGTCGAGTACGCACTCATCATCGCG
>Ga0137375_10012002_pt1 | contig 10260 bp, 9 predicted proteins | sample SagtaG_24_FD_104936 | JGI IMG/M metagenome (GOLD analysis project Ga0137375, IMG submission 104936) | Vadose zone soil microbial communities from Sagehorn Ranch, Mendocino, California, USA - Sage1_R_113_16 metaG | ecosystem: Environmental > Terrestrial > Soil > Vadose zone | place: USA...
CGATGGCGATCTGAGGGACGCTCACGGGGCCGACCAGCTGCGACCCGACGAGGAAGGCGACGACGAATGTCGCCACGACCGCACCGATCGCCCCGTACGGCGTCCAGCCTGTGCCCCGCCGACTCCGGCGATCGGATGGCCGGGCTGCCCTGGCGGGCCGGCGAGCCGCCTCGGCATCCAGGGCGGCCGAGGTCCGGGCCCACAGGTCCCGCGGCGGGTCCGGCGGCCGGAGCGCTCGAAGCGCCTCCCGCTGCGCGGCGTAGTCCACGGCCACGGTCCTGCAGTCGGAGCAATCGTCCAGGTGCTCGGCCAGCCATTCGGCCTCCATCCAGTCGAGCGGCTCGTCCAGCCGCTCGGCCAGTCGGATGCGGGCACGCTCGTGCAGCGACAGCCATCCGTTCGGGTGTGGCCGGCCGCTGCCTCGCCTGCTCACAGGCGGCCCCCGCCTTGCGCGGCGCGGTCGGCGGCCCGATCGGCCTCCGCTTCAGCGTCCCGCTCCGCGGCCAGCGCCTGGCGGAGGCTCTCCCGCGCCCGGGTCAGGAGGGCCCGAGCGGCGACATGCGAGACGCCCAGCGCGGCCGCCAGCTCCAGGCCGGTGAGATCGTGGAGCTCGGCCAGGAGCAGCGCCGACCGCTGGCGCTCGGGCATTTTGCGCAACGCTCGTTCCATGTCACCCGAGAAGCGGCCCTCGAGGGCCAGGTGCTCGGCCGACGGCGCAGCGCCGCGCGACTCGCCGGTCCACGGCAGGAACCGGACGATCTTGCGTCGTCGGAACTCGTCGAGGGCGACGCGATGGGCGATCTGGTAGAGCCAGGCCCGCGCATGAGCGGGATCCTCCAGGCTGTCGAACGCGCGGTAGGCCTTCACGAACGTGTCCTGGGCCAGGTCCGCCGCGAGCTCGGGCTCGCGGACCATCCGTGCCAGGTAGGCGTAGATCTCGGCGTGGTGGCGGCTGAACAGCACCTCGATCTCGGCGCGGACGTCGACAGATGAGTACGTCATGGCCGCGGAGCGCGCAGGCGGGCGAAGCGTGAGCCCTTGTTCCAGATGCGCGACGGCGTCCATGAATGCTCCGAGGCGGGTGAAGACGGTGGCGCGCACGGCGTGAGCTGTGCGTTCCCGTGTTCGGAGACGAGGCGCACCGGGGCGTTGTGACGCCCGAATCGAACGCGGCCCCCTGCGGTCATCAGGCGCCCTAGCCTCCGCCGTCGCGCGAGGCCGGCTCGTGCGTGGACCGAGCCCCTGTCCGATCCACTGGCCGATCCGCTGGCCGATCCACTGGCCGATCCACTGCCCGATCGACGGCAAAGGCGGCCGGCTCCTCGCCACGGCGAGCGTGTCGCAGCAGCTCGTCCACGGCATCTTCCGGACTGACCGGGTTGACCGGCAGGCCGGTGCCGATCTCCAGGCCGGCGATCTCACGCAGGCGGGGATGGATCTCCCAGTGCCAGTGGAAGGTCGCGTCGACCTGCTCCTTGAGCGGTGCAGTGTGGAGGACAAGGTTGTACGGAGGACCGTCGAGCGTGGCGAGCCGGCCGAGCACCTGGCGAAGCGATTCGGCGGTGGCGTTCAGGTCAGCCTGGCTGCTCCGGCCGAAGTCGGCGGCGTGCTGGCGGGGTACGACCCAGACTTCGAACGGGGAGCGCGAAGCATAGGGCGCGAACGCGACGCTGGATTCATCCTCGTGGATCAGCCGATCCGGCCGGGTGGTCTCCTCGGCGACCAGGCGGCACCACGGACAGACACCCTCCCGGATGACGTAGCGGGCCGCACCGCCGATCTCCTCGGCGACGCGGTGCGGCACCTGGGGCAGGTCGTACAGGTCTAGGCAGAGGTGGTTCGTCCGCGCTCCGGCCTGGGCGCCCCAGTTCTGGACGACCTGGACGTACTCTGTCTGGCCGGCCTGACGAGCATCGGCGATGGCAGCCCGGCACAGTCCCAGGAGGTCGGCGATCGCGGCCGTCCCAACCGCGTGAAGCGGGCGGTGCTCGCCGCGTGCCGCCACGGCCGTCCGCCAGCTGCCGGATGCTCGGGCGGTCGACAGGGCGACCTGGACGAGGCTGGCATCGAGTTGGCGGGCTTCCTCCTCGGTGCCCACGACGTGGAACGCATAGTCCTTGAGCGTGCGCAGCCGGACGCCGTCGCCGGGCGGATCCACGCAGTTCTGGCAGTGGCCGCCGTCGGCGATCGGGTCGGCCGCCAGGGCGAACCGATCGCGGTGGAACGCGCGGTCCACCACCGTGGCGACCCACCAGCCGGTGATGGCGTCCTTGCGGAGCTCGAACAGGCCGGCGGCCATCGATCAGCCGGCGACCACGGAGGAGAGCTCGTCCTCGATCCTGGTTCCCAGGCGGTCCGCGAACGCCCTGGCGAAGGTCGCGCCGGCGTCCGCCACGACATCCGTCAGAGGCTCGCCGAGGCGGCGGTCGTCCGGCCAGCCCGCCTCACGGGCGATCGAGGTGGACTCGACGCCGGGCATCCCGCACGGGTCGATGAGCTCGAAATCGCGCAGGTCCGGATCGATGTTCAGGGCGATCCCGTGATAGCTCACGCCGCGTTCGACCCGGACGCCGAGCGCACCGATCTTTCGCGGTCGCGCTCCATCCGGGTCGCACCAGCAGCCGGGATGGCCGTCACGCCGCCCGGCAGTCACGCCCAGCGAGGCGCAGGTCGCGATCATCGCCTCCTCGAGCGCTCGGACGAACGGACGCAGGAGCAGGCCGCGCCGGGCCAGGGCCAGGATCGGATAGGCGACGAGCTGTCCCGGGCCGTGGTAGGTCACCTCGCCGCCGCGTTCGATCCGGACGCATTCGATGCCGCGGGCCGCCAGCTCGCCGGGTGAGGCCAGGATGTGGCCCTCGTCCGCATGGCGGCCCAGGGTCAGGACGGCCGGATGCTCGAGCAGCAGCACCGTATCCGCGATCTCGCCGGCCGCCCGCCGGTCGACCAGCTCGTGCTGGAGGGCCCACGCATCGCGGTACGGAACGCGGCCCAGCCAGCGCACCGCGATCGGGCCGGCTTCGAGTGGGCCGGCCTCGGGATCGACCAGCCGCCCGGCACGCGCCGAGACGCCGGCATCCAGGCCCGCCGCGACCGTGTCCATGGCCAGCACGATAGCAGGGCGGCCCGCCCGGGCCGTTTTGGCGGTAGTCCCGCCTTGGCCGTTTGCGCAGGCCCGCCCGGGCCGTTTTGGCGGCCGACCCGCCTATGCCTGCGCTGCGCCCGGCAGGCGGACCTCGAACGTGGCGCCGCCCGAGGGACGATTCGCGGCGCCGATCGAACCTCCGTGCCGCTCGACGATCCAGCTGGCGATCGCCAGCCCCAGGCCGGTGCCGCCGGCAGGTGCGCCCGACGCCCGCCAGAACCGGTCGAACACGCGCGGAATGTCGTCCGGCCGAAGGCCCGGCCCGGTGTCGTCGACCCGGAGCCGGACGCCGTCTCGACCTGCGCGGACGGTGACGGTGACCGCGCCGCCGGCCGGGCTGTGCGCGATCGCGTTGTCGACCAGGATCGTCACCAGCTGGCGCAGGCGAAGCGGGTCGCCCACCGTGGGAGCCGGTTCCGGATCCAGGAGGATCTCGACCCCGCGCTCCGCCGCCAGGCTCGAGACGGCAGCCAGGGCCTCGCCGGCGACGTCGGACAGGTCGAGTGGCTGGCGCTCCATCTCGACCACGCCCGAATCGGTCCGCGCCAGCAGGAGCAGGTCGCCGACGAGCGTCGTCAGGTGCTCGACCTCGTCACGGATGTCGCCGAGGGCGTCGCCGACCGAGGCGACCGGCTCGTCCCGATGGCGCTCCAGGTGCTCGACGCTCGAGCGGATGACCGCCAGCGGCGTCCTGAACTCGTGGCTCGCATCGGCCGCGAACTCGCGCTGGCGCCGAATGGAATCCCGGATCGGGACGAGCGCGCGCCGAGCGTAGATCGCGCCGACGGCCGCTGCGCCCAGGAGGCCAAGCAACCCACCGGCGACGAGCACGACCACCAGGACGTCGAGGGTTCGGCGCTCGCTGGTGATGTCCTGGGCAATCTGGACGACGTAGCTGCCTCTCTGCGTCGGAACCGATTCGCTCAGAACACGGAAATGGATGCCGTCCAGATTGACCTCCCGGAGATCGGGGCCACCTCCGCGGCCGGCATCGAGCCCGGCCGCGTCGGGCAGCCCGTCCTGCGGCGGACCGATGACTCGCCCGTCAGGTCGCTCGACGTAACCGAACGTGCCTGCAACCGGGCCTCCGATCGAGAATGCGAGCGCTGGCCCGCAGTCGTCCGGCCCACGCGCGGCGCCCGTCAGACACCGTTCGAGGCTCGTGGCGCGCGTTTGCAGCTGCGCATGCCCGCTGGCTGCGAGCGACCGTGCGGCCGCGCCGTAGACCGCGCCGCCGAGAAGGAGGATGACGACGAACGTGGTCCCGGCGCTCCAGGCGACGAGCCGCCAGCGCACGTCCTGGAGCATGGCCGCGTCCGAGGATGCCGCGCGCCGGTCGCCACGGATGGCCGCCCGCCGGTCGATCCGCGGCATCCGCCGGACGAGCGCCTCCCAGGCGTCCAGAGACCGGCGAACCGGGCCGGGCCGGTCCATCAGGAAACCGCCATCCGATAGCCGACGCCCCGCACGGTCTCGATCCGGCGGCCGGCCTCGCCGAGCTTGTCGCGGAGGTAGTGGATGTAGGCATCGACCGCGTTGAGGGTCACGGCCACGCCGTAGGGCCATGCCTGGTCCAGGAGCTGGTCGCGGGTCATGACCTGCCCGGGATGGCGCAGCAGGCACTCGAGGAGGGAGAACTCGCGCGGACTCAGGTCCAGCGTTCGGCTGCCCACGCTCACCCGCCGGAGCCCCTCGTCGAGCGTGATCGGACCGTTGACGAGCTTGGTCCCCGCCCGGTTGGGGGCGACGGCGGAGCGGCGCGACAGTGCCCGCAGGCGGGCCGAGAGCTCCTCATACGCGAAGGGCTTGACGAGATAATCGTCGGCGCCGGCGTCCAGGCCGGTGACCCGATCGCCCACGGTGTCCCGAGCCGTGAGCATCAGGATGGCCAGCCGGGAACCGGCCACTCGAAGCCGGGTTGCGACCTCCAGCCCGGAGATGTCGGGCAGGCCGACGTCCAGGATCAGGGCCTCGATGCCGGGCGCCTCCAGGGCCGTCTCGAGGCCGCTCTGGCCGTCGGCCTCGAGCTCCACGACGTGCCGGTCCTCTTCGAGCAGCCGCTTGAGGAGGCGGCCGAGCTTGGGGTCGTCTTCAACGATCAGCAGGTGCATCGGTTCCCGTCAACGGTGGACGATCGTGACATCTTGCGCCGGTCCGATCATGGGCGTGGAGCCGGCGCCGGCAGGCTGGCCTCACGGCGGCGCTCACGCTGCATGGTCGAGCAGGGTCGTGAGAGGCCCATGAGAGCCCGGTGGCGGTGTTCGCCGGCCGCCGCGGTGCTGCTTTCAGGACGTTCTCAGGGCACGGCGCTACACCGTTGGCATGGACACATTTCCTCGACCGACGGACGTCCAGCCAGCGCCGCCCGCCATCTCCAGCCAACCCGATCTCGGGCCATCAACGACGCGCCCCCGGCCGCCACGCGTTCGCCTGCTGCTGGCGGCGGCCATTGGCGCATCGGTGATCTCCGCCTCGGCGGCCTCTCTGGCCACGGTCGCGCTCGTTCGGCCGGCCGCGGACGCATCGCCGGCCGCTGCGGGCACGGGGACTTCGCCGTCAGCCGGCGCCCAGACGGTCGTCCAGCTCACCGGCTCCGAGGCCGTGGTCCAGGTTGCCGCGAAGGTGAGCCCGGCGGTCGTGACGATCACGACTCAATCGGCCGCCGGTGCCCTGAGCCCATTCTCGGTGCCGTCGACCGGCGTTGGTTCGGGATTCATCTATGACGCGAGCGGGCTCATCCTCACGAACTACCACGTCGTGGAGGGGGGCGGGAACCTGAGCGTGACGCTCCAGGACGGCCGCGAGCTCGCCGGCCGGGTTGTCGCCAGCGACCCGGACCACGACCTCGCAGTCGTCAAGATCGAGGCGACCGGCCTGCCGACCGTGGCCATCGGCACGTCGGCGAGCCTCAAGGTTGGGCAGCTCGTGGTGGCGATCGGCAGTCCGCTCGGGACGTTCACGGACTCGGTCACGAGTGGCATCCTGTCCGCGACCGGGCGATCGATCACGGTCGGCGATCCGGCCACCCGCAAGCGGCGAACGATGAGCAATCTCCTCCAGACCGACGCGGCCATCAACGAGGGCAACAGCGGCGGCCCGCTGCTCGACGCCAGCGGCCGCGTCATCGGCATCAACACCGCGTCAGCGTCCAGCGCCGAAGGGATCGGCTTCGCGATCGCGATCGACGAGGCGGCCTCGATCATGGCCTCTGCCCGGACGGCCGCGACCGCGACCGGCTAGCTCCGAGCTCGTCGCCCGCCGCGGTGTCCGTGGGCAACAAAACCCGCCGAACCATCCGAGCCTTGGCACGAGCCGAGGCTCGGGCCACGCCCGCGGACAGGCAATCCACGCACGGGCGCCCTTCGGCTCGCCGCGCCGGCGCGGCCCACGGGGGCCCGGAGGCGAGCCAGCGAACCCAGACGAGGGCAGTTTGTTGTTGCAGGCGCAACGGCGGCATGTCCGGCGACGGACCTTGCGACGTGCCTGTCCCTGGCTAGAATGTGATCGCCAGCTGGCCGGGCCCACCCTCAGGCTGCGCTCCGAGCGGGAGTAACTCAGTTGGCAGAGTGCTTGCTTCCCAAGCAAGATGTCGCGGGTTCGAATCCCGTCTCCCGCTCCAGTTCCACTCTCCCGTCTGATGCACCGACTGGCCATTCGTGGCGAGCGCGCGCGGATCTGGGCCCTTACCTCCTGGCCGCCGGCCTAAGCCATAACGCGAACGTTACGGGCCGGATCGAGTCCGCGACTGTCTGCTGCAGGTCGGCAGCGACGGCATCCAGTGCCACCTCGCCGCGAAGCCGCACGGCGAATGCCTCGACCGTCCGCTGGGCGTCGTACGTCGCCCGGTCGAAGCGCCGGTCGACCACGCGCTGGACCCGCCGGCGCAGCGGCTGAAACAGGGCGGCCGCGACGAGGGTCGAGGCGGCCACGGCAAGCGTTTCCCCCTGCGTAAAGCCGATCAGTACCGCCTGGAGCGCCACGACGAACCCGGCGAAGACCATGACGAGCACGCCAGTCACCAGCGCCCAGGCGATGGTCCGGCTGATGATCCGGTCGATCTCGTACAACCGGTACCGAAGGACGGCGATCCCGATCGCCAGCGGGAGGCCGACAAAGGCCAGCAGCCCGCCGTACCAGCCGGCGGTCCTCAAGACCGTCGACCCGGTCCCTTCGCCAACGGCGACGACCGACCACGCGAACACGGCGGCGGTCGTGGCGGCAATCAGCCACTTGAGCTGCGCGCGCTCGGCCGGGGTTCCTCGCCGGAAGCGGATAACGACCGAGGCGATGGGACCGACGAACAGGGGCACGGCGAGGATGCCGAAGGCGGGCGCCTTCATCACGTCCAGCAACGGCACGAGCGCCGCGATTCCGAAGGGATTCTCCACGTCCGTGTCGGGGATGAGCCCTGGTCGGAAGGCCTGCGCCAGGCTCTGGACGATCGACAGGACGAGGAGTCCCACCAGCCAGCGCCATCGCGGAGAGAGCAGCTGGCCGTCGGGGTAGATGAGCGGTATCCCGATCGCCATGGTCAGGACCGGCACCCCCAGCAGGTTGCTGTAGAGCCAGGCGGCGACGGCCGTGGCCGGCCACGATCCGTCCGCGTACGTGACGCTCCCCCCGACGTAACCGGCCGCGACGAACTCCATGCCCAAAACGACTGCGGACGCGAGGAGCAGCCAGCCCACCTTGTTCGCGGGAACCCGGACCGCGAGGAGCGCACCGACGGTAGCCATCGCCACGACCGCGAGCGTGATGAGCAGAAGGTCGACGTCGAATTGGCCGACAGCAAGCATTGCCGTGTCGATCACCACCAGCCCGGCAACCGCTGTGGCGCCGAGCGCGATCGCGAGCACGGTTCGTCCCTTCACGAGGGCGCCGCGATGGCCCGACACCCGCCGGTCGATGAAAGGCCGGGTGGGCGAGTCAGAACTGCGATCGAAGCCATCCTGCCGGCCGCTCCCACGCGTTGTCACGATCGGCTGCGAGATTGAGGCGGTGCCGGTCGCAGCCACAGGGCGGATGACATGGGCTTGATGGACGCCGCGACGGTCCGCTGCACGTCGGCCACCACCGCATCCAGGGTCACCTCATCGCGAAGCCGCTCGGCGAACGTCGCGACCGTGCGCTGGGCGTCGTATGTCGCACGGTCGAAGCGCCGGTCGACTGCGCGCTGGACCCGCCGCCGGAGCGGCTGGGACAGCGCGGCCGCGGCAAGGGTCGATGCCGCCACGGCGACCGTTTCGCCTTGTGTGAAGTCGATCAATACCGCCTGGAGCGCGACGACGACCCCGAAGAACACCGCGACGAGCACGCCCGTCACCAGCGCCCAAGCGATCGACCGACTGATGATCCGGTCGATCTCGTACAACCGGTACCGAAGGACGGCAATACCGATCGCGATCGGGAAGCCGGTGAACGCGAGCAGTCCGCTGACCCAGCCGATACCGAGCAGGACAACCGACCCGGTCACCCCTCCTGTGATGACGACAATCCAGGCGACCGCGGCGAACGCCGTGACTGCGATCAGCCACTTCAGTTGCTGGCGCTCAACGATGCTGCCTCGCCGATATCGGATGGCTACGGATGCGATGGCGGCCAGAAAGATGGGCACCCCGATGAAGTACGACCTGTCGATTGCGCCCAGCAAGGGCGCGATACCGGCGATGTGGAACGGATTCTTGACGTTCGTGTCAGGGATCAGTTCCGGTGCGAACCCGGACCGCAGGAACTCGCCAGCCCACCATAACAGGACCGCCACGACCAGCCAGCGCCATCGCGGTGAGAGCACGTGGCCGTCGGGAAAGATGAGGGGAATCCCCACGGTCATGATCAGGACCGGCGCGCTCAGGAGGTTGGCGTAGAGCCAGGCCGCCAAGGCCGTGCCCGGCCACGATCCGTCGGCGAGGGTGAGGCTGCGCTGGGCGTAGGCCTGGCCCACGGTTTCCACGCCGAGCGCCAGCGCAGACACGATGAGGAGCAAACCAATCGCGTTCGCGGGAACCCTGATGGCGAGGGCGGAACCGACGGTCGCCAGCGCTAGTACGGAAAGCGCGATGAGCACGGCCTCAACGGAGACCGGGTCGGGGGAAAGGACAGCCGCGACGATCGCGACCGCGACGGTGGCAACCGCAACGGTGGCCGTCGCCGCGAGCGCGATCGCGAGCGCTATTCGTCGTAGCACAAGGACACCACGATAGCCCGCCCGCTCTCTCAGTGGGTGAGGGCCTCGAGGTAGATGTCGACGAGCACGGGGAACCAATCGATGACGTGATCGACCCCGGTGCCGTCTGCGGCGTGCATCTTCATCGCCGGCGTTCCCTCGGCGAGCGTGTGGTTCCCGACGAAGAGCGTGAGCTGGGCAGGCAACCCTGCTTCTTCGGCGGCGTCCACGGCCCACGCCATCTGCGTGTCAGACAGCGGCGGCAGGCCCAGGAAGGGGCCGACGAATCCGAACAGGTCCTCCAGCGTGCCAAGCGTTGCCCACACCCGCGCGTGGCTTCCCGCGGCAATATCGCCGGTATCCGAACGGCTCACCACGAAGCATTCGTGACCGAGCGCGGTGCCCGAGACCAATCCGGCGGCAATGGACCCCACCAGAATCGAGCGAGCGATAAGGCGGCGCATCTTGAGCCCTCCTGCTTCCCTGTTCGCGTTCATGCCCCTGCGATGGGCTACCGCGAAGCAGTTAACGCGGAAGGCGTCCAGAAATCGCTACGAATGGGTGCGTGAGGTCGATACCTGTGTCATCTGGCGCTCCAGACCTGGCCCTCGCCTTGGAGCCCGAGGGCGCGGCTCGGCGACTTCGGAGCCCAAATGTGGATAACTCCCTTGCCACGGACCATCGATCGGGAGTACACCGGCACGACTGGAGCACGTAGAGGGTTGAGGCCGTGGATTTCATCAGCGAGCAAGGGTACGAGATCAAGTTCGGGATGGAGGAGGAATATCAGGAGTGGCTCATCGATCACCGCGATGAGCTGCGGCGGGCCATGCCGGCCGGGATCGAATACATCGGCTCGTACGTGGTCGCGATTGGGAACGGGTACGAGGGCGGGAGCTGGCGCGACCTGTTGCGGCTCGACAGCTACGGCGCGCTCGACCGGATGGCGGCC
>Ga0137375_10012012_pt1 | contig 10254 bp, 9 predicted proteins | sample SagtaG_24_FD_104936 | JGI IMG/M metagenome (GOLD analysis project Ga0137375, IMG submission 104936) | Vadose zone soil microbial communities from Sagehorn Ranch, Mendocino, California, USA - Sage1_R_113_16 metaG | ecosystem: Environmental > Terrestrial > Soil > Vadose zone | place: USA...
CAGCGTGCGCTCGAGCACGCTCGCCGCGCCGGCCGCCGCCGCCTCGAGGCGCGCATGTCGGCCGGATTGACGCAGGCGCTCCGAGATGGGCCTACACCGGTGCCCGAAGCGATCGTGCGCTGCGAGGCGATTATTGAAGCTGGCCTGGTGGATCAACAGGCCGAAGTGCAAGCCACGGTGCATCTGGCTTACCTGCACGGGCTCGCGGGAGATCTGGCGGCTGCGCGTCGGCTTTGTCAACAGGCGCGAGCGCGACTTGCCGACCTCGGCGGTGGCGCTCTTAGTGCGTCCGCACAGGTAAGCCTGACGAATAGCCGCGTCGAGCTGCTCGCGGAACAGCCAGCGAATGCTGAACCTGAGCTCCGCCTGCATTTCGACGCGCTCGGTGACATCGGCGAGCGCTACTTGCGGCCAGGGGTCGGGGCTCTGCTTGCCCAGCTCATCTATTCCAATGGCAAGTCTGAGGAGGCGTTGGTTCTCACCTCTGAGGTGGAGGAAATGGCAGCCGCCGACGACGTCGAGGTCCAGGCGTTGTGGCGCTCGGTGCGCGGGAAAGTCCTAGCACGCGACGGTCAGGTGGACGCGGCTGTGCGGCTCACAAGGGATGCCGTACGTGTCCTGCAAACAACAGACGCTCCTGTGATGAAAGGCGACACATTCCTGGATCAGGCGATCGTGTTCATGTCCGCCGGACGGAATGATGAAGCCGCCGTCGCCCTACGGCGCGCTCGCGAGCTTTACCTGCGCAAGCGAGCAACGTATCCACTTCATCGGGTCGACGCGTTACTCGCGGGAATCGACGCCCTACTGGGCGCTAATCTGCCAGCAGGACCGGCCAGGCAACCCGCGGCGAGCGGCAGAAGGATCCGTCCGAAACCCCAGGCATCAGCCGCTCGCTCTGCCTAGGTTGTGATCGCCGCGTCGCGGCCATATGCGGACCAACCAGGCCGATCCGATTTTAGCCCGTGTAAGTTGGATCGCCGAAGGGGCGGATCTTGACCGTGACCGAGACGCCACCGTGGCCGAAGCCGCCCTGGCTGAAGACGCATGAGTCATACGTAACGCCGGGGAAGCTTGCGGGTCCGCCGGGCGGGATGTTCCCGTTGACACACGCTGGCACTGCAAACAGTTTGCTTATGTCATTGTCCACCAGCTCCAGCAACACGAACTTGCTCGAGGTCAATCCGCTGGGCAAGCTGAACACCGTCAGCACGGCTGTAGCTAGCTGCGAACTCGTCTGAAGGTCAGCGAACCAGATCTGGTTCAGGTGGAGCGTCGGCGTGGAGCTGGGAGGAGTGGCCAAGGCGGACAGCGGCAGGTTCCTGACCCCCGTCGCACCCGCCGTGCACGGGAATGACACGCCTGCAACAGGCGAAGCCGCGAAGTAGCTGACCTGAGCCGCTTGATTCGCGCTCTCCGTCGCGAACGTGCCGAGCGACGCTGGGAAGCTCGTCTGGCAGCCTCCGTCTGCCATCGCTATGGCGGCCGGCGAAAAGAGCTGTATGTTGCTCGTCGCGGTAAGCGTGTCGTTGGTCGGGCCGCCTTGATTGCCATTGCCCTCAGCAAAGGTCAGCGTCGCTGTGCCTGTGAGCGTGCACGGCGATGCCGCGCAGGTGCCGACATCAGGCGACTGGAATCTGATCAGGCGAACGACCGTCGTGTTGCCGGCGACGTTGCCGAGGTCGCACGTAAACGTGCTTGTGAGCACGTCTAACGGCGCACAGCCAATTGAGGTCGGGGTCACAGTTCTGAAGAACACCGCCTGGCTCATCGTCACGGTGAGCGCGGCGCGCGTTGCCGTTGAAGTTCCGGTGACGAAGATCGCCTTCATCAGGCCATGCTTGACAAGTCCGGTGCTGGCATCGCTCAAGGTGAGCGCCGACGGCAGCAACGACGCCGAAAACGTCGCCTTACCGCTACCGGCAAAACCGGGTGTGGCGGGAACTGCAACCACACTTATAAGGGCCGCGACAACAATACTTACGCGTAGCGCTCGGCGAAGAGTTGGCAGCACGGACGTGCCTCCAGATGCGGGTTCGGGCAACGATCGAGGCCGTCCATTGTGAACGTTATGTCGGGATACTTCAATCCCCCCTCCTTAACCTGTGTGCCGACTGGTCAGTGGCGCGCGAGTGGTTAGTGGCGCACAAGCGAACACCCGCGGGGGTGCATCGACGGGGTCATGGCCAAGTTCGACCGCGTTCGTTCTGGGTGTGATGGGGGCAGCCGGGACGACGAGCGCGGGGCTCGAGCAACGGACTTTGATAATCGCAGGACTAAGGCCAGGCGCGGAGGTCGATCGACGCCGGTACACGCGCCAGACTGGCAGATTCATCGTGGTGATCCACAAGAGCTTCCGAGAACCAGCTTCCTCTCAAATCAGCCAGTTGCCTTCCCCGCGCGGCTAGGTTCGGCCGAGTCGAACTCAACAACGACCCACCGCCACCAAACGGCTTGGAGGTACAAACTTTGTTCATTCCTGCCACAGTTGCTGGGGACACTACCAGTCTTTACCGGCACCGTCTCAGCTCCCGTGAACACGCTGCGCCGCCGAGCGAACTCTCTCGTGGATCCATCGGATCAGCGAGCAGGTCACCTCGCCAGGCGTCATGGGCGCATTTTTCTCAACCATATCTCAACTTGTGCCAGTGGACAGCAGCGATACACGAGGCTATTGTGCAGTGTCGGGCCATATGGGCTCCTGTTGCTGTTCTTGGGAGTAGCTTTGCTTGCCGTGGTGTTCGTCTCCCATATGGCGGCCCTCAGACCGCGTCCACGTGCAACGCCGAGGCGAAGAATCCGGGCAGGCAGCCAAGCACGGGTAGTGCGACCAGCGAGCTGGGCGCGACTGTCGCGGCTTGTCGCGGGCGGGTCACCGCACGCTCGTCCTCTGCCCGCACAGTGCTCCAAGCGCGCAATCACGTGCATCACTGCCGGTGCCAGTCACAGCAATACCTCCGCTAACCGATTGCGGCAGACAAGAGCCGGGCGCAGTTATCCTCGGCGCGTCTACGCTCGAGGTGCGTTTGGGTTTGGCGCCCTGCAACAACAACGAGGGAGTAAATGTATGTCCGCTCAACGATTCTCCATCGCGCTTCTCGCTGCAGCAATGCTCGCGGTCTCCGCAGCGACTCCTGCCTTAGCGGATTACGGATTCGCGAACTGGCAGACAGCGTTCGCTGGCACGGGAGTCGCCGCCGGCACTGGTCAGGCCTTCGGCTTCTGGGGATGGTGCGCGTTTGCTGGTGGCGTCACGTCCGGCAATTCTGGCGAGTGTCAGTTTGCCCAATACGTGCATGCAAGTGGCGGCGCCGGCTTTACATGCCACGAAGAGGTCGATGTCACCTCCTGGAATATCGCTTTCAGCCCTCAGCTGGGTGTCAACACCTTCCATATTTCAGGAACCGCCAGGGTGACGCCAAGCAGCGCAACAGCGCCTTGCCTCGTGTTGTTCCCAGGTCCAGGTCTCTCCACCTTCACAGGGATCGATAGTGGAATACCCGCCGTGGCTGGGCACTACAACCTCGGTGGCTTGGGACCCGGATTGCGCGGCGAGTTTCAGATCCAGGTGACCCAGGTACGATAGATCGCTAGGCGAAGGCGGCGCGCACAAGAATCCGGGCGGCGCCTTCGCCACCCCTGCCCATCACGGCAGGGTTCGAGGAGTTCGACCGTTCGGCCTGCCGCGGCGGCGCCGTCATTCACGCGTTCCAGGTGCGCCGTTGGTCAATTCGAGCAGCAGTGTCACCAGTGCCGTCCAACCCCCTTGATGGCTGGCACCAAGCCCGCGACCAGTCCCGCGTGGAAGTACTTGTAGCAGGGCGCGTAATCGCGCCGATGCGGATCGGTCTGCGCCCGCTGCGCACTCGCCGACCCGGGCCGTCGGCCATCCTCGTCGCGCAGGAACAGGCGCGTCAACCGACCCGCGAGCCTGATCGCAAATCTCGCGCAGTGTCAGCCGTCGGCCTGAGCCAGTCGGATACTCGACCAGGAAAGCATCGACGTAATAGTGGCGAACCACACACAGCCGCGCTCTGAACCGTGGCAGCAGCGGAGTAGATCTGGCTCGATGGTCTCCACAGCCGGGAGCGGGATGAGGCCGACCAACGAGCGCACCTTCAGCCTGCGCGGCTCGCCAGCCGGCGTATGCGGGACGTCGTAGAAGAATCCGTCGTCATCGTCCCACAATGCGAAGCCTTTGCCGCCCGCGTTGTTCATGGCACTTGCAACGTACAGGACGTGCTCGAAGAACTTGTTCGCAATCTCCTCACACACGTTGTTTTCCCCGCGAGCTCGAGCGCCATGACCAGTATGTTCAGGCAGTACACGCGCATCCATGCGGTGCCGTCGGACTGCTCGAGATGGGCGCCACTCGGAGGGACGACGTCGCGGTCAAAAAGACCGAAATTTCGAGTCCAAGAAAGCCACCCTGGAAGACCTTCAATCCGGCTGGGTCCTTACGATCGACCCACCGGTAAAGGTCAACAATAGTTTGTGAAAGACCCCTTCGAGAAAGGCACGATCGGCGACGCCATGCAGTTGTCGATCGATCTGGTAGACGCGCCACACTGCCCACGCATGCACGGGAGGGTTGAGTTCGCCAAACGCCAGCGGCAAACAGTGGAATGCCAGGTCCCAAGCCGCGACGCACGGGTACTCCCAGGTGTCGGGCACAGATAGAACGTGCGCGGTGTTGAAGTGCCACCAGCCGGCGTTGCGTCCGCGTCTGCGCTGCACGGGGGCGGCGGGCCAGCGGGATCGCCTGCCAACCATTGCTCGACGTCCCAGATGTACACGTGCTGACTCCGCAGGCGTCCGGCGAACGCCTGGCGCTGGACGCGGCGCTCATCCTCAGAAAGCTTGTTTACACCCTGGAGCTCAGCGTAGAAGCGACCGGCTTCGCGGTGGCGTCAGCGAACACGGCCGGTGTTCTCGAGAAGCGGCTCTGGATGACGGCCGGCACACAATCGCAGGAGGACAGTCCCGCTTGCTTGCGGTTCGATAAACAGCTCGTCGTGTGCGGCCATCTCGGTGCCAACCTGCGCTGGATTGACGGTCTCATGACGCCCGTTGACGATTGCGTCGTTGATCCCGTCCCAAACGGCGTCCGGTTGGGCACGCCCCACGGCCGTTGTGCACCGCTCTCGTTGTCAGTAAAGAGCGGCTCGGGCCGACCGCCGCAAGTGAGCGAGTACTCGCCCAATGTGGGGTGAACCGCGTGCACGAAGGCATCTCCAACAGCCCGCAGGACAGGCCGTCAATCGTCTCGACCCCAAGCCCAGGTGTTTCGAAACCAGAGCGTTGGAAGCAGATGCAACGCAGCAGGTATATCGCCACGACTGACTGCTGTGATGCGGATGTTAGATGTCGGTTGGCGAGGCCTTGGTGTACTCGACAGTCACGTCGAAATACCGATCGCAATTGAAGACACCAGTGTCCAGCAACTCCCATTCGGGATAGCCACGACCCCGGCGTTGGTTCTCCGTGACGAGCTCCTCGTAGGGGAAGCGGGCCTGTGGGTACTTGTAGAGGGGACGCATGTACGAGTGGGACGGGGTCCCATCTAGGCAGAAGTAACACTCCTTCACATCCTCGCCGTGATTGCCTTCCGTGCCGAAGAGACCAAATAGGCGCTCCTCGAGGATCGGGTGCGCCGTTCCACAGGGCGAGCGCGAAGCACAGGCGCATCTGGTCATCGCAGAAGCCGAGTAGGTCGTCCTCGCCCCGCGGTGCGCGCGGGAGCGGGCATGATCGTGCGGGCAGAAATCCCACGCGATCCCCGAGGGCGAGTAGTCCTCTCGTACGGTCCCCCATTGCCGCTCCGCCAGATACGGCCCCAGCGGTACCAGGGGACACTCGGCTCGAGCGACTCCGCGCCTTGCTCGCGGCCCGAGCTCCCGTACCCACGCATGCTCGCGACGCGCAGTTGTTCGAGGTTTGGGGCGCTATCTCGATCCGAGCCGTTCATGCGGAGACACCATAGGACCCCGCAGGTTTAAAGGTACGGTCATTCGCACCCCCGCCTCAGGTGGGGGGCTAACCTCTGGTATGCCTGAGTTTGGGCTGTGCATGTCAAGGTTAAGGTTGTTCCCTCAGGATTAACAAAAGGGTAAATTCTGTGCTACTGTGGGCGCTCGTGATCCACGCGCGAGGTACGGGGCTGATGGGTTTCGCTGAGACGGCAACCAACGGCCGTGCGCCATTGCGGTCGTCATCGTATTTTCCGCGTGTGCGAAAGGGACGCCGTTCGTGATCGCAGAGGAGGCTGGCGATCAGAGGCTGCCGCGGGCCAGGTACAGCCAATAAGAACAGCCTGAGGCAGTCGGCGCGGGTACGCAACTTGAGCCTTTTGGGACGCGCGAGGCGGGGCGCGAACAGTTCTTGACGATCGAGGGGGTATGGCCATCAAGTCAGCATCCGCGCCGGCGATGATCGGCAGCGCCGCGAGTGGACAGGCGCGACCAGTACGTTCACCCACACCAGGCGCCGCGGCGCGCGCCGAACGATGGGTCGGTCCTCTAGGGTGGGTGGCGTTGGCCGTATGGCTCGCCATTCCATTTCTGGGCGTTTTCGAACAGCCGTTGGCGGGGCGCGTCGTGTGGACGATGGCGGTGGCTGGTCTGCCGCTGTTTATTGTGGTTGTCGGGTACCACCGCTGGCGACGGATTTGCCCGCTCGCGTTCTTCAACCAGATCCCCGTAAAGCTTCGCCGTCCGGGGACGCGCCGAGCTTCAGCACGTTTCGAAGAGCATTATTACTTTGTTCCGTTCACGATGTTCTTACTTGGACTTTGGTTGCGTTTGATTTGGACCAATGGAGACGGGACCGCCATTGCCATCTTTTTCGTCGGCATTTCGCTGCTAGCGCTGGTCGCCGGCGTCATCTTTACGGGGAAGACCTGGTGCAACTATATCTGCCCCGTGTCATTTATCGAAAAGATCTACACTGAACCGCACGGATTGCGTGAGACGCAGAATTCGCAATGTTCAAAGTGCACAGCCTGCAAGAAAGCCTGCCCGGACATCAATCAGGAGAACGGGTATTGGAAGGAGATCGAATCGCCCTCGAAGCGCTTCGTGTACTTCGCTTATCCGGGACTAGTGCTTGCGTTCTATTTCTATTACTTCTTGCAGTCGGGCACTTGGGACTATTACTTCGGCGGTAGCTGGACAGACCAACCGGGCGTCATCCTGCGCGCCTTTCTGCCGGGTACCGATGCAGAGTCGGCGGGGTTCTTCTTCGCACCTGGCGTCCCGCGCGCCGCGGCAGCACTGCTGACGCTCGCATCGTTCGCCGTCCTGAGCTTCGGGGTGTTCGCGCTCGTGGAACGTGCGGTTGGGCCGTGGCTGCGACGGCGAAATCCCAAGGTCGACGCAGCCCAGGTCCGCAATGTCATGTTCGGCCTTGCGGCGTTCACCGCATTCGTGACCTTTTACAGCTTTGCCGGGCAACCGACTCTGCGCAAAGTACCCTGGCTACCCGCGTATACGAGTGTGGCCGTGGTGCTCACCGCCGCGTTGTTCCTGGTGCGCCGACTGACACGCACTCAGCAGGACTTTGCCGAACAGTCGCTGGCACGCAACATCATCAAGCGCTGGACGTGGCCGGACACGCCCCCGCCGGCCAGTTTGCATGACGCGTACGTGGTCCACACCGCCCGCACGACGGAGCGCCAACGTATGTACGCCGAGGTGCTGGAGGTGTATCAGGATGCGATCCGCGAGGTGTTGGCGGACGGGTTTGTAACGCGTGCCGAAGTGCAGCGACTGGAGGCCCTGCGCGACCAGCTTCAAATTACCAAAGCGGACCACGAACGAATCATGGCCACGCTCGCTGAGGAGGAGCGGCTACTTCTCACAGATCCGTCGAAGCAAACATCCGCCGAAAAGCGGCTGCAGCTGGACACCTATGCGCGAGCACTCGAGCGGGATATCGAGCGGGTGCTGGCGGCCGAGCGTGGTGCCGATGACGGTATCGTTCAACAGTTGCGAGCTGAGTTCGCAGTCACACCTGAGGAGCATGCCCTCGTGCTCGACCAGCTGCTCGGGAGTGACAAGCACACGGGCACCCAGATAGCCGGCGCGGTGAGACTGATCCAACTCAGTATGCACATGATCGGTGTGCTCGCCAGCCAAGCTTCGACGACCAACGACGCACTGATAGCTTTCTTGCGTCGGGAGCGTGCACGCGCCGTCGAGCGTCTGTTACGCGCATTTCACTTCGCGCCGGATGATCCGATAACTCGGAGCGTGCGTACCGGGCTGTGCTCGGACGATCTGGTTCTGTTTCGAGCAGCACTGGAAGAACTGGGTAGTCAGGTGCGACCTAACGTTCGCGATCACCTGGCGAAGGCGCTGGACGATGCAACACAGGAAGCACAGTTGCTCGTCGGCGAGGCAGACATATACAACGCGTGTCTCAACGACGCTGATCCGTTTGTTCGCGCCGTTGCCCTGTACGGCCTGGCCGAGCACGGCCGCATAGACGCCGAAGTACTCGAGCGCTCGAGTGAAGATGCGTACCCACTCGTCAGGGAAACCGCGTTGGCGCTAGCCGGCTGGCAGGCTGAGGCGGCTGACGTCCGCATGCGTCGTCCGCCAATGTTCACGATCGAGAAGCTGCTTGCGTTGCGCTCCGTGCCACTGTTTGCGCCACTCGGACCGGACGCGCTGGAGCGACTCGCACGCGCCGCTGAGGAACGCGAGTTCGCGCCGGGTTCTGCATTGTGCATCGCGGGTGAGACCGGCAACGAAGTGTTTGTACTACTCACCGGCCGGGTTGCAGTCTTGCGCGGATCGCAGTCGGATGGAGAACTCATCCGTACCGAAGGGGTTGGCAGCGTTATCGGCGAGATGGCGGTGCTCGACACCGCGCCACGCTCGGTCTCCGTCATAGCAGATCCGCCGGGGGCGCGTGCTTTAAGCCTGGCTGGCAGCGCGTTTCGTGGAGTCCTCGAAGGCGATCCGGCTGTTGCCGAGGGTGTTATCCGAACGCTCGCGCAACGCCTGCGTGAAAAAGACAAAGAGGAGGTACTGGCTCCGGCCTGAACTGCACGCGAAGCGACGGCGGGTAAGCGACTGTCAGCGTGCGCGAGATGGACAAGCGAGCTCGGAGCTGTGGTACGTGCGGGCGGCGGGTAGGTGCCAAACACGCATTCTGCCCGTATTGCGGCGCGCCGCTGCCAACGCTCCGAGGCGCCTCACTCCAGGTTACCGGCACCGCCGAAGTCGATCTCGGGGAGCAACGCCGCGTGGTGTCCGTTCTGTTCGCGGACCTGACGGGTTCCACGCCCCTGGGCGAGCGCGTCGACGCCGAGGACCTGCGCAACGTGCTGAAGGTCTTTTTCGACTCGATGTCGCGCCAGGTACTGCGCTACGAGGGAACGATCGACAAATACGTCGGTGACGCGGTTATGGCGGTGTTTGGTGCACCCGTGTCGCACGAGGATGACGCAATTCGCGCGCTCAACGCGGCACTCGGCATGCAGCGAGCAGTCGCCGCACTCAATGTCGACCTCGACCTCGAGCGCACCTACGGTGCGCGGCTCGCGCTCAGGATCGGTGTGAGCAGCGGCGAAGTCGTGGCGGGGCGCCTCGGCGGGGGAATCGGCCGCGGCGTACACCGTCATCGGCGACACAGTCAATACTGCTCAGCGTCTCCAGGCGGCCGCCGCGCCAGGCGAAATCGTCGTCGGGGAGACAGCTCGAAGATTCGCCTGGCACTCGTTTGTATTCGAGGAATTACCCCCTCTCATGCTGAAGGGCAAAGCGCGACCAGTACCCGCGTATCGGGTGCTCGGCTGGCGTCGCGAGGGCGCAACGCCAGATGCCCATGCGCTGGTCGGGCGCTCGGACGAGCTCGCCCACCTGCGCAGCGCTCTCGGTGAGCTATCGCGGACCACAGGTAGAGTAGTGGGAATCGTCGGTGAGGCCGGAGTTGGCAAGTCCCGCCTTGTACGTGAATTCCGCGCGAGTTGTACGCCAGGGGTTAACCACCTGCTCGGGCGGTGCCAATCGTTCGAGACAAATACCCGTATGCCCTGGTCGCCAGTCTGGTGCGCGGGTTATTTCATCTCCAAGTTGGTGAGGATGAACCGACCGCACGCAGAGTGCTGGCGAGCGGATCCAGCTGAGCAGACGACGTCTGCGCGGCTACAACGCAAGCTGGGCACAGTACTGCGAATTCAGGGGGCATACGACGCGTCGGCCGCCGCGTTCGGCCGCGGCCTGAGCGGCTTGGGGAGCCGCGACGATC
>Ga0137375_10012015_pt1 | contig 10253 bp, 8 predicted proteins | sample SagtaG_24_FD_104936 | JGI IMG/M metagenome (GOLD analysis project Ga0137375, IMG submission 104936) | Vadose zone soil microbial communities from Sagehorn Ranch, Mendocino, California, USA - Sage1_R_113_16 metaG | ecosystem: Environmental > Terrestrial > Soil > Vadose zone | place: USA...
CACGCCGATCCTGTTCCGGACCATGGAGCGGGGCGTCGCCAGCGCCGCCGCCGCGGCCGTGCTGCCGGGCTACTATGCGTGCGGACTCGTCCTTGGTGCCGCGACGCTGCTGATGCTGGTGCTGCGTGTCGTCGCGCGGGAGCCACGCTGGCGATGGAATGTCCCGGCGGCGGTCCTGACGACGGCGATGCTCGGGCTGGTGCTGTGGTCGCTCGTGATCGTGCTTCCGGCGGCCGAGGCGGCACGTGGCGCGGCCGACGGCACCCGCTTCAGCGTCGTCCACCGTCGCGCGGTCTCCCTGAACGCGTCGACCATGCTGTGCGGCGTGATCGTGCTCGGCCTCGAGATGATCAGCCGTCGCCGCGAGCGCCCGTCAGCCAGTCCTCCAGCGCCCTGATCCGGTCCGGCACCGCCTGCGGCGGCTCGTCGGCGAGCGCCTCGCACGCGGCGAGCACCACCCACGCGAGCGGCTCCGGGGCGAGGCCGACGGGCAGAGCGCCGGCGGTCGCCGCGCGCTCGAGCACGTCGCCGAGGGCGAGGCGAAGCTGCTCGCGGGCCCACGCCAGGGCCAACGCCCGCGTCTTGTCGCCGAGCGCGCCGATCCGGGCCTGGGCGAGCGCGCGCGGCAGGGAAGCCCCCGACGGAAACGCCGCGGCGAGGGTCGCGAGCGCGTTCGTCATCGCCTCGCCCGGCGATCGCTCGACGCTCGCCGCGGCGCTGAGCGTGCGAGCCAGCGCCAGCAACCCGGTCTCGGCCGCCGTGGCGGGCGTCGGCGGGGTGCCTTTGCGGCGCGGCGGAGGCCGCTTCGCCGCCCGGCGCGGTTTCCTGCCCCGTGTCATCGCCGGCAGCAAGATAGCAAAGGCGTGCTGGCAATCCCCTTGCAGTTTCGGGCGAGGGTGACGGGCGGACGCGTGAAGGCGCTCATCTCGTCACTCTTACACAAGGAGGAGGTCGGCGATGATGAAGACAGCAAGAGCGCTGGCGTGGGCGCTTGTCGTTCTTGGGTTGAGCGTCGGCCCGGTCGCTGCGCAGGACCTGTACATCGGCACGGTGACCCGCATCGATCAGCCGGCGCAGGTGATCGTGTTCGAGGACGGCCGGATGTACCGTGTCGCGCCGAATACCGTGCTGCTGTATGACAACCAGCCCGTGACGTACACCACGCTGCGGCCGGGGACGCGAATCGTCGTCCGTGGCGGCCAGCCCGTGGCGTTCCGCGAGGGCCAGTACATCGTCGTTTCCGGTCCGGCCGTGACCACGGCTCCGGTCGTGGCCGCCCCGGGGACCACCACGACGACGGTGACGACCGTGACGGCGCCGCAAGTCGTCGGGAGCGCGACGGGCATCGTGGCGGGCTACGATCCGAAGGCCAACGTCGTGGTGCTGACGGACGGCCGCATGGTCCAGCTCACCTCGAAGTCCGCGATTCTCGTCAACGGCATGCCGAGCACTCCTGCCCAGCTGCGGCCGGGCATGCCCGTCACGATCAGCGCGATCAATCCGGTCGTCTTTCGTGATGGTCGATATGTGCTGTTCAACGAGGGGTTCTTCGATTCCGGCAATGGCAGCGCGATGACCTGGGACGGTAAGTACTCCGGCTACGAGGCCGACGTCGACAACGCCGCCATGCAGCCGCAGGGCGGAGGATAGAACACTCGGAGGGGGGCTTCGCCCCCCTTCCGACGGCCGAGAGTGGGCCGCGAGGCCCGCTCTTCGGCCTGCCTCCCCCCAGGATCAGATTGCGCGGGCAAAGCCCGCGCTCGGAGTGGAACGGCTACTCGTATCTGAGGGCTTCGATGGGGTCGAGGCGGGCGGCTTTTCGAGCGGGGTAGAAGCCGAAGAAGACGCCGACGGCGGCGGCGAAGCCGAAGGCCATGGCGACGGCCTCGAGCGGGACGTGGGTCCGCCACTCGGCGAACTGGCTGATCGCGCGGGAGCCGCCCAGACCGAGCACGATCCCGATGACGCCGCCGATGAGCGACAGGGTGACGGCTTCGACCAGGAACTGCATGAGGATGTCGCGCCCGCGCGCTCCCACGGCCATGCGAAGGCCGATCTCACGCGTCCGCTCGGTGACGGAGACGAGCATGATATTCATGATGCCAATCCCGCCCACGAGCAGCGAGACCGAGGCGATCGCCGCCAGCAGATACGTCATCACCTTCGACGACTCCTCCTGCGTCTGCAGGATCTCCGACAGGTTCCGGATCGTGAAGTCGTCGTCCTGATAGGCCTGCAGGCGATGTCGCTGGCGCAGGAGCCCGCGCATCTGTGACTCGGCCTCGGCCATGTCCTCGCCCGTCCGTATCTTCACGGAGATGGCGCCGACGGACCGCGCGTTGGCCTGACTCACGCCCAGCACCTTCTTCTTGGCGGTGGACAGCGGGATGAGGGCGACGTCGTCCTGGTCCTGTCCCCACGAGTTCTGGCCTTTCTTGTCGAGAATGCCGACCACCATGAAGGGGACCTTCTTGATGCGGACGACCTGGCCCAGCGGATCGGCGTCGCCGAAGAGGTTCTGCGCGGTCGTCTGGCCCAGCAACACGACCTTGGTGGCGCCGTCGACGTCCTCGCCGACGATGTAGCGCCCATCGGTCACCGACCACTCGCGGACCTCGAAGTAATCCGCCGTGACCCCCTGAATGCCCGTGGCCCAGTTCAGGTTGCCGTAGACGACCTGGGCGTTGCCGCGCATCGACGGCGCCGAGGCCTGGACGGCCGGAATCTCGCGGGCGAGCGCGGCTGAGTCTTCCTCGGTGATGGTCAGCTGGCTGCCCTGGCCCAGGCGGATGCCGCCCGTGCTGGTGCTCCCGGACAGCACGATGATCAGGTTCGAGCCGAGACTCTGGATCTGCTCGGCCACGCGGGCCTGGGCCCCGGAGCCCACGCCGACCATGGCGATGACCGCGCCCACGCCGATGATGATGCCGAGCATCGTCAGGGCGCTCCGCAGCTTGTTCACGCGGAGCGCTCGCAGGGCCACGCGCGCGCTCTGCACGGGGTTCACGCGACCGCCTCCTCGGCCTCGTGCTCGAGGTCGCGCGGCAGATCGGCCAGCGTCGCGGCCGCGTCCCGGGGCCTCTCGATCCGCTCGTCGCGGATGACCCGGCCGTCCCGGAAGCTCAGGATCCGGCCGGCATGGGCGGCGACATCGAGCTCGTGGGTGACGAGCACGATCGTCATGCCCTGCTGGTTGAGCCCCTGCAAGAGCGCCATGATCTCGAGACTCGTGCGGGTGTCGAGCGCGCCGGTGGGCTCGTCGGCGAGGATGACGGTGGGGTCGTTCACCAGCGCGCGGGCGATGGCCACCCGTTGCTGCTGGCCCCCCGAGAGCTGGCTCGGCTGGTGATGCTCGCGATCGGCGAGGCCGACGTCGGCGAGCCGCCGGCGCGCCCGCGCTCGCCGGTCGCGCGCCGGGATGGCGGCGTACACCAGCGGCAGCTCCACGTTCTCGAGGGCATTCACGCGCGGCAGGAGATTGAACGTCTGGAAGACGAACCCGATCTTCCGGCTCCGGATCTTCGCCAGCGCATCGCGGTCGAGCCCAGCGACGTCCTCACCGTCGATGAGATAGCGACCCTCCGTCGGCGTGTCGAGGCAGCCGAGGAGGTTCATGAACGTCGACTTGCCCGAGCCCGATGGCCCCATCACCGCGAGGAACTCGCCGCGCTCGACGGCGACGGAGACTCCGCGCAGCGCGTGTACGACGTGCGGCCCCAGGTGATAGTCCTTCGTCAGGCTCTCGGTGAGGATGACCATCAGAGGCGGAGCCGGGGACCGCCGGGCGTCGGCGTGCCCGGCCGCCCGCCTCCGGCCGCGCCGGCGAGCCCCGCCACGACGTCCTGGCCCTCCTTGAGATCGCCCTGCAGCAGCTCGGTGGAGCTGCCATCGCTGATCCCGAGCACGACGTTGACTGCCTTGGGCTTGCCGTCGGCATCGACGATGTACACACGCCCCGGCGTGCCGGTCCGGTCGCCGCCGCCGGCCGACGGGCCACCGGGCGACATCTCGTCGTACTTCGCCTGCTGCGGCGGGGTCAGCAACGCGCGGATCTTGCCTCGGGAGGCCTCGCGGATCTTCTGGCCCTTGGCCCGGCGCTCCTGCTCGGGGAGGTCGCGCAGCGCCATCATCTGCTGACGGCTCTCCTGAAGAATCGGCTCCAGCCTGGCCTGCTGCTCCTGCGTGAGGCCGAGCTGCTTGACGAGCCGATCGCGGATCTCCTCGAGCGACTGCCGTCCACCGCGACCCTCACCGGCCCCCGAGCCTCCGCCCGGGGCAACGTTGGTGCTTCCGACGGCGGCGCCGCCGCCGCGTCCTGACCCCGAGCCGGGCCCGGCGGCGGGACCGGCCGGGCCGCCGTCGGCTCCGGCCGGCCGGAAGCGTAGCGCCGCGTTCGAGACCTTGAGCGCGTTGGGCTTCTCGGCGACGATGAGCTTGACGTTGGCCGTCATCCCCGGCACGAGCTTGCCGTCCGGGTTGTGCACGGTGACGACGACCGTGTAGGTCACGACGTTCTGGACGACCTGGGCGGCCTTGCGAATCTGCGTGACCTCACCGGGAAACGTCCGGCCGGGGAAGGCGTCGACGGTGAAGGTGACGGGCGCGTCGAGCCGCATCTTGCCGATGTCCGCCTCGTCGACGCTGGTCTCGACCTGCATCTTCGTGAGGTCCTGGGCGATGGTGAAGAGCGTGGGCGCCTGCAGGCTCGCCGCGACGGTCTGCCCGACGTCGACGGCGCGCGAGATCACGACACCGTCCACGGGAGCGCGGATCGTCGTGTGCTCGAGGTCGATCTGCGCCTGGACGAGCGACGCCTGCTTCTGCTTCACCTGGGCGCGGGCCGAGGTGAGCATCGCCTCGTTCACGCGAAGCTGGGCCTGGGCCGAGCCGATGGCCGCGTCCAGCGACCGCTCCTTGGCACGGGCGGCGTCGAGCATGGCGATCGAGGAGTCGTGCGTGGCCTGAGCCGTGTCGCGATCGCTCGTCGCGATGAGGTCGCGGCGGTGCAGCTCGGTCTTGCGATCGAAGTCGCGCCGGCTGTCCACGACGGTCACCTGGGCCTTGGCGGAGTTCGCCTTGGCTTCGGCCAGCGCGGCGCGGGCATTTTCGACATCGGCACGGGCACGCTCGACCTGGGCCTGCTGGTTGATGACGGTGGCCTGGGCGGAGTCCAGGTCCGCCTTGGCCTGGTTGACCTTGGCCTCGAAGATCGCGGGATCGATCCGCGCGATGATCTGATCCTTCTTCACGACCGAGTTGAAGTCGGCGCGGAGCTCGGCGATCTGCCCGGAGACCTGGCTGCCGACCTGGACGGTGATGACCGCGTTCAGGTTGCCGGTCGCGGAGACCGCCGCGGTGAGGGGACCGCGCTCGACGCGTGCCAGGCGGTACTTCGGCGCGTTGCCGCGACTCTGCGCGTAGAAGTAGCCCGAGATGCCGGCGCCGACCGCCAGGCCAACCAGGACGAGGGAGACAAGCCGTTTCATCGGAAATTAGACGCCGCCGCGGAAGGTCTTATTTATTACCATGCCCGCCGGGCCGACGGCGCGGAAATCGTGTTGAACGTCCTACCTAACGCCGGCCGAGCGCGCGGTCGAGCCGGTACAGCGCGATCCGGAAGTCGGACAGGGCCTGCGCCTCCACGTTCTGGGACTGGGTCAGGGCGAGCTGCGCATCCGTCAGCTCGAGGATCGTCCCCACCCCGGCGTCGAACCGACCCTGGGCCAGGCGGAAGTTTTCCTCCGCGGAGGCCACGGCAGCCTGCGCGGCCTGGATCCGCTCCTGCGCCTCCTCGGCGACGATCTCGGCCTGCTCGACGTTCTGGATGATGTCGAGCTCCGAGGCCTTGACGCGCGCCTGGGCGGCGTCGAGGTTGGCTCGGGCCTCCTGGTAGCGGCCGACCAGGTTGCCGCCGTCGAAGAGCGTCCACGACAGGCTGAGGCCCAGCGACCAGAACGGGTTGAGCTCCGAGCGTGTTCCGCCGTACGCGCCCGTGCCGAAGAGATTGGGCAGGAAGTTGCGGAAGGCCAGGCGCTCCTGGGCCTCGGTCACGTCGACCTGGAGCTTGGCCTGCCGGTGCTCCGGCCGTTGCCGCAAGGCCTCGGCGCGGAGCTGCGGGCGGTCGAACTGGACCGGCTCGTAGACGAGATTGTCCTGGACCTGCGTCGGCAGGTCGACGTCGATGCCCATCGCCGTGTTCAGGGCGACCCGCGCCAGCCGCTCGGCATTCCGGCCGCGGATGAGGTCGACGCGGGCGTTCGCGACGTCGACCTCGGCCCGGACCACGTCGGACTTCGGTCGCGTGCCGACCTCGTAGAACCCCCGGGCCGAGCGCAGGTTCAGCTGGGCCCGGTCGAACTGGGCCTGGGCCACGGTGATCAGCCGCTGGGAGAAGTTGATGTTGGTGTAGGCCTCCTTGATGGCGAGCGAGATGAGCTGGCGCTGCAGCTCGACGCTCTCCAGCGCGACGGTCGCCAGCTTGCGCGCGGCGTCGGTCGCGGCCAGCGTCTTGCCGAAGTCGAACAGCAGCTGGGAGAGCGCGACCTGGGCGAAGAGCGTCTGGTTGAAGTTGCGGTCGATCTGCACCGGCGTCGTGATGTTCGTCGTCGGCGAGGTCGACAGGATCGTCTGCTGGCTGCGCGTCGCGACGACGCTGCCCGTCACCTGCGGCAGCATCGGGGCGAGGGCCTGCGTCACGCGATGTCGCGCCGCGGCATAGTCGAAGAGCCGGGCCTGGATCTGCGGCTGGCCGGCGAGCCCGATGGCCACCGCCTCGTCGAGCGACAGCGCCCGGCCCACGATCTGCGGTGCTCCCGGAGGCGCCACCATCGGCAGTGGCGCCGTGCTCGCGGGTGGCGGTGGTGTGGTGGCCGGCGGCGTGGTCGCGGGTGCAGGAGTCGTCGGGGGGGGCGGTGTCGGGGGAGTCGGGGTCGCGACCGGCGGCGAAGCGGGCGCCGGGGCGGGAGCCATTTGGGCCTGAGCGTCGAAGGCGAGCGCCAGCGCCAGCGTGACCACTCCGAAAGCGGTCCTCATCGAGTCTCCTTCGATTCGACGACCCCTTCTCGCCGATCGTTTGCGTCGCCCGAGAATATCACGAGGCCCGGCGCGCACCTTCCGACGGGCCCCGAAGACTCTCCGGCGGTGACTCCGGGGTGGATAAGCGGTGGACGCCGCGTGGATACCTTTTTCCTTGACGAGCGCTACATTCAGCGTGCTAATGTCCGGCACACCACAAGATATGGGAGGTCCCCGGCTACACCGTCGTAGGGTGCCCCGCAGCTGTTCGCCAAAGCCAGGGACGAAAGGAGGACGCCGATGCTGTCCGAGACCCGCCCGTCGAAGGTCGGCAACTGGACCGAGCCCGCGCTACGCGTCTTGCGTGAGAGATATCTCACCAGGAGGGATGGGGAGGTCGTCGAGACTCCCGAGGAGATGTGCTGGCGCGTCGCTCTGTCCATCGCCGCCGGCGAGGCGCGGTACGGGCGGAGCCCGGCGGCCGTGCGCGAGATCGCGGAGGCGTTCTACGAGATGATGATCGACGGCAGCTTCCTGCCGAACTCGCCGACCCTGATGAACGCCGGCAAGGGCAACGGGCTGCAGTACTCGGCCTGTTACGTCTTGCCGGTCGGAGACTCGATGGAGGAGATCTTCGACTCGGTGAAGGCGGCGGCCATCATCCACAAATCCGGGGGCGGGACGGGGTTCGCGTTCTCGCGCCTGCGTCCGAAGGACGATCTCGTGAAGTCCACGGGCGGCCGCGCCTCCGGACCCGTCTCGTTCCTCCGCGTGTTCAACGGCGCCACCGAGGCCGTCAAGCAAGGCGGGACGCGTCGCGGCGCCAACATGGGGATCCTGAAGGTCGATCATCCCGACATCCTGGAATTCATCGAGTGCAAGCTCGATGGCGGGATCACGAACTTCAACATCTCCGTGGCCGCCACCGACGCCTTCATGGACGCGCTCGAGAAGGGCGAGGAGTACGACCTCGTCAATCCCCATACCGGCAAGGCGACGAGCCGCCTGTGGGCCCGCGAGGTCTTCGACCGGATCGTGCGCGCCGCGTGGCGGACCGGCGACCCGGGCATGGTCTTCCTCGATCGGATCAACGCCAGCCCGGCCAACCCCACGCCCGAGATGGGGCTGATCGAGGCGACCAACCCTTGCGGGGAGCAGCCCCTGTTGCCGAACGAGGCGTGCAATCTCGGCTCCCTCAACGTCTGCAAGTTCGCGCGCCAGAACGAGAGCGGCGAGTGGGGCATCGACTGGGACGAGATGGAACGGGTGATCCGGCTGAGCGTGCGCTTCCTGGACGACGTCATCGAGATGAACCCGTATCCGCTGCCCGAGATCGACGCCACCGTGAAGGCCAACCGCCGGATCGGGCTGGGCATCATGGGGTGGGCCGATCTCCTGTTCATGCTCGGCATCCCCTACGACAGCGACGGGGCGGTCGAGCTGGGCGGGCGGTTGATGGCGTTCGTCAAGGAGAAGTCTCACGACCAGGCGGCGAAGCTGGCCGAGGAACGCGGTCCCTTCCCCAACTGGACCCACTCGATCTACAAGCACGGCCGGCCGATGCGGAACTCGACGGTGACGACGATCGCGCCGACCGGGACCATCTCGATGATCGCCGGGTGCTCCTCGGGCGTGGAGCCGATCTTTGCGCTGGCCTTCGAGCATCGGGTCAAGCAAGCGGAGGGCGAGCGCGTCCTGACCTTCGTCAACGAGACCTTCGAGCGCATGGCCCGCGAGCGTGGCTTCTACTCCGATGCGCTCATGACCGAGATCGCCCGGCGCGGCACACTGCACGGGATCCCCGGCGTGCCCGACGAAGCCGCCCGCGTGTTCCGCACCGCCCACGACATCGGCTTCGAGTGGCACGTGCGCCACCAGGCCGCCTTCCAGCGCTCCACCGACAACGGCGTGTCGAAGACGATCAACCTGCCCAACGACGCCAGCGAGGCCGAGGTGGCGCGCGCCTACCAGCTGGCGTGGGAGCTCGGCTGCCTCGGCATCACCGTGTTCCGGGACGGGTGCAAGGGCGAGCAAGTCCTGAACATCGGCGTCGGCCCCAAGAAGGACAAGGCCGAGAGCGTGACGGTGCCGACGGCGCAGGCCGTCATCAAGCCCCGGCCGCACAGCCTCGCCGGCGCCACGTACCGGGTCGGCACCCCGATCGGCACGGCCTTCATCACCGTCAACCAGACGACGGAGGGGGAGCCGTTCGAGGTCTTCTTGCAGGTCGGCAAGGGCGGCTCCGACACCATGGCCGTCGCCGAGGCCCTGGGACGACTGATTTCGCTCGTGTTGAGGATGCCTTCGCCGCTGACCGCTCAGCGGCGGCTCGAGGAGGTCATCAGCCAGCTCTCACGCATCGGCGGCGCTCAGCCGATGGGCTTCGGCGCCTCGAAGATCCTCTCGCTGCCCGACGCGATCGCCCGGACTCTGGCCGAGCACATCGGCCAGGTCAAGGGCCCGGCCGACGCGGGGGTGCTTCCGGTCGCCGGCAAGAAGGCGGTCGGCGATCTCTGCAAGGAATGCGGTCAGGCGACCTTCATCTACGAGGAAGGCTGCAAGAAGTGCCTGAGCTGCGGCTTCAACGAGTGTTGATCGTGCTCAGATCCCCGGGACAACGAGGCATACCGGCGTCGCACCCCAGAGACAGGATGAGAGCTCGCGTAGTTTCACCAGAAGCGCAGAACGGCGGTGTACTGCGGGCGCAGTGCGTGGTTTCGCGATGCGTCCACTGACTCACTGCCGCACCAATGGTGCCTCCACAATTATCGAGAGGTAAGGAGTAGGTATGGCGATCAAACGGATAACGACGGCAATGTTTCTCCTGGCAGCCGTCCTCACATTTGGCGGGACCGGGCAGGCGGACGAGACCCTCAAAACGGTGCAGGCTCAGATTGGGCAGAAGGTTCAGGTCGATGTATCGGGGCTTCAAACCGGAGGTATCTCGGCTGGAACTGGGGTCGCCGCCACGGGAACGATCGTGGACGTCAATAACTTACTTCGGCAGATCACTGTCCAACTCGATGTCTCGTTCGGCGGGATCAACCGTGTAACGGTCCCGCCGGAACGCGTGCGGGTAATCCAGTAACAGAGCAGCGCTCTCGGTTTCGTCGATTCAACTACTCAGGAGAGGCGCGTGAGAGGACGAACGAAGCAACGAACTGGACTTGCGGTTGCGATCCTAGTTGCCGTTGTGACCCTATCGGCCTCACAATCCACGGCGACGCAACCGCAATCCG
>Ga0137375_10012018_pt1 | contig 10251 bp, 8 predicted proteins | sample SagtaG_24_FD_104936 | JGI IMG/M metagenome (GOLD analysis project Ga0137375, IMG submission 104936) | Vadose zone soil microbial communities from Sagehorn Ranch, Mendocino, California, USA - Sage1_R_113_16 metaG | ecosystem: Environmental > Terrestrial > Soil > Vadose zone | place: USA...
CGAGCGCGGAGCCGAGCCATGAACCTGCCAGGCGACAGCGAGTGAGCATCGCAGCGAGGAACGAGCGAGGAGCGGAGCGAGCGCGGAGCCGAGCCATGAACCTGCCAGGCGACAGCGAGTGAGGAACGAGCGAGGAGCGGAGCGAGCGCGGAGCCGCATGAAGATCCTGATGTTGAGCTGGGAGTACCCCCCGGTGATGGTCGGCGGGCTGGGCCGGCACGTGCACGCTCTCGCCGAGGCGCAGGCCGCCGCCGGACACCAGGTCACCGTCGTCACCCGGCACGCCGACGGGGCGGCGTACGACGAGCTGGTCAACGGGGTGCGCGTGGTACGCGTGCCAGAGGACCCGCCGGTGTTCCCGTTCGCCACCGAGCTGCTGTCCTGGACGATGGCGTTCAACCACGCGCTGACCCGGGCCGCACTGCGGGTCGTGGAGCAGTCGCCGCCGGATGTGGTGCACGCGCACGACTGGCTGGTGGCGCACGCCGCCGCGACCGTCAAGCACCACCTGGAGATCCCGTTGGTGGCCACCGTGCATGGCACCGAGGCGGGCCGGCACCAGGGCTGGCTGCCCGAGCCGACCAATCGCGCGATCCATTCGGTCGAGTGGTGGCTGACCTACGAGGCACGCCGGGTCATCGCCTGCTCGTCGTACATGCGCTGGGAGGTCACCCGGCTGTTCCTGCTGCCGCCCGAGAAGGTGGACGTGATCGGCAACGGCGTGGTGCTCGGCCACTGGGACAGCGAGCCGGACCGGGTGGCCGCCGCCCGCGCGAAGTACGCCGGCACCGTCCGGCGCGGCGCCCAGGCGGCGCTCCCCGACGGACCGCTGGTGCTGTTCGCCGGCCGGCTGGTGTATGAGAAGGGGGTGCAGGACCTGCTCGGGGCGATGCCCCGGCTGCGCCGCCGGCACCCGGGCATCCGGCTGGTGGTGGCCGGCACCGGCACCCACGACGAGCAGCTCCGCGAGCAGGCCCGGGCGCTGCGGCTGGGGCGGTCGGTGGCGTTCACCGGGTACGTGCCGGAGCAGGACCTGGCCGCGCTGGCCGCCGCCGCCGACTGTGCGGTCGTGCCGAGCATCTATGAGCCGTTCGGGCTGGTCGCGCTGGAGGCCGCCGCGGCCGGCACTCCGCTGGTGGTGGCCGACGTGGGCGGGCTGCGCGAGTTCGTCGAGCACGGGATCACCGGGCTGCGGTTCACCCCCGGCGACGTGGCCGCACTGGCCGACTCGGTGAGTGCACTGCTGTCGGATGAGGTGCTGGCCCGGCGGATGTCCCGCTCGGCCCGGGCGGTGCTGGCCGAGCGGTACTCCTGGACCACCATCGCGGAGCGGACCGTCGCCTGCTACCGCAGGGCGGCGCGGCAGGAACGCGCCCTGCTTGCGGGCGGCGTCCCGCTCCCGCCGCTGAACGTCGAGGTCCGCGACGGCAACCTGTTGGCCGGGTCGAGCTGAAGCTCAGCGCTAGGAGCCTGCTGAATTGGGCCGGCTGTTCACCGGCGGGTGCCTGGTGCGACTGGTGGCTGTTCGGCCTGTAGCGGTGCTGGTTGGCGTTGTCGGGTCGGTGGTTCCGGCGGCCGCCGGGGATGGCCGGTTCGGTGAGCGCGGGTGCGGTGCGGGCCGGGCCTGCGGGCTGGTCAGGTGGCCAGGACCCAGGCGCCGTCGCGGCGGGCGCCACCTTCCACCGCACGTCGAACCGGACCGCCTCGGCGGTCTCCCGGTCGGAGTAGTCATGCAGCGCCTGCAACGCCAGCTCCTAGATCGGGATGACTCGGGGCAGCGGCGGTGGATGATCGTCGCCGGGAAACCCCGGTCAGGACCGCTACACCTCGGCGTGGATCACCGGCTCAGCGCGAGCGGGGCCTCATGAGAGGTGGGCGCCGGGCGGCGCTGTCCCGGTGCCGGCACGGGTCGGCCCCGCTCGACGGGTGACCGTCGGGGATGGGAGCCTGGGCCGGTGCTCAAGGTGGACCTGGTCATCGTCGGCGCCGGCCCGGCCGGCCTGTACGGGGCGTACTACGCCGGATTCCGCGGCCTGGCCACGGCGATCGTGGACGCGCTGCCCGAGCCGGGCGGCCAGGTCACCGCGCTCTACCCGGAGAAGATGATCTTCGACGTAGCCGGCTTCCCGGCGATCCGCGGCCGGGAGCTGGTGGTCAACCTGGTCGAGCAGGCCGCCCCCTTCGACCCGACGTACGTGCTGGGCGAGGTGGCCAGCGAGTTCGTCCGGGAGCCGGACGGGACGATCCGGCTCACCACCGACCTCGGTACCGTGCTGCACACCAGAGCGGTGATCATCACCGGCGGGATCGGCGAGTTCCACCCGCGGCCGCTGCCGGCCGGCGAGGGGTGGCTCGGCCGCGGGCTTGTGTACTTCGTGCCCGCGCTGGATGACCACGCGGGCCGGGACGTGCTGATCGTCGGCGGCGGGGACAGCGCGTTCGACTGGGCGGTGAACCTGCACCCGGTCGCGCGGTCGATCACGATGGTGCACCGGCGGGACCGGTTCCGGGCGTTCGAGCACACGATCAGGCAGGTCGCCGCGCTGGGCATCCCGGTGCACACGTTCACCGAGGTGGCCGAGCTACGCGGCAACGCGCACGTCGAGCAGGCCCTGGTCCGCCACAGCAAGACCGGCGAGGAGCGGGTGCTGCCGGCCCAGTCGGTGATCGCCGCGCTCGGCTTCACCGCCGATCTCGGGCCGCTGGCCGACTGGGGGCTGCAGGTGGAGCGCAAACACCTGCTGGTGGACTCCCGGATGGCCACCAACCTGCCGGGGGTGTTCGCGGCCGGGGACATCGTGGAGTACCCCGGCAAGGTGCGGCTGATCTCGGTCGGATTCGGGGAGGTGGCGCTCGCGGTGAACAACGCCGCGGTGGCCATCGACCCGTCCGCGCACCTGTTCCCGGGACACTCCTCAGACGCCGGCTGACGGCTCCCGCCACTCGCCGGTGGTCAGGAACCGGTCCAGCGTCTTCAGGTACGGCGTGACGTCCAGGCCCTGCCCGGCCAGCCAGCCATCGTCGTAGTAGGTGTGCCGGTAGCGCTCCCCGCCGTCGCAGATCAGCGTGACCAGACTGCCCCGGACCCCGTGCGAGAGCAGTTCGGCGACGATCCGCAGGGTGCCCCACAGGTTGGTGCCGGTGGACCCGCCGGCGAACCGGCCGGTCTCGTCGTGCAGGTACCGCATCGCGGCCATGGACGCCGCATCCGGCACCCGGATCATCCGGTCGATCACGGTCGGCACGAAGGACGGCTCCACCCGCGGCCGGCCGATCCCCTCGATCCGGGAGCCGCGGCCGGTGGTGTGTCCGGGGTCGTCGTTGGTCCAGCCGGCGAAGAACGCGGAGTTCTCCGGGTCGACCACCGCGAGCTGGGTGCCGTGCCGGCAGTACCGCACGAACCGTCCGATCGTGGCCGAGGTGCCGCCGGTGCCGGCGCCCACCACGATCCACCGCGGGACGGGGTGCCGCTCGGCGGACATCTGCTGGAAGATCGACTCGGCGATGTTGTTGTTGCCGCGCCAGTCGGTGGCCCGCTCCGCGTGGGTGAACTGGTCCATGTAGTGCCCGCCGGTCTGCTCGGCCAGCAGGCGCGCCTCGGCGTAGATCGTCCCCGGGTCGCGGACCAGGTGGCAGCGCCCGCCGTACCGTTCGATCAGCGCGATCTTCTCCGGGCTGGTCCCGGCCGGCATGACCGCCACGAACGGCAGCCCCAGCAGCCCGGCGAAGTACGCCTCGCTGACCGCGGTGGAGCCGGACGAGGCCTCGATGATCGTGGTGCCCTCGCGGATCCAGCCGTTGCAGAGTCCGTACAGGAACAGCGACCGGGCCAGCCGGTGCTTCAGGCTGCCGGTCGGGTGCACCGACTCGTCCTTGAGGTACAGGTCGATCCCCCACGCCTCCGGCAGCGGGAACACGTGCAGGTGGGTGTCGGCCGACCGGTTCGCGTCCGCCTCCACCCGCCGGATCGCCTCGTGCGCCCAGGTCCGCGTCGCGCTGGAACGGCGGTCCACGGAGTCGTCACTCATGACGCTGAGGCTACGTCCCGTGGTCGGCTCCGGGTCGAGGAAACTCACCCGGACCGCGAGGCGTGCCATCCCGGCCCTGTGGCCCACGACGGGTGCCGTCTCGCGCGAACGGTCAGGGCGCGCAGCGCAGTGGAACCGGCCGGGCGCCGTCGGTAGTCTGACCGGCCGCGACGACCGGGGAGGGGCGCGTGGACGACGGCTGGGGCACCGACCGCGGAGGCACTGACCGCGGAGGCACCGATGGCTGGGGCCCTGACCGCGGCGGCACCAACCGCGGCGGCACCGACCGCGGCGGCACCGACCGCGGGGGCACCAACCGCGGCGGCACCGACGGCTGGGGCACTGACCGCGGGGGCACCTACCGCCGGGGCACCGAAGACGTGCTGACCGAGGCACGGGCGACCCTACGGCTGGTCGAGCAGGCGCGCGACGCGGTGAGCAGCCTGGTGGGCCGTGGCCGCTCACCCGACGGCTCGGTGCGCGCCCGGGTCGGCCGCGACGGGCTGATCGAGACGGTACGGCTGCGCCCGGAGGCGATGCAGCTCGACTCGGCGGCGCTGGCCGGGCAGGTGTACGCGGCGGTGCGGTCCGCGCAGGAGAGCTACGCCCGGCAGGCCGGCGAGGTGCGGGCCGGCGTGCTGGGCGGCGTGTGGGGTGGGGCCGGCAGGGTGCCCGACCCGGCGAAGCTGGCCGCCCGGTTGGACGAGGTGCAGGCACACTTCGCCAGGCGGATGGAGGAGTTCGGCCGGTCGCTGGACGCGCTGCACCGGCGGCTGGAGGGCTGACGGCGATGCACATCGACGCGACGGAACTGCGGCGCACCGGCGGCGTGCTCGCCAGCCACGGCGCCGAGGTGGGCGGGGAGCGGGCGCGGCTGGCGGCGGACGACGGCCGGCCCTGGGGCGGCGACCGGCTGGGCGCGCCGTTCGATGCGGCCTACCTCGGGGCCTGCGGCGCGGCGCTGGACCTGCTCGGCATGCTGGCCGCCGGGGTATCGCGGGCCGGCGCCGACCTCGCGGCCGTGGCCGCCCGTACCGAGCAGGCGGACGGCGTGTCCGCGGCGGCGTTCGGCCGGAGCGCGTGATGGGGCTGCCACTGCCGGGGGAGTTCGCCGGGCTGGCCACCGCCGTCGGGCTGGTCTGGCCGGAGGCGGACGAGGACGCGCTGCACGCGGCGGCGGCACGCTGGACCGCGGTGGCCGAGACGCTTCGCGCCGGGTCCGCGGAGGCCGCCACCGAGGTCGGCCGGCTGCTAGACGCGCACCCGGATGGTGACCTGGACGGGTTCGGCGCACGCTGGGCGGCCGGGCCGGCCCTGCAGTACGAGGACGCGGTGCTGGCCGCGGAGGCGCTGGCCGGGTGCCTGACCACGATGGCCGCGGTGGTGCTGGAGCTGAAGGTGTTCGCGGTCGGCCGGCTCGCCGCGCTCGCCGCCCGGCTGGCCGCACCGGCCGGGTCGCCGGCCACCGGGTCGCCGCCCGCGGGATCACCGGCCGCGGGATCGCCGATCGGGGAGTCCCTGACCGCGGGATCACCGGCCGCGGGATCACCGGCCGCGGGATCACCGGCCGCGGGATCGCCGATCGGGGGGTCCCTGGCCGCGGAGCTCGTCGACCTGGCGGCGGCCACGGCGGCCACCCGCGCGGCGCTCCGCCGGGCCACGGCCGACGCCACCGCCGTCGTCGACGGTTCGCTCGCCCCGGTACTGCGTACCGCCGAACAGCGCCTGCATGCGGCCCTCGCCCGCCCCTGACGGCACCGCTTCCATGTCGGCGGCGCCCCGGTGGTCGTTGGGGGCGCCGCCGCAGTTTGTCGTGACGGCGCCACCGCAGTCGTGGTGACGGCGCCCGTTTGTCGATGGCGGCGCCGCCCGGTTTGTCGTTGGGGCCGCCCAGTTTGTCGTGAGAGCGCCGCCGCAGTTTGTCGTTGGGGCGCCGACGGGCGGGCGGCGCGCCGGACGGGTTCCGGCGACGCCGCCACCCCCCGAGTCCGCGGGCGCACGGACCTACCGCGCGCTGCCGGGGAGGCGGAGCACCCTATCCTCGGCTGGTGGCCCACCAGCCGAGGTCCCGCCGTACCGTCGCGATGCCCTCGATCCGGTACGCCGGCCGCCCGCGCCCCGCCTGCCCCGGCAGCTCCCCCCAGCGCCTTCTCCGTGCCGAGCGCAGCCTCGGGCAACCCGCTAAAGGTTCCCTTAACGCCCTGGAGCGCCGGTGCTGACGTACCGCGTGCTCGGCCCGCTCGAGGTGGCCGTCGACGGCGCCGGGGTCCGGGTCGGTGGGCCGAAGCAGCGCGCGCTGCTCGGCGTGCTGCTCGTGCACGCCGGCACGCCCGTCTCGGCCGAGCGGCTGATCGACCAGCTCTGGGAGGACGACCCGCCACCGACCGCCACCACCGCACTGCAGGTGCACGCGTCCGGGCTGCGCAAGGTGCTCGGCGAGCGGCTGGTCACCGTCGGCTCGGGGTACGCGCTGGAGGCCGCCGAGGACGAGGTGGACGCCCGGCGCTTCGAGGCCGCGGTGCACGACGCCCGGACCCACCTGCCGGAACGGCCGGCCCAGGCGGCGGCCGGGCTGGCCGCGGCGCTGGAGCTCTGGCAGGGCGAGCCGTACGGCGACGTGCCCACCACCGCCGACGTGGCCGCAGCCAGGGCCCGGCTGACCGAGCTGCGGCTGTCCGCGGCCGAGGACCGGGCCGAGGCGGAGCTGTCGCTGGGCCGGCACGCCGAGGTGGCCGCCGAGCTCGCCGTCCTGGCGGCGGAGCACCCGACCCGGGAACGGCTGGCCGGCCAGCACATGCTCGCGCTGTACCGCTCGTGGCGGCCGGCCGAGGCGCTGCGCGCCTACCAGCGGCTCCGCCAGGCGCTGGCCGACGACCTCGGTGTGGAGCCCGGCCCGCGGGTCGCCTCGCTGGCGCGGGCGATCGAGCGGCGGGACCCGACGCTGGACCCGCCGTCGTCGGTGCCGGCCGCGGCCAGCCGGTTCATCGGCCGCCGCCGCGAGCTGGACCAGCTCGGCGCCCTGCTCGGCGAGTGCCGGCTGCTGACGGTGACCGGCCCGGGCGGAGCCGGCAAGACCCGGCTGGCCCTGGAGCTGGCCCGGCATGCCGCGGCCGACCACCCCGACGGCGTGCACGTGGTGGAGCTGGCGGCGCCGCTGGCCGGCAGCTCGGTGGCGACCCGGGTGGCCAGCCAGCTCCAGGTGCGCACCCGCCCGGAGGAGCCGCCCGAGGACGCGCTGGCCCGGCACCTGAGCCGGTCCCGGGCGCTGCTGGTGCTGGACAACTGCGAGCACCTGACCGGGTCCGCGGCCGCGCTGTGCGGCCACCTGCTCGCCGCCTGCGCCGGGCTGCGCGTGCTGGCCACCAGCCGGGAGCCGCTCGGGGTGGCCGGCGAGCGGGTCTGGTCGCTGACCGGGCTGACCCTGCCCGCGGCCGGCGACACCGGGCCACGGGCGGCCGGCAGCGACGCGGTCCGGCTGCTGGCCGACCGGGGGGCGGCGGCGCGCTCCGGGTTCGCCGTGCACAGCGGCAACGTGGCCACCGCGGCGGCGCTCTGCCAGCGGCTGGACGGGCTGCCGCTGGCCATCGAGCTGGCCGCCGCGCAGCTTCGCGCGCTCACCCTGGACGAGGTGGCCACCCGGCTGGGCCGCCGGCTCGACCTGGCCGACCGCCGGGCGCGCACCACCCCGGAACGGCACCGCAGCATGCGGGCCGCGATCGACTGGAGCCACCACCTGCTGGACGCCGACGAACGGGCCGCGTTCCGGCGGCTCTCGGTGTTCGCCGGCGGCTGCACGGTGACCGCGGCGGAGCAGGTGTGCGGCCTGCCGGACGGGTACGACGTGCTCGCCCGGCTGGTGGACCGGTCGGTGATGGTTGCCGAGCCGCACCCGGACGGCACCCGGTTCCGGATGCTGGAGCTGGTCGGCGAGTACGGCGCGGAGCGGCTGGCCGAGGCGGGCGAGGTCGCCGAGTTACGCCGCCGGCACGCCGACTGGTGCGTCGAGCTGGCCACCGCGGCGGCCCGGTTCGGCGGCCCCGACCACGCCGACTGGCTGCGCCGGCTGTCCGCGGAGGAGGGCAACCTGCGGGCCGCGCTGGACTGGTGCCTGTCCGACGGCGCCGACCCGGCCGCGGCGCTGTCCATCGCCAGCCCGCTGTGGTGGTTCTGGTGGATGCGCGGCCTGATGGCCGACGCCCTGGGCTGGCTGCGTCGCGGCCTGGCCGCCCCCACCACCGCCGCCGGCGGCCCGGTGCCGGCCGAACTGCGCGCCCGGGCGCTGCGGGCCGCCGCCGCGCTGGCCCGCAACTCCGGCGACCACGCCGCCGCCCGCGACCTGGGCGAGCAGTGCCTGGCCGCGTTCGGCGACCTGGACGACCCGGCCGGGATGGCCGCCGCGCTGAACGGGCTGTGCATCACCACCCACGCGCAGCGCGACTTCGCCGCGTCGCTGCGCTTCGGCGAGCGCAGCCGGCGGCTGGCCGAGGAGGCCGGCGACGAGCGCGGCACCGCCGCGGCGCTGAACAACGTGGGCGGCTCGCTGCGCGCGCTGGACCGCCGGGACGAGGCCGTCGCGCTGTTCACCGAGGCGCTGAAGCGGTTCCGCGCGATCGGCGACCCGCGCGGCGAGGCGGCCGCGCTGGGCAACCTGGGCGTGATGGCCCGCCGCACCGGCGACCCGGTGCAGGCACGCCGGCTCGCGCTGGCCAGCCTCGCGCTGTACCGCGGCCTGGAGCTTGTCGAGGGCCAGATCGACCAGCTCGACGCGGTTGCCGCGGTGGAGGTGCTCGAGGGCCGGCCGGCCCCGGCGCTGCGGCTGCTGACCGTGGCCGCGCGGGAGCGCGAGCGGCTCGGCTCCCCGCTGTACAGCCCGGACGAGATCGCCGACCGGGACCGCGCCGTGGAGCAGGCCCGCGCGGCACTCGGCCGGCACGCCGCCGCGGTCGCCGACCGGGCCGCCGGGCTGCCGCTGGCCGAGGTGGTGGACCGCCTGCTCGCCTGACGGACGTCCAGCCCCGCCGACGGCCACCGGGTTCGGCTACCGCTGAGCCGGCTCGTCCGCGGGGTGGCTCCCGTTGGCCGGCTCCTCCGCGGTGTGGCCGCCGTTGGCCGGCTCCTCCGCGGGGTGGCTCCCGTTGGCCGGCTCCTCCGCGGGGTGGCCGCCGTTGGCCGGCTCCTCCGCGGGGTGGCCGCCGTTGGCCGGCTCCTCCGTCCGGTCCTCCGCCCGCTCCTGCGCCGGCTGGACCGCTGACTGGACCGCTGACCGGGCCGCGGCGGCCGTCTTGCGGGCGATGTCGGCCAGCGCGGCTCGGCGTACCGCGTCGTTCTCGTAGTCCTCGACCCGGTTGCGGATCACCCGGGCCGGCACCCCGACCGCCACGCTGTACGCCGGCAGGTCCCTGTTCACCACCGCGTTCGCGGCCACCACACAGCCGCGCCCCACCGTGACGCCGCGCAGCACGGTCACCTTGGTGCCGATCCACACGTCCGGGCCGATCCGTACCGGCGTCTTCACGATGCCCTGGTCCTTGATCGGCACGTGGATGTCGGAGAACACGTGGTCGAAGTCGCAGATGTACACCCAGTCGGCCACGATCGTCGCCTCGCCGAACTCGATGTCCAGGTAGCAGTTGACGGTGTTGTCCTTGCCGAACACGCACTTGTCGCCGATCCGCAGGGTGCCCTCGTGCGCACGGATCGCGTTGCCGTTGCCGATGTGCACCCAGCGGCCGACGACGAGCCGGCCGTAGCCCCTACGTGCGTACAGTTCGACCCGCCTGCCGAGGAAGACGAAGCCCTCGGTCACGACGTGCGGGTTGCGCAGCCGGAACACGAGGAAACGCCAGTACCGCAGGAGGTACCACGGGGTCCACGCCCGGTGCCGGATCACCCACCGCAGGCTGGCCACGGTGAGGAATCGCGCCTGCCGCGGGTCGCGCTGACGGCCGAACATGACCCAGCACAGTACCTGCCCTGGCCGCACGGCTACGGTGCCCGGTGTGGACTTGGCGCCGGCACGGTTCGCCGCGCTGGTGGCGCCCGCCGTGGACCGGGTGCACCGGGGCGTACACGACCGCAGCGCCAGGCATGCCGGCGCGCAGCGGCTGCGGCGACACGGCGTCCCGCACCGGGGGCTGCTGATCACGCTGCGGTTCGTGCTGCTGCGCGGCCCGCTGGACCGGGCCGCGTTCCCGCTGGCGATGCGGTACGACCCGCCCGGCGA
>Ga0137375_10012021_pt1 | contig 10250 bp, 10 predicted proteins | sample SagtaG_24_FD_104936 | JGI IMG/M metagenome (GOLD analysis project Ga0137375, IMG submission 104936) | Vadose zone soil microbial communities from Sagehorn Ranch, Mendocino, California, USA - Sage1_R_113_16 metaG | ecosystem: Environmental > Terrestrial > Soil > Vadose zone | place: USA...
ATTCGGCCACGACGGCGCGTACTCCGCCCGGGCGCACGAGTTTGGCGATGGTGGCCAACAGGTGGACGGCGAGTATGAGCAGGTGCTTCATGGATACGGACGGTAGCACGAGTCGGTATCTCACAAGACTGCCCGGGCCGATCCGTTTGTGCAAGGATTTGCGAATTCGCCATGGACAGGCGGGACAATGATATACCGGGGCATTGAATATTCCGTTCGCATGAGCCGTGGTCGCGAGGAATGGATTTGGACATTCTCCCCAAGGATCGTCGGATCATAAATGGCCGCCACCGGGGAACCGAGGCTGGTGCCGCTGATGCGGCGCGACGAGCGATTGATCGTTGGCTGGAAAAGCATCCTCATGCAACGCGCGCAACCACATCAGGATCTTGATCTGCGGTCGGAGCCCGCCGGCAAGGGCGAGAAGCCGGCCGACCTGCCGGTCCAGCAGGTCACCAAAGTCGAGCTGATCATCAACCTGAAGTCCGCCAAAGCGCTCGGGATCACTTTCCCGTTCACGTTGCTTGGCCGGGCAGACGAGGTAATTGAATGAGCAGGTCGGGTAGTTCCGATTTGGGTCTTGGCCGTGTGAAAACTCCCCTTACACACCAGGTCGCCAGCAAATGAGGCGCGGCGAGCCGCCACGACAAACAATTGGAGTACGAAACGGTCCTAAGGCAAGTACTGACGAACCTTCGCAAGAAGCTGACGCGGGCTGAAGGGCTTCGATACAAAGTCATTGCAGCCTGCCACGCGCGCTTTCTGCTCATCTCCGCTCAAGGCATAGGAACTGACCGCAATGATCGGGATCGACTGTAGCGCTGGGTCAGCCTTGATCCGACGCGTGGCCTCGTAGCCGTCGAGGATTGGGAGCTGGATATCCATCAGGATGAGGTCCGGGCGTCGCTGCGCCACCATCGCCACCGCTTGCTCGCCGTTCTCTGCTTCCATCATTTCATAGTCGGTGGTTCCGAGCAGATCGCGCATAATTCGCCTGTTATCGTCCTGGTCCTCGACGACGAGAATACGCTTGGTCATGTCACGCGCCCAGTCATCTCTCATCTCCTCAAGGCCGCGGTGATCCCATGACCACCGATGTGTCGGTGATAACCGAGCCGAGAAAATGTGAGTGTGTGAAATCACACAATTCGTTGCACGCGCGCGTGGAGCAACGGCGCGGCTCTTAATTCTCAAATCCGGCCAGCATCGGAGAGCTGTGCGTGCTGGGGTTGAATACGAGTTGGCGGTCAACCTCAAGACCGTGCGTACGATCGGGATCGAGCTTGCGTCGGCGACCCTCTTGTGCGCCGACGAGGTGATGGAATAGGCGAGCTGATGTCGGCTCATGGCACTAAACGGACCTGTCGGCCGCCGCGACCGATGTCTGCTTATCGAGGTGAAGCAGACATGGCGCAATCGTCGCTCTTGGTCTGTTTTTGACCCTGAGCTGACTCTCACAGTCTTGGCCGGCGGGCGGTAGGTTGTGAAGAGGCTCGGATACACCTGCTGACTGATCCCCGCCAGTCCGATATTATCCTGCAATACAGCTCCGGCTGAAGGGGACCGAATGCGATCCCATCAATTGCAACGGCGCGAGTTCATCACGCTGCTCGGCGGCGCGGCAGCCGCTTGGCCGCTCGCCGCGCGCGCGCAGCAGCCCGAGCAAATGCGGCGCATCGGCCTACTGTCGTTCTATGCAGAGAACGATGCAGAGGGGCCACGCTACATCGCAAAATTCCAGGAGGCGCTGGAGCAATTGGGTTGGGCGCATGGCCGCAACGTGCAGATCGATTATCGTTGGGCAGGGGCCGACCGCGACCGCTTTCAGCGTTACGCTACCGAGCTCGTGGGACTCAAACCGGACCTGATTGTTGGTCAGAGCACTCCTGCAGTGGCGGCGCTGCTACGGGCGACCCGCGCCATTCCGATCGTGTTTGTGAATGTCTCCGATCCAATCGGCAGCGGGTTCATCGAAAGCCTGTCTCGGCCTGGCAGCAACATTACCGGCTTCAGCAATTTCGAACCCGCGATGGGGGGCAAATGGGTGGGATTGCTCAAGGAGATTGCACCGTACGTCACCCGGATCGCACTCATGTCCAATCCAGCGACGTCCCCGCAAGCGAGAGGCTATTTGCCCTCGATTGAGACCGCTGCCCGGTCACTCGGATTGCAGCCGATCGCCACCCCAGTTCACGACACGGCTGAAATTGAGCGCGCCATCGCCGCGCTCGGGCGCGACCCGGGCGGCGGGCTCGTCATGCTGTCTGATGGCTTCACGCTCGCCCATCGCGAATTGATTGTTAGGCTGGCAGACAAATATCGCGTGCCGGCGGTCTATCCCTTCCGCGAGTTTGCCAAAAGCGGGGGCTTGTTATCCTACGGCGTAGACATGGCCTCGCAATTCGGGCAGGCAGCGCCGTATGTCGATCGCATCCTCAAAGGTGCAAAGCCCGGCGATCTGCCGGTACAGGCCCCGACCAAGTTCGAATTGATCGTGAATCTCAAGACCGCCAAGGCACTCGGCCTCGACGTGCCGGACGGAGTGCTTGCCATCGCCGACGAGGTGATCGAATGACTACTCGTCGCGACTTCATCACGCTCCTCGGCGGCGCGGCGGCGGCGTGGCCGCTCGCGGCCCGCGCGCAGCAACCGGCGAAGGTCGCCCGGGTCGGCGTGCTGACGTCCGTGCCGTACCCTCCGCTGCAGAGATTTTCCTGCAAACTACAGGAGTACGGGTACGTCGAAGGGCGTAACCTCCGACTGGAAGCACGTTTCGCGGAAGGGCGCGACGACCGCTATCCGGCGCTCGCAGCCGAATTGGCCGCCCTCCCGGTCGACATCATAGTGACCGGGGGGACGCCCGCAGCGCTCGCCGCCAAGCAGGCCACCAGCACGATCCCGATCGTCATGGGGGCGATCGGCGATCCGGTCAGCGTCGGAATCGTCTCGAACCTCGCGCGCCCCGAGGGCAACATCACCGGATTTGCTGCGCAGAACGTCGAGCTGAAGGGCAAGCGACTGGAGCTGCTCAAGGACCTGCTTCCGCGGCTCGCCCGCGTCGGCATCCTGGGAAACGTCACCAATCCGCTGCTCGAGGTCCTGTTGAAAAGGCTGCGCCCCACCGCGGAACAGCTGCGCGTGGGTCTCGAGCTGTTCGAGGTGCGCAATAGTGCCGAGATCGAGGACGCCTTGCTTCGGCTGGGCCAAGCACGACCCGACGGCGTTTTGGTTTCTCCTGACCTCGTTCTGTTGACCAAGCGAAACGAGATTGCGGCGGCCTTGGCCAAGAGCAGACTGCCGGCCGTCTACCCGTTTCGAGAATACGTCGCGGCCGGCGGCCTCATTGTGCACGGCGCCAATCTCAGTGTCTTGTTCGAGCGCGCAGCGGGCTACGTCGACCGCATCCTTAAGGGCGCCGCTAGGCCTGCCGATCTGCCGATCCAGCTGGCAACCGAATTCGAGCTGATCATCAACCTGAAAACCGCCAAGGCGCTCGGCCTCGAGGTGCCGCCGATGCTGCTCGCCCGCGCCGATGAGGTGATCGAATAGAAATGCGGTTTTGCTGCGGCGCATGAGTCCGGAAGTGGCACATCGCGTCGGTTCACCGTGCGCACCAGGGGCTCGAATTTACGTCGGCTTTTGGAGAAGTCCGGACAGGGGCCGGCGACCGGCCCCGCTCGTTTCCGACGCGATTGACCCATAAGAGACATGCAACGCACCCACCCGGCCAGGGCCGCGGAAACGGGCGCTGACAATGGACGGGCGGCGCGATCGGGGCTGCTACACGGCGGCCTTCACCGGAGGGATAGCATGCAACAAACGGCTACTCGATTAGTTCGTTGGCGAGCGCGCGAACAGCAATCCTCGCTCAATCAACGGACCGTCCTCTTCCCTTTGTTTACGACCGCTTCTGGCCTATGGCCTACTTTTGCCGGAATACCGGTTGATTTAGATCAAAGACAGAAGTTGCGACGTTGACAGTCTATCGATGAGTACGAATTGGCTTGTCCCATTGCTGCTTCGATCGTCGTCGGGACGATGGGCTGAGGGGCGCAACAATGCATCGTAATATTGCTTATCTCGCCGCGGCTTCGGTTGCCGCGATAACGACATTTGCAGCCATTGTTTTCTTGGGAAGTCCTGATGGCACGTCGTCCTCTGTCCGTGCGCAGCCCGCATTGATGGATTTTCCTGATGGGACTGCTACGCCATCCGAAGTCTGCGGAGCCTGCCATCAGGCGATCTACAAGGAACACACGGAGGGGTTCGGAAGCGATTTGCATTGGGCCGACATGAAGAACTATCCGCCGTCGGAGCCGGCGGTCGCGATGCTTAAAGGTGTCTCGCAAGGGGTCTCGCGATCGGTGACAGCTCATGGCGCAGCCGGCACTGATCCTTGGCCAATCGATGCCGTCAATGTCGAGGAGCACGGTAAGAAGTGCAATGTCTGCCATTATCCGCAACCGCTTGCATATCCGGATATCAACGCCACAAATATCGGACGGCCGAAGCCCCGTGCCGACAATCAGGAAGCGGGTCTCACGTGCGCCTCCTGTCACCTGACGCCCGAGGGCAAGATTCGAGGCCCTTACGGCGTAGAAGCACCGCATGCGACCGTTAAGGACGATCGCATCAAGACTTCGGTTGCCTGCGCCTTCTGCCATTCCGAGGGCGAGCGCGTGGTGGGCAAGCAGACGCAGACCTTTCTCGAGTGGCGCGAGGATTTCTACAAGGCGGGACTCGGCTTGCAGGAGTGCCAGGACTGTCACATGCCGAGGACGACACGGAAACTAGCAGAAAACTTCGACGTCCCGGAGCGAGTCGCAGGACGGCACCTGTGGACCGGTGGACACTCTTTGCAGCGGACCAGGAGCGCCTTGACGCTGGCCATCGTCCAATCGCAAGAGGGTAAGCCAAAATTGGAGTTCCATGTTACGAATGTCGGCGCCGGACATTCCGTGCCGACCGGGTCAAATAGGCGAGCCATGTATCTGGTCGTCGAAGTGGTCGACCCCAGCGAACGCGTGGTCGCCGCGAAGGACTGGATGTTTGCGCCGTGGTACGCCGGTCGCCCTGACGACAAAGCTTTCTTGGAGGCGGGCAAAAAAGCCGAGCATCCTTTTGCCGCGCGGCAGGCCGACGAGCAGGGACCACACGAGACCATCATTCGGGCGGGCGAACAGCGTGTGCTCGATTGGATTCCCGATGTTCCTGAAGGGCGTTACACAGTGCGCGCGCGCCTCATTTACGATCTGAACCGCTACAACGACCGGGCTTTCCTGGACGATCAGCACGAGATGGCGCAGAGAACGATGGCGATAACGGTCGCCAATCGGCGGACCGGTTCCCCGTAAAGAGCGGTATCAGAGCGCCGCTGTGGCGCGCGCGCCTCATGGAAGAAAAATTTGAAGAAATGCCTTCCCACCGATTTTGCAGGGGCTAATCTTGTGCTTGGGGCAGACGACGGAAAATGCGATGAGTTCCACGAGCAGGATCGCCCTCTGTTTGCTGGTGTCGGGTTGTTTCATCAACTGGCCTGGAAATTCGTTTGCCTATCGGCCATTCGACTCGACGGATGCAGCCGTCGCCGATGTCGGGGAACTCGAGACCGAATTGGGCCCTGCTGGCTTCCGCCGATCCGATACGGAGCGCACCGTGATCGCTCCCAGATACGTCATCAACTACGGCTTCGCCAAGAATTGGGAGCTTGTGCTGGAGGGCCAAGGAGAGCATCCACAGCCGCCCGCGGAGGATACCCGGAGCAGGCTGGTCGGTAATGGCCTCTTTCTCAAGGGCGTGCTCCGAGAAGGCGCCCTTCAGAACAAGACCGGACCGAGCGTGGCAACCGAGTTCGGCGTTCTTTTGCCAGGCATCAACGATGAGCCTGGCGTGGGCGCGAGCTGGCTTGGCATTGTGTCGCAGCGATGGTCCTGGGGAACGGTTCACTTCGACGTTGGCGCTGCTCTCACGCGAGAGCAGCGCGCTGACTTGTTTGTGGGAACCATCATTGAAGGGCCGTACGATTGGAAAGTCCGCCCGGTAGCCGAGGTGGTCTATGAGCGGGAATTCAATACGACAGAAAGATTCTCCGTTCTCGGCGGGGCGATTTGGCAGGTCAGAAACAATCTCTCGTTTGACGTCGGACTTCGGAAGGCATGGGTCAATAGCCGCCCGGAGACCGAACTGCGCGCCGGTCTGACCTTCGCTTTCTCAGTGCAACAAGAAGCCATCAAGCGGTCCAGCCGATTTTTGGGGCGGTAACAGACCGTTTTTGTCTTCCGAATCGACTCCGGCCGCCGAGAGAGGAATCAGGTGGAGCCCAAGAAGGAAGATAATCATGATGCTGCATCCATCGCGAATCCTGGTGTTGTTGATCTTGCTTGCGACCTCTGGCGTGGCGTCGGCGGCAACACGGCGCGAGGTCGTTGTCTACATCTCGGTCGATGACATCTTCGCACGACCCATAGCCGAACAATTCACCAAAAGTACGGGCATCGAGGTGAAGCTTGTGCCGGATACAAAAGAGACCAAAGGCACAGGGCTCGTTAACCGACTGATTGCCGAGAGAGGGCGCCCACAAGCAGACGTTTTTTGGAGTGGAGATCCAGTTCGTGCCGCCATTCTTAAGCTCGAAGGAATATCTTTTGCCTATCGCTCTCTAAATGCTGAGGGATTGCCGGCAGGGTACAACGATCCTGATGGATATTGGGTAGGATTCTCGGCACGAACGAGAGTCATCCTGTACAACACAACTGCTGTCCACAAACCCCCGTCCTCGATATTTGATCTTGCAACCGATGCTGATTTAAGCGGCAAAGCTTGTATCGCAAATCCACTGTTTGGCACGACCTCGGCGCAGGCCGCAGCTCTCTTCGTGGTGCTGGGAGACAAAGGTGGTCGCAACTACTTCGAGGGTCTCAGTCGAAACCGCATCCGAATGCTGTCATCAAACGGCGAGGTAGGACGTCGAGTTAGCGAAGCTGACTGCGCAATAGGGATCGTAGATTCCGATGATGCTTATGAAGCTATCAAGCACAAAAAACCCGTAGGCGTCGTATATCCAGACGAAAAGGGTATTGGAACATTGCTTATTCCGAATGCGGCCGTTTTGATCGCCAACGGCCCCGATTCGGCAGCCGGAAAAAAGTTCATCGACTATTTGCTGAGGCCGGAGGTAGAACAAGCCCTTGCGGAAGGCGATGCCGCACAGATTCCGCTTCGACCAAATATAAAGCGTCCACCGCACGTTCCTGCGGTGGATAAGCTCACATTAATGAAAGTGGATTATGGGAGGCTTGCTGTTGAGTTCAACGAGCTATCCCGCGGATTCCTCAGAGAGTGGACGGCAAGAAACCACCCGTGATTTCCTGCGATTTCCCCGAGAGCCCGGCGGATGGCGAAGCGTGACGGTCGCGATTGTCATCGCCACTGCATTTGGTCCGGCATTGCCATTTCACGTCCAGAAGGCGACCGGAGTGCGCGTGAATTTGGAGCCCTGCGCGACGAGAGTTCATGACGAGGAACGAGTGAATACCACGCTGGCAAATGTCTGCTTGTGGCACGAAGCCGAAGTGCGCGCCCTGTCGGTCGATGTCCGCAGTTCAAGGTAGAGCGGACCCAAGGCGGACATCGTCTTTGGGCCGTTTTTGACCCGAACCGGACATCCAGCGAACCGTCTTCATTCGATCACACGGTCAACACGCAGGAGGATCGACGGTGGGATTTTGAGTCCCAATGCCTTGGCGGTCTTGGAATTCAAAACCAGCTCGAACTTTGTCGGCTGTTCGATGGGAAGAGCAGCAGGTTTTTCTCCGCGCAACAGCCGGTCAGCGTAGGTTGCGAGCCGAAAATAGGTTGCACGCTGATTCGCTCCGTAGCTTAGAAGGCCTCCGGCATCGCAATACTCGCTCCACCCAAACATCGATGGAAGTCCATTGGCGATTGCGAACTGGGCGACTTTCGTGCGGTTTACTATGGTTACCCCCTCGGGGAAAACGACCATCGCATCAGCGCGGGCGTCCCGCACCGTAGCGAGGGCACCGTCCAATTCGCGAGGACCAAGGAAAGGAACGTAGGTTGGATTGATACCGAGGGTGCGGGCTGCTTGCTGCGTGGCGCCCCATTCCGACTGTTCTCCCGGATGGTCGGTATTCGATAGCACTGCCAGCGTGCGCAGCTGTGGCAGGATATCCTTGAGCAGTTCTATCCTTTTTCCAGCCAAGTCGAGCGAAAGGAACGTACTACCGGTGAAATTGCCCTCCGGCCGTGCAAGACTCTTGGCGAGCCCAAGCTGGACCGGATCGCCGCTGATGGCAAACAAGACGGGAACGTCTGTGGCCCCTTTCATGGCGCGAATGGCAGGACCGCTCGATACCACGAGGTCCACGTTCCCGCGCGTCAACTCGGATATCACCGCACGCAACGCATCAGGATTGCCCGGAGCGTATCGCAATTCGAGGACGACGTTTTTCCCTTCGATGTAGCCGCGCTCGAGCATTCCCTCTCGAAATCCGTCAATGAACGGGTCGGGCTGGGATTCCGTGGAAACCCAAAAGATGCGGTGGATTTTCGAGGGCTGCTGCGCGCTCAGCGGCAGAGGCCAAAGAATCGAAGGCGTCGCCGCCACGCCACCGAGCAACGTGATGAAATCGCGCCGCCTCATAACCAGCTCCCGAGCTAAGGCGCATACTCGCAGTATTAAAACGATAGCACGCCGTGACCCCGCGGTATGCGGGATATTTCACGGTTCAGCCGCCCGTGAGGGTGACCCTGCGCGGTTCTGTGACCGCATGCGCCATGTCGCCTATTGGCACTCAACGTCGTTTCGCTGCACCGCACAAATTTGGAACGCAATCGGAGGGGCAGCGGACATGGGGCGAACCCGTCGCGAGGGTGTCGATTCCGACGGGAATGACCCTGAGCGGACATTCGTCGCCTCATTCGATCACCTCATCGGCAGTGGCGATCAACGATGGCGGCACGGTGAGGCCGAGCATGCGGGCGGTCTGGTGGTTGATGACCAGCTCGAACTTCGACGATTGCACGACTGGCAGTTCCGCCGGCTTGGCGCCCTTGAGGATGCGGCCAGTATAGATGCCGACCTGACGATACGCGTCCGTGATGTCGCTTCCGTAACTCATTAGCCCGCCGACTTCGGCATATTCACGCCCCGAATATGTCGCGGGGACGTGGTGATGGGTCGCCAGATGAACCAACTGGACGCGCCGGCTGTCGAAGAACGAGTCGCCGCCCACAAAAAACGCGTCAGGTCGCCCGCGCACAACGCTTGCGAAGGCCGCATCTATCTCGCGGCTGGTGCTGGCGTTAAGGATTTGGATTTGCAATCCGATGGCGCGGGCAGCTGGTTCCACGTCTCGCAACGTGGACTCGGTATTCGTAACGTTGGCCGGATTGACAAGCACGGCCACGCGAGTGGCTGCGGGCACCAGCTCATGCAGGAGTTCCAACCGCTTGGCCACCAACTCGGTACTGAGGAAATTGATACCAGTGAGGTTGCCGCCCGGTCGGGCGAGGCTGGCGACGAGACCGAGCCTGACCGGGTCTTCGGCGGCGAGGAAGACGATCGGGATCGTCGTGGTCGCGGCCTTGGCCGCCAATGCCACAGCGGCGCCGCCACTTGCTACGATCACGGTGACCGGTCGGCGCGCCAAATCAGCCGCCAGCGCTGGAACTCTATCAAGTTGATTCTCCGCCCATCGGTATTCGGTCGCCACGTTCTCGCCCTCAACATAGCCGGTGCCCTTGAGTCCCTGGCGAAATGCGCGCAGACGATCCGCCAACGCGTCAGGCGATCTGCGGTCGAGGAACCCGATCACCGGCATCGGCTGCTGCGCGCTCGCCGCGAGCGGCCATGCTGCCGCCGTGCTGCCGATGAGCGTGATGAACTCGCGCCGCTTCATGTGTGGCCCTCAGATCGGATGGCCTGACGTTACCACACCAGTTGGGGCGCGGGGGCCCTTGGAGACCGGGCACAGTCGCCGGTGCCTGAACCGGCGGTGGCTCACCACGCCCCAGATGTCTGCAATTGACCCAAAGCGGCCGTCATACTGGCGGCGCCCGCTAGAATTGGGTACCCTTCGATGGTTCGAGCCACGGAGGTGATAGCTATGCATTACACCGACTCGAAACGTCTGGATGCGAAAATGCGCGCGATCGAAGATGCACTCAGCCGCATTGGCGAGCCCATCACGGAAGCGCAGGCAAAAAGCGTTGCGGCACTCGAAGACTGC
>Ga0137375_10012024_pt1 | contig 10250 bp, 9 predicted proteins | sample SagtaG_24_FD_104936 | JGI IMG/M metagenome (GOLD analysis project Ga0137375, IMG submission 104936) | Vadose zone soil microbial communities from Sagehorn Ranch, Mendocino, California, USA - Sage1_R_113_16 metaG | ecosystem: Environmental > Terrestrial > Soil > Vadose zone | place: USA...
CCGTCCACCCCAAGATCATCACCCGGAACGACTCGACCACCTTCATCGCCTTCTGCACCGAGCTGGCCGCCTCGGTCGACCCGTCCAAGACGATCCACCTGATCCTGGACAACGGGTCCTCACACACCTCCAAAAAGACCCGGCGCTGGCTTGCCGAGCACCCCCGCTTCACCGTGACCTACACACCCACCCACGCCAGCTGGCTGAACATGATCGAGCTGTTCTTCTCCATCCTGACCCGGCGGATGCTCCGCCGCGGCGACTTCACCTCCCGCCAGGACCTCATCGACAAGATCCTCAACTTCATCCGCACCTACAACCAGACCGCCAAGCCCTTCCGCTGGACCTACGACGCCAAACTCCTCAAGGCGGCATGAACCCCCAAAGGACTTCTGCGGCGCTGCACTAGTTGCCGTAGCGGCGGTTGCCTTACCCGTACAACCTTGACCTGTCCGGGGTGTTGCGCCGCTTGGACCGGAAAACCCCAACCGGGCGGATTCGGCTGGCGAACGACCCGGTGACGGCCGCATACCTGTCCGCCGGGATGCAACTGATCGAAAAGAACCTCGGACCCGGCGCCGAACGACGAACACCGTCGGGAACCGAGGGCGCAGGCGGCAGCGTGTCGCCGCTGCCGAGTTTCCTGTCACAGCGAGTCGTCGCCGCCGAGGTCGCCAACAACCCGCCGCCGTTCCACCGGATGGGCAGCATCGGGACACTACGGACGACCTGGCGATCGCAGTCAGACTACATCGCCGACCTCCTCAGATTCGGACTGTGGGCCCACCAGTTCCCCATAGTCAAACACAGCGAAAAGATCGAAGCCGCGAAACAGCGGCTGATCACCGGCGGCGACTTCGTCGAAGAGTTCCACGCACTGTGCTACTGGCTACTCGTCACCTTGCTGGCAACCCCGGCGTTCCGACTCGGACTGCTCGCTGCCGCGGTCGCTGAAGCTGACGAGACAGTCGCCCGCGCAGTATCCGACCACTACCAGGACAACCGGGACAAGTGGAACAGCCTGTACATGGCAGTCGTGGCAGCGTACCAGGTGAGCCTTCGCCCCGGAACTGTCCCGGAAGACATGGGAAGGATGCTGACGGCCCTCACAGACGGATTCGCCCTACGCGGTCTGTCGGACCCACACACACCGCTATTCGACCACGACCGACATCGCTCACTGCTCGGAACAGCCGCACTAGCACTCATCCTCTCCTTCGGACAACCGGCCGACGAGCCCCCCAACCCGACCATCGAAGACGCGGCACGCGCCATATTCACGCCCAAGTCGCAGACATGACTCGCCGCGCGCTTGACACCACCCCGCCCCGGGGGACAAGTTCGACCGCAGTGAGATGTCGGAAGGCGCGATGAACCACAGCATCAATCCGCTGAACTGGCTCAAGGAGTTGCTGGACCTCATCGAGCGGCCACGCAACGAACGGCTGCAACACATCCTTCACCGGAACGCCGAATGGTGCCGTCAGGCACAGCTGGCGCCGCCACTGTCAGACTTGATCGACCATTCCGCCAGATGAACGGCGCGTACCCCCGCTCGACGTCACCCAGTGAATACGGCGATACGCGCGACGGGTTCGGGAGGCTGTGTGTGAGCCGCGTACCAGCAGAACCCGGCCGGCGCCACAAGCACCACGCAACTTCGGTCCGAGCCGCCGCGCGACCACTTCGTTGCGCTCACAACTTCCTCTCATCGGCAAGAGCGGATTCGCCGTACCGGCGCGGGGCTGGCGGCGTGTCGCGGCGCAAAATTTCGAGGGTGGGGCGACTGGAGCCCTCTGTGCGCGCGACGCTTGTGCCCGTGCAGGAGGCGGATGCGGGATAGTGAGGTCTTGCTGGCAGGCGGCGTCCTACGGGCTCACGCTGACTTCTCGCTCCTGGGTGCGCAGGGATCCGTCCGTGTGGGCGTGGCCCCGCCCGGCTGGAGGGCCGCGGCGGAGGTGGGTCGTGGCCTGGGGGAGCCTGCCGGTGCTGTTCCGTGCCAACGTGGCCAACGCTGACGGTGCAGGTCATCCCTGAAGGGGCGCGGCCGGTCACGGCGGCTCACCTGCAAGATCTACGCCATCTTCGAGGGGAGCAGCGAGATCCAGCGCCTGGTGATCGCCCGGGCCATCTCCGGCGCCCCCATCCGTTGAGCCGTCCGTCCAGGTCAGCGGCCTGGCACGCCTTTCGGGACGGCCCCGCTTGCCAGGTCACCCCCGCTCGCACCGGGCCTATACCTGGCTGGAGTCGGGGCCGGGTTAGCCGACCGGAAGGGTGAGCGACTGGCCGTAGATGTTCTGGTCGAGGCCGTGCGCGTTCGGGCAGGTATCCGGCTCGAGCGCCGTCGGTGTGCGGCACTGGTGGACGTCGAACCCGTCGATGTAGTCGGTCTCCCGGATATCCACGCCGGGGAGCACGTCCCGGTTGTCCGTCCAGGCGAGGTAGCCGAAGAGCGAGCCGGGCGTGTCGAAGGCCAGCGCGACCCAGTTGTAGTCGCCCTGGAACGGGGTCGACCGGTTGCCGAACATCTCGTAGGACGGCTGGTTGGTGGTCGAGGAGACCGCGCCCAGCGGGGTGAACGTGGCGCCGTCGTCGGAGACCGAGGCGTAGGTGGCCACGGCATCGGTGCCGGAGGCCACCGGCCGGCCCTGGGCGTCCAGCGCGTTGCCGATGGGCAGTTGCACGCTGTAGGCGTCGTCGGTCCGGTTGTCCTGCCAGACCGCGACCAGCTTGCCGCCCAGCGCGTCGATGTCGGGGAAGTACTGGTGGCCGCGGCCACCAGCCGGGTCCACCGGCACCGGGGCGGACCAGGTCACGCCGTCGTCCACCGAGCGGATGAGGTAGACCACCGACCGGCCGACGAAGCCGGAGTTCGCCCCGGCCGAACTGTAGGACGTCTGGCTCGCGACCACGGTGGCCGGGTCGACCGCGTTGTACGTGGCGAACACGCCGGGCAGCATGCCGCTCTGGTCGGCGGTCGCCCGCGGCTCAAGCGGCACCCGGAAGAAGACGAACCCGCTCGGGCAGGCGGCCGCGCCGTCCCCGCAGTTGCGCGCGCCATCGGAGGGGAAGTACCGGGTGAACTGCGCGATCTGCCGGGCCGGCTGGAACGTGGCACCGCCATCGGCCGAGCGGGCGATCGCCAGGCCCTGCGCGTCGATCGCGGCCGGGGTGTCGCGGGTGCCCCAGGTGACGTGGACGTCGCCGTCGTGCTCGACCGCGATGTCGCAACCCTGCACGTCCCTGCCCTCGGATAATGCGATCGGGTTGGAGAACGTCGCTGCGGAGTCGGTGGACCGGCTGAAGTAGATCTTCGTCCGGCCGCCGGCGCCGACGAACCGCGACCAGCAGATGTAGACGTTGCCGTCGAACCGCCCACCGGTGCGGTCGACCTCCAACGAGGGCTTGTCCTCGAAGATGCCGTTGAGCGCCGGCGTTCCCTGGCCGACAACGACGGTGCGCAGGTAGTCCTTGGGGTAGCCGCTGGGGTGCGGGTGGTTGGCGTAGGTGGCCACCCACACGTCGCCGTTCTGCGGGTTGACCCGGTTGAACGCGATGCCGCCGGCGAACAGGTCGCCGTGGCTGTCGAACGCGAGCAGCGGGTCGCCGGCCTCGTGCTGGCGAAGGTGCAGCGGTGAGGCGATCCCCTCGGCCGAGGTGTCGCTCGGGTAGCCGGGGATCTTCGACGGCATCCAGGTCTCCCCGCGGTCGGTCGAGAACGCGATGCCCTGCCAGCCGCCGCCGAGGTCGGCGTCGCAGTAGTCGTTCCAGCCGGCGACCACCAGGTCGGGATTCGTCGGGTCGATCGCCAGCGTGGGCTCGTTGCCCTGCCGGAACGCGCCGCCGTCGTTGGAGTCGCCGTCGCCGTCGCCGGGCACGTCCGGCGCGGTGCTGCTGGCGGTGTCCGAGCATTCCCGGATGGCGCGGTCGGTGCCGCCGTCATGGCGCACGTACGCCGTTGCGGGTGTCACCCGGTCGTCCTGGTCGGGCGGGGCCGCCGCCGAGGGGGGCGCGCCGGCCAGGAGCCCGAGCACGAGCAGGGCGGCGCAGGACAGCAGCAGTGGTCGTCGCATGGGATCCCTCCAGCGAACCGGCGTTGTCCGCGGGACAAACCACGAGCCCTGATGCTCCCGCAGGCCCCATTCCAGCGCCTTGGCGTGCCGGTGGCAAGGCCTCCGCGACGCCACACTTGCCGGGCGGCGTGTTCGCCCGACGGTCACGATCCCTCCGCGCCGCGCGCCGTAGCCGTGACGGACGAAACCGGCCGACCTCAGGAGCGCACATGATCGAAGCGGTGTTGCCGGAGCAGTTCAGCCGGGCGGAGATTCGGGGGTGGTTCCGGGCGCGGTATCCGGGGGTTGGCCGCGGGGACGGTGTCGGCGCATGTTCAGGTTCGTTATCAGCAGCGGTGGGGGTTGGTGGAACCGGAGGAGGTGATCGCCCCGTACGACATGTATTTGGCCGATCAGCCGGTCGTGTGCCGGCGGGCGTGGGCCGGGTTCGTGGCCGCGGCGTTGGAGCGTGCATGGTCGCCTCGCTGTCGCCGCTGACGGGGAAGCAGCCCTGGGCCGCCTACGGTTCGGGTCGTCCTATTGGGGGCGGATTTCGACGGTACCGCCGGCCGACTCCAGGGCGAGACGTAGGGGCACCGCATCTGCCTTACTGACCCCGGTAGCAACGACGGTCGGGCAACTCTCCAGAAGGCCACGAGCGTCCATCAGCCCGAACCCGGTGATTTCCCGGATCTTCCTCATGAGCGCGATCGGGGTCGACCCGGCGCCGACCAGCACCACCTCAAGATTCCCCGTACCGAAGTCAGGTGGACCAGGATTCGAGGCCGGCGGAACCGACAAGCTGCTCCCGGCCGGCCACACTGATCTTGCTGAATGCCCGACCTGCGGCCGTGAGCCCGTCCTCCTCGACTGGCTCGCGACCGCGTTCGTTCTCCAGGAGCCACTCCTGAGCTCGACTCAGCTGAGTCTGGACTTCCTCCAGGTCGAACTCCCACCTGCGCCCAGCTCCGTCCGGCGGCGGGTACAGCGAGACGACGAACCTGACGTCGGCGACCCGAGCCCAACCGAACTGATCATGGTGAACGCCGCTGATGAGGACCTGACCCCAGACGGCAGCACCGAACCACAGCTCCGCGAACGTCTCACCCTCCACCGGGTAGCACCGCACGATGTGGTGCCCGGAGGGAAACTCGTACGGCCTCGGTCCGGGGGGTTCGGTCACCGCCGGATCGTCTCACCCTCCCCAACCGCAAGCATCCGACTATGCCGCGACGACGTTGGTCGGGTGGTGGGTGTGGCGAGTCCCGCGTGGGCTACGGTGATCTGGATGATCGTGGAGCTGGAGCGGGGCCGGTGTTCGAGCTGAGCAGTCTTGACCTGGAGGAGATCGCCACGGCGCTGGCGGACCAGACAGGCTACGAGCACCGGTGGCTCATCGATCCCGACACCGGACAGATCGTGCTGTGGACGGAGGAGGGCGGCATCGACGGGCAGACACCCGTCGACCTGGACGAACTGGATCTGGTGTGCATCCACCCGCTGCCGTCCCATATCTGGTATCAGGACATGGCCGATTTCGCTGACGGGATCACCGATGAGCGAGCCGGACGTAGGCTGTCGCGCGCGATCCAGGGCAGGGGTGCCTTCCGCCGGTTCAAGGACGAGCTGCACGAGGAGTATCCGCATCTGCTGCCGGCGTGGTACGCCTTCCGTGACATGCGGGCCAAGCGTCGCGCGGTCGAGTGGCTCCTGGACAGCTCACTGATCGACGACGATGCGGCCACGCACTTTCTGACCGACCACCCGGACCCGGATCTGCCCTGAGCCCAGAAGCCTCCGCCAACTCGTTTTCGACTGCAACCACGGCACGGAGGTTCAGCCGATGACGAGACGTTCGCCGCCGAAGTCGGCGACGATCTCCGGGCGTCCGCCGAGGGCCTTGAGGTAGGCGGCGACGGTGCGTAGTTCGCTGGCGTCGACCTTGGCGCGTTCGATGGCGGAGACGCGTTCTTGCCGGACGTGCATCCGGTCGGCGACGTCGGCTTGGGTGAGTCCGAGGCGGCGGCGCATCTCGGCGAGACGGTAGGCGCGGTTGGTGGCGATCAGCCGGTCGGCTCCGGCCTCGACCTCGCGCCGGTCGTCCGGGTCGGGGAAGAACTCCTCGAGGAAGCTGTCCCGGGTGTAGCCGTGGGAGGCGGTCATTGTTCCTATCTTCCTGTTCGTTCCGGTCCCTGCCTGTTCGTCTCGTTGATCAGGACGTATCAGTTGCGGGTCCGAGCTGCTCCTACCTCTGGCAAGCAACTACGACGGCTCGGAGCGGAGATGGCGAGTGCGACGTGGCTGAACTCGATGTTCAGCAGCAACACACCTGAAGGCGGCCAAATCGGGGCGCCGGTACTGAATGTAACAAAATGGACATCACTGACCGGCGCGGCCATCACGCTCTTGATCTCGGTGTTCCAGGGGAAGGGACCTTTCCCCAACCTGAACAGTGGGCAAGAGGTTGTCCTGGCAGTCGCCGGACTTGCGTTCGTGCTGGGTGTGGTGAGCATGGACATGTTAGCCAGGGCGTGGACAGAGGCGGCGAAGGCCCGAGCGGACGCGGCAACGAAGGCCTCGACCGCTCAGGCAGAAGCGACAACGAAGGCGGCGGCTACGCAAGCTCAAGTGACGCTTCTGCCGAAGGGGCTGGGCGTGCTGTACCAGAACAAGCCACATGTCGCATGGGCGGTCCGCACCGCGAGCGGGGCAGGGAACGCGGAGTTCCTCGTCACCCTCTCCAACGGCACCGGCGGGTGTTGGGCGTCGGCAGAGAAGATCGAGTCGCGTGCGACCAGACCGCAGGCACTCGCCTCGCCGCCGACCCCCGGGGAGTAAGAGACGACTTGGAGCCGGCCGGCGGCCTCATCTACCCCCAGCCTGCTGCCACCCAGGCTGGTGGTCCGCGGCCGTCGCGCGGCACCGGGCCGCGTCGAGCGGCTGGCCGGCCTCCTCGAAGATGTGGGTGGCTTCGAGCATGAGCGGCGCCCATGCGGCGACGTCTCCTTGGGCACGCGCCAGGTGCGCCCTGGCCTCGAGAATCGCCGCCTGCCATGCGGTGTACTCCCAGCGGGCAGCGGACACCTCCGCTTCGGCCAGGTAGCGGATCGCCTCATCGACGTCGCCGATGTCCGCGCAGGCGATCGCGGCAGGCACGGCGAACATGACGTCGCAGAACGTGCACCGATCGGTGTGGCCCCGCAGCGCCTGGGTTCTGTCCACCACCGCCCGCGCCTCCTCCGGGTCAGCAGCCGCCATGATCATCGTGCCGTACACCCGCTGGAGCAGGTGCGGCGCGACCGCGGACCAGCGGGCGAGCGGCAGCGCCCGCTGCAGCAGCCGGTTCGCCGACGGCCGGTCACCGCGGGCCAGGTACGTCTCGGCAAGGCGCTGGAGCGAGTGCGCCTCACCGGCCGGCGCGGCGATCTCGCGGTGGAGGTCGACGGCGTCGCGAAGCTCACGCTCGGCCAGGTCCAGGTCGCCGGCGAGCAGTGCCGCCTCACCCACCAGCGCCGTCGCGAAGGCGACCGCACGCAGCGCGCCCGCGCGTTGGGCCGTGGCCCGCAGCTCCTCCGCGAACGAGATCACCTCCGGGTACGGCGTCGTCCCGTAGAGCAGGTACTCGGCCACGCACAGCTGGGAGTCGAAGACGGCGGTGGCCATCCGGGGGTCGTTCCGGGTGCGCTGCAGGTCCTGGCGGATCCGCTGCAGGTAGTCGCCGCGGTGGTGCGCGATCAGGCCCTGGAGGGTCAGGAGGTCCAACACCTGCCAGTCGTCCCTGCTGCCGACCATGATGCGACGGGCGTTCGCAGTTGCCTGCCACGCGGTGTCGAGGTCGCCCCGGAAGTAGGCGAGGTTGCCGCGCACCAGCAGGATCGTCGCATCGGCCGGTCCGCCGTCCGGTTCCAGCCCGTCCAGCGCCGCCTCCGCCGTCGGAAGGTCGCCGGAGTACGCCGCAATCCGTGCCATCCGTGCCAGCAGCATCCGCCGTCCGCGCTCGTCGGCGAACCCGATCGCCTCCCGGTATGCCTGCACCGCCGCGGGGTCGGCCGTGGCCGCCAGGAGATCTGCCCGCAGGGCGTACAGGCGGGCCCCTTCAGGGCCGGTGGCGTGTGGCAGCACGGAGTCGACCAGCGTCAGGGCATCGCGGTAGGCGCCGATGGCGGCCTCGGTCTCGGCCGCCCGCAGCACGTATGGCACAGCGGCGGCGGTCGCTCCGGCCATCAGCAGGTGATGACCGATCCGGGCCGGCGAGGCCTCGAGCGCGATCAGCCGCTCGGCGCAGGCACGATGCAGCTGCCGCTGCCGGTGCGGGGGAACGTCGTCGAGCAGCGCCTCCCGGATCAGCGGATGCCGGAACTGGTAACCGGCCAGGGTGCGGTCGATCACCATGGCGGCCAGCGCCGCGTCCAGGCAGTCGAACGCCTTGCCCTCGGGTAGGCCGGACAGCGCGAGGAACTCGTCGGTATCGAACGTGGTGCCCGTTACAGCCACATGCTCCAGCACTGTCCGGATCGTGGGTGAGAGCGTGCCGAGCGGTACCGCGCCGGGACGGCGCAGCGGCGCCGACCCCTGTTGCATGGAGCGGGCGAGCTCGACCACCCCGAACGGCAGGCCGCCGGAGACCTCCCAGACCTGGTCAACCGCGTCCGGGGGCAGCTGCGGATGGTGCCGCGCCGTGAGTGCCGCGCTGTCCTGGCGGTCCAGCGGCGCGACTGGTAACTCCACCGCTCCGAGACGACCCATCAGGCTCGCCCGCACCTGCTCGAACGCGTCCGTGACAGGCTGGCGCCGGTGCACCAGCACCAGCATCAGCCGCTCACCGACGCAGTTGCGGGCCAGGTAGTGCAACAGTCGGAGGCTGGCATCGTCGGCCTCGTGCGCGTCGTCGACGACCAGCATCGCGCCCTTTCCGGCGGCGGCCAGCCGGGCCAGCTCCGCCACCGCCAGGAACAGCCGCTGGTGCGCGCCATCACCGCTCCAGCCGAGGTCACGGCCGGCCAGCGCCCGGTCGATCTCGGCCCGGTACCGGTCGTCGAGACCGTCCAGCAGCGTCGGGTGCCGCCGGCACATGTCGGCGAGTGCCTCCACGGCGGGCGCATACGGCCAGGCACCCTCCACCGCGGCGGCGATGCCGTGCCCCGTGCGCCAACCGCGCCCGGCCGCCTCGCGGCGTACCGCGTCCACCAGGGCCGACTTGCCGACCCCGGGCGCACCCGACACGAAGACGGTCCGCCCGCGCCCGCCGTACACCTCGGCCCTGATGCGTTCGAACCGCGCCAGCTCCGCCGCGCGCCCGACCAGCTCGTTGTCGTCTCGTGCCGGGCCGGGCGCGGCGACCGCGCCGCGTCCACCCATGGCGGACGCCGGCTCGGCCATTCCGGCCAGGAGCGAGTCACGCAGGGCCAGCGCCTCGTCGCTCGGGCCGACGCCCAACTCCCGGTGCAGCGCCCGGTCCAGCCGCTCGAACAGCCGCAACGCCGCCCGGCGGTCCCCTCGGGCGGCGTGCTCGCGCATGACCGCCAGCACCGCCTCCTCGTCAGTGGGGTCGGCCTCCGCCAGCTCGGCCCAGCGCCCTGCCTGACGCAGCAGCTGCCGGTGGAGCAGTTCCAGGCGACTGCGGGTGTCCTGGGCCCACGCCTCGTACCGGTCCTCGGGCAGCAATGGGCCGGCGTACGCCGCTGCCGCCTTCTCCGCCGCCTCCGCGCCGCCGCCGGCGAGTGCCTCCCCTGCCAACTCCTCGAATCGCAGCACGTCGACCCCGACCGGAGCGTCGGGGAAGAGCATCACCGTTTCGTTCCGCAACACCACGCTGTCGGGACCGAGAGTGCGGCGGGCGAAATGCGCCGCCTTGTGCAGGCGGGGAGTGGCTTCTTCGACCGGCACATCGGGCCACAGCACGTCCATGACCTGCTCACGGTGTAGCTGCCGGCGCGGCGCCAGCGCCAGGACCTTGACCAGTGTGGCCGCCTGGTGACGGCTCCACGCCGACGCCGGCACCGCCTGGCCCGCGAGCCGCACCTCGAACCGGCCTAGGAGGTGGATGCCGACGTTCACGATGCCACGCTAGCTCCGATGTCGTCGGTCAGGCGGGAGATCGCCTCCACTTCGGCGCTCATCGCGGAGCTGGACTCCCGCAGCAGCCGGCGCAGCGTCGGCAGGTCCCACCGGTAGCCGGCGACCTGGTCCATCACCGGA
>Ga0137375_10012030_pt1 | contig 10249 bp, 7 predicted proteins | sample SagtaG_24_FD_104936 | JGI IMG/M metagenome (GOLD analysis project Ga0137375, IMG submission 104936) | Vadose zone soil microbial communities from Sagehorn Ranch, Mendocino, California, USA - Sage1_R_113_16 metaG | ecosystem: Environmental > Terrestrial > Soil > Vadose zone | place: USA...
CTCAGCGGCCGACGGCTGGGGGCCGCGGCGGCGCTGGTGCTCTTGCTGGGCGGGCTCCGCACTGCGCTCCGCGTGCCGGTTTGGCGGGACGACTCAGCACTGGCACTCGCCCTCCTCAGGGACGCGCCGCAGTCCTATTTCTCCTGGTCGAACATCGGATGGCAGCACCTGTGGAGCGGCCGCTTCGCGAGAGCCATCGAGGCCTTCCGCGTCTCGAGCGAGATCTACCCCCGCGACGCCCGCGTGTACATCGCGGCCGCGCACGCAGCGTACGCCGAGCACCGCCCTGAGCTGGCCGACTCGCTCGTCACGAAGGCCGACGGGGTCTGCGATCGCTGCGTCACCTACTACTACAACCAGGCGTGGTTTGCCCGCTTCCGAGGCGACTCGAGCGCCGCGGACTCGCTCGTGGCTCGTGCGCGGAGGCTGCGCCCATCATGAAGCTGAGCGGCGACGCCAGGCTCTATCTCGCCGTGGCAGGTTGCGCCGTGATCGTGCATCTCGGCGTTCTCTGGAACCGCTTCGCCCTCGACGACGTCGTCGTCATCGGCCAGGACCCGCTGGTCCGGTCGCTGTCGGGGCTGTGGCAGGCGTTCGGGGAGCCATACCAGCGCGGCGCGATGTATCGACCCCTCACCGTCGCGTCCTATGTCCTGGACTGGCCGCTGCACAGCTTCGTTTGGTACCACGCCGTAAACCTGGTGTGGCACACGGGCGCGAGCGTGCTCGTCGCGGTCCTCGCCCGGCGCTGGGTCGGCGGGATGGGCGCCCTCGCCGCCGGAGCACTGTTCGCGGTGCATCCCGTGCACGTCGAGGCGGTCGCCAACGTGGTCGGGCGCAACGAGCTGATGGCGACGTGCTTCGCGCTGCTCGCCGTGTACGGGGCCCTGGTGCGCGGCAGCCTGCCTTGGAGCGCCGCGGCGTTCGCCCTCGGGCTTCTCTGCAAGGAGACCGCGGTGGTCGTCCCGGGACTGGTCGTGTGGGGCTGGCTCGCGGGCCTGGCCCGCCCCGACAGGCGCCGCGTCGTGGCCTTCGCGGCGAGCTGGGCGGCGATTGTCTTCGTCTACAGCCTTGTGCGGTGGGCCGTGTTGCACGCCCATGACGACCCATTTATCGCCCCGGTGTTCGCGGGCCTGGGCCCGGTCGCCGTCCGCCTGACGGCGCTTGCCGCGCTCGCCGACGTGGCGCGGTTGCTGGTATTCCCGTTGACGCTGCGGGTGGACTATTCTCCCGCGGAGCGGACCGCGGTCAGCTCCCTCCCCGACGTGCGGCTGGGCCTGGGGGTGGCGTGTCTCGCGGCTTGGGCGTGTCTCTTAGTGCTGACTTGGCGCCGGGGGCGCCGGGTCGAGGCGTTCGGGCTGGGGTGGATCGCCATCGCGTTCTCTCCCGTCGCCAATCTGCTCTTCCCCACCGGGATCCTGGTGGCGGAGCGCACGCTCTATCTCCCCTCGGTAGGGCTCGCCCTGGCGGCGGGAGCCTGGCTCGAGCGGCTTCCGGCTCGCGGGCTGTGGCCGCTAATGGGGGCGATTGTGCTGCTGGGGGGTGTTCGGACGGCGCTGCGCGTGCCGGTGTGGCGCACGGATCACACGGCGACTTTGAGCATCCTGGAGGACTCGCCGCGCTCGTACGTCGGCCCCAAGCGCATGCTCGCCGCGTACTTGGACGCCCACCAGCCGGCTCGGGCGCTCGAGGCTGCGCGTCGCGCGACCGAGATCCACTGGAGGGACATAAACCTCTACCTCTCGGGTGCCGTCGCGGCCTTCGCTGCAGGGCGGCCGGAGGTAGCCGATTCGCTCCTCGGCGCGTTGAACCGTTTGTGCCCCAGCTGTGTTGGCGACTACCGTCGGGAGGCGGGTGTAGCCCGGGCCCACGGTTACGCTGCTGCCGCGGACTCGCTCGATGCGCGGGCTCGGGAGGTGCCGTGAAGCAATACATGAAGCGAGGTGCCAACATGACTGCGCGGCCCGCTCGCGACAACCTTCTCCTCTCGGTGGTCGTGCCGGCCTACAACGAGGCCGGAACGATCGAGGCTGTGCTGCGTCGCCTGTGCGAGGTCCCGCTCCGTCTCGAGATCGTTGCGGTGGACGACGCGTCGTCCGACGGCACCGGCGATATCCTGGACCGGCTGGCGCGCGAGGCTCTGGTGCACCAGGTGATCCGTCATCCGGCGAACCGCGGCAAGGGGGCCGCGCTGCGGAGCGGGATCGCGGCCGCCACGGGTGACGTGATCGTCGCGCAGGACGCCGATCTGGAGTACGACCCCACCGACCTCGTCCGTCTGCTCGAGCCAATCGGCCAGGGCCGGGCCGACGCGGTGTACGGATCGCGCTTCCAGGGCGGGCCGCGCCGCGTGCTCTTCTTCTGGCACTCGGTGGGAAACCGACTGCTCACCCTGATGTCGAACATGCTCACGAATCTCAACCTGACCGACATGGAGACGTGCTACAAGCTGGTGCGCGCGGACGTGTTGAAACGGCTGCCGCTCACCGCGGAGCGGTTCGGGATCGAGGTCGAGCTGACGGCGCGGCTGGCCCAGGCGGGCGCGCGCATTTGGGAGCTACCGATCTCCTACAGCGGGCGCACCTACGCGGAAGGGAAGAAGATCACCTGGCGCGACGGCATGGCCGCCGTGTTTCACATCCTTCGCTACAACCTGTTCGCCCCCGCCGGCGAGTGGCGCCAGCCCTGAGCCCACGACGCCGCGCCCGGGTAATTGGTGTCCTGGCCGGACTCGTCACTGTCGGCGGCCTGGTGGTCGCTCACATCGTGACGGCGAACCGGGGCAACGAGTACACCGGCGTGCTGCTCATCCTCGACCACCTGTTCGCCCTCGCGCTCGTCCTGGTACTGTTCGCGATCGCGGCGGGCGTCGGCGGTCGTCTCGTGAAGGCCGGCGGGCTCAGGATGGACGCGCCCCTGGACGCGCTCCTCTTTTGGATGGGCGTGGGTCTCGGGACGCTGGCGACCGCCATTGTCTGCGTCGGGCTGATATTCGGCGTTCGCCCGGTTGTGCTTTTTCTGGTGTTGGCCGGTGCGGCGTTCATCGGCCGCAACGAGGTGCGCGAGCTCCCTTCACTCGTGAGCGACGCGCTCGCTAGTCTCCGCGCCCGGGCCGATCGGTTCAGCCGGCTCATTTTTCTGCTGGTGGCGCTCTTCCTGGTCTCGGGCGCATTGACGCCGCCGACGGACTGGGACGCGCTCATGTACCACCTGCGGGTCCCACAGCAGTTTCTCCAGGCCGGTTCGATCTACCGCCCCGAGGACAACCCCCACTTCGCGTTCGTCAGTCTGCCCCACATGCTGTATCTACCGCTCCTGGCCCTGGGAACCCCGGCAGGTCCGGCGCTCGTCAGCGCGCTGTGCACGCTCGGCCTCGCGCTCGCGATGTTCGCGTTCGGTCTGCGGTTTCTCGACGCACGGACCGCGGCGTTCAGTCTCGCGATCCTGTGGGGTAGCGAGATGGTGTTGCTGGTCGGAATCTCGCCGCGGGTCGATACGATCCTCGCTTTCTATCTGTTCTTGGTCCATTACGCGGTGATCCGCGCGACGCAGTCCGAGGAGCCGCGGTTCCTGTATCTCGCCGCAGCGCTCGGTGGAATGGCGATCGGTGTCAAGTACAACGCGTTGCTCTACCTGTTGGCGCTGGCGCCGCTCGGGCTTTGGGTGGCGGTCACGCGGCTCCAAAAACGGACGGCCGCCGTCACGTTGATTCTTGGCCTCGCGCTGGCGACCGCGCTCCCCTGGCTGTTGAAGAACGCCCTCTTCCTCGGCGACCCCGTGTACCCGTTCCTTGGTGGGCTAAAGCTCGACCCGTGGCTCGCCCGGATCTATGGCGGAGCCGCGCTGCCCCCGCAGGTGGACCCCAATGCGGTTTGGCACGCTCAGCGACCGTTCAATCTCGTCGATCTGTTTGTGTCACCGGCACGGATCACGCTCGAGGGGGAGGGACTGTACTACCGTCCCAACCTGCTCCTGCTACTGCTGCCCCTGTGGCTCCTGTTCCTGAAAAACAAGGTGCTCGCCTGGCTCGCGGGCCCAGCGCTCGCCTACGTCGTGCTGGTCGTGAGGCTGCAGCCGACGACGAGTCTGCGATATCTGACCCCGGCGATCGCTCCTCTCACCCTCGTCGCCCTCCACTGCTACGGGCAGGCCTGGGACAGGGTCCTATCCCCCAGACGGGTTCGCGCCCTGCTGAGCGCCACCACGTTGCTCGTTCTCGCGAGTCCGGCCGCGTTCGTCTACCGCGGTGTGACGCGGGGACGGCTTTTGGCGTACGTGCTCGGCTCTGTCTCTCGTCACGCATTCTTGCAGCTTGGAACGCGGGAGTATGCCGACGTGGTCTCGTTTGTCAACGCGCGACTACCGAATGCGAGCCGCGTCCTCATGCTGTTTGAGGGCCGCGGATACTACTTCCGGGTCCCCGTGCTACAGGACAACGCGATCTTGAACTGGCCTCTCCTCTCCGCTAAGGCGGCAGGGCCGGACTGCCTGCGCTCGGCGGGCATCACGCACGTCCTGGTGAACAGGGGGGCGATCGCCTTCTACGCGAGCCGCCTCGAACTGGCCCCGCTCCGGCTGGAGGCGCTCGAGCAGTTTGCCCGCGAGTGCCTCACCCCGATCTATGCTAATGACAGATTTACGCTGTTCCGGGTGCGAGGCGCGGCCGAGAGCGGGTCCGGTGCGCGGCAATAGCTTCAACAGGAACGGGGGGGCGGCGGGTCGCTGCCTATCCCGCGCCGCCGCGATCACCGTCGCTTGATCAGCAACAGGCTGATAAGAAAGGAGGCGATCCAGCACGATCTTTACTTCGAGCCCGACGACGAACGCGACGCCGCGCAGGACCATGCCCTCGCTCGAGGGTGAACCACTCGGTGAGCCGCGCGAGCCACTGCCGGGACGCGCCAGCCCGGCGCCCATCGAGAACGTCCTGGCGAAGACGTCGAACAGCACCAGACACGCAGCGGCGTGAGGCCCAGAGACGTCGGCCTCACCCGGAGTTCGGCGGCGGCATTGTGCATGTCCCGACACATCATGTACGGAGGGTCGATGAGCACGGCGGGTAGTCTCAGGGTCGCGGTCGTGATCCCATGCCTCAATGAGCAAGCAACGATCGGTCGGGTGCTCGACGGTTTCCGCGCCAGCCTGCCGGAGGCTGATCTGTACGTGCTCGACAACAACTCGTCGGACAAGACGCCTCAGGTTGCGCGGGAGCATGGAGCCGTGGTCCTCCGAGAAACCCGGCCTGGAAAGGGGTTCGCCGTGCGCAAGGCGTTCCGAGAGGTTGAGGCTGACATCTACCTGCTGGTGGATGGGGACGATACCTACCCGGCAGAGGATGCGCGACGGATGATGAAACCCATTCTCGACGGTGTAGCAGACGTAGTCGTCGGCACCAGGCTGGGATCCGAGAGCCAGAGCGAGTTTCGCTGGGTGAATCGAGCCGGGAACCGAATCCTCCTGGGGTTCCTCACCGCGTTATTCAGAGCCAACGTCACAGACCTGCTCTCCGGCTACCGGGTAATGACCCGCGAGTTCGTGAAGCAAGCCCCCGTCCTCTCTGCCGGCTTCGAGCTGGAGACAGAGCTCAGCGTCCTGGCGCTGGAGCGGGAGTTTCGGACGGTCGAGGTACCGATCCGACTCAGGCCCCGGCCCATCGGCAGCCATTCCAAGATCAGCGTGGTTCGTGACGGCTTCCGCATCCTGAGCGCGATCTTCACCCTCCTCCGAGACTACCGCCCGCTGAGCTTTTTCGGCTGGGCAGGGATCGTTAGCGTTTTTCTGGGGTTCGTGCCCGGCCTCTTCGTAACGTACGAGTTCATGCAGCGGGGCACGGTCCGCATTCCGACGGCCGTTCTCGCCACGGGCCTAGTGCTGTCCGGCCTCATCTTGATGCTGTGCGGCGTGATGCTCACGGCCCTGAACCGGCGATTCCGGGAGCTGGATCACCGCTTGACCTCGCTGGCGGACGAAGTCCGCAAGGGCGGGCAGATCTGAGGACATGGTGCGCCGGTACTTCACCTAGATGCCGGTCATGGCTTGGTCAGTTGGCGACCAGTATAGTCGAGGTGTTTGAGCGGTACGGTGATGCCCCGGGCGGTCACGAACTCGTCGACGGCCTTTCGGGCACCCTCCCAGTGGCCATAATCATCGATTTGGATGATGCCCCCCGGACTCACCCGGTCGTAGAGGTGGTCCAGACACACCTTGACACTCTCATACCAGTCGCCATCGACGTGCAGCACCGCGATGGCGCCCACGTCGCACCGCGGCACCGTGTCCTGGAACATGCCCTTCACCAGCCTAGCTTGATCCAGGATGCCCAGCTGCCTGAACAGATCCTGCACCTCCTCAAGGACGCCACGGAAATCACCCGTGTAGAGTGCGGCAATCTCGTGGTCCGGATCCGCGACGGTCGGCGGTGGGATGCCCTCGAAGGTATCGAAGACCCATAGAGTCCGGGCTGCCCCCGTTTCCTTTAGCGCGAGTCCCATCAGCGCTGCGCTGCCACCGCGCGCCGCGCCGCATTCCACGACATCACCCGGGATGCCGAGCGCCGTCACATGTTGAATGGCCGCGTGGAGGCCTCGAAGACGCATGTTCCCGGACATGGTATAGGGGCGCACCGTTCTGTACTGGCGCGCGAATGGATCCGAGGAGAAGGAATCGCGGAAGTCCATCCATGCGTCCCTTGCTTGGGAGGTGAGCCAATCGACGCTCCCAAAGCGGCGCCAGATCTCCGGCAGCTTCATGATCGTGAGCCCTGGCGACGCCGGGCCGTCGCCGTCTCGCGGATCGGGCCCGACGCCGGGCGTGCGGGCGCCTTTTCCACGGCGGCCACGAGCCCGAAGCCGCGCCGTGAGGTTAGCAGGCGGTCGAGACGCGAGAACGCCCAGAGCAACGGGAAGGTCCACGTGTACAAGCGTAGCGCCGGGCTCCGCTCCGCTGCGGTGACATCCGCCCAGGTCCAGGCGCGGCGGCCATGGACCAGCCGTTGATAGCTGAGGTGGGCGAGACTTACGAATTCGGTCGCCAACCTTGTGAACAAGCGGAAATAGTAGGCCTGGCGCTGAATGCTGAGCCCGTGCCGTTCCATGAGGCGTGCCAAGGACGCTTCGTCATATCCCGGCCGGGCGTGATACTCGGGGCCTGGGAAGTCGTGGACCGTCTTGATGCGCAATAGCCCGAGAAAGCTCGTGAATCCCAGACCTGTGTACGGAACAGTGATCACCGCCCTACCATCGGGAGCCATGACCCGGGCGAGCTCGCGGGTGGCCGCGTCGTCATCCTCCAGATGCTCCATGACCTCGCTGCAGAGCACGAACCGGAAAGTCTCTGCCTTGAATGGCAGCGCCGCGGCCTCGGCTACGACGCAGAGCGGCCGCCGCGCGCCCGGAACCGAGCAGACCCGACCATCGTAGTTTCGGAGATTGGCCGTGTCCACATCCACACAGACTGTCGGGCGGTCATCGAACACGCTGTAGGTCGTGTAGCCGGTGCCGATGCCGATGTCGAGGGCGAGCCCCGGGCCATCCACCTTCATCATCTGCCGGATGGCCGGGATCTTGTCCCGTGTCGGAAGATCGTAGGCCGAGAGGCGCAGCCGCGCCAGTACAGTCTCTCTCACTGCCTGACCGGACCTGTTCACGATGATGCTCCCTTCAAGGGGCCGGCGGCCGGGCGGCGAGCAGCGACTCGAACAGCGCGAGATACCGGGCCACCATCGTGCCCACCGCCCAATGTTCCTCCGCGTAGGCACGGGCTCGCTGACCGAGAGCCGGGTCGGCGCCGGCCAGGATTTCACTCACCTGTCTAGCCATCGCATCGGGAGCCCTGGGCGCTGCCGCGCAGACTCCGGCCGTGACAAGCCCTTCAGCATAGGGCTCATCCTCAGAAATCACCACCGGAAGGCCGCAGGCCATGGCCTCCTGCACCACCAGTGGCAGGCCTTCGCCGTGGGAAGGGAGAAATAAGCAATCCGCGGCATGGTAATACTCACGCATCCGGCTGGGAGCCACCGTGCGGTGCCACCGGAGATTGGCGGGTGCCCGGGTTACCAACCTCCGGAGCGGCCCGTCCCCGGCAACGACAAACAGGACATCGGTCAGACGTTGGCACACATCAAGGACCACCGGCACTCCCTTCTTCTCGACCAGACGCCCCGCAAAGAAGGCGACCTGCGCCTCTGGAGCAATGCCAAGCGATCTGCGCGCCGCTTGGCGTTCGTGCTCGGTAGCGGGGTGAAACCGGGACGTGTCGATTCCGATGGGGAAGGCAGAGACGCGAGGCAGGCCGCCGGGGAATAGCATGTTGACGTGGGCGGCCGCGGCCGGCGTCGCGAGCACCACGTGCGAGGCGTGACGCAGCACGGCGCGTCCTAGCGTGGCGTGGGCGGCTCCCTGAATCCAGTTGAGTGGTGGGAACGCGTACCGGACGAGACCAACGTTCTGGGAAACGACAACCGGCTTGCCGTGACGCTCAGCGAGGATCACGGCAATGGCGCTGCTGACGTAGAGACACTCGAGCACATGGAGCGCGTCCGCCCACTCCACGAGTTGCTTCACCTCGCCCCAGCCAGTTGATCCCCAGACGGGAACCGGTATCCCGAGTAGGTCTTCAGCCAGATTGAAGCATGGGACCCGTATCCGGTTCCCCTCTTTCGGCGGCGCGTCGGTCGGCACTCGGCTTGCGACCCAGTGCACCTCGATCCCGCTGCTGGCGTATCCCGTGAAAAGACTTTCGGCGATCTGTTCGATGCCGCCCAGATGAGGAGGCATGTAGCTGGTGACGAGTCCCACCTTCATCAACTGTCCATGACAATATCGGGCGACCTCTACCGAGAGTGATGCCTAGCTGGCACGCATAACAGTTCGACGCATAACGATTTGGGTTAAGAATCCCAGTCGCGTCGCTCGGAGTATGCCATTTTTGGCTGCGTTGTGACCAGGGGCGTCTGGGTCCCCCAGCCCGGCAGACCTCCCTTTGAAGCGGGTGCCCATTACCATATCGTAGCCCCTGTGGCACCGCAACGAGGTCTACCCCTTACCCGTGGCAACACTGACCGTCGCGGACCCAACGGGCCACGAAGCGAGACCGGAAATTGAGCCGCGAATCTTGAGATGGATTCGCCTGTGCGACTCGCAGATCCAAGAGAGGCTCCAACCCGCGCCGTCGTGTACGTGGCCGTCGCTGCGGCGGCCATCGTGGTGTACGTCGGCGCCCTCGCGAATCGCTTCGCGCTGGACGATTTGCCGCTCATCGTCCAGAACCCCGTCGTCGGCGTCCCGTCCGGCCTGTGGCGGGCCTTCGTCGCACCCTACTGGCCACCCGATCTGGGAGGCTGGATGTATCGTCCGCTGCCCGTCGCGAGCTGGGCGCTCGACCGCCTGGTGGACGGCGCCCCTTGGTACCACCTCGTGAACCTGCTTTGGCATGCCGGGGCGTCCGTCGCGGTTGCCGCCCTCGCCCGGCGGGTCGCGGACGACCGGGCGGCCTTGGTCGCCGGGCTCCTCTTTGCCACGCACCCGGTGCACGTCGAGGCGGTTGCGAACGTCGTGGGTCGGGCCGAGCTCATGGCGGGGCTGTTCGTCGTGCTCGCGGCGTACGCGGCGGTCGTGCACGAGCACCTGGGCTGGTCGGCTGCCGCGTGGGCCCTGGGCCTGCTCTGCAAGGAGAACGCGGCGACCCTTCCCGCCCTCGTCGCGTGGAGCTGGATGGTCGGGCTGGCGCGGCCCTCGCGTTCCCGGAAGCTGGCCTTCCTCGCGAGCTGGCTGGTGGTCGGGGCGCTCTACGCCGGAATTCGGTCGTCCGTGCTCCACCCCTACCCGGGATTCCAGAGCGTGGGGCTGATCTTTCTCGGCGCGCCTCCCGGCGCGGTTCAAGTGACCGCGGTGGCCGCCCTCGCGGACGTCGCGCGGCTGCTCGTGTTCCCGCTCACGCTGCGGACGGACTACTCCCCCCTCGAGCGAACCGTCGTCACGTCGCCCTTCGACCCCAGGGCACTGGTCGGTCTGGCCTGCCTCCTGATGTGGGGCGCGCTCCTCGCGCTGGCGTGGCGGAGGGGTCGCAAGGTGGAGGCGTTCGGCCTCGGCTGGATCGGGGTCGCATTCCTCCCGGTGGCCAATCTCGTCTTTCCCGTCGGGTTTCTCGTCGCGGAGCGGACGCTCTATCTGCCATCGGTGGGGCTCGTCCTCGCCGCGGGCGTCTGGCTCACGCGCCTGCCCCGACGCCGCCTCGTGCCGGTCTCGGCGGC
>Ga0137375_10012033_pt1 | contig 10248 bp, 6 predicted proteins | sample SagtaG_24_FD_104936 | JGI IMG/M metagenome (GOLD analysis project Ga0137375, IMG submission 104936) | Vadose zone soil microbial communities from Sagehorn Ranch, Mendocino, California, USA - Sage1_R_113_16 metaG | ecosystem: Environmental > Terrestrial > Soil > Vadose zone | place: USA...
GGGTCGATCAGGCCCCAGCCGAATTGGTCGTCGCGCCCTTTCGGATTGAGCTTCTGGGCGCTCGAGGTGAGCACCTCGAGGATGGTCGCCGCATCGACGTTGGGATGGCGCTCGATCAGCAGTGCGGCGACGCCGCTCACATGCGCGGCCGCGACCGAGGTGCCGGTGGTGAGCTGATAAGTCTCGTCGGGCGCCGGCACCATCACGTCGACGCCTGGAGCAGCGATCGCGACATGGGGGCCGCGCACCGCCTGGGCGAACAGCCGGTCGCTCTCATCGACCGCCGTCACCGCGATCACATTCGGGTCGGCGGCGGGATAGAGCGGCGGAGACTTCGGCCCGAGATTGCCGGACGCCGCGATCAGCACCACGCCCTTGGCGTGCGCGTTCTTCATCGCCAGAGCAAGCATCGGGTCGTATGGGCCGGCGAAGCTCATGTTGATCACGCGCGCGCCCTTGCGCACGGCCCAATCGAGCCCGGCGAGGATCTGCTTGGTGGTCGCTTCCGGTGACTGCCGGGTGGTGCCGCTGAACGCCTGAATGGCGAGGATCCTGGCCTCCGGCGCGATGCCCATGAGCCTGAGATGGGCCGCGATCGCGCCAACCATGCCGGTGCCGTGGAAGTGCGGCTTCTCGCGCCGGCCGACGGCGTCGAACTGCTCGACGAAGGCGCCGGCAAGATCGGGATGGTTCACGTCGATTGCGGAATCGACCACCGCGACCAGCACGCCGCGCCCGGTCGCGACCTTATGCACCTCGGCAAGCTGCAGCTTGTTGACGACGTACTGCTCCGACGCTCCCTTCTCGTTCCGCCCCGCCAGGTCCGCGTCTTCCGCGGCCGGCTGTTCATTCGCGGGCGGCTCATTCCCCTCCTGGGTGAGCGTGAAAGTGTAGTTCAGCGATGGAATGCCGATGCTCTCCGCCTCCATTGCGCGAATGACCTGGCCAACCGGCCGGCCGCCGGCGACCTGGAAATGATAGAGCGTGCCGCCTGCAAGCCCCACATTCTCTGAGCTTATGGGGGTCAGCCCATGCCGCTGCATGGCAGCCTGCAGAGCCTGCGGCGACACATTGGGACCGACGCGGAACACCATTTCGGTCGATACAAACCGGGTCTCGCCTACTGGCGGCACGGCTGTGAAGCCGCGCTCGCCGGGGAGCAGTCGCACGGGCAACAACCGCCGCACGTCGAGCAGCTCGCGCCGGTGATCGGCCCGCAGCTGCAAACGCAGGACCGGCGTGGCCGCGCGCATGGGGCCGGCAAACGCCGTCCTGGTATTGATGCTCTTGCCGAAAAGGGTGTTGCCCTTCGGCAGGTCTGTTCCTTTGCCAAGCGCGGTCTTGGTGAGAGGCCCTTTGCCGAGATTGCCGAAGGTGCCCTTGGCATTCTTGGGATCGATATTGCCGATCGTCGACTTGGCGTTCTTGAGGTCGCCGGCTTTGCCGATCGTGCCTTTGGCGTCGCCGATGTTGCCCACCGTGCCCCTGGCGTTTTTGGGATCGATGCCCTTGCCGAGCACTGTGCCCTTGGGATCGCCCCTGCCGAGCAGGTTCTTGCCGGCCTGATTGGCTCCGGGCAGGTTTCCTGTCTGGGTCTTGCCAGTCAGGTTGCCAGGCAGGCCTTTGCCAGGGAGGTTCGGCAGGCTCTTGGGCGTGACCGCGGTCTTGGCAGTGTCCTTTTTGCCCGACAGGATGCCGGCAGGCAGTTTTTTCTTGGGGTCTTCCTTGCTGACGCCCTTCTTCTTGATGAGGTCCAGGAGCTTGCGCGGATCTTCAAACTGCGCGGACGCCTGTCGGCCGCCCGCGAGCCCAAGCACCGCTGTCGCCAGGATGATCACCATCGATCCGGCGAAGAATCGTCGTCTGGTTTGCCGCGGTCCGTGCAATGACATGGCTCAAACCTTGGTTTTTCTAGTCTTTAGGTCGAGATTGCGCCGACTTTGCGTCTGGTTCCAGGGTGCGGCATCTCTGTCCGGGTTCTTTAGGCTCCAGCGGGCGCGCCAACTCGCGTCAAAAGGTTAATATCACAGGTAATCCATGGCCAAGACTCGCAACAAGACTCGCAAAGCAAGATCCCACAAGAGAAGCGTCGACAGAACCAAGGCCCGCAAGTCCATAAGGGCTCGTGTTGGAAAGAAGCAACCGGCGGCACGTGCCAACCGCGTGTCGGCCGAGGACAAGCTCGCAGAGCTCAAGCGCCGCCTGTTGGAAATCAGCGACCTGAGCGCCGCCAGCTCGGTTTTATCCTGGGACCAGGCCACGTACATGCCAAAGGAAGGCGCTGCCGCGCGCGGGCGCCAGGGCGCGACCTTGCAGCGGCTCGCGCATGAGAAGTTCGTTGATCCGGCGCTTGGCCGTCTGATTGATGCGCTGGCGTCCAAGGCTTCGAGCCTGTCCGAGGACGACGCTTGTCTCCTTCGCGTGGTGCAACGCAACTTTGAGAAGGCGATCAAGGTGCCGGCGGAATACGTGGTGCGCGCGTCCGTGCTTGCCGCCGCCTCCTATGACGCCTGGACGCGGGCGCGCCCGGCCAATGACTTCGCCGCCATGGTGCCGTTCCTCCAGCAGAACCTGGATATCAGCCGCGAATACGCGGAGTTCTTCGCGCCCTACGAGCACATCGCCGATCCGTTTATCGATGATGCCGAGGAGGGCATGACGACCGCCGCGGTGCAGAAATTGTTCAAGGCGCTGCGGCGCGAGCTGGTGCCGCTGGTGCGTGCGATCGCCGAGCAGGCCCCGGCGGACGACCGCTGTCTGCGCCAGACCTTTGGCGAGCCGGCGCAACTCGAATTCGGCCTTCGGGTTGCGCAGCGCATGGGCTTCGATCTCGACCGCGGCCGCCTCGACAAGACGCATCATCCGTTCTGCACGCGGTTCTCGGCCGGCGACATCCGCATCACCACGCGCGTGCGCGAGGACGACCTTGGCGACGCGCTGTTCTCAACCTTGCACGAGGCCGGCCACGCCATGTACGAGCAGGGTGTGAGCGCGGCGTTTGATGGCACGCCTCTCGGCCATGGCGTCTCAGCGGGGGTGCATGAGAGCCAGTCGCGATTGTGGGAGAACGTGGTGGGGCGCAGCCGCGGTTTCTGGGAGCACTATTTCCCGCAACTGCAGCAAAGCTTTCCCGACCAGTTTACGGGCTTGGCGCTCGACACTTTCTATCGCGCCATCAATAAGGTCGAGCGCTCGCTCATTCGCACCGACGCCGACGAGGTCACCTACAATCTCCACATCATGCTGCGGTTCGGTCTCGAGCTCGACATGCTCGAAGGCCGGCTGCGGATCAAGGACCTGCCCGAGGCCTGGCATGCAGCCATGAAGTCCGATCTCGGCGTCACCCCGCCTGATGATCGCGATGGCTGCCTGCAGGATGTGCACTGGTTTGGCGGCGGGATCGGCGGCGCGTTCCAGAGCTACACCATCGGTAACGTCCTCGCGGCACAGTTCTATGATGCAGCCGTGAAGGCGCACCCTGACATCCCGCACGAGATTGCGAGCGGCACGTTTACGGCCCTGCACGGTTGGCTCGTCGACAACATCTACCGGCACGGCAGCAAATACCGGCCCAACGAGCTGGTGCAGCGGGCGACCGGCTCAGCGATGCGGATGGCGCCCTATGTCGCGTACCTGCATGGAAAGTACGGCGAGCTCTACCAGCTGCCAACGCGCCCCAATTGATGGCCTGGCGGAGGTGCTTCGAATTCGCTTCCAAGCCGCTCGGTCAGCCCAGAATTCACAACATACTCTAGTCCCAAGACTAAAGTATGCGACCCGCCAGGGATAATATCACTTTCTTCCCAAGAGCTTCCGGCTCCAGCCATATTGTTCCTGCGGCGGCAGCGGTACATCTGGTTGATTCACCGGAGCTAATTTTGTGGCCAAAATGGGCTTCGACAATGGCGCGGGATCAATTGCTGAATCGCTGGAATTGACGGCCCGCGCCGTCGACGGGCGTGCAGAGGCTCGAAGAGCTACTCGCCGCACGTTCCCTGCTATGGCGAGGCCACACCATGAGACGTCGAGACGTTCTGTCGCTGCTGGGCGGCGCGCTTGCTCCGTGGTCACATTGGGCGCAAGCCCAACAGGTCGACCGCATGCGTGTCATCGGGGTCATGATCGGGTTCTCTCAAAGCGACCCGGGCGCGGCCCTTCGTATCGCGAATTTCGAACAGGGACTGCGCGAGCTTGGCTGGATCAAGGGGCGCAATATCCAAATTCACTATCGCCTCGCAGCTGAGCGGGACGTGCTGCAGGCCCATGCGCGCGACCTCATGTCGCTGCAGCCCGATCTCATCGTCGCCGGCAGCACCTTTGTCGTCTCCGCCTTGCTCCAGGAAGCTTGCACGCTGCCGATTGTATTCGTGACCGCGGTCAATCCGGTGGCTAATGGCTTTGTGAGTGCGCTGCAGCGGCCTGGCGGCAACCTGACGGGTTTCACCAACTCCATCCCCTCCATGGGAGGGAAATGGCTGGAGCTGCTCAAGGAGGTCGCCCCGAGTGTTGCGCGTGTTTCGATCATGTTCAATCCGGACACGGCGCCCCGCAGTCTCTCGTTCTTTTTGCCTCAGGTTGAAACTGTCGCCGCCTCGATCGCCGTGGAGCCGGCCGCGGCGCCGGTCCGCAGCCCGGCCGAGATTGAGAGCGCTCTCGCCGACCTGGGACGTGATGAGGCCCAAGGCCTGGTGATCATGCCGGACCATTTCATGTCGATCCATCGGGCCCTGATCATCGAGCAGGCCGCCCGGCTCAAGATACCGGCCATTTACCCGTTCCGCTACTTCGCGACCGACGGGGGGTTGGTGGCCTGCGGGCCCGACATGCTCGATCTCTACCGGCGCACCTCAGTGTATGTTGATCGCATTCTCAGGGGCGGCAAGCCCGCCGATCTTCCAGTCCAGGAGCCTTCCAAGGTAGACTTGGTGGTCAATCTCAGGACCGCCGAGGCGCTCGGCTTGTCGGTGCCTCGCATCGTCATAGCCCGGGCCAGCGAAGTGATCGAATGAGAGCACCGGTCAGCGCATCTGATTCATACTGGAAGCCGGAGGTGCCCGACGGGCCCCGGGGCCAGCTCTTCCGTAAATATGTTGCGCTGTTCGTTGCGGTGGTGACCGTGGCTTTGATGGCCAGCGGCCTCTTCGATATGTGGTTTTCCTATCGCGAGCAGCGAACGCTGTTGCTCAACGCCCAGCGCGAGCAAGCCAGTGCAGCCGCCGCCAAGATCACTCAATTCGTCGAGGAGATCGAACGGCACATGGGCTGGATGACACAGCTGCCGTGGAGCACCACCTCGATTGACGAGTGGCGCTTCGATGCGGTCCGGTTGCTGCGCCAGGTCCCGGCCATCACCGAAATCGCCCAGCTCGACGCGGCGGGCCGAGAGCAAGCTCTCGTCTCTCGCGTTGCCGCCGACGTCATCGGCAGTCAGACGGATTTTTCCCAGCACCCGAAGTTTGTCGAGTCGATGGCGTCCAAGCACTACTATGGGCCGCTCTATTTCCGCAGGGAATCAGAGCCCTATATGACCATCGCGATCGCCGGCGCCCGCCGCGAATACGGGGTGGTCGTGGCGGAGGTCAATCTCAAGTTCATTTGGGATGTCGTCTCTCAAATCAAGGCTGGCAATCGGGGACGGGCCTATGTGGTGGATGCCAATGGGCGACTGATCGCCCATCCGGATATCAATCCCGTGCTGCGCAACACCGATCTGTCGCACCTTGCCCAGGTCCAGGCGGCGCGCAGCACCGGCTCGGCGCCGTCGTCGGTGGATGAGGATGTCAATGACCTCCAGGGTGAGCGCGTTCTGGCGGTCTACTCGCCCGTTGCCTCGCTTGGCTGGCTGGTGTTCGTGGAGCTGCCGGTCGTTGAAGCCTATGCGCCAATTTATGCCTCGATCTTGCGTTCTGGCGTGCTGATGGTCGTGGCGATTTGCCTCGCGGGTTTGGCTGGCACCTTCCTGGCGCGCCGAATGGTGATACCGATCAGTGCCTTGCGTGATGGCGCGGCGCGGATCGGAAGTGGTGATCTCAATCAGCGTATCGCGATCAAGACCGGCGATGAGCTTGAGGCGCTGGGCGACCAGTTCAACAGCATGGCGGCCCAGCTGCAGGGTTGGCATGCCACGCTCGAGGGCAAGGTCGAGGAACGCACGCAGCAGCTCAAGCTGGCCAATCTCGCCAAATCGCGTTTCCTGGCGGCCGCGAGCCACGATCTGCGCCAGCCGTTGCATGCGCTCGGCCTGTTCGTTGCGCAACTGCGCGGCGACATGAGCGCGCAGGAGCGCGGCCGGATCGTCGAGTGCATCTATGCCTCGGTGGCTGCCATGAACGAGCTGTTCAACACGCTGTTGGATATCTCCAGGCTTGATGCTGGCGCCCTGACCCCCAATGTCATGGAATTTCCAGCTGCCCAGCTGCTGCAGCGAATCGAATCGACCTTTGCGGAGCCGGCGCGCGAGAAGAACCTGTCGTTCCGGGTTCTGCCAAGCGATGCCTGGGTGCGGAGCGACTTTATCCTTCTGGAGCGAATCCTCTTCAATCTGGTGTCCAATGCGGTGCGCTACACCTCGCAGGGAGGCGTTGTTGTCGCCTGCCGCAAGCGCGGCGAGCAATTGCGCATCGAGGTTTGGGATACCGGGCTGGGGATCGCCGAAGACCAGCGCCAGAATATCTTCAGCGAGTTCTATCGGCTCGGCGAACCGGAGCGCGATCAGCGCGCGGGCCTTGGACTCGGGCTTGCGATCGTTGAACGCCTCTGCACGCTGCTCGCGCTGCCAATCGAGCTTAGATCAGTGGTCGGCCAAGGCTCACGCTTTACTGTCGTGGTGTCGCAAGCGCCTGTCCGCACAACTGTAGCCGAGCGGCCGGTGGTCGCTCGCGTCCCCATCGACGTGTCGGATGGCAAGCTCGTCGCCGTGATCGACGATGATCCGCGCGTGCTGGACGGGATGCAAGGCCTGTTGCGAAGCTGGGGATGCCGCGTGATGTCTGGCGACACTGCCGTCGCGGTTATCAAGGGCCTTGCCGCGTGCCCACCCGATCTGATCATTTCCGACTATCGGCTGTCGGATGGCAAGACCGGAATTGAGGCGATCGCGCAGGTTCGCGATGAATTCGGCTGCGCAATCCCAGCGTTCCTGATCAGCGGTGATACGCATTCGGATTCGCTGCTCCAGGCACGTGCCAACGGTCTGCAACTGCTGCACAAGCCCGTCGATCCGATGAAGCTGCGCGCCGTGGTCAGTCGCTTGCTGCGCAAGCAGGCGGTCGTGAATGCGCTCGGTTAATGGTGGTGTAACAGTATGGGGTCCTGGGACTAAAGTATTGGAGCCGCCATCAAAACATCGTTCACACAAGCAACTGATCTTTCCTGGCTTTTCTCTTCCGCCCGTGCCTCGAACAACTCCGTCGCAGGACTTCTGGCTGATTTATCGGTCGCGCGCCTGCCCCCAAATTACGGCATGGTGGGTGTGGACTCCCCAGGAGATTTGGAAATGCCGACGGCGCCGGATGTGCCCAGCGCCAAGCTTGTGGTCGTGATCGATGACGACCCGATGGTCTTGGAGGGGATGAGCGGTCTGCTGCGCAGCTGGGGATACCAGGTGCTCACGGCCGCAACCGAGGACGCGGCCCTGGCGAGCCTGGCGGCGCAGGGCCGGCGTCCGGATCTGATCGTATGTGACTACCGGCTGTCGGGCGGACGCAATGGTGTGCAAGCCGTCGAGCAGCTACGCGAGGCATTTGAGATTCCAGCTCTGATCATCACTGGCGGCGTTGCCCCCGCGCGCCCGCAAGAGCGTCGGACAAGTCGCTACGAGCTGATGCACAAGCCCGTGGATCCGACAGCGCTGCACGAGACGCTGCGCGAAGCACTCAAACGCGCTCGCGAGACAGGCCGCGACTCCTAATCCCTCGATCCGATCAGATTGCCATCGGATCCAAGTCCAGCTTCTTGTTAGAGCGTGATCTTTTCCGAAAATCGATCTCCACTCTTCGGGATCATGCCCTGTTGCCGAGGCATAACCTCAACCGAGTACGGTCGCGGTCAAGGCTGAACCCCCTGCGCACGCAACTGTGAGCGCAAGCCATACCTCGCTCATACCTGAACGATACCTCAGGCTGATTTACCCGGCGCGCGCACAACAAGACACTTGCCGCGGTCACGAGAGAAGCAGTTGCTGGCCGGGGAGCATCCGGTGGTGTTGTTCGGCGGGAGGATGTTTCATGCAGGCGTTGGAGAGGCTGCCCTCGACGGCGGGGAAGCCGTATCAGGCGCTGGTCTCGAGAGCGCCGGATGACGCGCTCATCAATTCAATTGCGGACGGCGACAGGCGCGCCATGGTTCTGCTTTTCATGCGCCACAATGTGCGCATCCATCGCTTTGTCATGCGACTGACCGGGAAAGCCTCGATCGCGGAAGACATCGTCAGCGACGTGTTCCTCGACATCTGGCGTGGCGCTGCGGAGTTCTCCGGAAAGTCCAGCGTTTCAACCTGGCTCTTGGGGATTGCCCGCAACAAGACCATGTCGACGCTCAGGCGCCGAACGGAAGCAATGTTCGATTACGACGTTGCCGCTGACCTCGTCGACGATGCGGATGACCCGGAAGTCGCCGCCGATCGGGCCAGCCGCGGTGCGGTCGTTCGGCGCTGCTTGATGCGTTTGCCACCGCCGCTGCGTGAGATCCTCGATCTCATCTATTACCATGAGAAGACGGTGACTGAGGTCGCGCAGATCGTTGGAATTCCTGCCGGCACGGTGAAGACGCGCATGTTCCATGCGCGCAGCCGCCTGCAAGAGATGCTCGCACATGCCGGCGTGCATCGCTCGCTCGCCGATTGAGACGCGCCGATGGTGCTGCCTACGGCTTTGCGGGCATCGTGAGCTCCCAGCCAAGCTCGCGCACCGCGATCACCGCCTCGGTGCGGTTCGTCACTTTCAGCGCCTTCAGGATGGCGGTGACGTGATTCTTCACCGTGGGCTCTGCCAGGTCGAGCACGCGGCATATCGCCTTGTTGCTCTTGCCCTGCATCATGAGCGCGAGCACATCGAGTTGGCGTTCGGTCAGTCCGAGATCCGACGGTGAGGTGGGCGGGCGTCCTCCTCCCGGCGGCGTGGAGACCGGCGGCGCGGTCGTCGGGCTGTCACGCGTGAGGATTTCCGGTGGGATATATTTTCCGCCTGCGAAAATGAGCTGCAGCGCGGTGAGCATCACCTCGCGCTGGCCCGATTTCGGAATGTAGCCGGACACACCGAGATCGAGGGCTTTGACCACGCTGGCGCGATCATGCTGGCCGGACAGGACTACGACCGAAATGGTGGGGTAGCGCTCACGCACCTCCGCGAGCGCCGAGAAGCCGTCGCGGTCCGGGAGATGGAGATCGAGCAGGACGAGACCCAGGTCATCGGCGTTCTCGGCGATGAGCGCCATCGCCTGGCGGCAGTCGGACGCCTCCAGCACGTCGGCGTCGCCCTTCAACTCTTTGAGGACGCCGCGCAGTGCGTCGCGGATCAGGACGTGATCGTCGACCACCAGAATCTTCATTCCACGAATCTCTTAGAGCTAGCAGCACGATACCAGGATACTTCAATCTCAAGATCAAAGCATCCCCTCTACAGGTTGTGCTTGTGCTTCCGTAATCCTTTATTACGAAACCCTCTCGGCAGGACGTCGGTATCAGGACGCCAACCGTGCTCGCCGCACTGCACGCGCCAATCGAAGGTGCTAGTCTCTCTGAGCGCCAAATCTTAGGCGCCAAATCTCAGGTGCCAGCCTCAGGTGCCAAGCCTCAGGTGCCAAGCCTCAGGTGCCAAGCCTTCAGGGAGGATGGTCTATGCGCCGCGCTCGTTCATTGCTGCGCCACTGCGCCTGCTGCCACGATCGCGCTCCGGCCTTGCCGCTCGATCGTCGAGCGTTCATCGGTGGCGGTCTGGCTGCCCTCGGGCTCGCCGGTCACGGTGCGCTCGCCCCGGCCTTGGCGCAGGGGGCCGCCAAGCCCCACCGCATCGACGTGCACCATCATTTCTCGCCGCCGCAGTGGATCGCCGAGGTGAAGGGGCGTGAGCTGCTTCAGCCCGCCAACGTCAACTGGACTCCCGCCAAGTCGATCGAGGACATGGACAAGGGTGGCGTCGCTGCCGCGATGATCTCGATCACCAATCCCGGGCTGTGGTTCGGCGATCGCGCGGCCACGCGCCGCGTGGCTCGAGCCTGTAACGAGTTCGGCGCGAAGCTCGTCCAGGATCA
>Ga0137375_10012034_pt1 | contig 10247 bp, 9 predicted proteins | sample SagtaG_24_FD_104936 | JGI IMG/M metagenome (GOLD analysis project Ga0137375, IMG submission 104936) | Vadose zone soil microbial communities from Sagehorn Ranch, Mendocino, California, USA - Sage1_R_113_16 metaG | ecosystem: Environmental > Terrestrial > Soil > Vadose zone | place: USA...
ATGATCACACCTCAGAGACTTTGCTTCGACGCTCATTTTAACAGCCGTTCAATCACTCGAATGAGTTCGCCATAGGCCTCACCCTGGTCGGCGCCGAATCCCACGTGTTTATGCGCCAGATTGCCCTGTTGGTCGATGATTACGACCGTCGGCACGGCGTCCAGGCCGAACGACTTGTAGACCGTCTGATCGGGGTCACGCAGAACCGGAACTTTCAGATTGTGCTTCTGCGCGAATGCTTGCAGATCGGCGTCCGAGGCGTAATTACGCGCGCCGGGTTTCGAGCTATTGATGCTCACCCAGTAAACCTGCACCCCGCGGGACGAATAACGATCGGCGAGCTTTTGCAGCGCTGGCAACTCTTTCGACGCCAGCGGAACCCAATTCCCGCCGAACGACATCACCACGACCCTCCCTTTCTGATCCGCTAGCTTGACCTCGCGCCCCTCTAGCGAACGGAACGAGGCAGATTGGCTTTGCGCCAATGTCGCGCCCGGAGCCGGACTCAGCGTCAAAAGGGTCAAAATTAAACTCACACTCAATCGACGAAACATTAGATATCCTCCTTCTTCAGTCATCACGACGACCGGAACGGCGCCGCGAGCGGGTTATCGGTTGATCCGCTCGCTACCGCTCGCGGCGCCGTCCAATGCCGCGGTTCAGATGCTAAATCCCCTTCAACGGTTCGATCGGCGTAAGAATATGCCTGTCTATAGCTTCGGCCACGCCGTCTTCCTCATTTGAAGAGGTCAATTCGAACCCCATCCGCTTCAATTCGTCTTCAGCGTTCGCCATCACCACGCCGAGGCCCGCGTAGCGAAGCATTGTCAGGTCGTTGTGATTGTCGCCTACGGCCATAACCTCTTCGCGCGCGACGCCGTGTTTTTTCGCGATCGTCGCCAGGCTCGCCCCCTTCGACGCCGTGACGCTCAAGGCGTCGAGAATGGTCAGGTCGGCCGAACGATAGCGCGTTTTGAAAAGCTGGATCTGTTCGCCCATCGCGGCTTTCAATTTCAGGGCGAAATCATCCATTGGGTCGCATCGGCCCGAAAACATGATCTGGATCGGCGGGTGATCGACATATTCGAGCAAGTCGGAGACGACGCTGACCGAGTCGCGGTATTTGTCCAGATAGCGATGCAGCGATTTGTTCTCATCGGAAACGCCTTCAATGACCATCGTCCCCAGGCCGTGGGGGTCGTCGCAGCAGATCATGTCCGCGCCGCATTCGCGGCCGATGCCGATTATGGCGCGGGTGATTCCAATGTCGAGCGGATGATAATCGAGCGTTTCCAGCGTCTCCACGTTCTTGGTCAACGCTCCGTTGTGCGAAATAAGCGGCGCTCCCATGTCGAGACGCTGCGCCAGTTCCCTGGCGGAATTAAAACGACGCCCGGTGACGAGAACAATCTGGACGCCGAATTGGCGCGCGCGGCTGATCGCCGCTGAGTTTCGGGCCGTGATTTCGCCGTTAGGTGTGAGCAGCGTTCCGTCAATATCAAGCGCAAGCAATTTAATCGGCATAACAACGAATGGCAATCTAACACGCGCGTCGCGCGCTTTTCAAATTTTGCACGAACGCATTTTTTTACCGCATTCGTAGATCTGGCGGAAAAATGGCTCGACTCTGTGATAGTATTATCTTAACTCAATGGAAGCCCCCCTCCCCGAAGACCGAAACCCTTTCCCGACACAGGTCGCAATCCAAGCAGGAGAGTGTGTACTATGTCGCAAGACGCAGGCGCTGGCCAGTCTAAGCGCTCGCAAAGTCCGGCCTACGTTTATGGCCCGATGATTTATCAGTTCCCGCAGGAGCGCGAGGGTGAGAATGAGAAGGGAAAATCCAAGAGCAATCGGGCTGTCAATTTCCTGGTTCTTATTTTGATCGTCGTGCTGGTGATGGGAGCCATGATTATTTATCTGAAGGAGAACGGAATAGACGTTAGGCAGTTGATTTTCAGGCGCCCCTTTGGGGAGGGGCGGATTTTCAAGGGCGCGAATGAGGAGCAGCAGATATCCCCGATCATAACTCAGGCCAGGGTCGCCGCTGACAGACTCTATCTGAGAGAAGGGCCCGGAATGGAGTTCGTGGCCACTTATCTGTTGCCTGAAAATTGGGGCGTTTCGCTTGTAGGCGATTTCCAGACGGATAACAGGGGCGAGGTCTGGGCGAGAGTTCTTGTGCAGACCGACGATGGCTTACAGGAGGGCTGGGTGAGCCGAAGATTCCTGCAGTGAAAGCCGGCGGCTATCCCTTTCGACTAGAGCGGAACAACTGACGTTGGCGCATCAATTCAAAGCGCAACCATTGGGGGAGAGCGTTTAGAGCACCGACTTTAGTCGGCAGAGCTTGGAATCTGAGCGCCGCCGGCTAAAGTCGGTGCTCTAAACGCTCTCCCCCGACAATCGTGGTTGAAATAAAGGCGCCAATGTCGGACGTGTTGATTTAGAACCGATCTAATTGGTTGAGGCCTTGGTGACAATCTCGGCCTCTTCAATCGCTTCGGCCAACGCGCGCTGTTCGCGTTTTTCCTTCAACTGAGGTTCGATCGCGCGCAGTTGCGGGATGTGCTGGGTGGCGGCCTCCTTGAATTTGTTGAGGGCTTTCGGCAGCAACTTGTCTTTTCCTCCCCGACTGTTCCAGTCGTCCAACTTCTCCTCCGCCTCTTCGAGGATGTGTTTATAATCCTGCAGCAGCTCCAGCTTGGTTCCCTGCGGCAGCGGCCCCCACGTCTCTTCTTCTTTCTTCTTCTGTGTGGCGTTCGGATTGGCGAGCACCAGCAGGCGGCGCTCGGCGGCTTTGATGAAAATCTCGATGCGCTTGTCGATCTCCTGATTATCCCGTATCAGATCGGCCTCCTGCTCGGTCAGGTGATCGCGCTTCTCTGTCTGCGCCTGAGCGGGGATGAACAGTACGCACGATGAGACGAGCGCCAAACACAGCGCTTGGAAGATCGAACGCTGAAATCTCGACATATGTTTGAAACCTCGAAAGGGTGGAGAAGCGTTATTTTTTGCGGTTGCCCTTGCCTTCTTTGATCTGACGCCGGAGCGAGGGCAATCGCAAATTCACTTTGTCTATTTCCAGTTGATTGTCGGCGGAGGCGAGGGCCATGAATTGCTCGTAAGCCTTCAACGCCTGCTCGTAATCGCCGAGCTTGTCGAAACAGATGCCGAGAAAGTATAGCGTGATTGCGGTCCGTTTTCGATCTCCGCGTTTACGCTGATAATCGAATATCCGGATGTACTCACTCGCGGCGTTCTGAAAATCGTCGAGCTTGAACAGGGCCGTGGCCAGGTTCGTGCGCGCGAAATAGGCGACGCCTTCTTTCGGGTTCTGCGCGAGCGCCTGGCGCGATACGCCGGCGGCCTCTTGAAATCGCCCTAGCTTGACGAGGGAAGCGGCCACGCCGATCTGATGCGCGAGCTGCGACGGTTCAATCTTCGCCGCGGCCTGGTATTGCTCCAAAGCCTTCTCCGGCTGGGCCGGCAAATAAAGCTCGGCCAGTTGCGCGCGCAAATCGGCGCGGTTCGGCTCGGCCTTGATCAATGATTCCAATTGCGCGACGGCTTCGGCGCCCTTGCCCGATTCGATCATAACGGCGGCCAGATCCGTTCGCGCCTCGTTGTTCGACGGCTCGTCCTGCAGAATCTGCCGGTAGAGCGAGACGGCTTCATCGTAACGCTTTGCCGCGGCGAGAGCGCCGGCCAGTCGGAGACGGCTTGGAACGTTCGGCTCGATCTCGACGGAGGCGCGCAGGTCTTCGATCGCCGCTTTCAGATCGTTGCGCGCCAGGTAGACTTCGGCGCGGCGACGGAGCGCGATTGCGTTCTTCGGCTCGCGTTTGAGAGCCTCGCTGAGACTGGCCAGAGCTTCTTCATAACTCCCGCCGAGCGATTGCGCCTCGCCGAGCAGCGCATAGACGGCCGCGCGGTCATCGCCCGCTTCAATCGCGGCCTTCACTTCGGCGATGGCCTCGGCGTACTTTCCGCCGCCCAACAGGATTTCGGCCAATCCTGTGCGGGCGCGCGTGGCTTGCGGGTTCAGTTCGAGCGCGCGGCGGAATGATTTTTCGGCCTCGACAGGATCGTTCTCGGCGAGAGCGATCTCGCCGAGCAGGGTTTGCGCGCGGGACGACGGCGCCCGCGCTTCGGGCGCGTCGCCGAACTCGGACAGTTGTTTGAGCGCCCCCAGCATCGAGGCTTTCGCCTCGGCCAGCCGGTTCATCGAGAAGTAAGCGGCGGCGCGTTGAAACTCCGCCTGCCACAACGACGGATCGCGTTCAAGCGCTTCGCCGTAAAGTCCTACGGCCTTCTCCAACTCGCCTTTCTGATGCGCGCTCTGTCCCGCTTCAAACAACTCGGCGGCCCGTTCGCGTGTGTCTTTGGCGTCGCCCTCGGCGGTTTTTGCGGGCGGTTTGCCGCGTCTCTGTTGCTGCGCAGTTGTGAATGAGGCGGCCAGACAGATAGCAATAAAGATCAGACTTGCTGTTCGCGCTGATGACATTCCCATTTCACCTCATGGTTTACGACCACGGCGATCATAGCATATCTTTACGTCCGGAAGTTGCGATCCGGAGCAGCAATTCCCGGCCACACGTCTAGAGAGGTCCCCGACATTGATTCCACTAGGATGCTGTAGAAATCCTTCTGTCATTCCTTGCTGATCCGGATCATTGGGTAGCGAGGGCCAAAAGCTTATGATCCAGGTCTTGTCATCGGCAGCGTTATAATAGCGGCGCGGTTACGAAATCAATTTGAATGATGAGGTCGAGCCGAGGAATTGGTCTAAAAGCGGCGCATATCTGCCCGCGTCCAGTTCCCCTCTGGCAATTGTGGCTTCGAGCAGGTGCGGGCGCGTGTAGTCCCAAGTCTTGACTTGTAGCGGCTCAGCCGGCGCGATATAGAGGCGAGAATTTGACTGACGTGTCAAATGATTCACACAGGGCTGCGTCAGTAAAACTAGGTTGCGCGTTACCCCCGGCGCTCGTTCGGCGAGGAAGGCGGGTGTGTTATCAATAATGCCGCCGTCGAGCAGCCGCCGACCAGCATAAAATCCGACGGATGTGAATGGCGGTGTGGCCGATGAGGCAAGGATCAAATCAGCGAGGTCCTCCCCCGTGCGGCACTCGCGAGCATCAAAGGCCAATGCCTGAAAGCCGATGCGCGCAGCGAAAGTCGAGTGGATCAAGTCAGGCCGCAAACTGTGCTCTAGCTTGTGAGCGCCGAGTCCAAGCAGCATGGCGGCTGGCATCGGGCACCAGCGCGGAGGCAAGGCGGTCAGGACGAATAGAGGGAAGGGTTGCGAGCATATGCGCTCCAGGCCGCCGTACTCGAAAGCAACCAATAGTAATTCCCGATAGATCGGCTCGTGATGCGGCGTCGGGCGTTGGCCGCGCAACAAGCGCCGCCATTCAAAATTGCGGGTGACGGCCCGACGCCGCTCCTGCCAGAACGACCAGACTGCGTCCTCGCGCCCGCTCAGGTAGAGCGCCGCCACGCATGCCCCGGCGCTGCACGCGGCGACGGCGGCAACGCGCTCCAGCAGGCGCGCGCCCCATCCGCGCAACAGGCCGAGTTGATAAAACGACTTGTTTCCGCCGCCAGAAAAGGTGATTGCTAAATCGCGATTGGTCGTCACATCTATCTCATGCTCCAATCTCGCCCGAAAGTGCGTAACAGGATTATTGCAGAACTACAATATTCCGTGGTAGCATCCGGGCATCGAAAAAATAATCGGCTATGCAATAATCGGCTATGCAATGATATTTACCTGAAGACTGTGCAAATAAAGGTTCTTTGAAATCAGACAGATGATCTGGTAAACGCCGGGATCGCAACCACTGCTCGGTGATTGCAGAGTACAGAGTACAGAGATGGCTGCCAACCAATCTCCGACTGATCCCGACGCGCTCTTGAGCTTAGTCCAACGCATCAAAGAGCACTACCAAAAGCCGCCACGACCACTGCCAAAGCGCGGCAAGAAACGCGACTTCTCGGCGCTCTTCTTTTTGCTGTTGGCCGCTGTCGCCGTGACCTTGCGCACGTTCGGTAACTCCGAACTCCGCAGTCTGCTGGAGAAGGACCAGCGATTGCGCCAGACGATGGGATTTGAGCGCGTCCCGCAAGGCGACTCTGCATCGGGCGACGACTCTCAGGCCTTGTGCCCGAAGCCGAGCAGCAGACGAATTTCCGAAATAACCATGCCTTGAGCAATCTCGCGTCCGTCATCGCCGCGCCAGGCAAGCAAATACATAACGTTTATGGATCGCTCACAATTGCTAAAGATGTCGCGGGAGCAGCTCGATGAGCTGTTCAAGCAAAGCCTGCCCGGGGACATCCCCGAAGGTGAAGGCGCCGGCGCGCCCGTCATCTTTCCCGGCTCCTGGTTTGCGAAATTCTTCGCCTGGTTGACAAGATGGTTTCTGTGGCAAGGTAAAACCTTTGACGCCCGGGACGGCTCTCTGCGCAACCGCATCACGGCATTCAGCCTGCCGGCGATCAAGGCCAGGGTCTACAAAGCGCCGAGTTGGCTCGACGAGAAAGAGGCGATCGTCCTCGACTATTCGAGAACATCGCTGCTGGCGCACTGGATTCGCGACGAGATCCGCGAGGTCGCTCCTGGACTCTATCTCGGCAAAGTTTGGTGGGGCCGCCGCAGGCTCATTGATTTCATTGTCAGCTTTCAATACCAGCCTGCGGGCAAGTTTTGGCGGCGCCTCATTTCGGCTGTCTGTCTGGCAGTATTGATAATGGGCGTTTGGCTCGCCGCTCGACTGAGCAGTGATCGGGCAGGCGCCTACGAAGGCATCGAGGACCATTTCAAATACGGCTCCACCGGCGGGGAGCGTGGGTCTGGAATCCCGTATTCGATCTTCAAGCTGCTGCCGCGAGTTTTTTCGGACCACATACCTGGCACAGGCTACGACTCGTTCGGCTTCATTTACGAGAAGGACAAAGACGGTAATCTCAAAGACCTTCCGATCGGCTTCTCGAAACGCAACGTCATGGGCGTTGACCGGGTCTTCGTCAACTGCGCCGTCTGTCACGTCGGTTCGGTGCGAGACACGCCGGAGAGCGCGCCGCGCATTGTCGTGGGGATGCCGAGCAACACGGTTGACCTGCAGGGGTTCCAACGCTTCCTGATCGACTGTGTGAGGGATGAGCGATTTACGGCCCGGCGCCTCGTGCCGGAGCTCGCCCGGGATGGCGCGGAAGATTGGATCAACCGCCTTGGCCTGCGCTTGATCGGCGTCAACCTCATGCGCGAGCGGTTGCTCACGCTTGGCGACCGGTTCAAGTTCCTGGATGAAGAGCCGGATTGCGGTCCCGGTCGTTTCGACACCTTCAATCCGCCCAAGGCTCTGCTCAACTTCCGCATGGACCTTCTGTCCCCTGAAGAAAAGATCGGCCTTTGCGATTTCCCGTCAATATGGAATCAGGGCCAGCGCGAAGAGCGCAAGATGCAGCTCCATTGGGACGGCAATAATGACCGCGTGCGGGAGCGCAACCGCAGCGCCGCTTTCGGCGCCGGCGCTACGCCGCCGACGCTCGACCGCGAAAGCATCAAGCGAATCGAAGACTGGCTGCTCACAGCCAAGCCGCCGCCCTATCCATACCCGATCAATCAGACGCTCGCGGCCAGAGGCGCGCCGCTCTATGCGCAATACTGCGCGAGCTGCCACGGGAGGAGCGGCTCGGACTTCAGCGGCGAGGATGTCGGACGGGTCACGCCGATCGAAAAGATCAAAACAGACCGCTGGCGGCTCGATAGCTACACGTTCGAGCTCTGCGTGAACCAGAATCTTCTCTACGCCGGCTACGGCGACGAGCGGTTCTCGCACTTCCGCAAAACCTTCGGCTACGCGAACCAGCCGCTGGACGGCGTCTGGCTGCGCGCGCCGTATTTGCACAACGGATCGGTACCGACGCTGCGCGATTTGCTCGAGTCGGCGGAGCAACGCCCGAAAGAGTTTTACCGCGGCTACGATGTATTCGACCCGCAACGCGTCGGATTCGTCAGTAATCTCCCGGACGAGAGAGGGCGGAAGTTTTTCCGCTATGACACTACGCGCCCTGGCAACGGTAACTACGGGCATGAAGGCCCGGAATACGGTACGCATCTCAGCCCCGAAGAGAAGGACGCCATCGTCGAATATCTGAAAAGGTTCTGAACCCTACGCTTCGCCACGCGGTCGCGATTCGTGCGCCTCGTGACCGAGTGGGCGCCAGCCGCCGAAACAGGAGCGATCCACTTATGAGTCTGACTCCACGAAAGAAACGGAAACTTCTCATCATCCTCGTTGCGCTCGCCGTCCTCGGCGGGTCTATCGCCTGGTTCGCCTGGGACAAGTTCTTCCGCGAAGAGCCCGAACAGCAGTTCGCCAACGAGGCCGAGCGGTTCAAATATGGCTCTATCGGCGCAGAGGCCGACCGCGGCATTCCTTATTGGATTTGGATCGTACTGCCGCGAATTTTCAAAGATCTCATGCCAGGGCCGGGCGGTTACAGGTCGTTTGGGCTCGTATGGGAGGAAGGCAAGGAATTGCCCGTCGGCTTTACCAAGCGTGTCATTGGCTTCCCGCGTGTGGCCAACAACTGTGCGATCTGCCACACCGGCACATGGCGCAGCAAGCCGGGCGAAACGCCGCACGTGGTCGCCACCGCGCCGTCGCACACGGCCGACGTGCAGGGGCTCTTGCGGTTTTTCATCAATGTCGGGAAGGACCCGCGCTTCAACGCCGACACTGTTCTCGGCGAGATTGACCAGGTCACCAAGCTTTCTTTCGTTGATCGGCAGATTTACCGCTACCTTATCATCCCCTTCACTCGGAGGGCGCTGCAGCGGCAGGAGAGTCAGCTCGCGTGGATGAATCGCCACGGATGGCCCGCATGGGGCAAAGGCCGCGACGATCCCATGAATCTCACCAAGTATTTCATGACCTCGATGCCGGTTGATAATACGACCGGCCAAGCCGACTTCCCTTCCGTGTGGAACCTAAAAGCGCGTAAGGGGGAAGGCCTTTTCCTCAACTGGAGCTGCGACACGCCCGCCGTGCGCTCCGTGCTCATTGATTCCGCGCTCGGACTCGGCGCGCGCCCGAACGACTGGTTTCTACATCGAATGGAGCAACTCGACGACTTCCTGAGCTCCTGGCCGGCGCCGAAATATCCTTTCCCCGTTGACGACAACCTGGCAAAGGCCGGCGCGCCAATCTACGCCCGCCTGTGCGCTGAATGTCACAATCCGGGCGCGCCGCGAACGAATCGTTTGATCCCGATTGCGGAGATTAAGACCGACCGCGAGCGCATGGATACGTGGACACAGGCCGCGGCTGACGAGGCCAACCAGCGCGTGAAAGAGTTGGGCATCAACCGACCTAATATGGTGAAACAAGAAGGCTACCAGGCGCCGCCGCTGGACGGCGTCTGGCTGCGCGCGCCGTACCTGCATAACGGCTCAGTGCCGAATCTCCGTGAAATGCTCGAGCCGGAAGAGAAGCGCACGAAAGTTTTCTATCGCGGCTACGACGTTTACGACCCGGTCAATGTCGGGTTTGTCATCAGCGGGGCCGAAGCCGAGCGTCACGGCTGGAAACTCGACGTGCGCGAACGCGGCAATGGCAACCTGGGCCATAACTATGGCGCTACTCTCGCGCCTGACGACAAACGGGCGTTGCTCGAATACCTGAAGAAGCTCTGATTTCTTGGCCGTTGCGCTCATCTCGCGCTAGAATCGGCCTTCATATTTGCCCGCTGTTGCGTTTTTCGAGAGCCACGCAGGGCAGACCTCTATTGCCAATAGGTGCGATCCAGCGTTCGGTATTGCACCGCCTCGGAAATATGTTTCTCCGCGATCTGTCCCACGCCTTCCAAATCCGCAATTGTCCGGCTCATCTTGAGAATACGATCATACGCCCGCGCTGATAGACCGAGCTTCATAATCGCGCGTTCAAGGAGTTGCTGAGATGACGGGCTGAGCTGACAATATTTGCGGATGAGTCGTGGCGGCATCTGCGCGTTGCAGTAAACGCGCTCACCGGCGAAACGCTCTTGCTGAATTTTTCGCGCAATGACTACACGCTCGCGGATTTCGGCTGAGCCTTCACCGCTCTCCCGCGCCGATAGTTCGCTGACTTTGACGGCAGGAACATTGATGTGAATGTCAATTCGATCAAGCAACGGGCCGGAGATTTTTGAAATGTAACGCTGAATTTGCGGCGGCGTGCAGCGACATTCCCTGGTCG
>Ga0137375_10012038_pt1 | contig 10246 bp, 7 predicted proteins | sample SagtaG_24_FD_104936 | JGI IMG/M metagenome (GOLD analysis project Ga0137375, IMG submission 104936) | Vadose zone soil microbial communities from Sagehorn Ranch, Mendocino, California, USA - Sage1_R_113_16 metaG | ecosystem: Environmental > Terrestrial > Soil > Vadose zone | place: USA...
CGGCGATCGGGGTGGGGCCGACATGAACCGGGGTTCCCCGCCGGTCCATCCGCTTGCCCAGACTTTCCGCCCAGAGTTGGCGGAACCACTCGGCGAGCTCCCTGAGTCGGTCGGTGTACGGCATGAGAACGTGAATCCGGGCGCCGAGCCACGTGTCCGCCGCCCATAGGAGGGCGGCGTAGAGGGCGGCGGAGTTCCGCAGCAGGTCATCGCCGGTTGAGCGTTCCAGTGCAGTCCGGGCACCGCGCATCAAGCCGTCGATGTCGATGCCGACCAGTGCCGCCGGGAGAAGACCAACCGGCGACAGCACGCTGAAGCGGCCGCCGACCGAAGGCGGCACGCTGACGGCGGCGATGCCCTCGCGCTCGGACAGCTCGCGCAAGGCGCCCCGGGCCGGATCGGTCGTGAACACGAGATGCCGGGCAGCGGCCGGGCCGAGGGTCTGGTCGAGCCACCCGCGGACCACCAGATATTGGGCCATCGTTTCGGCAGTGCCGCCCGACTTGCTGACCACGTTGACCAGCGCGCGCCGCGGATCGATCCGCCGCAGCGCCGCGGCCACCGAGGTCGGATCGATGTTCTCGAGTATGGTGAGCCGGGGGAAGAACTCCCGGCCTTCGTCGTCGAGCTCGTTCCAAGCGGGCGGGCGCAGGGCGTTGAGCAGCGCCTTCGCGCCCAGGGCCGACCCGCCGATTCCCAGCACGAGCACGTGATCGTGCGCCTGGCCCAACCCCTCCGCGAAGCGCGCGATCTCTCGCACAGTTGCCTGCTGGTCTACCAGGTCGTAGAACCCGTACTCGCCGGCGGCGCGCCGCTCCTGTACCTCCGCGTGCACCGCGCCGAACCGGCGGCCCAGCTCGCCCAGGCGCCCGCGAGGCAGCCCATGCTCGCCATCCAGGCCGTCTGAGAGCATCCGCCCGTACACCATCCGCATCAGCCCACCTCCACCGCGAGACCATCATACGCCGGGGCGATGCCCGCCGGCAGCTGCGCCGCGAGCTCCGCGTGGCCGGTCTCGTGGGTGAGATGGGTCAGGAAGGTACGCTCCGCGCCGAGATCCTGCGCGGTGCGTACCGTTTCGGCGATGCTGAGGTGGGTGGGATGGGGGCGCCACCAGAGCGCGTTCAACGCCAGCACCTTGAGGTGCCCGAGACAGGCCCGCGCGGATGGGGGTACCTCTTTCACGTCGGTGATGTAGGCGAGGCCGCCGAGCCGATAGCCGAAGACCCGCAGATTGCCGTGCTGGAACGCCAGCGGAAGCACCTGGATGCCCGCCACCATCAGGGGTCGCCCCGGCTCGACCGGGCAGAGCTCCAAAGCGGGCTTCGAGGTGCCCTGGTAGGGCCGCACGTTGTCATCGAAGATGTAGTTGAACGAGCTCCTGAGGGTTGCCAGCGTCTCGGCCGGCCCGTACAGCGGGAGCGGGCGCCCCTGCTTGACCGAAAACACTCTGAGATCATCGATGCCGTTGATGTGGTCGGCATGGGCATGGGTGTACAGCACTGCATCGACGCGAGAGCGGCCGGCCGCCACCAGCTGAAGCCGTAGCTCGGGCGGGGTATCGATGAGAATTGCCGCATCGTCCACTTCGACCAGGGCGCCCGCCCTGGTGCGCTTGTCTCTCGCGTCGGTCGAGCGGCACACCGGGCACTCACAACCGATCTGAGGCACGCCGAATGACGTGCCGGTCCCGAGAAACGTGAGCCGCATCTCCTAAACTGCTTCGATCTTCAGGAGGTTGGTAGTGCCGGGCTGGTCGAACGGGACGCCGGCGGTGACGACCACCCGCTCACCCGGCTCCGCCAGCTTGAGCTCGAGCAGCTTATGGCGCGCGACGGCAAGCAGCGAATCGTAGTTCGGCAGATGCTCGGTCAGCGCGGGGATAACCCCCCAGACCAGTGCGAGCTGCCGGAAGGTTTCGGGCTCCGGCGTCACGGCGAAGATGGGAACGGAGGGCCGATAGGACGCGACCGTGCGCGCGGTGAAGCCGCTGCTGGTGAAGCAGAGAACGAGCGGCGCACTCATCAGGTCCACAGCGGCGCACACCGCCACCGCAATGGCGTCCTCGGTGCGGGTGGGAGTGAACTCGCCGGGCTTCCCCTTCTGGAGCCGCTCCAGCTCCTCCCGGCGCCGTCCAACCGCCACGTCGAACGCAGGACTCCGGCCGCGCCGCTGCCGTTCGATCTCCCGCGCGATTCTCACCATCGCCTGCACTGCCTCGAGCGGATAGTCGCCGATTGCGGTCTCCGCCGAGAGCATGACTGCATCGGTGCCATCGAGGATCGCGTTGGCCACGTCGGACGCCTCGGCCCGGGTCGGCCGGGGGGCGTGCACCATCGATTCCAGCATCTGGGTCGCGGTGATGACCGGCTTGCCGTGGAGGTTTGCTTCGCGGATGACCCGCTTCTGCGCGAGCGGCACCTTCTCGAAGGGGAGCTCGACCCCGAGATCGCCCCGGGCCACCATGATCGCGTCGGAGGCCAGGAGAATCGGCCGGAGGTTGTCGAGCGCCGTGTCCTTCTCGATCTTGGCGACCAGCTTGGTGTGAGCCGGCACCAGCCGGCGTACCTCCGCCAGATCCTCCGGCTTGCGAACGAAGGACACGCCGATGTAGTCGACTCCGAGCGCGACCGCGCGCTCGACCTCTTCCCGATCCTTGTCGGTGACCGCGGGGGCGCTTACCTGCACCCCCGGCAAGTTCATGCCCTTGTTGGCCCGAAGCTCGCCGCCGTAGCGAACCCGCCCCAGAACGCGATCGCCTCGTACGCCCGTCACCTCGACGTTAAGCAGCCCGTCATTGAGCAGGATGGTGCTTCCGGCCTGGACGTCCTGCGCCAGCGCCGCATAGGCGGTCGGGATCTCGCTGCCCTCGGCATCAGCCTCAGGCGCGAACACCACCTTCTGGCCGGCTTCGAGCAGGAGCGGCTCCGGCAGCTTTCCAACCCGGATCCGGGGCCCGTGGAGATCGACCAGAATCGCGGCGCTCGCGCGTGCGCTGCGATCGGCGATGACTTCCTTGAGATCCTGGATCCAGCGGGTCCGGATCTCGGGCGTCCCGTGCGATGCGTTCACCCGCACCACGTCCACGCCGGCATCCAGCAGCGCAGTCATGCGCTCCCGGCTGTCCCAGGCTGGGCCCAGCGTGGCGACGATCTTGGTGCGGCGTACTGAGGCGAGCGACACGCGGCTCCTCTGGCGGCGCGAAGACTGGGAATCTAATCGCACCAGGTCAGGCCTGCATCACGACCTCGCCGTCCACCACCGTGAGTCGTGCGCGGGCCCGGCGAAAGGCCGTGCCGTCACCCCGGGCGAGGGCCGCCCCGTCCAGCTCCCATGCCACCAGGTCGGCGTCACGGCCGGGCGCCAGCGTGCCGCGCTGCCCGGCCACGCCCGCTGCGCGGGCACAGCCTTCGGTGTAGAGCCTGAGGGCCGTTTCGAAGTCGAGGCGCTGGTCAGTCCACCAGCCGGCTGGAGGCGATCCATCGTCGGCCTGCCGCATCAGGGCGGCATAGACGCCCTCCCGCGGGTCGAGCGGAGCAACCGGCACGTCGCTGCCGAAGGCGACGGTCGTCCCCTGGGCCAGAATATTCCGAAAGGCGTATGCGCCGCTGCCGCGGCTGCCCCAGTAGCGCTCCACCAGCGGGATGTCCGTCAGCAGGTGGGCCGGCTGCATGGATACCACGATGCCGAGCTGCGCCGCTCGGCCGAGATCGGCGGGGTGGACGCACTGGAAATGCTCGATCCGGTGCGGGAACCCGACCCGAGGCGCCTGCTCGAGCAGGTCGAGAGCCCGTCGTACGGCTGCGTCCCCGATGGCATGGACGGTGGCAGCGATCCCAGCCTCGCCGGCGAGCTGAATCGCTTCGCGCGCCTGCTCCAACGTCGAAATGGGCATGCCGCGATCGCCGCTGCCTTCGTACGGCTCGAGCATCCAGGCAGTCTGCTTCCCCAGGCTGCCATCCAGGAACAGTTTCACGCCACCGATGGCGAGCCATTGCGAGCCCTGACCGCTCTTCACTGCGCCGGCGATCAACCGATGAAGGGCCGCAACCGGCGGGTGGAACAGGACCCGGAGACGGAGTGAGTCCTGGAGCTCGAGCTGGCGGAATGCCGCGAGAACCGATTCCGTCTCCAGGTTGTGGATACCGGTGACGCCAAGCCGATGGGCTTCCGCCTGACCCTGGTGCAACGCGGCGATGACCAGGTCCTCCGGCGGGACCGGGAGAGCCGGGAGCGCCAGCTCCACGGCGCGGTCGAGCAGGAGTCCGGTCGGTTCACCGTTGGCGTCATGTACGATCCGCCCACCGAATGGGTCCGGGGTCCCCCGGTCGATGCCGGCGACCTGCAGCGCGGCGCTGTTGAGCCAGGCCGCGTGCACGTCGAGGGAATCCAGATAGACCGGCAGCGGTTGCACGGCATCGAGGGCCCAACGGTCGGGCGGGGCCTCCCACCAGTTGGCATCCCAGCCCTGCCCCAGTAACCAACCGGCGACCGGCGTTTCAGCCCGCACCCGCTCGAGCGCCTCCGCACGGCTTCGAACGCCCGCAAGTTGAACCCGCCCGCGACCCAGGGCCCAGCTGGCAAAGTGGGTGTGTCCATCGACGAATCCGGGCGTAATCCAGGCGCCTGGGAGATCGTAGTGCGGCGTTCCAGGGGGTAGCTCGCGTTCCAACTGGGTCGCCCGTCCTACCGAACGGACCCTGCCGCCCTCCCACCAAAGGGCATCTCCCTCGACGCCGGGAGCGAGCGATACCACCCGAGCGGCTCGAATGAAGCCGGTTCGTACCCGGTCGGCTCGAGCAACCAATGCCACGCTATCCACATGTGGAAAAGCACGCAAAGTGAATATCCAAGTGGGGCGATTCGCAGTTGAAAACAGCTGAGTCCAACTTCAGGACCGACTTTAAGTCACATGGCCAATACTCGAAGTACCAGTGACTTATACAGGCATATCTTAAGCAGCTCAAAGGATGGCGACAGTGTCGGCACGACTAGGGAATTTATGCATACGAAAGACTTACTCACATTGTCGACACGGCCCTTTTCATGGTTTTCGGTCACGTCTGTGTAACCCGGGCCGGGGTAGCGGCTTGAGCTCCTGACGGCCAGTGAAACGATCCGGTGCTGAACGCTTCGACCGGAGGATGTGCAGTATCACGGCAGCATTGAGCGGCCCGGCTGATATACCCCTCAGCCGCGCCGCGCCGCGCGCACGGCGCGGCGCAGCACCTCATAAGACTTGGGGTCGTTGGGTTGGAACCGGAGATCGCGCCAGCGCACCCGACCGTCTGGACCGATCACGTAGACCGTCCGCCGGTCGATTCCCCCGGCGCCGTTGCTGCCGTACTTAGCCGCCACGGCCTGGTCCGGGTCGCTCAGGAGGCGAAACGGCAGCCTCAGCTTGGCGGCGAAGCGCCGATGGGTCGGCAGCGGGTCGGTGCTCACGCCCAGGACGACTACGTCGGCGCCGAAGATGTCCTCGTGCCGATCCCGAAACGTGCTGAGCTGGAGGCTGTCGGTCTTGGTAAAGTCGCGCGGATAGAACGCCAGGACCACGACTTTCCCGCGGTCACGCCAGAGCGCGTAGGCTTCTTCGCCGGTCCCGATCGTGTCCTGGTTGGCCCAGGAAAGCGTGAAATCGGGCGCGTCGCTGCCCTCGTCGGGCCCATCGGCAAGGAACACCTCGGGGCCTTTGCCGGCCTGCGCGCTGAGCAAGGGGGGAGCGAACAATGTGGCCAGGAGTAGGAGACCGGCGAGTCGGCGCATGCGTGAGTCCCGATCGGGAGGTTGATCTCAGCGGGCGGTCACCTGACGCAGCACCGGCTCGAGCTCCTGCTCGGCTCCGGTGCCGGTGTAGACGACCTTGCCCTGGCGGTCGACGATGGCAATGAACGACGTGGTAGGCACCTCATAGGCCCGGATGCTGGCTCCGCGGTCGTCGTATAGCGTGCGGAACGGGGGCTTATGGGTGCCCACGTACTTCCGGACCCGGGCCGGTGTCTGGTTTACTGTGACGTTGATGCCGAGGAAGGCGACCTGATCGCCGTAGGCCGCGTGCGCCGCCTTGACCCGGGGCAGCAGCGCCTCGCACAGCTCGCACCAGGTCGCCCACCACTCGAGCACCACCGGCTGCTTTCCGAGGTAGCTGCTCAGGTCGACCGGTTTCCCCTCGAGGTCGTTCACCGTCACCGCCGGCGCGACGGCACCGATCGCGATGCCGCTCTCGCCCTGTCCGGCTGCAGGGCGACCCGCGAACAGCCAAACCCCGAGCGCTATCGTCGTGAAGCGGCCGGCCCGGCCACACCAGTCCGTCATGACACTCTCCCCATCTGGACGAAATAGTACTCGGCCATCGCCAGGAGCAGCACCCCACCCGTCCGCTTCACCCAGACGGTCCAGCGGCCGCTCCGCGGCAGCCGAGCGAGCAGCCCGGAGGAGAGCCCGACCGCCACCAAGAGCGCGGTCATGCCCAGCGAGAAGACGAACAGATACACGAAGCCGAGCACGGCGCTGCGGGTGGCCCCGACAAACGTGAGCACGGCGGCGAAGGCCGGAGCGCCGCATGGCGCGGCCACCAGCCCGGAGGTTGCTCCCAGCAGGAACACGCCGCCGGGCGAGTCGCCACCGACCCGGCCGGCCCACGCGAGCAGCCGGCCGGGGACCTGCAGGGTGAACACGTCCAGCAGCGCGAGCCCGAACAGCAGGAGCAGATTGCCCATCGCGAAATAGGCCCACGGGTTCGAGCTCACGGTCCCGAAGACCGACCCGGTGAGGCCGGCCAGCAGGCCCAGACTGGCGTAGACCAGGGCAAGGCCGGTCACATACGTGACGGTCAGCAACAGTGCGCGACCTCGAGATCGCACCGCCGCACCGGCCCCGCCGAGAATGCCGGCGGTAATCGGGATCATGGGATAAACGCAGGGCGTGAGGCTGGTGGCGAGGCCCGCGGCAAAGAGGATCGGTAGGGCAACCAGGGGACGGTCCCGCAGGGTCGCATCGAGGCCGGCAAGCGCGAAGAGGGGCACGGGGGTGGAGTATAACCCCCGGTCAGAAGTCCAGGCGAAGCCTCCGCAGCAGCGCCATGAATCGCGGGTCCTTGCGCAGGGGATCCCACCCGGGCTCGCCCCGCAGGAACAGCATCCAGCCAGACCGCTGGTCGGCCGCCAGCTCGAGCAAGCGGAATCCCTCGTCAAGGTCGCCCAGGCTGAAATGAATCTGGGCCTGGTACATGAGCGGCACATGGCGCTCTGCGGCCTGCTCCCGGATCTCGGCCAGCAACGCAAGAGCCCGGTCGGTGTGCCCCAGCCCGGCATGGGCCTGGGCGCTGAATGAGAGCAGGATCGGGAGCCGCCCGATGAGCCCTATTCCCCGCTCGAGCTCGGAAACAGCCTCGTCCAGCCTGCGGAGGACCAGAAGGCTGCGAGCCATGCTCACGTACCCTTGAAGCGAAGCCGGATTCAGCTCCAGGTGGACGTGAAACTTCTCAACCGCTTCATCGAAGCGCCGGGCGTAGTGAAGGCAACGCCCGACGCTCACCTGAACCGTCAATGACAGCGGGTCGAGAATCTGGGCCCGCAGGATGATTTGCAGGGCCTGCTCGGCCCGGCCCATTCCGCAGAGAAATATTGCATACCAATGCTGCGCCAGGGACGAGGCCGACACACCCTCCATGGCGCGCTCGAACTCGCCCTGCGCCAGCGACCAGTCCCAATCATAGAGGCCCGCGAGCAACGCTCGGGCGAAGTGCGCGTCTCCCAGTGAGTCATCCAGTTCGATGGCCCGGTTCGCGGCCGCTCTCACCTTGGGCCGCATTTCCAAGGGGGGCTTGAGCCCGAATTCATCGAACCCGAGCATCGCGTAACCGTAGGCCAGCCAGGCATGCGCGAGAGCGTAGTCCGGATCGACTGCGACTGCCTGCTCGAACCGGTCGACCGCCGCCTGAAATCCTTCCAGCGATGCCAGCGCCCAGGCGTGCCGGCCCTGGAGATACAGGGTATACGCGTCGACGTTCCCGGTAGCGGGCTGAACCAGCCGGCCGCTCGAAGTGCCGGCGACCTTTTGGGTGAGCGTCGCGGCGATGGCCCGGGCCAGCTCGTCCTGCACGGCAAAGACGTCGGCCAGAGTCCGCTCGTAGGTCTGGGACCAGAGGTGGTAGCCGTCCGCGACGCTGACGAGCTGGGCCGTGAGGCGAATCCGGTTGCCCGCCTTGCGCACGCTCCCCTCCAGCAGGGTACGCACCCGGAGTTGCTCCCCGATCTCGCGGACGTCGACGTTCCGGCCCTTGAACATGAAGGACGACGTGCGTGCGGTCACGCGGAGGCCGCGCACCTGGCTCAAGGCGGCGATGATCTCGTCGGTCATACCGTCGCTGAAATACTCGGCTTCGGGGTCGGGGCTCAGGTTCGCGAACGGCAACACCGCGATCGACGCGTCGGCCAAACGATGGGCGCCGGAGACCTCGCTGATCTGGCCGGCCCCATGGCCCAGCCGGTCGGCCCGCTCCAGAGCCCCGGAGAGCTCAGCCGCGGTGGCAAACCGGTCCGCCGGACTGGTCGCGAGGGCCTGTGCCACCACCGCGTCGAGGACCGGCGGCATCCCCGCGTCAATGGTGCGGAGCCGCGGGGCCGCCTCGGTCATTCTGCGGATCAGCATTGCGTGCGCGCTGCGGCCGCCGAAGGGCGTGGAACCCACCAGCGCCTCGAAGAGAACGCAGCCCAGGCTGTAGATGTCGCTTCGGCCGTCGACGTCGGTATCGCCGCTCGCCTGCTCCGGGCTCATGTACGTGGGGGTGCCGAGGACCGTTCCCTGGGCAGTAACGCCGGCGATACCGGCGGCGCTCAGAGCCCGCGCGATGCCGAAATCGGCGACGACCGCATGCCCCGCCCCGAGCAGGATGTTCTCCGGCTTGATGTCCCGATGGATCACTCCCCGGCTGTGCGCGTAATCGAGGCCATCGGCCACCTCGCGACCGATCTTCACGGCCTCAGTCATTGGCAAACGAGTCTCCCGGCTCAGCCGCTCCCGTAGCGATTCGCCTTCGATGTACGGCATCACGTAGTAGAGCACCCCGTCGGATTCACCGGAGTCGTGCACCGCCAGAATGTGCGGATGGGTGAGGCGGGCGGCGACCTGGATCTCCCGGAGGAAACGGTCGGGCCCGAGCGTCGCCGCCAGCTCGGGCCGAAGCACCTTGAGAGCGACCAGCCGCCCATGCTTCGAGTCTCGCGCCAGATATACCGTCGCCATCCCGCCCCGGCCGAGCTCGCGCTCGATCGAGTAGCGGCCGCTGAGCGCGCCGGCCACGAAATCGAGGAGGCTAACCATCGGCGCCTGCAGTGCTCACCGAGGAACAGCTTTATAGCCGCTGACGCCGTAACGGCTCTCGACGTACTCCTCGAGAATCTGCAGGAACTCGGGCACGATATTGTCGCCCTTGAGGGTGGTGAGCAGCCGGCCATCGACGTACACTGGGGCCTTGGGGTCTTCGAAGGTTCCCGGCAGCGAGATGCCGAGGTGCGCATGCTTTGATTCCCCGGGCCCGTTCACCACGCAACCCATCACGGCGACCCGCAGCTCTTCGACGCCCGGCCGCGCCTCCCGCCAGACCGGCATCTTCTCCCGCAGGTATTCCTGAATGTCCAGCGCCATCTGCTGGAAAAATGTGCTCGTCGTGCGGCCACAACCGGGGCAGCTGGTCACCTGGGGGGAGAAGCTCCGGAGCCCAAGGGATTGGAGCACTTGCTGCGCGACCTGCACCTCCAGCGTCCGATCGCCGTTCGGCTCCGGGGTGAGCGAGACCCGGATGGTATCGCCGATCCCTTCCTGGAGCAGCACCGAAAGCCCTGCGGTGCTGGCGACCATTCCTTTCATCCCCATGCCTGCCTCGGTGAGGCCGAGGTGCAGCGGGTAGTCGCAGCGGGACGCGAGGATCCGATACACATCCACCAGATCCTGAACTCCGGAAACCTTGGCGCTGATGATGATCCGCTCGTGCGGCTGGCCGATCCGCTCGGCCAGCGCCGCCGACCGCACGGCGCTCTCGACCATCGCTTCCATGGTGACGTCGCGGGCGTCACGCGGCTCCACCAGCGCGGCGTTCGCATCCATCAGCTCGGTCAGCAGGATCTGGTCGAGGGATCCCCAGTTCACGCCGATGCGCACCGGCTTCTCGTTCTGGAGCGCAACCTCGATGATGGTGCGGAAATGTTCGTCGGCCCGCTTGCCCCCGACGTTGCCCGGATTGATC
>Ga0137375_10012039_pt1 | contig 10246 bp, 12 predicted proteins | sample SagtaG_24_FD_104936 | JGI IMG/M metagenome (GOLD analysis project Ga0137375, IMG submission 104936) | Vadose zone soil microbial communities from Sagehorn Ranch, Mendocino, California, USA - Sage1_R_113_16 metaG | ecosystem: Environmental > Terrestrial > Soil > Vadose zone | place: USA...
AAAGAAAATCGAAACGAGCTAGCCCAGTCCGAAAAAATATAGTCCGGGTTTTGTTTTTCTTGAATGCTCTTTTTTGGCTTGGTTTTGGCATTTACGTGGTTCTAGATATGGTCAACAATCTCAACTTGTCTTCTGCTATCTTTGTTGGGATCTTTATGTTCGGTAACGCGGGTTTGATGATCTGGAGCGGGACCCTACTCTCCCAACCACAAAAATGGGGATATTATTTGGCATTCATTATTATCCTCATAAACATCTTTTATACTTTATCTGTTCAATTTGGTTTCCTTGATGTCATAACGTTTGTACTTGATCTCATCATTCTTTTGATGCTCATATTCTTTCAGGAAGAATTTCTTTCCAACTCATGAAACAAACCATCAAATCCACTATCCCGGTTCCTGCCTGGAACCTTCTCCGCGAAACTTATCAGACTTTCCGCCGTCTCCCACAATTGCCTGCTGCATTTATGCATCCCTGGCGACGTGAAAGCATACAACGTCTTACTACGCTAAAAGACGCCCATAAAGGGCAGCGTGCCTTTGTGATTGCCAATGGACCAAGCCTCAAGCAAACTGACCTGAGTAAACTCCGTAATGAAGTCACCCTAGGCATGAATCGCATTTACCTGATGTTTCCCGAAATTGGCTTCTCCACTAACTACCTTAGTGTTGTCAACGACCTCGTCATCGAGCAAACTGCAAGCGACCTTGCGGCACTTATGATGCCCAAATTCCTCTCGTGGCGCTCGCGTCGATTTTTCCCGAGTAATTTACCAATGACCCAATTACCAACTTTCCTTTACACCACTTATGAATCGCCTAGCTTTTCCACTGATGTCCGCGGCCGCGTGTGGGAAGGTGCTACCGTTACCAATGTAACCTTACAACTCGCCTTCCATATGGGTTTTAAGCAAGTCATTCTTATTGGTCTGGATCATAACTACACTGCTACAGGCAAACCCAACACCACTGTTACATCACAAGGCGACGACCCGAATCATTTCTCATCCGCCTATTTTGGCAAAGGATTCCGCTGGCAACTGCCCGACCTGGAAACTTCAGAGATTGGCTATGCCATGGCACGTGATGCCTATGAAAGAGCAGGACGCGAAATTCTCGATGCGACCATAAACGGCAAACTGACTATCTTCCCGAAAGTGGACTACAATTCCCTCTTCTAGATCGCTTCAGCCGCCGTCCCTGGTGGCGATATCCTTATGACCTCTTCGCTTCCAACCCGACCTCGCGCCTGGCTCCCGCTTCTGATCCTTCTCCTCGCTTTGGGTGGGCTCCTCCGCCTGCTCGATATAACCGACCCACCTTTGGATTTTCACCCGTCACGTCAACTCCGCAATTCGCTGGTATCACGATCCATTTATTATTCGATCCTTCCAAGTGCAACCGAAGAACAACGCGAATTAACATCTTCCTTTGCGCGCACAGTAGGACGGTACGAGCCACCCATTATCGAATCTCTCGTAGCAGTGACTGATCGGCTCGTTGGCGGCGAGAATTATGCGATCCCGCGCATTTGGGGAACGTTGTTCTGGCTGTTGGCTGGACTCGCACTATTCGACCTCGCCCGCCGCGCGGTTTCACCCTGGGCTGCCTTGGTGGCATTGTCGTTCTATCTCGTCCTACCATTTGCAGTGCAAGCCAGTCGCTCGTTCCAGCCAGATCCGCTGATGACTTCGGCATTTGTGATCGGAATTTATTTTCTCTATCGCTGGTCTGAGGAACCGACTTGGAAATGGGCCATTTTGGCGAGCATTTTTCTTGGATTTGCGACGCTGGTCAAAATTGTCATCGCCTTCCTCGCGGGTACGGCGGCGATTGCATTGGTCTTGTTTACGCTCAAAAAGGATTTCTGGAAATCAAAGCAGGTCTGGATGATGGCCGCTATTATGGTCGCTCCTGCTTTAACTTATTATGTTTTTCTGCATCATGGGCGCTCGACCGAATATTTTTTTTCGTGGTCAGCGGCGCTATTCAAACTCGTCACAACCACAGACTTCTACTCTAAATGGCTGTCATTCATTGGTAGTCTGTTTGGGTTGATGGTTATCTTTCTCAGCATCGCAGGAGCTTTGGTAGCTCCGGCGCGCTTGCGCTGGCTATTGGTCAGTCTATGGATCGGTTATTTGTTGTATGGCCTCACATTGCCTTTTCAAATGTATACACACAGTTATTATCACATCCAGCTCATCCCGGTTATTGCGTTAGGATTGGCTTCAGCGTTGAATCCGCTCATTGAACGCACGGCAGCTCAAGGTCCGGCTGGACGCGTTGCCTTCGTCGCGTTGGTTGTCGCGGTCATCGGATATGAGTCGTGGGTGGCGCGGTCTGTTCTAATCGCAGAAGATTTTCGTCATGAACCTGCGTTCTGGAAAGATCTTGGGAATGTGATTCCGGTCGACGCGCGGGTGATTGGTCTCACACCGGATTATGGTTACCGCCTCATGTATTTCGGGTGGCGCAAGGTTGTGCTATGGCCGTATAGTAATGAACTCACCGAAGTTCGCAACGGTGAAATAGACTTCTCCGAGCGGTTCGCAGAACTGACCCAGGGTCGCGATTATTTTTTGGTCACTTCGTTTGGCCAATTGGATAAACAACCTGATTTGCAAAAAATATTGGAAACATATCCTGTTGCCGCGCAGGGAGATGGGTATGTATTGTATGATTTAAGGAAATGACACTCGTTTCTATTATCACTCCTTCATTCAACCAGGCCTCATATCTTGAGCAGACTATTCGTTCTGTATTAGAACAGAATTATCCGCATATTGAATACATTGTGATTGACGGTGGGTCAACTGACAGCAGTGTGGATATTATCAAGAAATATGAAAGCAAATTGGCATATTGGGTTTCGGAAAAAGATAAAGGCCAGGCAGATGCCATCAACAAGGGCTTTGCCCGCGCGACCGGTGACATCCTCGCATGGTTAAACTCAGACGATTACTATCTTCCTGGAGCGGTGAGCGCGGCAACAAAGGTCTTTGAAGAGCATCCGGATGTCATGATGGCATATGCAAACATGCTCGCGGTGGATGAGCACGGGAAAATCTTTAACATTTTGCATTACAAGCAATTGACTTTAGATGATTTGCTCTGTTTTCAGATCATTGGACAGCCTTCTGTCTTCGTACGCCGATCTGCATTAGATGATCTCAGGCTTGATACTTCATATCATTTTCTTCTTGATCATCATCTTTGGATTCGAATTGCTATGCGTAGAAAGATCCTCTACGTCCCTCAAACCTGGTCTGCGGCGCGCTATCATTCTGAAGCCAAGAATCGTGCACAAGCATCTGAGTTTGGCCGCGAAGCGTTTCGTATTTTAGATTTTGCTGCACACGATAAAAACCTTGCACCAATCCTTGCTCGCACTGGACGCCGTGCACGCGCCTCCGCCCACCGCGTGGACGCGCGCTACCTGCTGGATGGTGGCAAATCCGCAGCGTCTCTCTCAGCTTGGATAAAAGCATTCTTAATTCATCCACCTACCGCGTTGAGGCGGTTGAATATTTTTGTTTCGGGTATTTTGAGTTTGTTGGGGTTGGGAAAGTTGCGAGAAGCGATTTTGAGACGGCGGGAAACGAGATATCAGAGTTGACTACGTCCGCTTCGGTGACGGGTTCTGTGCTCGCCAATCCCTGCGCTCAATGGAATGAGCAAAAGAAGCATAGCAGAATATATCATAACACTCCAGCCACCCAGCCTGTACGCAATTCCTGCTCCCGTGATTCCAAGCCAACCACCCGTATAGTAAAAGAGCACATACAGAGCGTTTGCTTGACCTTGTCCTCTGGTCAACTTGCGGTTGAGAGAACCAACTGCGGCTGCATGAATAGTGAAAAAGCCAGCACAAATCCCGAAGAGGCCCAATACGACCAGAACAATTGAAGGTAGCAGAATAAGAGCCAAGGATATCCCCAAAACAGTGGTACCTCCAAGTAACGTGTATCCACTTCCAAAGCGATTACTAATCCGACCGGCAGTAGGTCCCATGAAAATACCAACGACATAGACAAGGTAAACGAGAGTCGTTAGCTCAGTGGAGAAACGAAAAGGTGGCGCATTCAGTCTGAATGGTAAGTAGTTGAAAATGGATGAAAAGATTGCAAAACTACCCGCAGCACAGAAAAACAGACGCAGTAGTTCCCAGCGTTTCAGCAGGGAAAGAAAACTCATTGATTCTTCCGGTTGTCCTCTTTGGACTGGAGCGCGAGGTAGCCCCCAAAATGCAGTAAATGTTGCAACCAGAACGAGTATTGATGCTGATACAAAAGCATAGCGCCAGTGTAATGGTGGGTGAATCCAGCCACCGAGCAACCGGCCACCCAATCCACCAAGTACTGTTGCGGACACATATGAACCCATGACTACGTTCAGCCGCTCTACTGGAAGAGTCTTTGCCAGATAGGCAACAAGACAGGTTGTCAAAGCAGGAATGAAAATGCCCTGAACAAAACGAGCTCCGATCAAAAGCCAAAGATCCTTTGTCAATGCACAAACGAAGCCGGCAAGGGCTACAAGAACACCTCCAACAAGAATGATGGGATGAATAGGCAACCTATCTGCGAGAAAGCCAAAGGGCAGATTGGATAAAGCTATACCAAAGATGACAGCGGATACGCTAAAAGAAACAAGGACAATGTCAGCCGAAAACTCGCTTTGCAAAATCGGCAATACTGGCTGAGTGATGTAAATGTTGGTAAACGAGGCCGTTACCAGTGCAAAAACGATGAGTTGGAGGCGTAAATAAGGAAAGTCATTCATTACTTAGTTCATTCTGTTGGGCAATATCGCTTGCCGTATTAGACGTTTCATCTTCAAGCATAGCGGAAGTCCTTTCTCTGACCACGGTCTACCTTACTGAAAAACACAAAAAACGGCCCGACAGTTGCGCATCCGCGCAAGCATGAGATTACTCAAAGTTGGAAGAACTATGTGTAGCGAAGTGGAGCACTGTCGTCTGTACGCCATTGTTGAGTGAAGGCAAGGATCACTTCCCTTTCGTGAAGGTCGCGCTATGGAACTTGCCCGCCTAGGTTCCTTTGGTGCAAACATCAATTACCCTCTGAATTAGAAGTCCGCCGGGGGTACGGATGAGCCCAGCGGTCAGAGTTGGTGAGTTTTACTGCTGATAGGTCACATAGGAGCATAAAAATGCCGTAGAAGGGCAACAGATTATGTCTCCACCATGCTGGCTCGGAAGCGGGCATGACCACCGTGGAATTGATGATAAACATCAACACGAACGTTGCCGCCAGCCCGGCCTAGCCGCGTGACAGGGCGTTGCCATAAAGAAGAACTCAAATGGTTTGTCATTTTGCACCCAAATTCATCATAGCACGCTATTCATTTGAATTCAACAAAATGCTCATAAAAATTTATATAAGCTGCTCGCGGTAAAGCGTCAGGTGCCCATCAATGTGCTAAGTATCTGACTTATATCCCGCGTCGCACTCGCATACAATACTGCTGATAAGCCTCTCCAAAGACTTCTCGCAGCCGTGCTTCTTTAAAGGGAATCACAATCTGATCAATATATATTCCCCACTGTGCGGGTGCAGTAACGCTAATTTTTTCATCAAGTCACCGTTCGAAGACAGCAATGGCCCGCACAGGCGAGCCAGTCCCGCCGCGGATCTTGAGCGGCAGACCAATAAAGCGAAAACGTCCTCGACCGATTAGCTGATACAAATTGATCATGTTTTCATAATGCGTAAAGCCCAACTCCCCACAAATATGGTGAACTTCCTTATTAGAAACGTGAAGTACGCCCGGTGCCATCGTTTCCACGCCAAAAGCTGCAATCTTCTGCTGACCCAGCCAGCGCGCTGCGTCAGCGCTGACCCCCGGTCCATTGTGCCAATCGTCTGTCCCAAATGCGCGTCGATAATGATCTGTATACAATAGAACAGTATCCCCCTGCTTAATTTCAAGAGCCGTCTTGGAGAGGGCGCGTTCTAAATCGGCTGTCTCAATTAATTCCCGCGGACTTTTATAAGATAGGTCTAAGCAGATACCCTCTGTATAGAACATCGTTAGTGGCATTGTATCAATCGACTGTCCCCGGTATTGACGTGCCATATGGTTAATAGCATCGACATGCGTACCTGTATGTTCGCCCAATTCCAGCCGGTTCACGGCAGGTGAAACGATGTCACTATCGGTAATGCCATCCCACTGTTCATGCGATACATGTAAGGTGATCTTCACTTCCGGAAGACCAGGAAATACGGGCATACCTGGGAAGATTTCCTGACTCAAATCAATGATTTCAAGCATACCCTATACCCTTTCTGATTTTGAGAGGAAAGTGTGGATGTTGCTTACCTTATTCTTTATCATCAAGTGTCTGAAATAGTGTAATTTGCATGCCGTCTGGGTCTTGAAGCCGCACGTTATAATCACCCCAGGGAGTAATGATTGGTGGGTGAATTAATATCGCCCCATGGGCAAGTAACCGCTCCATAGCTGCCTTCAAGTCGGGCACTTGAAGTGCAAACCGAATCTGTCCGCTAATGCGTTTTCCCGCTTCGATCTGATCAATCGTCTGGGCCTGTGCTTCGTCAAAGAGTTCCAGAGTGGCATGGCCCATGTCGAGGATGAGCGCTCGACCTTGACCATTATTCCAAAGTTGCGCAGGCTCAATCCCGAGTCCATCGCAATAGAACTTTACCAATCGTTCATAATCACTAGTTGTGAATGCGACGCGCAGTTCAATGATAGGGTAGTTTGGGTTAGATATAGGCAACGATTTTCTCCAGTTATTTCTTCTTCCTTTTTGCTTCTGCTCTTTCCGAATTCTCCTTCGCCCTAAACTTAACAATTCTGCTGATCAGGTTGAAAGGAATGGGTTTATCTAATGGAAATCTTACCGAACCCTTTGCGCCTTTATAAACAGATAGCTCCTTTTGAAATTTCTCAGTTCCTGTTGGCGTAGGATAAAAACCGATATGCTTTTTGAAAGCAGCAAAATGAACCAAATTACCTTTCAGCGTGAAGGTCGGCATTCGATACTTGATTGTCTCTTCCGCGTCTGGTGCCGCTTTTCTAATTGTCATCCTGATCTTTCCCAAAATCTCTTGAATATCACGTGGGAAGCCTGCGATATATTCATCTATAGTCTTGGGTGCTGTTTGATCAGTTCTCATAGTTCTCCTTTCGTCAGATCCTGAAAAGACTCTGAACCGCCTACCGGTGGGCATCAGTCGCAGAGTGCGGTTGTCTGTATGCACGATTGTGCCACAAGGATTGCTCAGTCAGCAAGTTCAGAACCCCAAGATTTGATTGACTAGAATCAGTGTGAGGTTCCGGCGCAGAAAGGGCGGTTCGCGCTCCAAAATCAGAATCCTCCCAATGAAACTGCCAGCCTTGTTACCCAGGCTCTTCTGGCGTTGATCTTCCAATAGAAGGACGTACTCGCGGACGCGTCGCAGAGCATCATCCAGCGTGGGCGTGATCTTTTGTGCACCAGCCACCCAAATCACATTACGGCTGGAGTAAGCATACGCAGGCAGTTGACTTCCGGTCGCGCTGGCAAAAACGAGTTCGCCCGTTTCGGCGATGGCGTTCACACTGCCAAGGTAAAATTCAGCGAGTGTGCCCTGCAAGCGCAATGCCGCTTGTTTAGCTGGGTCCTTTTCAGCAAGTAGATCCGCTTTGAAATTGCGCCAAGGATGTTGGCCTGAGATCAGCACGTCGTTTAAGCCAATTTGGGTAAGCGTCAGCGAGCTGCCGGTCATCACGACCGCGCCTGCTGGGATCAGAGTTTTTACGCGCGCCAGTGCATCTTCCTTTGTTTCAACCAGTTCGGCGTTAATGCCACGTGCTGTGACTGCTTCCACAGTCCGGTGAATACGCTCCTGCGCTGGGAGGATAGCATAGTCCATCGCAGCCTCCTTTCAGGCTATAAAACACAATATTTACCCGGATTTATGCCTGGATCACGATCTCGAGGTCTTCGACCAATGGGGCATCCGTCAGGAACGGCACAACTTTGCCAACTGCCTCCCGATAGTAGTTGCTATTGGAACCCGTGATTTGCCTGTCAGTCTCTTCTTCCCATAGGGTAATGGTAATACCCTTACCAGTACCTCGATCAACCAACATCATGTAACCTTTAAAGCCGTTTTGTTGTTGAGCTGCAGGTAAAACCTGATCCCGGACAATACCAATCGCCTCGTCCAGCCGGTATGGTGAAAATTGAGTGGTTGTAACTCTGGCATACATAGGTTTATCTCCTTGATTGAGTAATTAATACCACATGATTAAATATTCATCCTTTCCCCGCGTTTGAAGATGGCTGGCAGCAAGATGGTCATTACGGTTCGACTGTAGACTCGGCTTGCCTGCGCCATACCTACCCTCCCGGTAGGCACGGGCAGGTGCAGGCGGATGAGACAGGGCAGGATAGGCTGGCGCTCATCCAGAGGTCTTCTACAGGTTGTGTTGGGCAAACATACTTAACACAATACTTGCCGCCTGAAAAACAGAATCGCCGTAAACTTAATAACATTTTACACACAACGTTGACTTTAAAAACGACTTTGCCAGCACTATGAACGATCTTTTTAGTCGCAGTTCGGCACACCAATCCAACAAGGATATTGATCAACAATGATGCCGCCCGCAAACATGATAATGAAGAACAAAATAGCGACGGCGAGCAAAAGATTAAGTAGAATTACTCCTTGATACTCCCTAAACTCATAGCCCAATCTTAGTTTGTTATGCGGTCGATAACAATCCATGCTAGTAATCCTTGCCATGTTCATTTTGATTCTGATCTGGATTCAATTTGTTCTGCGAACGCTAAGACATGACCATCGGGGTCAAGGCTATAGGCGACACGATGCCCCCAGTCACGATTCTCAAGACCGCTTAATTCGATAGCCCCTGCTTCGATAGCTCGCTGATGATAGTCGAAGGCGCGGCTGACGAGCAAGTATATCTCGCAATGTGGAACACCTGTACTGAGTGCTGGATCAGGTAACTTATCTCCAAGTAATCGTTTGATCCCAGAGATTGGCATCAAACCCAAGATACAGTTCTCCGAGAAGGAGAACTCAGTCATTCCGGGAACATTCAAGGAAGGATGACAACCTAAGACTTGTGAGTAAAAGGCCGTACTCCGTGCTTGATCTTTAACATAGAGAATGAAATGAGTCTTCGTCACTGAGATTGAGTTTATGTTTCAATGTTCGAAGTACAAGATTTAGATATGTGTCCTGTAATAACGATGTTATTCCTGGTACTCAATTCTGAGGGAACACTCCGTGGTATGCACCGAATCAAAGTTCGTCACCCGAAGAAGCCAGTACCAGTCGTCAATTTTCTTCAAATCCTCTCCTGTGATGTTTATAGAGATCTCATGAACTTCATCCTGCTTGGCATCTTCTCTTGTCCAATGTTCCCTGTTCTTTTCACCCATGAATAACAGCATCATGCTGTCGGACCCTTCGTGCCTAAGGATCGCTGAGAATGTAGTCAGCTTTGAGAAGCGGTTGGCTGTAGTCTCATTGTAGCACGTCAAAACCCCTCGTTTACGGAAGGCATGGAGGACTGCCATCGAACGGTTTGCGGCTCGTCCCGTGTGTTCTTCATATGGAAGCTCCAACGTACTTTGCCGGGGCATAGCGAAAATTGAGTCCAATAATCTCATATCCTTTTCTGTTGGATTATCACCTTTAGGATTCCTGCCATGGTGATGATTCCACGGGTTAGATATACTTGGAAAACTGGCGATAAACGTTAAGCAACATAGCTATCGCTAACATTCCTCAAAGATATTATGCTCTCGGAAAGAGACTGAAATCATGGCTGAAGTACCTGAAGTTGAAACGCTTGTGCGAGACTTACGTGAAGCCGTGGTCGGGCGTACTCTCTATGAGACCGATGTACTCCAGCCCGCCGCCGTGCGTTTCCCGACTGTCAACGAGTTTACTACCTTACTAACCGATCGCGTCGTTCTGGAGGCACACCGACGCGCAAAATACATCTTGCTCTCACTCTCGGGCGATGTTGTGCTCGCCATCCATTTGGCATTGTGGGGCACAGTAGCGCTTGTCACGACCCAGCAGCCCCGTCTGCAGGAAACTCTAATTGTCTGGCATCTGGATCAAGAGGAAGACCTGCGCCTTGTTGACAAACTTGGATATGCTCGTGCAGCACTAGGGCCACCTGATGTTCTGGCGGAGCGGCTTGATCTCAAGTCTCTTGGTCCAGAG
>Ga0137375_10012060_pt1 | contig 10239 bp, 10 predicted proteins | sample SagtaG_24_FD_104936 | JGI IMG/M metagenome (GOLD analysis project Ga0137375, IMG submission 104936) | Vadose zone soil microbial communities from Sagehorn Ranch, Mendocino, California, USA - Sage1_R_113_16 metaG | ecosystem: Environmental > Terrestrial > Soil > Vadose zone | place: USA...
AGGGGTAATAGCGGGCCATCGAGATGACCGTGGGCAGGCCGCTCTTCCCCTCCCAGCGTTCGACCTCCACCGGCTGGGTGCTGATCGTCGGGGTCACCAGTCCGTCGTAGTCGTCGAAGAGCCTGTTAACCCGCTCGGCGTAGTGGGACTGGAGACGCTTGGCCCGGCGGACACCCCAGTCGGGGTACAGCCTGGCCACCCGCGAGATGCCCTTGATCTGAGGGTCGAGCCGCTCGAAGTGGGGGAGGGTTACGGCCTCGTCGCGGATCCCCCTGAAGTAGAGCGTGACGAAGTGGTTGCCCATCGCGCCGAAGGAGGGATCGGCCTCGCCCACCTGGTGGCCCAGGGAACGCAGGACGTCGCCCGTGTCGGCGACCGCGCGCTTCACCGGATCCTCCACGATAGGCGGCAGGACCGCGCGGAGGGGCTTGGTGGAGAGCGCGATCCGGAGCTTTCCCGGGGGCCCCTTCGCCGACTCGACGAACGGCCGCTCGGGAGGTGGAGCCCGATGTGCGTCCGTATCAGTGGGGCCGGCGGCGACGTCGAGGTAGAGGGCTGTATCGAGCACCGATCTGCTCTCGCACCCCACGACCGAGAGGCCGTGCCAGTGCTCGGAATCGGGCGCCAGCGAGATCCGCCCGCGCTGAGGCTTCAGACCGAAGATCCCGCAGCACGCCGCGGGGATCCGAATTGAGCCCGCGCCGTCGGACGCCGTGGCACCGGCGGCGAGCCCCGCAGCGACTACGGCGGCACTTCCGCCACTCGAGCCGCCCGGCACCCGGTCCGTGTTCCAGGGGTTGCGCGTCACTCCCCAGGTCCGGTTCTCCGTGAAGCCGGCGAATGCGAGCTCCGGCAGGTTCGTCTTGCCGATCACGATCGCCCCGGCGGCTCGCAGGCGCCGGACCATCTCGCAATCGGCGGCGGCCGGCCGGTCCACGACCCCGGTGCCGAGGGTCGTCAGCTCGCCCGCCAGGTCCTGGGAGTCCTTCACCGCGATGGGTACGCCCAGCAACGGCGCTGTCTCCCCCGAAGAGCTGCGCTTCTCGGCCTCCTCGGCCTCCGCGAGGGCCCGCTCTGCAAGAACCACGCGAAACGCGTTCAGCCTCGGATCGAGCCGCTCGATCCGCTCCAGGTAGAGCTCGACGAGCTCGCGCGGGGAGACCTCTCCGGCGCGCACAAGCTCCGCCTGGCGCGCCGTCCCTGCGAACGCAACGTCCACGTCAGCCATGCGACGCGGGACTCTATATACGCTCAGCCCAGTTGGCTGGCCGGCTGGATAAGGGTTTCGATGGCAGCAGCCCGGCGCTGGAGCTAAGAAACGCTTGCGATAATCGCCAGCCGTCCCGATGGACCCCGACCGCAAGCGGAAGATTCGACTCGTGGTGGCACTGAGTGCCGCCGTGCTGCTTGCCGTGGCCCTCGTGTACACGTCATTCAGCGCCTCGACCGAGGCGAAGGAACCCTCGCAGCTCCTGAACGCATCGCCGGGCCAGTCCTACGAGATGACCGGCGTGGTCGTCCCGGGCTCGATCCAACACCACGGCTCCGAGCTCAACTTCCGCGTCGCGGATCGCGACGACCCCTCGGCCTCGATCCCGGTTCGCTACACCGGCGAGGTCCCCGACCCGTTCGCGGACGACCGCGAGGTCATCGTCACCGGCAAGGTCGCCGACGGGACCTTCATGGCCCAGCGCGACAGCCTGATCACCAAGTGCCCGTCGAAGTTCTCCGACCAGGCCCAGCAGGACCCCCAGCACGTGATCATCACGAGGTGATTCGGCCGCTGTGATCACGCTCGGCGCCGCCTGCCTCATCCTCGCGCTGCTGGTGGCGCTCTATGCGGTGGCCGCGGCCCTGATGGGGACGCGAGGCGATCGGCGCTTCGCGGACTCGGCGCGCCGGGCCGTCTACGCGTTCGCCGTGCTGCTGACGATCTGCGTGGTCGTCATCGAGGCCGCGTTCGCGCGCACGGACCTCTCGCTGAAGGTGGTCGCCGACCACTCCTCCACCACCACGCCGGGCTTCTACAAGCTCACGGCGATGTGGTCGAGCCAGGAGGGCTCGCTGCTCCTTTGGGCATGGGTGCTGTCGCTGACCTCGTCGGCGGTGCTCTTCGCAACACGAAACAAGCACCGCGAGATCGCCCCCTGGGCGACGGCGGTCCTGATGGGGCTGGGCAGCTTCTTCACCGGGCTGATGCTGTTCGGAGCCAACCCCTTCGCTCGCCTGAGCCCGGTCCCGCCCGAGGGCGTCGGCCTCGAGCCGCTGCTTCGCCACCCCGCGATGGCGATCCACCCGCCGATGCTCTACTCGGGCTACGTCTTCTTCTCGATCCCGTTCGCGTTCGCGATCGGCGCCCTGGTGACGCGACGCCTCGACGCAAGCTGGATCCGGGCCACGCGCCGGTTCGCGCTGATCGCCTGGTTGTTCCTCGGTATCGGCATCATGCTGGGCGCCCGCTGGTCGTACTCGGAGCTGGGCTGGGGCGGCTACTGGGGGTGGGACCCGGTGGAGAACGCCTCTTTGATGCCGTGGCTCGCGGGGACCGCGTTCCTGCACTCGATCATGGTCCAGGAGCGGCGCGGGATGCTGCGGGTGTGGAACGTGAGCTTGGTATGCGGGACCTTCGCGCTGGCGCTCCTCGGCACCTTCCTGGTCCGTTCGGGGATCCTGGACTCGATCCACGCCTTCGGCGCCTCCACCGTCGGGGCGCCGCTCCTGGCGCTCATCGCGGTCGTGATCTTGGGCTCGGCGCTCCTGATCGTCTCGCGGCTGGACGACCTGCGCTCCGAGAAGCGGATCGAGTCGCTGGTCTCGCGCGAGGCGATCTTCCTGGTCAACAACCTGCTCCTGATCGGGCTGGCCGCGGTGATCTTCTGGGGCACGTTCTTCCCCCTGATCTCCGAGCTCTTCACGGGGGACAAGGCATCGCTCGCGGCCCCCTGGTTCGACCGCTACACGACGCCGCTCGCGATCGTCCTCGTGCTGTTCACGGGCATCGGGCCGCTGTTTGCCTGGCGGCGGGTCAGCCTCGGCTCGGCGAAGCGGCTCCTGGCGCGCCCGGCGCTGGTCGGCCTCGTTGCGGGCATCGCCCTCTTCCTGTTCACTGACGCGCGCTCCAAGCCGCTGGCCCTGACGCTGTTCGCGTTCGCCGCCTTCGCGCTCGCGGCGCTGGTGCAGGAGTTCGCGCGCGGAGCGGCCGCCTACAGATCGCTTGCCGGCGGCTCGTACGCCCGCGCGCTCACCTCCCTGTTCGGGCGCAACCGCCGCCGCTACGGCGGCTACGTCGTGCACGCCGGGCTCGCGGTGCTCCTGATCGCCGTGGCGGCGTCCTCGAGCTTCCAGACCTCGAGCGACCTGCGCCTCCGACCCGGCCAGTCGGCCACCGTGGGCGACTACCGGGTCACGTACGAGAAGCCCACCGCCCACATCGACCCGGCCGAGCAGCGGCTCACCTTCGGCTCGGTGCTGAACGTCACCAAGGACGGCAGCCAGTACGCGGTCCTCCACCCGTCGCGCAACTACTACGCCGGGGTGGGGACCAACACCGGCTCGGGCCCGCTGCGCAGCTTCTTCGAGGGAGAGGCGACGAGCGAGGTGGGCCGCAAGACGACCGTGGGGGGCGACCTGTGGACGGCCATGCAGCCCGACCTCACCTCGCTCAACCCGATCATCGACGGCGCCGATCGGCGCCTGACGAGGATCGCCCGCGCGGTCGACCCCAACGACGCGCAGGCCGCCCAGGGGCTGGGTGAGCTCCAGGGCCTCGCGATCCGCAAGATCAAGCAGCGCTACCTCGCCGACACGCCCCCGGCGACGTTCCGCGTCAACGTCAATCCGCTCGTCTCCTGGATCTGGATCGGGGGGGCGATCGCCGTGATCGGCGGCCTGGTGGCGATCTGGCCCGCTCCCGCGGCGCGACGCCGGCGCGTCTCCGACGTGTACGCGGCGCGCCTGGCGCGCGAGCTGGGCGGCGCCTGAGGGCGGGCGCCTCGCCGACCGACGGCGTTATCGGCGCTGGCCCGTTCACTGCCTCGACCGACTTCTGAAGAGTTTGCCCGCCCATAGGGGGGTCAACTCCTCAGAAGTCCCGGGGGCTGGGGCTTTGATGTCAATTGGGTGGGCGCATACGTCAACGGGATGGGCGCGCGGCGCGGAACGACACCACGGCGCCGCTCTGAGACAGCTCCACGTCCACCAACCCGGCCTGCCGAAGCCAGCCGTGCACGTCGTGGACGCTTCCGCATCTCCCGAAGACGCCTGCCCGCCGGTAGAGGCGGATCATCGCGTCCTGGCGCAGGCCCGCCCCCGTGACGGCGGTGGTCCCACGCAGACGGCCGCCTGGACGAAGCACGCGGACCAGCTCTTTGAGCGCCGCGGCCGGATCGGCGAAGCAGTGGAGGCTGGCGTAGCTGACGGATAGGTCGAAGCTTCCGTCGGCGAACGGAAGCGATTCGACGTCCGCGTCGACGAACTCGACGTTGTCGAGCCCGCGGCGCGAGGCCTCCGCGCGGGCCCGCTCGAGCATCACCGGCGAAAGGTCGGCGCCGACGTAGCGCATCGACTGATCGGAGTGGAGGCCACGCAGCGCGACGCCCCCGCCGCACGGGACGTCGAGAATTGCCGTGCCGGGCGCTTCCTCGCCCAGCGTCGCGATGTCCTCGTAGAGCAGGCGGGCATCGGTGCCCCACATCAGCCGGCCGAAGAGCTGCGCCAGCCGCTCTCGCTCGACTGCATAGTCATAGAGGGTCGCGGCGAGGCGACCAGTACGCCACTGCTCCCGTACACCGGCCATCTCCGGCGACTGTATCCCGGCGCCGGCTACGTAGCCTGTCGGTTGCAATGGAGCTCGCGCTCGCGATCGTCCTGGTCGTAGCGGTCGCCTGGTTCGTGACCGCGCCGCTTCGCCGCACGGCGGGCGAGGGCTCCGCGGCGGCCGGCGAGATCGAGGACCCGGCGATCGCCGAGCTCGAGGCTCGCAAGGAGGCCAAGTACCGCGAGATCCGCGATGCCGAGCTCGACCGCGAGCAGGGGAAGCTCTCGCAGGCCGACTGGAAGCGCCAGGACGCCGAGCTGCGACGCGACGCGATCGCGATCCTCAAGGAGCTGGACGAGGCGCGGCGGCAGGGCCGGCCGGCCGCCCGGTAGCCGACTCCGCCTGGCTACACTGCCCGGTCGATGGAGACGGTGCTCGGCGTAGTCCAGGTGATCATCTCGGTGGTCGCGATCTTCCTCATCCAACTCCACTCGGGCAAGGACGCGGGGCTCTCGGGCGCCTTCGGGATCGGTCAGACCGGCAGCGCGTTCGGGGGCGGCTCCCTCGTGGAGAGGAACCTCGACCGCTGGACGGTGTTCTTCGCGATCCTCTTCGTCGTCAACACGCTCGTCCTGCTGAAGATTTAGTGCTCCCCGCCGCGGCGAGCGGCCGCGTCGCCATCGTGAGCGTCGCGCTGCTGGCCGCGCTCGCAGGATGCGGCGGCGGCTCGGCGGAGTCCGTCGCCCCGGGCACGCCGCCCACGCCGGGCGGGACGCTGGCGATCGCCGTGCCGGCCGCCCCTCACACGCTGGATCCGCTTCTTGCCCGCACCCCGGCGGACCTACTGGTCGCGCGCCAGATCTACGAGCCGCTGATCGAGCGCCTCTCGGGCCCGTACGGGGACGTCCGGCGTCGCGCCGGCCTCGTCATCTCCGCCGATCCCGCCGAGCACAACACGATCTGGAGGCTTCACCTTCGATCCAACGTCCGCTTTCAAGACGGGGCCCGCTTCAACGCGAGCGCCGTGCTCGCCAACGTGGAGCGCTGGCGAGGGACCTCCGAGGGAAGCGCGCTCCTCCCCGGCCTGGTTGCCGTCGATGCGCCGCGTCCGGACCTCGTGCGGTTCATCTTCAGCGAGCCCGATCCGGATCTCAAGCGCCAGCTTGCCTCGCCACAACTCGGCATCGTGTCCCCGCGCGCGCTCCGATCGACCGGCGCCTCGGCGCGCCTGGCGCGGGGCGTGGCAGCCGGGACCGGGGCGTTCGAGCTTCGTGAGCGTGACCCGCAGCGTCTCCTTTTGGCGCGTAACGTCCAGTGGTGGGGAACGAAGCACGAGCTCGGCCCGGCCGTTGACCAGATCGACCTGCGGATAGTCACGAGCCCTGCCGAGCGGCTGATGCTCCTGCGCCGCGGCGAAGTGCAGGTCGCCTACGACCTCGAGTCGGCGCAGGTCGCCCGCCTGAGACGCGACCCGCTGCTCACGGCGCTGCCCGGCAAGGGCTCCACGGCGCTGGGGCTCGAGCGCTCCGTCAGGGGCATCGCCTCAGCCGGTGCGACCCCCGTGCTCTCGCAGGCGTGGCTCACCCGCATCGCGACGGGCGCGGGGTAAGGGTCCAGCGGGCGCCCGCCACGGCTCGGCTCGCTTGGCCTGTTGAACTAGTACCCGAGCCCGAACCCGAACGGGAAGAGGACGGGGTGGGGGTGATGAGGCCGGTGGACAGTCACGGCGTTGGCGCGCTGGCGGCTGCATCGCCGGCCTTCGCGATAAGAGCCCGATTACGTCCGGATCGTGGTCCTCCCGGGAGGGATCCAAGCCCAAGCTGATCGTGCTCCACACCACCTTCGATCCCCGTAGCGGATCCGTGCCCATCGTCCGCGACCGACCCGGGATCGAGGACCTCAAACGCCTGGGCGCGTGGTTCGACGACCCGCAGACCGAGGCGTCGTCGCACGTGGCAAACGATGCCGAGGGCAACGACGCCCGATACGTCCGCGATTCCAGGAAGGCCTGGACCCAGGCGGCCTTCAACTCGGTCAGCCTCAGCATCGAGCAGATCGCTCATTGGCACCGGAGGTGGGACATCCCGATCCGCAGAGCCGAGGTATCGGGCAGCATTGTCACTAGGCCCGGCGTGGCCACCCACGACCAGCTCGGCAGCGCCGGGGGCGGCCACCACGATCCGGGCAAGGGCTATCCCGTCAGGTACGTGCTCCGGCTGGCCCGCTCGTTCGCTTCGTAATCGACACGTCCCTCGCGCTCGACTTTGCACCGACTTCCTGCGCACGAAGCGACTGTTGCCCGGCCTCTGGTGCGGCCGGGTCAGGGCTCGGAGACGTTGGTGGGGGCATCGCGAACTGGATCGAGGGGTCGACACGCCCGGCGGCGCTCGCCGCGTCGATGAGCACGTATATGAAGAGGTCGCGGAGCCGGTCGCGCTCAACGGAGCGGTTCTCGAGCCAGTCGAGGATTCCGGTGACCATGAAGTTCAGCCAGCCCCGCACGGCGACCCGGAGGATCTCCGCCGCCGGCTCGCCCGGCCCCACGATCGTGCCCATGATCCGGTCTGCCTGTCGCGCTTGCGACTCTTCGACCACCGCGCGCACCCGCTCGTCGCCGACCCCGCGTCGGTGCAACGAGATGTATCCGGCCGAACGATCCTCGACGAAGTCCAGATAGGCGTCGATCGACGCGCGTAGCCGCTCCGCGGGCGGGAGGTTCGGATCAGGGGCCGTCGCGTCGCGAAGCTCCTCGGCCATCGCCGCCTGGGCGGCCACGTAGAAGTCGCGCTTCGACGGGAAGTAGTGATAGAGCAGCCCGGTCGAGGCCCCCGCGCGCTCCGCCACCTCGTCGATCTGAACCTCCTCGTAGGCGCGGCTCGCGAAGACCTCCTTCCCGATCTCTAGCAGCTGCTGCCGCCTCGCGTCCACGTCGAGGCGGGTGCGCCGTCGCCTGCGTGCGGTTGTCTGTTGAAGTGAATTCAATAGCGTGTTATGTTCGCTCGCCCACCTATTGAATCATCTTCAAAAGCGGAAGGATGAGCGGAGGAAGCATGAGCGAAAGAAGGGTGCGCGGAGGAAGAGAAGTGGGCGGAAAAAGGACCGTGCAAACAACGGTCGCCTTTGCAGTGCCCCTCGGGCTTCTCCTCGCCCTGGTTCCAGCGTTGGCGGGCGGTGACGGCGCGAGTGCCCGCGGTACGGAGCGGCTGCGATTCAACTTCTCATTCGCGGCAACGACGCCCCGCTCGCCCACCGGCGCCAGCACGCACATCGTGTATCCGGATCGCCAGGGCACCAAGCCCGAGCCGATCCAGCGACTGGTCTTGCGCTTCCCGAGCCGCTCCCGGATCAGCCAGGCCGCGGTGCCCGAATGCCGCGCCAGCGACTCCGAGCTGTTCACGAAGGGCCTCAGCGCCTGTCCTGACGACAGCGATTTGGGCGGCGGCACGGGCTCCGCCGTGACGGGGTTCGGGCCGCCGATCGATCCCGTTCCGGGCGACCTCCACCTCTTCCACGGCCCCGGGGAGATTCTGAACGTCGCGACGCCGCCGGGGTCCGATCGAGTCCTCCTCGTGAGCCACCTGCGGATCGCCCACCGCCGCCTCATCGACACTCCCGCCGAGGACACCCCCTCCTCCGCTCCTGGTGGCCCGCCCGACGGGCAGACGGTCGGCAAGGAGATCAAGATCACGCTGGAGCGGATCGTCTCGGCCGCCGGCACTCCCTTCCTCCGGACGCCCCGGACCTGTCCGGCCGGCGGCGCCTGGAAGGCCGCGCTACGAGTCACCTACGCCAGCGGTGACAGGGAGCGCGCGGTGAGCCGCACGCCGTGCTCGGCGTGAGCGCCCTCAACCCCGCTTCACCGTCCACCTCCACCTTGCGGGAGTTGGGTCGGTGTTCCCGGCCGGGTCGGTCGCCTTGACCTGGAAGAGGTGCTTGCCGGGCTTCAGGTTCCGGTAGGCCTTCGGCGAGGCGCAGGGGGCGAACGGCTTTCGGTCGAGCTTGCACTCGAAGGTCGAGTTCGCCTCGTTGGACTTGAACGCGAAGCTGGCCTTGCGCGGGGTGGTCCGCTTCCTCGGATGCCTTGTGATGCTCGTGTCCGGCGCCGTCGAGTCCGCGACGTACGCCGCCAGGTACTGGTCGTTGGGGTCGTAGCCGGACCCAGTGCCACCCTTGGGCTCGGGCATGTAGAGCGTCCCATCGGACCCGATCGCCGGGCTCAGCTCGTACCCTCCGGGGGGCGCCACCGCGGGAATCTGTTCCTCGTCGCTTTGAGTCCCGTCGGGGTTCAGCGCGAACAGCGTCCCCTGGAAGCCTCCGGCAGTGACCTCGAGATCGTCACGGGCGTAGAGCGTCCCGTCGCCCCCCACGATCGGTGAGTGGTGGACCTTCGAGAAGGAGCCGTCATGCAGCGTGCGCCAGCGCTGAGTGCCGTTCGGGTTCACCGCATACAGGCCCGCCGTGTCGTCTCGTCCGGTCAGGTAGATCGTCCCGTCGGGGGCGAGGGCCGGGGTAATGGTGGCCGTCTGGAGCGGGAAGCTCCAATTGATCTGACCGGCGGGACTGATCGCGTGGCAGCGATCCGGGCTGAGGCCGCAGGCATAGATCGTCCCGTCGGCGCCGACGCTTGGCGAGTTGTCGTTCGGGGCGGCGTTGCCCGTGTCCGCCTCCCACTTCACCGCGCCGCTGGGCGTGTAGGCGTGTAGGTGGAAGATGTTCACGTAGATCGTGCCGTCGGCGCCGATCGCGGGGGAGCTCCCGATGCTCGTTACCTCCGGGCTGACAGCCCATCTCTCAGTGCCGTCGGGATCGATCGCATAAAGGCCTGTATCGCGCGAGGTGAGGTAGATGGTCCCGTCCGCCGCGATCGCCGGCGATGAGAGGTCGTTGCTCGTGAGCACGCCCGCGCCGTCGTTCAGCTGGAAGCTCCACCTCTCGGTGCCGTCCGGGTTGACGGCGAACAGAAAGCTGGGTCCCGCGGTGCAGTCCCCGCTGCCGTCCAGGGTGCGACCGCTCTGGGTATGGACGTAGATCGTCCCGTCGGCGGCTGCGGCCGGGGTCGTGAAGGTCGGGACGATCACGCAGTTCGTGGAGGTTGGGGACGGGAAGCCGTATCACCAGCGCAGCGTGCCGTTCGGGTTGATCGCATAGAGATAGCCCTGCGCGTCGTCACGGCTTCCGGTCGGCAGGTAGATCGTTCCGTCGGCGCCGATCGCGGGCGAGCCGGGCATGCCCTCGACCTGGAATCGCCAGCCGAGACTGAGGTTCGCCGGCGCGGCATGCGGGCTACGGCCCGTGTGCTGCGGGTCGTGCTGGAACATCGGCCAGGGGGAATCGGCCAGCCCGGCGGCGCCGGCGCTCGTCGCGCCCACCAGGAGACAGAGCAAGCATGCGAGAAGGACGGCGACGGCGGTGAACGAGAACCGGCAGCCCCTCCTTTGCGGTGCCATGCCTGGCACGCAGGCGATCGTATCAGCGGTCACAAA
>Ga0137375_10012061_pt1 | contig 10239 bp, 5 predicted proteins | sample SagtaG_24_FD_104936 | JGI IMG/M metagenome (GOLD analysis project Ga0137375, IMG submission 104936) | Vadose zone soil microbial communities from Sagehorn Ranch, Mendocino, California, USA - Sage1_R_113_16 metaG | ecosystem: Environmental > Terrestrial > Soil > Vadose zone | place: USA...
AGGCGCTGGGGCCGGACCAGGCGAAGGAGCTCGGCATGGGCGCGTTCTCGGCCGTCGCGCAGGGCAGTCACAACCCTCCGCGCATGATCGTCCTCCGCTACGAGCCCTCCTCGGCGGCGGGGGAGGTCGTGCTCGGTCTCGTCGGCAAGGCTGTCACCTTCGACACCGGCGGTATCTCGATCAAGAAGGCCCTGTACATGGAGGATATGAAGGGCGACATGGCCGGGGGCGCCGCGGTGATCGAGGGCGTCGGCGCGATCGCCGAGCTCGGCCTGCCCCTGCGCACGCTCGCAGTCGTCGCCGCCACCGAGAACATGGTCGGCGGCGGCGCGTACCGGCCCGGCGACATCCTGCGCGCGATGAACGGCAAGACGATCGAGATCACCAACACCGACGCAGAAGGCCGCCTCGTGCTGGCGGACGCGCTCCACTATGCGCGCGAGCAGGGCGCGACCCACCTCCTCGACTTCGCGACCCTGACCGGCGCGATGGAACGGGCGCTCGGAGACCTCTACGCGGGTGTCTTCGGCAACGACGACGCCTGGCGGGACGAGGTCGTCGCCGCCGGCGAGGCCAGTGGCGATCACGCCTGGCCCTGGCCGATGCACCGTCGCTACCGGGGCTACATCGAGTCGGCTTTCGCCGACATGAAGAACTCCTCGGTGCGCGGTCAGGCTCAGCCCACCTACGCGGCCTCGTTCCTCGAGGAGTTCGTCGGCGAGGGCCCGTGGGCCCACGTCGACATGGCGGGCACCGGGTTCTTCACGTGGCCGCGCAACGACTACCTCGCGCAAAAGGGCGGCACCGGCTACGGAGTAAGGCTGATCGCCGAGCTCGCCACGAAGCTGACCGAGTGAACTTCGACCTCACCGAAGAGCAGGAGCTCGTCCGCCGCACGGTCCGAGACTTCGCCGAGCAGAAGGTGGCGCCGGTCGCCGAGGAGCTCGACCGCGAGCACCGCTTCCCCTACGAGCTCGTCGCCGAGCTGGCCGACCTCGGGCTGATGGGCATGACGATCCCGGAGGAGTACGGCGGCGGCGGTAGCGACACAGTCTCGTACGCGATCGCGATCGAGGAGCTGACCCGCATCGACTCGTCGGTCGCGATCACGGTCGCCGCCCATACATCGCTCGGCACGATGCCGATCTTCCTCTTCGGGAATGAGGAGCAGAAGCGCCAGTGGCTGCCCGACCTGGCCTCGGGGAAGAAGCTCGCCGCCTTCGGCCTCACCGAGCCCGGTGCAGGCTCGGACGCCTCCGCCTCCCGCACCCGGGCAGAGCTCCGCGACGGAGAGTGGGTGGTCAACGGCTCGAAGATCTTCATCACGAACGCGGGCACCGACATCTCGGCCTGCGTGACGATCACTGCCCTCACCGGCGAGAACGAGATCTCGAACCTGATCGTCCCGAACCGCACTCCGGGCTACGAAATCTCCGCACCCATGGAGAAGCTCGGCTGGCGTGCCTCCGATACGCGCGAGCTCTCGTTCAAGGATGCCCTGGTGCCGGAGGGGAACCTGCTCGGCGAGCGCGGGCAGGGCTTCAGGCAGTTCCTCGAGATCCTCGACGGCGGGCGGATCTCGGTCGCCGCGATGGGTGTCGGACTGGCCCAGGGCGCGTACGATCTCGCCTTCCGCTACGCCCAGGAGCGCGAGCAGTTCGGGAAGCCGATCGCGAGCTTCCAGGCGATCCAATTCCAACTCGCGGACATGGCCGTCGAGATCGAGGCCGGCCGCAACCTCGTTTACAAGGCCGCGTGGCTCAAGGACGAGGGACGCGCGTTCGCGAAGGAGGCGGCAATGGCGAAGCTCTACACGGGCGAGCTATCGCATCGGGTCGTGAACCAGGCGCTGCAGATCCACGGCGGCTACGGCTACATGGACGAGTCGGCGATCTCGCGGCTCTACCGCGACCAGAAGATCCTCGAGATCGGCGAGGGCACCAATGAAGTCCAGCGGATGGTGATCGCCCGCCACCTCGGGCTTTGAGCCGTCAGCTCGACCTTATAGGCTCTTTTCTCGTGCAGTTCCGGCAGTTCGTCACCGACGACCTCGGCTGCGCGTCCTACCTGATCGGAGACGAGTCCTCGGGTGAGGCCGTGGTCGTCGACCCGGGCTACGCAATCGAGGAGTACCTCGAGGAGGCCGAGAAGCGCAAGGTGCGCATCACACGTGTCCTCGAGACGCACACGCACGCGGATCACGTCTCGGGACACGGCCGTTTCGCTCTGGAGCACGGCGTGCCCATGCACGTGCATCCCGCAGCTGAGCCCGACTTCCAGTTCGAGCCGCTCGCAGACGGGCAGGAGCTCTCGCTCGGCGACGTCGTCGTCCGCGTTCTCCACACCCCCGGGCACCGGCCCGAGCATTGCTGCTTCGCCGTCGTCGACGGGTCGCGTGGAGACGAGCCCTGGCTCGTCATCACCGGCGACTCGCTGCTCATCGGCGACGCCGCTCGACCCGACCTGGCCTCCGAGGCGGTGGAGGGTGCGCGCGGGCTCTACGCGAGCCTGCAGCGGCTGCTCGAGCTGGCCGACGGCGTCGAGCTTTATCCCGGTCACGTCGCCGGCTCGCTCTGCGGCGCCGGCATGAGCTCGAAGGCCTCTTCGACGATCGGCTTCGAGCGGCGCTTCAACCACGCCGTCGAGCTCGTCGGCCGCGGGGAGGACGAGTTCGTCCTGGATCGGTCCAACTCGTCGACACCGCGTCCGCCCAACATGGAGCGCATCGTGGCGCTCAACCGCGGGCCGTTCCTCGGCGCCCAGGCTCCCCTCGGGACCGTCGACTCGGCGGACGGCGGATCCTTGCTCGACGTGCGCCCCGCGCGCGAGTTTGCCGGCGGCCACGTGCCGGGCTCTTTCAACGTGCCCCTCTCGGGCTCGTCGTTTCCGACCAAGGCCGCCTTCGTCCTCACGGCCGACGAGCCGGTCGCCCTCTACGCGTCATCGCTCGGCGAAGCGGAGGAGGCGGCGCGGGGCCTGCGCTCGGTCGGGCTCTTCGCGCTCCGCGGCTACCTGCCTGAGGCGGACACGAGCGAGAAGCTGGATCCGGTCGACCTCGAGGAGTTCGACCGCCTCCTCAGCGGCGGCACCGTCGACGTTCTCGATGTACGCGAGAAGTCCGAGCGCGACGAGGGGTACATCGAAGGGACAAGACACGTTCCATACAGACTCGTCCGCGCCTGCGCAGACGACCTACGCGGCGAGCGGCCCGTGGTCACGATCTGCTCGAGTGGGTCGCGAGCCGCTGTCGCAGCGAGTGTGCTCGCGGCGGCAGGAATCGATGCGCATCCGGTGCTCGGCGGCGGCATCGAGGACTGGGCCGCGCGCGGCGGGAAGACCGTTCCGTTCCGCCGCTGCGGCTCCTAGCTAGGCAGAGGCGACGAGCAGAGCCTCGCCCTCGCTGACGTAGGCTCTGGCCCCGACCGAGCGCCAGAACTCGAGCGCCTTTTGGAGCTCCGGCTCGGCCTCGCCTCGCCGACCGAGGTCGACGAGCTCTGTCGCCAGTGCAAAGCGCGCGTCGGCTTCCTCGGGGCGAGCACCGATCTCGTCGAAGATCGTCGCCGCCCGCGCGAGCTCTCCGGAAGCGACTGCAACCGCGCCGTCGATCCAGGGCCCCCCTGTGACGGTCTGGGCCGCAGCGACGAACTCCTGCCCTCGCCCCAGGTTCCGCGCTGCCACGGCCGCGTCAGGGGCGAAGGTCGGCGCACCCTGAACGGATCTCGTCCGGAGCCAGAGTGCGATGAACTCCTCGAACGACGCGACTCCCTCGGCCTCCGCCCCGAACAGGCGCGCGTTCCACGACAGAAGCGGCGCGACCATCTGCGCGTCTCCCGCCGCCCTCGCTGCCTCGAGCCCGTGGCGCGCATCCTCCACCGCTTCCTGGCGCTCACCCCGGACAAGGCGGATCCGGCTGCGATACATCCGCCATTCGCCCTCGAGGTAGTGCGATCCGCCCGGCTCGATCTCGCCGATGAGCACGTCGGTGAGAGCGTATGTCCGAGCCCAGTCTCCGAGGAAGTAGCTGAGAGTCGCGCGCTTCGCCTCTGCCCAGCGAATCCAGTCGCGATAGCCGAAGCGGCGGGCTACCGCATCCATATCCGTTACCGCGGCATCCGCCGCTGCGAGGCGGCCGCGATGAGCGTGTTGATGGGCGAGATTGTTCAGCCCCCGAACGAGCTCGATCGAGTGGAGGTTGCGCGAGACCTCGATCGAGCGCTCGATGAGCGCTATGCCCTCTTCATCGCTCTCCACTCGGGCGGCTCCGATGGTGTTGAGGGCTCGCGCCCGTTCCTCGTCCAATCCGAGGCTTTCCGCCATCGCCAGGGCACTCTCTCCGAAGCGCACCGCGGGCCCGTACTCGCCGGCGAGCATGTGGAACCGGGCAAGCTGACCGAGGACGTGGGTCTTCATCTGCGAGACCTCAACGTCTGCGATCAGCTTCGCGGCACGCTCGCGGTGCCGGGCCGATTCCGCGTGCTGCCCTCGCCGCCAGAAGAGGTCGGCGAGGGTGATCTCCGCCTCCGCAGCCGCTTCGCGGTCGCGGTCTTCCAGCTCGGCGCTTGCTTCCAGCAACGCGTCGTCCCCCTCGACGGCCAGCTCGTACCGCGCCTTCCCGTAGCCGAGCAGTACGTACGGGCGCTCGGGATCGTCAGTCGGCCAGAGCTTCAGCGCGGACTCGTAGAACTGCGCGGCAGGACGCATCGAGCTGAGCGCGAGCGCCCGATCGCCGGCAGCACGCAGGGCGGTGCAGGCGCGGTCGGCGATGCCCGGCAGCTCCTTGCCCGCGGCTCGCGCGAACTCGAGCGCGCTCAGATAGTGATGGGCGAGCATCTCGGCCTGGTCGTCCGGACGGCCCAGCGACTCGATCCAGCTGGCGGCACGCTCATGCTTCTCGGCCCTTGCCGCACGCGGGATCTGTGAATAGGCAACGTCGCGGACGAGGATGTGGCGAAAGGCGTACTGGCTCTCGTCGCCGACCGACGAGCGTCGCTCCCGGCGCACGAACTCCTTTCGCTCCAGCGCGTGCAGGAGCTGTTCAGCCTCGAAGCGGTCGCGGTCGCCGATCAGGACGAGACTGCCGAGCCAGAAGACCTTGCCCACGACTGCGGAGTCCTGCAGCAGCAGCTTCTCGTCGAGCGGGAGCGAGTCGAGGCGCGCGGCGATGATGCCCTGCACGGACTCCGGGAGGCGGATCTCGCCCTCGTCGCCGGAGTCGAGCTCTTCGACCATGCGGGCGAACTCCTCCGCGTAGAGAGGGTTTCCGCCGGCGCGCTCGATCAGCGTCGTCTGCACGTCGGCCGGCAGCACGGCTCGCTCGAGGAGTCCGTGGACGAGCCGCGCCGTGTCGTCGTCCGAGAGCGGCGAGAGCGAGATCGTCGCCGCATTCGGCTTTCCGCCGCCCCAGCCCGGACGCCGCGAGAGCAGCTCGGGGCGAGCGGTGCAGACGACGAGCAGGGAACGCTCGTCGCCCAGTCAACGAGATGGTCGACGAAGTCGAGGAGGCTCTCGTCCGCCCAGTGCAGGTCGTCGAAGACGAGCACGAGCAGCCGCTGCTCTGCGAGGCCCTCGAAGAATCTGCGCCAGGCGGCGTATGCCTCGGCTCGGCGGTCACCGCTCGTCGGAATCGTCTCCGCGAGCCCGACGAGCGGACGGAGGTGGCCCTCGACCCAGGCCGCGTCCGCTGCGGACGACCGCGCTTCGGCAACGCTCGCTTTCAGTTTCTGCTCGACCTTCTGCTCGTTGTCGCTCTCGAGGATGCCCGCCTGCGCCTTGACCATCTCGCTCAGGGCCCAGTAGGTGACGCCTTCGCCGTAGGACAGGCAACGGCCCTGGCGCCAGTAGACGAGCTCCGGATCGCGCTCGATGTCGCCGAAGAGCTCTGCGACGAGCCTGGTCTTCCCGATCCCGGGCACGCCGACGAGCGTCACGAGCTGGGCAGCCTGCTCCTGCCTCGCGCGAGTGAGCGCGTCACGGAGGAGGTCGATCTCCTTTTCGCGGCCGACGAGCGGCCCACCGGCTCCCCGTACGAGATCGACGCCGAGCCGGGAGCGGGCCTCGCGCGTCTCCCAGACCCGGATCGGCTCAGCCTTACCCTTCGCTTCAACTGGCTGATGCTCGTCGTACGAGATCGCCTGCGCGGTGGCGCGATACGTCGTCTCGTCGACGAGGATCCCGTTCACGGGCGCAGCTGCCTGAAGGCGGGCAGCGGTGTTGACGACATCGCCCGAGGCCATTCCTTCGCCTTCGCTGGGCCGAGCACCGAGGGCGACCAGCGCCTCACCCGTCGTGACGGCGATCCTGAGTTGAAGGTCGTCCTGCTCCCGAACCCAGTCGCGGATTGCAAGCGCGGCGCGGATCGCGCGCTCGGGATCGTCCTCGTGGGCGACGGGAGCGCCGAAGAGCGCCATCACCGCGTCGCCGATGAACTTCTCGACCGTCCCCCCGTAGCGCTCGAGCTCGCTGCGCAGGTGCGCGTGGTAGGGCTCCAGTACGGCACGCACGTCTTCCGGATCCATCTGCTCGGCTCGTGAGGTGAAGCCGACGAGGTCGGCGAAGAGCACGGTCACGACCTTGCGCTCCTCGCGTGCCGAAGCGTCCGCGGGAACCAGGGCCGCGCCACATGAATCGCAGAAGCGGGCCTCGGCCCGATTCTCCGCGCCGCATTGTCGACAGACGATCATTCAGGCGCTCGCCGCTAGCAGGCCCTCGCCCTCGCGAACATAGGCGGCCGCGTCCACCGACCGCCAGAACGCGAGCGCCCGGTTCAATTCCGCGTCGGCCTCCGCACGTCGGCCTTCGCGAACGAAAGCCTGGGCGGCGCGCAACCGCGCATAGGCCTCCTCCGGCAACGCGCCCATGCCGCCGTACACGTCGGCCGCGGCGAGGTAGTCGCCGGACGCGCAGGCGGTCGCCGCCGCGAGCCAGGGTGACCGCGTTTCCATCTGGACAGTCGCGTCGAGGAGTTCTCCTTCCCGTCCGAGGGCGGGAAGCACAAAGCCGATGTCGGCGGGCCAGTTGCTCGTCCCGATGCTCGGGCACCCCTGGCCTCTCCACTCCGACAGAAGCTCACCGGCGAACGCATCCGCCCGCTCGAGTTCGGTGGCACTGAAGGCGCGCGCTGCGAACGCAAGAGAGGGCCAGGCGAGTTGGGGGTCCTTCGCGACGCGCGCAAGCTCGAGTGCCCGCTGTGCATCTTCCTGCGCCCCCTTTACGTCCCCGCGCGCGAGGCGCACCCGGCCGCGCAGCCACCGGCACGGGCCCTCCATCCAGTAGGAATTCTCCTCGAACTCGGCGATCAGCTCGTCGTGCCGGCGAACCGCCTCGTCCCACTCGCCGCGGAAGTAGAGCGGCCGTGCCGCTTCGGCCCCGAGCCAGCGGGTCGCGTCGATGAGCCCGAAGCGCCTGCCCAGGCGGAGACCCTCGGCGACCATGGCGAACGCCCGATCGAGCTCGCCGAGGTCCTCGAGCACGGTGGCGAGGTTGCCGTATGCGCGCGGGCTCTCCGTAGAGTTGATGGCAACGGCGATCGCGACGCTTTGCTCGAGATCGTCGAGGCCGCCCGCATCACCGGCCATGAGGCGCGCGGTCCCCACGTTGTTCAGCGCATGGGCCTTGATCTCGTCGAGCTCGAGCTCCTCAGCCATGCCGAGCGCCTCCCGGCCGAGACGGATCGCCTCTTCGGTGTTGCCGCTGAGCATCTCGAAGCGCGAGCGGTTGGCCACGACATAGGCCTTCGAAAACGAGTTCGGCTGACCTTCGGCGAGAGTCTCCGCCGCCATGATGTGCTCGAGCGAGGCGTCGCGCCGACCCTCGAGCCATACGGCCTCGCCCACCAGAGTCTCGGCCTCGGCGGCCCTTCCGGGATCGCGTGCCGCAAGCAGCGCGTCGCGCGCCTCCGTCAATACCTCCAGCACCCTCGTGGAATCGACAAAGGTCAGGACTCGCCCGTACGAGAAGAGGAGTTGCGCTCTGTCGGGCGCGTCACGCGGCCAGAGCTCGACTGCGCGCTCATAGAACCCCCTGGCCGCGGAGTAGGCCCCGAGCAAGTTGGCTCGATCGCCTGCTTCGCGGAGTGCAATCCTCGCCCGCTCTGAGAGCCCCGCCGTCTCGATGCCCGCGGCGCTTGCGAGCTCGAGAGCGCTCGAATAGTGGTGGGCGAGCATCTCGGCGTGATCCTCGGGGCGGCCGAGGCCCTCGATCCATTCCGCCGCGAGCCGATGCTTCTCGGACCGGCGGGCGCGTGGAATCTGGCCGTAGGCGACATCGCGTACGAGCAGGTGGCGGAACGCGTACTCGTTCTCACCAGTCACGGACGAACGGCGCTCGCGCCGGACGAACTCCTTGCGCTCGAGCCGATGAAGGCATTCCTCGGCCACGGCTCGCTCCAGACCACCGAGTCCGGCCGCCGCGCCCAGCCAAAAGACCTTCCCGATGACGGATCCGTCCTGCAGGAGGGCCTTTTCATCACCCGCCAAGGAATCGAGACGGGCGGCGACGATTCCCTGCACCGATTCGGGGAGTGGTAGGTCGTCGGCTCCCGTCGCGAGCCCGCGGTCGGCGACCATGCGAACGAACTCTTCCGCATAGAGGGGATTCCCGCCGGCGCGTTTGAGGAGCGCCGACTGGGTTTCGGCAGGCAAGACGGATCGTTCCAGCAGGGCAGCCACGAGGCGCGCGGTTTGCTCGTCGCCGAGAGGTGAGAGCGAGAGGGTGGCTGCGTTCGGCTTCCCGCCGCCCCAGCCGGGGCGGCGCGACAGGAGTTCAGGCCGCGCCGTGCACACGACGAGAATCGGCACGCCGCCTGCCCAGTCGATGAGATGGTCGACGAAGTCGAGCAGGCCCTCGTCGGCCCAGTGCAGGTCCTCGAAGACGAGCACAAGCGGTCGGTCCTCGGCCAAGGCCTCGAAATACCGCCGCCAGGCGGCGAATGCCTCCGCGCGGCGGTCTGCGTGCAACTCTTGCTCGCTCTCGACCCCGACCAGGGGCCCGAGGTGTCCGGCGACCCACTCCGCGTCGGACTCATCCAGGAGGTCGCCGACGCTCCGCCGGAGCTTGCTGTCCGCCTCCTCAGGCAAATCCGTCTCGAGGAGGCCCGCGTGCGCCTTGACCATCTCGCCGAGCGCCCAGAAGGAGACACCCTCGCCGTACGGCAGCGACCGGCCCTGGCGCCAGTAGATGAGGTCGGGATCTTTCTCGACCGCCTGGAAGAGCTCGTAGACGAGCCGGCTCTTGCCGATCCCGGGCACGCCGACCAGCGTCACGAGCTGGGGAGCATGTTCTTCGCGCACACGTGCAAGCGCTTGGACGAGGACGTCGAGCTCTCGCTCGCGTCCGATCAGGGGGGCGCGCGGTGCCTGAGCCGTGTCGACGCCATAACGGGACCGAGCCTCGACGGCTTCCCAGGCCTGCACTCGCTTGGATTTCCCCTTGGCCTCGACTGGCTCGACGGAGGCGTAGTCGATGAGCGTGCTCGTCGCGCGGTAGGTCGTCTCGTCGACGAGGATGCCGTTGACCGGCGCGGCCGCTTGGAGCCGCGCAGCTGTGTTGACGACGTCGCCGGAGGCCATCCCCTCCCCCTCTGCAGGTCGAGCATCGAGCGAGACGAGCGCCTCTCCGGTGGTAACGGCGATCCTCAGTTGCAGCTCTTTCTGGTCCCGCACCCAGTCGCGAATCGCAAAGGCGGCCCGGACGGCCCGCTCCGGATCGTCCTCGTGCGCGACCGGCGCGCCGAAGAGGGCCATGACCGCGTCGCCGATGAACTTCTCGACGGTGCCGCCGTAGCGCTCGAGCTCAGTGCGGAGCCGCGCGTGGTAGGGCTCGAGCACCGCGCGCACGTCTTCCGGGTCCATCTGCTCGGCGCGACTAGTGAACCCGATGAGATCGGCGAAGAGGACGGTCACGACCTTGCGCTCCTCGCGGGCGCGAGCGGGCTCGACATTCAGGGCAGCGCCGCAGTTCGAGCAGAAGCGTGCGTCCTTGGCGTTCTCGCGGGCACAGTTGTCGCAGACGAGCATGAGCCGAGTGTAGGACTACTGCAGCCGTTCGACTACGTAGCCGCGGGATCGCATCGCAGCGAGGATCTCCGCGCAGTGCTCCTGGTTACGGGTCAGGAGCGTCGCCTCGACCTCCGTCTCGGTGACGGGTATGTCCATCCCCTCGCGGTGGTGCTCGACGGAGACGACGTTTGCGTGCTCCTCGGCGAAGAGCGCCAGGAGTTTGATCAGCTCGCCGGGGCGGTCG
>Ga0137375_10012069_pt1 | contig 10235 bp, 9 predicted proteins | sample SagtaG_24_FD_104936 | JGI IMG/M metagenome (GOLD analysis project Ga0137375, IMG submission 104936) | Vadose zone soil microbial communities from Sagehorn Ranch, Mendocino, California, USA - Sage1_R_113_16 metaG | ecosystem: Environmental > Terrestrial > Soil > Vadose zone | place: USA...
CGCGAGGTCGGGCGAGGCATTGACGAAGCGGACGCGGGCGTGGTCCACCGCCGACGGCAGGTTGTTGTCGGTCAGGACCAATCCCTGGAGCGCGCCCGCGGGTCCGCTGACGACGATCGACGTATCCGTGGCCGGGGCGAGGCTGGGCGTGAGCGTCAGCAGATTCGCGCCCGGGGTCGCAGCCGATTGAATGGAGATCGTCCGCGAGCCGGCGATAACCTTTTCGTAGTTCGAAACGCCCGCGAAGGGCACGTTCGCGAGCGCCAGCACGCCGTCGACAAAGACGTTGAGCGGCCCGACGGAAGAAGCGTTGGTCAGCTTGAACTCAGCCAGGAGATTGTCGACGAATTGCCCCGTTCCGTCCTGATCGAGGTTCAGGACCGCGATATTGACCAGTTTGGCGCTCCCCTTGGCGAAGGCAACGACTTGCACAAGGGTCTTGTCGCCGAAGCTCAGCGTCGTTCCGCTATCGAAAATAACTTCCTTGGTACCGTTCGGCGTCACTCGGAGCTGGAAATTCCCGGCCGTGGCGGGCACGAAACCCGTCGTGCCCAAGTAAGTCGCGTTGGCGATCACGGGCGCCGTTGCGGAAATGTCCGCGCCCAGAGGCGTGAGGTACACGTCGATTCCGCCGGCAATTGCGGCCAGATCGATAACCCGCAGGAAAAAAGTGCCGCCGTTGGGGATCGGCAGGTTGGTGTCGAACTGCAATACCGTATTCGCGGCCTCCACGGCCCCGAACACGACAAACGTGTAGTCGGCACCGGCGACGAGCCCAAGCGTCGTGCCGATCAGCGTCGTGGCGCCGCCGTCGACGCTGACCTTGAACTCACGCGAACCGGGATTGACGTTGAGATATTGCGTCAGTTGCTGGAACCCGAGGCCCGTCACCACCGGCGCGTCAGTGTCCAGCGTCAACGTGATTCCGGCTGCGTTGGGGATCAGATTCAGGACTCGCACGCGCGTCGTGATGGCGGTAGCGCCCACGCCCTGGCCGGTATTGCAGCCGGGGAGCGCGACCGCGACCGCGCAAAGGCAAAGCAGGACGCAGACGGCGCGGCGGACGTTCATTGAGTTTCCGGTGGGCAGATGGTGCTGCGTACGTCGGCGCGCCCTTTGCCCGTTGACCGGGCGTGCAGGGAAAGGCAGACGCGGTGGCGATCCAAACAACAAATTATAACCCGGCAGGCTCGAGCCCGGGCAACGGTCGGATGTGAACGCTCGAGGGTCACGCGGCAGCAAACGCCTCAGAGTTGGCGCACCGTGAAGCCGCGTCTTCGCAGCAGCTCGACGATGCCGTCCTTGCCGACGAGATGCAGCGCGCCGACGGCCACGAAGCTTTTCGGTCCGGAGCGGGCGATGTCGGCGATCCTGTCGGCCATGAGGCGGTTGCGTTCATCGATCAAACGCGGCAGCAGAATGCTTCCGAAGACCGAGTCCTGTTTCTTTTCGTGCTGGAGCTCGTCTTCGAGAGCCCGCGCATCCGCATTCGCCCAGGCGTCGACCATCGCCTTCAGTCGGGCCTCGAAGCGGCTGTCCTCGAGCTCGGAGAGTGTCTGTTCGAGGAACGCCTGCTGCTGCGCCGGCGACATCCGATCGAAGATCGCGAACTGATCGGAGAGCGTCTCGAGGCCGAGAATCTCTTTTTGCGCTGCGCGGGCATAGTCCATGAGGTAGAACTCGTTCGCCAGCTCCGGGTCGTAGCCGCGCCGCTTCGCCTCGAGCAGCAAAAGCGTTTGACCCAGCATCCACGGCTTCATCTTTAACGCGACCTCTTGCGGAAACTGATACCGAGCAAGTCTTGCGCTGACCTTCTCCATCAATGCCGGCGGCAGCTTCTGATCGAGCGTGATTCCATCACCGTACATCGCGGCTGCCGCAGTGTCAGCGTTCACGGTGGTTGCGTCGGTGAGGTTCACTTCCAGGTAGAGTCGTTGGGACGCGGCCAGCGCCAGACTCGCCTGCCTGCTCAAGGGATTGAGCTCCGGCTTGCCGACATGCAGCGTTCCGAACAGGTAAACCGTATTCGCGCCGGTCCGGATCTCGTAGAGGAGCCCGCGCCGGGGCAAGTCCTGCCGCGCCTCCAGTGCGGGTGAAGCCGCAACCGCGGTCGCGGCGTACGCCGCGACAAGCGCCGCCGCCCAAATCAGCCTTGGACAACCTAGCCAATGGCGCACGACGAATCCAGCAAGTGGAATGTTGTCCCGGCGAGAGCGACAAGGAATTGCATGCTGTCGGAGAGCCCTTTGCCCGCGCACTGGTAGGCCGTACTGGACTCGAACCAGTGACCAACGGATTAAAAGTCCGCTGCTCTACCACCTGAGCTAACGGCCCGCCGAAGGGCGCAAATTATAGCCAATCGCGCGCCCTCGCGCAAAAACGCGCGCGATTGCCCGTCAATTCAAATCGCGAATGAGAACGTTTGGCAGCGACATGAAGTCGATCCCTTCGTCGCGCAGCGCCTCGGCTTCGTCGGGCGTGGCTTGGCCGCGAATCCCGCGCTTCGGAGCTTCTTCGTAATGAATTTTGCGCGCCTCTTCCGGAAAGGCGCGGCCGACATTCTCGGTTTCGGCGATCAACCGGCGCATGAGCTTGAGGACGTGCCCGTCGCCACCGGCGACTGCGACTTCCTTCCGGTCTTCGGCGCGACCCTCGCCGTGGTCTTCAGCGGGCGCGGCGGCGCGGCCGATCTGAACATTCGCCGACGGCCGGCGCTCGATCGCCGCGTCGTCGCATAGCGGGCAGCGAATCAAGGTCTCTTCGCGCTGGCGCGCAAAGTCTTCGGCCGAGGCAAACCAGCCCTCGAACCGGTGTTGACGTCTACAGATCAGGTCGTAAACGATCATGTTCCCGTTTTACCAGCAGCCTAGCCCGCGCGCCAGTACTGATATTTCAGCGCCGTCGCGCAGCCGGCGATGATCGCCGCCAGGGCGATGAAAGAGCCGATCGCCAGGGTCGAAATGCCTGTTAGGCCCTGCCCGATCGTACAACCCAGCGCTGTCACGCCTCCAAATCCCATTAACACGCCACCGACGATATGGTTGACCAGATCCTCGGTCGACGCAAACCCTTCCCAGCGGAAGCTACGGGTCGCCAGGGCCATCGCCGCCGATCCGACCGCCATGCCCAGGACGCCTGCAATGCCGAATGTAACAATGCGTGACTGATCGCTCCACAGCAGCAGAAGTTCCAGCGTATAGGCAACCGGCGCCACGAAGCTGTACGACTCCGGTCTTCCCGAGTTGGTGGCGATGAATGCCTCTTCCAACGTCCGCGGATCTTCCGCGAGATGCCCAAGGTGCCCGGTGACGTACCACCCGCCGGCGACGATCGCGCCGATGATGAGGCCCCCCGCGATCATCTCGCGGCTCTCGCGAAAATCGCGGCTCGCCAGCGCGAAGACCGCGACGGCCGCGGCTATTGCAAGCGACAACGCAAGCTTGACCGAGCCTCCGCCGTTCAAGGCGTCGGCCACGCTGCCCAGGTCCGAGTGTGCGGCGCCAAAGGCGCTCGTATCCAGCCGCAGCGTGTCGAGTGTGCTGACACGCCACACAGCAAACAATCCCTTCAACGTCATGTACGCCGCTATCGCGAGCACGACCAGCGTAACGATCGACTTGAGACTGCCCCCGCCCGCGCGGACCAGCAACTTGCTGCCGCAACCTGAGGCAAGCGTCATGCCGAAGCCGAAGAGAAATCCGCCGACAAGGTGCGACGCCCATGCGACCTGCGCCGTCGTGTAAATCGATTTGCCCGGATCGGCGAGTCCGGTTGCCTCGAGCCATGTCACGCCAGCGATGGCTACGGCGATCGCAAGCAGCCACATGCGCATGCGCCGCCAGTCGCCGATGGTGACCAGATCGGTCACCGCGCCCATGGTGCAGAAGTTGACACGGTTCGCCACTGCGCCGAATACCACGGCGAGCCCGAACGCGCACCATGCGACCAGCGCGGGAAGATGTTGGAGGTCTGGCACGATTCGACTTTTCGTCCCTGCGAAATCCTCGGCAGGGGGGCGAATTATCGCATGCATGCCCAGGCACCTTAGCCCCGAGGCCGCGCCTGCGCCGTTAACAGGATGAACCGCACCGATCGAGCTGCGGGAAGGAGAAACCATGTTGCAAGCAGTGAAACCTTCGATACTCGGCGTCGCGCTCGCCGCGTCGTTCGCCGCGGCGATGTTTGTTGCCGACGGCCAAGCGCACGGCGTCCTGCCGCAAACGCAAGCGACCGTCGAGATCGTCGACCGCACCGAAGGTCGCGTGCTGCCGATGTACTGGCATCAGGGACGGCGCTATGTCGTCGGCAAGCCCGGCAACGAATACACGATCCGCGTGCGCAACGGGGGAAGCGGTCGCGTCCTCGCGGTGATGAGCGTCGACGGCGTCAACGTCATCACCGGCGACACGGCATCGATGCAGCAATCCGGTTACGTGCTCGCGCCTTACGAGAGTGCCGACATCGCCGGCTGGCGCAAGAGCATGGCTAGCACCGCGGCGTTCTACTTCACCGCACTGCCCGATTCTTACGCCGCGCGCACCGGCCGGCCGGACAACGTTGGCGTGATCGGTGTTGCGCTGTTTCGCGAGCGGGCGCGGCCGATCGCGCTCGAAGAATTCCGGCGCAAGGACGCGGCGCGTGCGGAAGGTTCGTCGGCGCCTGCGGCGAACGCAACCGCGGATGCGAAGGAGGCGGCAAGCGGCTCGGTCGTGCCATCGACGCAGGAACGCCTGGGCACCGGCCACGGCCGCAGCGAAACCTCGTATGCGAGCTACACCCGGTTCGAGCGCGCGAGCGACACGCCGGCGGAGACGATCGCGATTTATTACGATTCGTACGAAAACCTGCTCGCGCAGGGCGTGCCCGTCGGCTCGCCGCCGCTGGCCCGGTTCCGTCCCAACCCGTTTCCGGATGCAGGCCGCTTCGTCCCGGATCCGCGGCAGTAACACAACGAGCCTCGCTTGCCACCGCATGGCCCGCCTCGCATACTGGGCGGGCCATGCCCGCTCCTGCCGCGACGACCGACGAAGACCTCATGCTCGCGTACGCCGCCGGCGACGCCGCGGCGTTCGATGCGCTTTACACCCGGCACAAGGGCGGCGTGTACCGCTACCTGCTGCGTCAGTGCCGCCAGGGCGGTGTCGCCGACGAACTCTTCCAGGACGTATGGATGAATCTGATCCGGGCTCGCGCGAGCTACGCGCCCACTGCCAAGTTCACGACGTGGCTCTACCGCCTGGCGCATAACCGGCTGATCGACCACTACCGCGCGAGCGCGCATCTGACGCTCGTCTCCGCCGACGACGAGGCGCATGAGGAAACCGTCGCCGCGCTACCCGGCGCTCGCGGTGACGATCCACGCGTTCGCGCCGAGAACCGCGAGCTCGGCGAACGTCTGCGCGCCGCCGTCGCGGCGCTGCCGCCCGCGCAACGCGAGGCGTTTTTGCTGCAGCAGGAAGGCGGCCTGTCGCTCGCCGAGATTGCGGCTGTGACCGGCGTCGGAACAGAGACCGTGAAGAGCCGGCTGCGTTATGCGCTCGCCAAGCTGCGCGGCGATCTCGTGGACCTCGACGACGGATTGCGGGAAAGTCTGGGATGAACGAGACCGAACGCGACCGCCGACTCGACGCTGCGTGGAGCGCAGCCAGCCGTGAGGAGCCGCCACCGTCGCTCGACGCTGCGATTCGTGCCGCGGCCCGGCGCGCAGTCGATGCGGCGCCGCGCAAGCGCGACAAGCATTGGTGGTACCCGCTCGCGGCCGCCGCCACCGTGGCCGTGCTCGCGGTCGGCATCATCCAGTTGACGCCGCCCGAGCAGGTCGCGCCGACCATCGTCGTCGCCGACATGACGGTCGCGCCGCGCGAAGCGAACAAGGATCAGGCGCGGCCGGTCGCGCCCGCCGACACCAAGATCGTCGAGCCATCCCCAGCGATCACCGCAGGCTCGCCGCCCGCAACACCGGCGCCCCCGGCGCAAGCGTCGGCGCGGCGCGCTCAGACAGCCGCGTCGGGCAGTCTTGCCGGCGAGGGCGGTCAGGCGCCCGCAACCGAAAAGGACGCGCCGAAGCAGCCGCTGGCGGCGAAGCGCGAGCTCGCGGCGCAGGAGAAGCTCGCGAGCGACAAATCCGACGCAGGCGCCGCAAACACCGCGGCGTCGCCCCCCCCGGCGACACCGGCGACGTCCGCGCCGCCGCGCAGCGAGCCGTTCCCCGCCGCCGCCGCGCCCGAGCCGCGACGCGACGCCTACGCGGAGGAACGCAAGCCCGCGCCGAATACTCCGGCGAAAGCCGCTGCGCCTCAGGTCGCGCGTTCCCCCGCGGCGCCGAGCGCGGAGGAGGCGCAAATGCGGAGCCGGGTCGCGATGGCGAAGATTGCGACGACCGATGAAGCCAAGGCGAAGGAAGCATCCGCGCGCAGCGTCGAGGAGTGGATCAAACGCATCCGCGACCTGAAGAACGAGGGCCGGCTCGACGAAGCGGCGAAGGAGCTCGCGGCGTTTCGTAACGAGTACGGCGAGCGCGCCGATGCGCTGTTGCCCGCCGACCTCCGTACAACGAACGCGCAGCCGGCGGCGAAATAAGGCGATTGTCGTAGCTGTCGTAGCCCGGGCTGAGCGTAGCGATGCCCGGGAAGCCCGCCGACGAAATCCCGGGCTTCGCGCTCCGCGCTCAACCCAGGCTACGCACTGTCAAAGCTGTCGTAGCCCGGGCTGAGCGAAGCGATGCCCGGGACGCCCGCCGATGAAAATCCCGGGCTTCGCGCTCCGCGCTCAACCCGGGCTACGCGGCTACGACCGGGCTACGCCGGGCCTACGTACGCCGGCGCCGGTTGCGTGAAGTACGCGTGCAGGATGTGATAGACCATCAGGTAATTCTTCTGCTGGAAGCTCGCGTGCGAGATGCCGGCCATCACGGAGAGCTGCTTGTCCGGGTGCGGCAGACGCTTGAAGAATTCGACCAGATCATCGAAGGCCGCGATGCCATCGTACTGCCCGCGCAGGATGAGTGTGGGCATCGTGATCCTGACCGGATCGACGACCGGAAGCTTGGAGCACATGTCGATGTAGGTGCCGTTGGGCATCGAGTCGTCGAGGGCGAGGATCGCATCGGCGAAAGCATCGACGACGCGCGGCTCCGCGGTGTCCGGATAATCGCGCTGGAAAATCGAATGCACGAACGCGCGGTCGATCGGCCTGCGCTTGGTGGCGAGAAACTCCGGCAGTTTCTTCCTGCGCTGCTCGAGCGTCGGCGCGCCTTTCCCGGTCCACACGAACGCGTCGAGCGCCAGGCGCGATACGCGGTCCGGATGGCGCTGCGCAAACAGCGCTGCGCGCAGCGCCCCCGACGAGATCCCGTAAACCATGAACGCGCGAATGCCGCGCGTGTGGATGATGTACTCGGTCGCTGCAGCGAGATCGTAGGCGCCGTCGGCGATGTCGCAATAGATATCGCGCTCTTTGCCGGACCGCCCATAGCCTTCCATGTCGACGGTCCAGCAGGCAAAGCCGCGCTGCGCGAACCAGTCCATCGCGGAGGAATCCGGCCGGCCGGGAACGACGAGATCGAAAGTCGGCTGCGAAGCCATCGACGAGCCGTGAACGAAAAGCACGGCCGGCTTGCCCTCCGGCGAGTCGACATACTTTTCCCACAGGAACAGCCGGACGTCGCCGTCGGGCGTTTGCTTCTGCGTCCAGTGCTCGACGCCGGTCACCCCCGCGCTCGTTGTCATCGTGTCTTCCTAAGAGGCAAATGCAGAACGTCGCGAGCAGGGCCGGATGCGAGGCGTCCCGCAGCGAGGCGGGAGACAGTACAGAAGAAGTACGGCGAGCGCCGAGCGAGGACACAACAAAGCAGACGGCCCGCGCAGCAGTTATGCATCTAGTCGATCTTCGCGCCGGTTTCGCGGATGACCTTCGCCCAAAGCTCCTTCTCCGAGCGGAAGAACGCCCCGAACTCGGCGGGCGTCGAACCGACGACCTCGATGCCGGCGCTCGCCATGTAGGTCTTCACCTCGGTGGCCGCAAGCACCTGCGTGAGCTCGCGAAAAAGCTTGTCGATGATCGGCGCCGGCGTTCCTTTCGGCGCGAGCAGACCCATCCAGACGTAGGCCTCGTAGCCCGGCACGCCCGACTCCATGACGGTGGGTACGTCAGCAAGTTGCGGCGAGCGTTTCGCTCCGGTCACCGCCAGTGCCCGGAGCTTGCCCGCCTTCATGTGGCCGACCATGCTGGCTGTTCCCGGGATCGACACTTGCACCTGTCCGCCGAGCAGATCGGCCGTCGCTTGGCCGCTGCCGCGATATGGCACGTGATTCATCTTCATCCCGGTCATCGACGCGAGCAGCGCGACGAAAAGATGCTGGCCGCTGCCGTTGCCCGACGATGCGTAGTCGATCCGGCCGGGCCGCTCCTTCACGTACGCAACGAACTCCTGGAACGTTTTGACCGGCAGTGACGGGTGGACGACGAGCACGCCGGGCTCGCGACCGATCAGCGAGATCGGCGCGAAGTCCTCGATCGGATCGTAGGGAAGCTTGGGATACAGCGTGGCGCTGATCGCATTGGTCTGCGAGGCGAGCAACAACGTGTACCCGTCTGCAGATGCCTTCGCGACGACATCGGTGCCGATGGTCGCGCCCGCGCCGGGCTTGTTGTCGACGATCACCTGCTGGCCAAGCCGCTTCGAGAGCTCCTGCGCAATCACGCGCATCGGCCCGTCGACCGCGCCGCCCGGAGAGAACGGCACGACGACCCGCACCGGCCGCGATGGATAGTCCTGCGCTCGCGCCGCGGACATCGCCAACGCGACGAACACCGTCGCGGCGAGCAGTAGCGCCGCGGACAAACGCTTCTTCGACCCGAACATCGCGAGATTATGCACCCGCGCGCTGGCGCAGCAGCTTCTTGATCGGCGCGGGCAACGCCGCGCCCGCGACTTCCGCGAGTGGCAGCCACAACAGGCCCGGCTCCTCGGCGCGGCGCGGCCAGGTATGCACCGCACAGGGCTGAGGGTGCAACGTCAAGCGGAAGTGCGTGAAGCCGTGCTCGATCGCCGGCAGCGGCGGCTCAAGTGCGACCTCCGCGGCAAAACGGGCCTGGCAATGCGCGACCACATCGGCACCGGGCGCAAGCTCGGGCAAGCTCCATAACCCGGCCCAGATGCCGATGGCCGGACGTTTTTCCAGCAGCACTTCGTTGTGACGCTCGAGCAGCAGCACCGAGACCGTGCGCAGCGGCAAGTCTCTCTTCGGCCGCGGCACCGGCAGCTCATCGATGCGGCCGTCGCGCCGGGCGACGCAATCGCTTGCAACCGGGCACGCATCGCAGCGCGGCGATTGGCGCAAGCATACCGTCGCGCCGAGATCCATCAGCGCCTGCGTGTACGTCTCGATGTCCTTTGCCGGAAGCAACGATTCCGCGCACTGCCAGAGAGAGCGCTCGACCGCGGGATCGCCCGGGAAACCCGCGATGCCGGCATGCCGCGCGAGCACGCGCTTGACGTTGCCGTCGAGGATCGCGCCGCGTGTGCCGAACGCGAACGCCGCGATCGCCGCCGCGGTCGAGCGACCGATGCCCGGGAGCCCCGCGGCTGCCGCGACGTCGCGCGGGAACGCGCCGCCGTGCTCGTCGACGATCGCCTTGGCCGCGCGATGCGCGAGATGTGCGCGGCGATAGTAGCCAAGCCCGCTCCAGAGCTCGAGCACGCGCTCGAGCGGCGCGGCGGCGAGGCTGGCGACATCGGGAAACGCGCTGAGGAAGCGCCCATAGTATGGAATCACGGTCGCGACCTGCGTCTGCTGCAGCATGATCTCGGAGAGCCAGACGCGGTACGGATCGCGCGTATGCTGCCAGGGCAGGTCGCGCCGGCCGTGCTTTTTCTGCCACGCGACGAGTCGCGATGCGAATGATCGCGGCAAGGCTGGCCTGCTAGGGAACCTAAGCGCTCTTACCGCCCGGAAAGGCGCTGCCGCGCCTTTCCGCCAGCTTCGGACCCGGGATATTTCGCGACGAGGTCCTCGAGCGTGCGCCGCGCGCCTGCGGCGTCGCCGAGCTCGGTGAGGCAGCTCGCGATGTTGAGCATCGCGTCGGGCACTTTCTGGCTGTCGGGATACATCGCCATCAGCTGGCGCTGCGTCGCGATCGCGGTGCGAAAGTCCTTGAGCGCGTATTGCGCGTTGCCTGCCCAGTACAGCGCCGAGGGCGCCAGCGGGCTGCGCGAATTCGCGCGTGCGAACGCC
>Ga0137375_10012073_pt1 | contig 10233 bp, 11 predicted proteins | sample SagtaG_24_FD_104936 | JGI IMG/M metagenome (GOLD analysis project Ga0137375, IMG submission 104936) | Vadose zone soil microbial communities from Sagehorn Ranch, Mendocino, California, USA - Sage1_R_113_16 metaG | ecosystem: Environmental > Terrestrial > Soil > Vadose zone | place: USA...
GAGGCGAAGGTGCGCGGCTACAAGCCCGGCCGCTTCTCCTTCAACGTCCGCGGCGGCCGCTGCGAGACCTGCAAGGGCGACGGCCAGATCAAGATCGAGATGCACTTTCTGCCGGACGTCTACGTCCCGTGCGAGACGTGCAAGGGAGCGCGGTACAACCGCGAGACACTCGAGGTGCGGTTCAAGGGCAAGTCGATCGCGGACGTGCTCGAGATGTCGGTCGAGGAAGCGCTGCAGTTCTTCGCGAAGATCCCGAAGCTCCGGCGCCGTCTGCAGACCCTGCACGACGTCGGCCTGGACTACATCAAGCTCGGCCAGCCGGCGACGACTCTCTCCGGCGGCGAGGCGCAGCGCGTCAAGCTGTCGGCCGAGCTGTCGAAGGTCGCGACCGGGAAGACGCTCTACATCCTCGACGAGCCGACCACCGGGCTGCACTTCGCGGACATCGAGAAGCTGCTCGAGGTGCTGCAGCGGCTGGTCGACTCCGGCAACACCGTGCTCGTGATCGAGCACAACCTCGACGTGATCAAGCAGGCGGACTGGATCATCGACCTCGGCCCCGAAGGTGGCGAGGCCGGCGGCGAGATCGTTGCCACCGGCACGCCCGAGGACGTCGCGGACGTGGAGGAATCATTCACGGGAGCGTTCCTACGGCACGTGCTGCCGAAGGCCGCGGTCGCAGCGGCGTAGAGGGCGACAAGGCGTGGTTCCTGCGCGCGCTCCTGGTGCTGCAGAGCCCGCGGTCCGTCTTCGCGGCCCTTCGTGACGACTCAGACGATGCCGCCGAGGCCCGGCAGGACGTCGCCGGCGCGCTCGTCTGGCTCGCCGGCATCTCCGCGGTCCTCGCCACGACGGTCGCGAGCACGCTGCTCGACGACGTCGAGATCGACGGCTCGCTCGCCGCAGTCTGGGCGTTTCTCGCCGGCGGTCTCTACGGCTTCGCGCTCTACTACGTCGTCGGCAAGGTCTTCCACGTCGCGCTGCGACGTCTGGGCAGCCGCGGCAGCTTCCGCCGCGCCCGCCATGTGCTGGCGTTCGCAGCCACGCCGATCGCGCTCGCCCTGTTCGTCTACTGGCCGGTGCGCATCGCGATCTATGGCGGCGACCTCTTCCGCACGGGCGGCGCGGACGGCCGCGGCGCCGGCAACGTGCTGGCCTGGGTCTTCTACGCGTTCGTCCTGTGGGCGCTGGCGTTGCTGATCGTCGGCGTCCGCACCGTCCACGGCTGGAGCTGGGGCCGCTCGCTCGCGGGCGTCGCGTTCGCGTCCACGATCGCCGCCGGGCTAGCGGTCGCCGTGAGCGTGCTCTACGCCGTCGGCTGAGGCACCCCTTGCGGTGCCGGCATCAGGACGCGCGAGCTCTGCTCGCGCGTCCGTCTGCAATGAACGATCGATCGCTTGGCCTTCACCCAGACCACTTTGTGAAAACAGCTCGAGCTCGTCCGCCGGCATCGGGTAGGTGTGCTCCTCGGCGGGATATGCGCCGGCGCGCACCTCGTCGGCGTAGGTCGTCAGGGCGCGCCGGATCTCCTCGGCGAGGTTCGCGTAGCGCTTGACGAACCGAGGTGCGCGCCCCTCCGTCAGGCCGAGCAGGTCGTGGTAAACGAGCACCTGCCCGTCGCACGCTGCGCCCGCGCCGATGCCGACGGTCGGCACAGTCAGCGACTCGGTGATGCGCGCCGCGACCGGCACAGGCACGGCCTCGAGCACGACCGCGAAGCAACCCGCCGCTTCGAGTGCGAGCGCGTCGGCCAGCAGCTGGCGCGCCTTCGAAGCGGTGCGGCCTTGCGTCTTGAACCCGCCGAGGATGGTCTCCGACTGCGGCGTCAGCCCGACGTGGCCCATCACGCCGATCCCCGCCGCAACGATCGCCTGCACGCGCGAGAGCGACGGCCCCGCGCCTTCGAGCTTGACGACGTCTGCGTCCGCTTCCTTCACGAAGCGGATCGCATTGCGCACCGCGTCTTCGTCTGAGACGTGGTAGCTCCCGAACGGCATGTCGCCGACGACGAGCGGGCGCTGAGCGCTGCGAGCAACCGTGCGTGTCAGGAACAGCATCTCGTCCATCGTCACGGGAACCGTGCCCTCGTGCCCGAGCACGACCATTCCCGCCGTGTCGCCCACGAGCAGGATGTCGATTCCCGCCTGCTCGGCGAGTCGCGCGCCAGGCGCGTCGTAAGCGGTCACCATCACGATCTTCTCGCCGCGGCTCTTCATCGCAGCGAGCTCGGGCAGCGTCAGCTTGCCGGGTTTCATCCCAGGTCTCCTTCCAGGACGACGTTGTCGATCAGGCGGGTCGAGCCGAAGGACGCGGCGGCGGTGAGCAACGTGGCGTCGCCGACGTGAAGAAGTTCGACGTATTCGGGCTGCAGGCCGTTCAGCGCGGCGCGTGCCGCGGCGACCGGATCGGGCGCAGACCGGCCCGCCTCGAGTGCACGCGGCAGGGCGAGCGCCTGCTCGCGTTCTTCCGGCGAGAGGTGGGCGTTGCGAGATGAGAGCGCGAGCCCGTCCGGATCTCGAACGGTCGGCAGCACCCGCAGGTGGACGCCGACGTTCAGGTCGCGGATCATCCGGCGCAGGACGGCGATCTGCTGGGCGTCTTTCTGTCCAAAGAAGGCGACGTCGGGTCGAACCAGGTTGAACAGCTTCAGGCAAACCGTGGCAACGCCGCGGAAGTGACCCGGCCGCGCGTCCGCCTCGCCGCCCGTCTCCTCGACGTCGACCCACGTGCCGTAGCCCTCGGGGTACATGACCTGTGCGGACGGGACGAACAGGACGTCGACACCGGCCTCGGACGCGAGCCGCACGTCGCGCTCCTCGTCACGCGGATAACGGGAGAGATCGTCGTGCGCGCCGAACTGCGTCGGATTCACGAACAGCGAAACGACGACGAGCTCGCACTCGACGCGTGCCGCGCGCATCAAAGACAGGTGCCCGTCGTGGAATGCCCCCATCGTCGGAACGAGCCCTGTCCGACCGGGGCGCAGCGCGAGGCGAAGCTCCTGAGTCCTCCGTACGACTCTCATTTCGCGGTTGCCTCGGCCAGCACGTCGTAGAGCGCCTCCAAGTCGGGCCGCGCAGCGCGGATCGCCCGGCGGTGTGTCTCGACCGTCTCCCAGTCGCCGCGCTCGATCGGCCCGGTGAGCTCGAAGCCGTTCTCGATCGTCCGCCGCATCAGCGGGACCAGCGCTTCCGGCGGTGCGCCCGCGGCACGGAACAGGTCTGCCGCAACCTCGTGCAGCGTCACGAGGTAGTTGGAGGCGATCGCCGCGCCTGCGTGGTACAGGGGTCGCGCCGTGTCGTCGAGCTCGAACGGCCGCAACCCGAGCGTCTCGGCCAGCCAGAAGCCGACCGCGCGCGCATCGTCCGACTCCGCCGTGACGGCGGCCCAGGCGCCGTCGAGCTGCTCCGGCCCCCGTGCACGCGTGAAGGTCTGCAGCGGATGGACGGAAAGCCGCCTCTGGTGCGGCTCGAGCGCGTCCAGCGTGGTCGCCCCGGAAACGTGGGCCACCCACGGGCCGATCGCCATCCCCGCCGCCACCTCGAAAATCGCCTCGTCGGGAACGCAGAGGAGGACGAGATCTGCGTCCGGCTCCACGGCGATGCCGCGCTCGCCCAGACGGGCGGCGACGGCCGACCCGACACGGCCGGAACCGATGACGGTGACGCTGTCGAACACCTTGTCGCTCCAGTTCCGTAGCGGATACCGGGCACCGAAAGGGTACACCGGCACTGCTACCCTGGCGTCCTTCGTGGGTCGTCGCCTTTTTCTGGTTCTCCTCGCCTCGGCCTTCTTCGCTGCCGCGGGCCAGGCGCGGGCCGCGATCAACCTGACGCCGTGCAAAACGGGCGGTGTCCAGTGCGGGACGGTCGTCGCTCCGCTCGACCGCACGGGCGGGACGTCCGGGACGGTCGCCCTGCACGTGGAGGTCTTGCCGGCCCAGGGAACGGCGCGCGGCGTGATGTTTCTGATCGCCGGCGGACCGGGGCAGGGCTCGGCGGGCTCGTTCGATCTCAGCCCCGGCTTCAACCGCGACCTGATGCGGTTCATGTTTCCCAACTACACGTTCGTTGCGTTCGACAACCGCGGCACGGGCCAGTCGGGACTGATCAATTGTCCCACGTTGCAAAGCACCGTGACCGGCACGGTCGAGCAGTTCGCGGGGCTCGCGGCGGACTGCGCGTCGATCATCGGACCGCAGCGCGTGTTCTATGCGACGCGGAACCATGCCGACGACATCGATGCGGTGCGAGCCTCGCTCGGCGTCGACAAGATCGCGCTCTACGGCGTGTCCTACGGGACGAAACTGTCACTGGCGTACGCGCTCGGTTATCCGACACACGTCGAGCGCCTGATCCTCGACTCCGTCGTCCCGGCGACCTACCCGGATGTGTTCGACCGCAACGTCCTGCAGGAGATGCCGGGCACCCTGACCAACTTCTGCTCCGACGGGGTCTGCAAGGGCGCGACAAAGGATTTCGCCCTTGACGTGATCACTCTTGCGAACCGGCTCGAGGCGAAGCCGATCCGCGGAAAGATCATCGGCACGAACGGGAAGCTCAAGACAGTCCGCATGAACGGCGAGGAGCTGCTGACGATGATGATCGATGCGGACCTCGGCCCGGGTCTCGCCGCCGAGGCTCCCGCCGCCGTGCATGCGGGGCTCGGCGGCAACATCCGTCCGTTGCTGCGGATCTACGACCTCGACCTGCTGTCGAGCGAGTTGTCCGCCGAGGACCTCAGCTTCGGCTTGAACGCGGCGACCAACTGCGCCGACGGGCGCTTCCCGTGGTCGCCCTCGACGCCGCCGTCCGCGCGCCGCGCCGCGATCGACTCGGCAGTCGCGAACCTTCCGGCCGGCTCACTCGGTCCCTTCGGCAACTGGGCCGCCAGGATCGGAACGTCCTACTTCTGCGAGCAGTGGCCGTCCCCCGCCGGCAACACCCCGCTCGGTCCCGGCCCGCTCCCGAACGTCCCGATGATCGCGCTCAACGGCGGCTTCGACCTGCGGACACCGGTGGCGAACGCGCTCGCCGTGGTCAACCAGTTCCCGCAGGGCAAGCTGCTCGTCGTGCCCGGAGTGGGCCACAGCGTCACCGGGGCGGACGTGTCGGGGTGCTCCCAGAACTACGTTCGCCAGTGGATCCTCGGGACGCTGAATGCCCCGGACCGGGCGGAGTGCGCCGAGCGCGTCCTGCCGCTCGCGAAGGTCCTCACCGCCTTCCCGCGGCGACCCGCCCGCACCGTCGCCCAGACACTTGCGGCTGTCGGCAAGACGGTACGGGAGGCGGAGGCCACGTCCTGGTTCGGCTTCGCGTCGACGCGTTTCGTCGCCCGCGGTCTCTACGGCGGCAAGCTCGTGAACGGCAAAAACGGGCTCGACTTCGCGCTGACGCGCTACAGCGTCGCTCCCGGCGTCCTCGTCACCGGCAAGCTCTCCTTTGTCGACATCAGCTCGTCGTCGACCTACAAGGGCACGGTCAAGGTGTCGGGCTCTGCCGCTGTGGCCGGCACGCTGAAGTTCGCCAAGACCGGCAAGGTCACCGGCAGGCTCGGCGGCCGCACGGTTTCCGGCCGCTACTAGCGGTGCCCCTACCGGCGATACTTGCCGGCCTCTAGCCCGCGATCACACGGCGCCAGGGTCCACCCTCGCTCTTGCCAAGGCTGCCAGCCTTGGCGGCGAGCGAGTGCGGCCCTGGCTTGGTGTTCGCGACCCAGAGACTCGGCAGCATCACCGGCAGGGGCACACTTCCCACGCGTCCGGCCGGGCCCCTAAACTGCCCTGGCGATGCCGATGTACGAGTATGTCTGCATGAAGTGCGAAGAGCACTTCGAGGAGCTCGTTCGGGGCGATGAAGCGGTGGCATGCCCCCAGTGCGGCGCAACCAACGTCGCCAGGCAGCTTTCAACGTTCGCGATGATCGGCACCGCCGGGCAGACCGGCGCATTCAGTGGCGGCGGCTGTTGCGGCGGAAGCTGTGGCTGCGGTCACTGAGCTCCACGTCTACGGCGAGGAGGTCGCGGGCTGCACGCGCTGCGCGCTCGCCGGTGGGCGGACGCAGGTCGTCTTCGGCTCGGGAGATCCCGCCGCCGACCTGATGTTCGTCGGGGAGGCCCCCGGCTTCCACGAGGACAAGCAAGGACTCCCGTTCGTCGGCGCCGCCGGCAAGCTGCTCGACCAGCTCCTCGCCGGGATCGGCCTGACTCGCCCGGACGTCTATGTGGCGAACGTCCTCAAATGCCGGCCTCCGGGCAACCGCGATCCGATGCCGGACGAGATCGAGGCCTGCGAAGCACACTTATGGCGGCAGATCGAGCTGATCCAGCCGCGCGTGGTCGCGACACTGGGCAACTTCGCCACGAAGCTGCTCTCCGGGCGCCCGACCGGTATCACGCGCGTGCACGGGCAGGAGCAGGAGACGACGCTCGGCGGCCGGCGGGTGCTGCTCTATCCGCTGTACCACCCGGCTGCTGCGCTCTACACGCCGCGCATGCTCGAGGTGCTGAAGTCGGACTTCGCCCGCTTGCCGGAGCTGCTCGGTCGTGAGGTCGCACCGCCGCCGGAGCCGGTCTTCTTGACGCCGGTCACCGCCGAGCCTGCCGTCCAGCTCGGGCTCTTCTGACCGAGTCGCTGAGGCGCCGTCTTGCGGCGCCGACAATCGAGGTCGCGGCGGCTTTGCCGGCGCGACCGCCGTCCCCAAGACCTCTCGAATCCTTTCCCCGCCACGGCATACGGTTCGGATCGATGGACCGAAAGCAATCGAACTCGCCGGCAGAGACGGAAGAGCTCGCGGCGAAGCTCGCCGCCGACCTCCGGCCGGGCGACGTCGTCACCGTCTCGGGGGAGCTCGGCTCGGGCAAGACGACGTTCGTGCGCGGCGCCGCCCGCGCGCTGGGAGTCGCGGGCCCGGTCACCAGCCCGACCTTCACGATCGGGCACCGCTATCAGGGGCGCGTCGAGGTCTCGCACCTCGACCTGTTCCGCTTCCGCGACGTCTCGCCTGCTGAGTGGGGGGATCTCGAGCCGTACTTCGATGATGCGATCGTCTTCGTGGAATGGCCTGAAGCGGGAGCGGGAGTGCTACCGCAGCCACGCGCGGTCGTGCGGCTCGAGCATGGCGAGCGCGACACGCGGCTTGTCACGATTGAGCTCGATGCTGATCCTGGCGTTCGACACGGCGACTGACGTCGCCACCAGCGCGCTGGTCGCCGACGGTGAGGTGCTGGGCGAGCGCGTGTCGCGGGCCGTCACCCTGCTGGAGGACGTCGACGCCCTGCTGCGACAGGCCGGCACGCGCACGCGCGACGTCGAGGCGCTCGCGGTCGGCATCGGGCCCGGCAGCTTCACCGGGGTGCGCATCGGCCTCTCGACCGCCCGTGGTCTTGCGCTCGCGCTCGGGATCCCGGTCGCCGGCGTCTCGACCCTCGACGCGCTCGCCGCCGGTGCTCCCGGAGCCGTCCCGGTGATCGACGCGCGGCGGCGGGAGGTCTTCGTTCCCGGCCGCGTCCTCGCTCCCGCCGAGCTCGAGGTCGAGCCGGGAACGCTCCACGTAGGCAGCGGCGCCGTCCGCTACCGCGGCCTGCTCGAGGCCGCGGGCGCCGAGATCCCCTCGGACGGCGACGAACGCCACCTCCCGCGCGCCCGCTTCCACGCAGAGCTCGCCCGGGCTTTCGGTCCCGCGGAGGAGGTCGACCCTTTGTACCTTCGCCTCCCCGACGCTGATAGAACCAGGCCATGAGCACGACGGCGAACCGGGTCGACTTCCGCCGTCTGGAGCTGCGCGACCTGAACGCGATCGAACGGATCGAGCGCGCCTCCTACCGGACTCCGTGGTCACGCTCGATGTTCGCCGGCGAGCTCGCGAAACCGTCGTCGATCTCGCTCGGCGCCTTCGATCCCGAGAAGGGCGAGCTGCTCGGCTATCTGATCATCAGCCGCTACGTCGACGCGTGGCACGTGATGAACGTCGCGGTCGCGCCCAAACACCGGCGCAAGCGAATCGCAGCCGCACTGCTCGAGCGGCTCTTCGAGGTCACCGGCGGCGAGGATCGCCGCGGCTACACGCTCGAGGTTCGCGTCTCGAACGATGTCGCGATCAAGCTGTACGAGCAGGCCGGCTTCAAGGCGCGTGGCGTCCGGCGCGGCTACTACACAGACAACCGTGAGGACGCGCTGATCATGTGGCGCGATCCGGAGCCGGCACGGCCCGTGCCGTGATCCTGCCGCCGCCGCCGGCCGCAGTCGCGTTCGTCGACGCGCAGCACGGGTGGGCAGGCGGCGTCGGCGGGCTGCTCGGGACGACGGACGGCAAGTCGTTCTCGGTCGAGGTGCGCGCACCCATCATCGGGATCTCCGCGTTCGACCGCGCGCGTGCGTGGGCGATCACCGGCGACGGTTTCGTCTTGCGGACGTCCGACGGACGTCACTGGTCGCGTCTCGGCACGCCGCACCTCGTCCACATCCAGTTCGTCGACGCCCGCGTCGGCTTCGGCCTTACGAGCGACGGCGTCCTCGTGGTGAGCGGCGACGCGGGCGTCTCGTGGGTGCGGGCGCGTTCTCCCGGCCTCGTGCAGTCCGAATGCTTCGCGACACGTGAGCTCGGCTGGGTCGCGCGCGCTGGATCCGTCTGGGCGACGCACGACGGGGGTCGCCGGTGGGTGCGCAAGCGCTTGCGCGCCGGGGCTGCCGAGCTGCCGGAGCTCGGCTGTCGCGGCGACGACGCCTGGGTCGTCTTCCATGAAGGCGCGGCCGCGGGAACGGAGGGGTACCACGTCTTCCGGTCGCTGGCGGGAGGCCCTTGGCGCGCCGTGCTCGCGAGCCCGTTCCAGGATCGCCTGCCCACGATCAGCAACTACGCCGGCCCGTTCGACGTGCTCGGAAGTCGCGGTGCGTTCTTTACCGGCACGTGCGGTGCGTGCGATGGCTTCGGCACGGCGACGATCGTCCGCACGCTCGACGGCGGACGCTCTTTCACCCGCGCAACGCCGTTTCACGGTTACGAGCCGCGGGCCGTTTCCTTCGTCGACGCGCAGCACGGGTGGTTGCTCACAGCTGGGCACGTGGGCTCCGCGTCGGCGGTCAACATGGGCGTGGTGTGGACGACGAGGGACGGCGGGCGGCGCTGGCGCGTCGCAGTCCGGTCGCCACAGCTGGGCTCGTGATCCTCGGGCTCGAAACCTCGTGTGACGAGACCGCCGCCGCTGTGATCTCGCGTGACGGCGACATCCTCGCGAACGTCGTCGCCTCGCAGGCCGACCTGCACGCGCGCTACGGCGGCGTCGTCCCCGAGGTCGCGTCCCGCCGTCACCTCGAGCTCGTCACGCCGGTGATCCGCGAGGCGCTGCACGGCGCGAAGGCGGAGCTGGACGACGTCGAGCTCGTCGGCGTCACCGCCGGACCGGGCTTGATCGGTGCGCTGCTCGTCGGCGTCGCCGCCGCGAAGGCGATCGCGTGGGCACGCCGCCTCCCGCTTGCTCCGGTCGACCATCTGCACGGCCATGTCGCATCGCTCTATCTCGAGCCGGACCCGCTCGAGCCGCCGTTCCTCTGCCTGCTCGCCAGCGGCGGACACACGCTGCTGCTCGACGTGCGCGACCGCGCGGTCGCCCCCCGGATGCTGGGGACGACGATCGACGACGCGGCGGGCGAGGCGTTCGACAAAGGCGCGCGCCTCCTCGGCCTCGGGTATCCGGGCGGCGCCGAGATCGACCGGCTCGCGCGGACGGGGAACGACGGCGCCTACGACTTCCCCATCGCGCGGGTCCCGGGTCTCGACTTCTCCTTCTCCGGCGTCAAGACGGCGCTGCTCTATGCGGTGCGGGAGCTCTCGGCGGAGGAGCTGGATGGCCGGCGCGCCGACCTGGCCGCGAGCTACCAGCGTGCGATCGTGCGCGCGCTAGTCGAGCGCACGCGGCAGGCGGCCGCGGAGACCGGCGCGGAGAAGCTCGCCGTCGTCGGCGGAGTGGCGGCGAACTCGGAGTTGCGCGCCGCGCTGCCGGACGCGGTTCCGGCGCCGCTCGCCCTCTGCACGGACAACGCCGCGATGATCGCGTCCGCCGCCCGCTTCGTCGAGCCCGTCGCCTATCCCGGCTATCTTGCGCTCGATGCCTACGCGTCGACCGCGTGAGCCGTTCAACGCGCTGGTGCTTGCGGCTCTTGCGGTCGTCGTCACCGCGGTCCTGATCGCCGCGGGCGGTGGAAGCCGCCATACCGCTCCGACCGGCGAGCCGAGC
>Ga0137375_10012080_pt1 | contig 10232 bp, 9 predicted proteins | sample SagtaG_24_FD_104936 | JGI IMG/M metagenome (GOLD analysis project Ga0137375, IMG submission 104936) | Vadose zone soil microbial communities from Sagehorn Ranch, Mendocino, California, USA - Sage1_R_113_16 metaG | ecosystem: Environmental > Terrestrial > Soil > Vadose zone | place: USA...
CAGCCTCCTGGGCGGGATCCAGCCGGGGTCGATCGTTGTCCTGCACGAGGGCACTGACAAGCGGCGCGGGGTGGTGGCGACAACGGATGAGGTTCTGGACGGGCTCGAACGTCGCGACCTCGCCGCGGTGACCGTGTCGGAGCTGGTCGCACTGCGCCGGTGAGCCGCGTCGACCCAGTGCCCCGGCCGGGGTCGCGTTGGACGTGCCGACAATGTCGCTCACGCCGCTCAACCCCTTTGACACGAGCCTCGACGGCGAGGGGGGTACCGAGATGATGTGCAGATCATCGAGTTGACCGCTGCGTACCGGGCGGCCCGCCGGCGGCGTGCGGGGGAAGCCGGTGGGTACGAAGCGGCGGCGTGATCCGACCTGATCCGATGCGTGGACAGCAACGTGCTCACTGTGAGGGCCGCCGCCCTCACGTCCGACATTGGTTCCCTGGGGAGGTCGTCGATGAGACGCGTTCAGCGCCGTGCTGGCCGGTCGCATCGGCGGGTACCGGCGTTCGTCCTCGCCGGACTGGCGCTGGCCGGCGCGGTACTGGCGGCCGGCGTGAGTGACGGTTACCCGGCGACGCGGCCCAGGTTGATGTCGGGTGCGGCCTGGCTGGCCTCGGCACAGGTGGGCCAGCTGACGCTGCTCGACGGGTCGTCGGCGGAGGTCGCCGCGCAGGTGCAGGTGGCGCCGCCGGGCGGCGGCCTGGACGTCGTGCAACAGGGACAGACCGCGTACGCGGTCGACCGTGCCGCGGGCTCGATCCGGCGGGTGGACGGAGCGACGTTTGCCCTGACACCGCCAGTGGTACCGATCCCGGACGCCGGGCCGGACCTGCACGCGTTCGCCGGCCCGGACGCGTTGTACGCGCTCGATGCCGGCCGGGGCGTGCTGACCACCGCCGATGTTCGCACGCTCGCCAAACTGGCCGGCCCGATGTCGCTTGCCTCGCGGGTCGGTCCGCAGTCGGCCACCCTGGACGGTGCCGGGCGGTTGTGGCTGCTGGATGCCGCAACCGGCGACCTGGTGTGGTTCGACGGCAGTCACCGGCAGGTACGCTCCGGCGCCGCTGCACCGGGCGTGGGTCTGCTGACCCAGGCCGGCGGCGTTCCGGTACTCGTCGATCTGGCGCGGCGCACCGCTGAGGTGCTCGACCGCGGCTCCGGTACCACCAGTCACCGCACCCGGTTGGATCTGCGTCCCGAGGACCGCGTTCAGGTCGGCGGTTCCCTGGACGCCCGGCGGTTGTACGTCGTGGCGTCCCGTGGTGTGCTGTTCATCTGCGACCTGACGGCTTCCGCGTGCCCGGCCGCGGTACCGCTGACCGCCGGCCATCCCGACCTCGGCGCGCCTGTCGAGGCCGGCGGCCGGGTGTTCGTCCCCGACTACGCAACCGGACAGGTGTGGATCGTCGACGCGGCCGGCCTGGAGGTGATCGCTCAACCGCAGGTACTTCCCGCCGGTACCCGCTTCCAGTTGCTCACCCGCGACGGTGTGGTGTTCTTCAACGACCCCGGCAGCGAACGCGCCGGCGTGCTCCGCCTCGACGGCGGCCTGCGCCGCGTCGTCAAGTACAACCCGGGCGACCCCACGAAGGGGCTGGACAACCCCGCCGGTGAGAACGTCTCCCCACCGTCGCCGGCGGCCACCCCCGGCCAGCCCGATCGACCCGATCAGCCCGATCAGCCGGACCGCGGCCAACCCGGCAACCCCACCGATCCGAGCCGGCCGCCGACCGACCCACCACCGACCGCTCCGCCGACGGGTCCACCGACCACTCCGCCGACCGGCACGTCGCCCCAGTTCACCATCACGGCGTCCGTCTCCCGCCCGACGGTGGGCCAGGAGGTCGTGCTGTCGGTCGCGACCAACGGCGGACCACAGCCGGCCGGCGCACACTGGAGCTTCGGGGATGGAACGGCGGGCGACGGGCTGCCGATCTCGCACCGCTGGAGCACCGCGCGCACCTTCCAGCTGAGCGTGACGGCGACGTTCCCGGACGGCAGCACGGGTACGCGGTCGGTGTCGATCCCGGTCACCGCGAACCCCACGCTCAGCGTGACGGTGAGTCCCCCCGGGGAAGGGCTGGTGACGACCAGCCCCAACGTCATGTCCTGCACGTCGGCCTGCGCCGCCCCGGTGCCGCCGGGACAGACGATCACCTTGTCCGCGTTGCCGTTCCAGGGACGCCGCTTTACCGGGTGGACCGGCTGCCCGGGCACGACACCGACCTCCACCACCTGCCAGTTCGTCATGCCCACGGCGGGAGTCACCGTCGGCGCCGGGTTCGCCGCCAACCTGGTGCCGGTCACCGTCGACGTGCGGGGTACCGGTACCGGCACGGTGCGGGGCAACGGGATCAGCTGCCCGGCAGACTGCACCGGCTCGTTCACCCCGGGCACCCGCGTCACGCTGACCGCGTCACCTGGCGCGTTGACAACGTTCGGCGGCTGGGGCAGCCCCTGCTCGGGCACCTCCTTGACGTGTGCGTTCACAGTGGCGAGCGCGACCAGCGTGACGGCTACGTTCACGAGGTTCACCAGCAACACGGTGCCCAACGTGCTGGGTGAGGACCTCGACGTGGCCCTCGACGCCATCAACGCGGCCGGGTTCCGCGGCGCGATAGTGGGCGAGGTCGAGGACAGCGCGGCCTGTAACCGGGTCGGCACCATCGCCACCCAGAGCCCGACCGGCGGAGCGGTACTGCCGCTCGGGTCGACGGTCTCGGTCAAGGTCTTCGTCAAGCCGAAGCCACCGCGCGTGTGTGGCTGAACCCGGCGTGAGCGGGTGCACGATGATTCACGCGGCACAAGGACGGCGCCGCGGACAGCACGGTGTACCTGCGCTTCAACGAGAACGGGATCTTGCTGCGGGCAGGGCGGCGGCTGCACCCCCGGCACGTCCTCGATGGTGGAAGCGGCACGCTGCAGGCTCAGGGTGGCCGCCGGCCCGGTCGAACATCCCATACCCGCGCGGGCGCAAGGCGTGTGCTGTGGATTCGTTTGGGGTCGTCGGCACGACGCGGGGCGTCGCTCTACGCTGGGTCGTACCCGGCCTACTGATCATCGATGGGCTCGACACCACGGGGCAGACATGGACATTGTTAGTGACAGCGCACTGGCCGAAGCGACCGGGGCGGCGACCTCGGCGAGCGATGCGCCGGCCGGGCTGACCGACCACCTCCGTACCGACCTCGATGCGGACGCATTGCGCCGGTTGCGCGACGATATCGAGAAGTCGCTGCCGAGGGCCGACTGGACTTGGTGACCGTGATCGACTCGTGGTCCTCGGCCACCAGCGGTGGCCGAGGACCGGTGGACGCAGACGTCAAGCGGCTGTTGCATGAACACCTGACCGGTCTCGATCCGTTCCTGGCCGAGGTTGCCCGCACCTTCGACCACCTGGTGAACCCGTCCACTCGTCATCCGGACACGGTTGTCCTGAGGATCGACGCTACGTGGTTCACCGAGCTGCTCGAGGTCCACGACGTGGCGGCCCGCGACAGGGCGGCGCTGGCGTTGGCGATGCTGGCCATGCACACCCAGGCGCAGGACCAGCGTATCGACCGGGATCTGGCCGACCCCTCGCTGGCCTGGGCCACCGATGTGCTGAGCAGCACGCTCCTCGTCGAGGCCATCGCGATGCTCTGCGGCATCGCCGGTGGCGATCCGCTGTTCTGGGCGCAAACACGCGCGGCTTTCACCGAGTCGGCCCGCGGGTGTCTCGCCGAGCGGACCCTCGGAACAGGATCCGACGAGCTCGTGGGCGAACGCCTCGTGTCGGTGGTCGCCGGGCGTATGGCAACACTACGGATCCTGGTCACCTCCCTCGCCTGCCACTCGCGCCGGCACGAGCGGACGCAACCGGTACAGCGGGCGATCGACCACCTGCTCGTCGCCCAGAAACTCCGCGACGACATCTCCGACTGGCGCGACGACCACGCACGGGGCATGCCGACCGTGGTCCTTTTGCGGTTGGCGCAACGGGTCGGAAGGCCCCTTCACGAGTGTTCCCCGGACGACGTGGCCGACGCGCTCTACCTCTTCGGCGGTCTGGAAGCGCTGGTTGACGAGATCGACGACCACCTGCGCCGCGCCGCCGAGTTGATCGAGCCGTACCCGCACCGGCGGATGGGCGGCTACGTCAAGGAGCTGCGCCGGGAATGCGCGGCACTCGCCGAGCGCGTCCGAGCACACAAGGCAGGCAACGCCGCCACGTAGCGGTAGCCGCCGCATCGACAAGGCACCCCGGGCACTGGGACTGCCCGGCCCGGGTCAGCGGCGACAACGACGTCAGTCGCTGCCGTGGTCGGCGTTCGGCTTCGCGTGGACCACCGCGTAGAGCTGTCGCATCAGCTCGCGGGTCACGTCCGGCGGCCGCTGCCACACGTTACGGCCGATCACGATGCCCCGCGCCCCGTGCTGGATCGCCTCCTGCGTGAGGGTCAGCACCCCTTCGGCGGTACCGGACCGGGGTCCGCCGAGGATCACCAACGGTACCCGCAGCTCGGCCGACCACGCCGCCATCAACTCCGGCCCCGGGTACGCCACCTTGATGATGTCGGCGCCGACCTCCATCGCGGCGCGCGCCGCGTCACCCTCGACCTCGATGGTCTGCGCGGTCCGTGGCTCGCCGACGACGACGGGTTCGACCATGACGGGCAGGTCGAAGTCCTCGGCCCGGCGGATCACGTCGGCGATGCGGGTCAGGGTGGTCGACCGTTCGGCGCTGGAGACGTTCCAGGCCATGAACAGCTTGACGCAGTCGACGCCCAGGCGGGCCGCCTGCTCGACCGAGCCCGCCAGGCCGGCGCCGGCCGCCGCCTCGCTGGGCGCCCGGAAGAAGGTGTCGAGCGTGAGCAGCCGGGCGGGTGCGCCGCGGTGAGCGAACCGGTCGACAGTGGCCCGTACCAGACCCGGCGTCATCAGCAGACCGTCGCACGGGAGGTCCAAGAGTCCGTCGACGCGGGCCACCGGATCCTCGAGCCCTTCCACCCGGCCCAGCGTGAGACCGTGGTCGACCGGAAGGACCAGCGTGTGACCGTCCTGGCCGAATATGCGGCCCAGGCGGTAGCGCGTGCCAGCCCCCATCTGCCCTCCAGCCAGGCCGATCGATAGGATTCTAGTCGACCGGATCACCGTCGGTGACGGCCAGCACCGCCTCGCAGCCGATCGGCACTGCGTGACGGCCAGCAGATGGCACCATCGCTGGCGGATGGGAGCCGCGGATGCGCTCAGCGCTGGTCGCGGGTCACCTCTGCGTCGATCTCCTACCGGCCTTGTCGACCACGCCCACGATCCGTCCCGGCCAGCTCGTCGAGGTCGGTCCACTCGGCGTCCACGCCGGTGGCTGCGTGGCCAACACCGGCGGCGACCTCGCCGCGCTGGGCGCACCGGTACAGGTCGTCGGCGACGCCGGTGACGACGAACTCGGCGCGCTGCTGGTCCGGATGCTGGCCGCCCGCGGCGCCACTACCGACCAGGTCCGGCTCGTCCCGGGAAAGTCGACCTCATACTCGTTGGTGCTGCAGCCGCCCGGCGAGGACCGGTCGTTCTGGCACCACGTCGGGGCCAACGCCGCCTTCGACGGCGCCGATCTCAGCCTGACCGGCGTCGACCTGCTCCACATCGGTTACCCATCGCTGCTCCCGGCGCTGGCCGCCTCCGGTGGAGCCGCGCTGGATGCCCTCCTTACGCGGGCCCGCGCGGCGGGGATCACCACCTCCCTCGACCTGGCGGTCCTCGACCCCGTGTCGCCGGCCGCCCGCCAGGACTGGCCGGCCCTGCTCGCGCGGGTGCTTCCGCTCGTCGACGTCCTCACCCCGAGCCTGGACGACGTACGTTCGGCCCTGCAGCTCGACGTCTCTCGTACGCCCGGCGACCTGCGCCGTACGACACAGCGACTCCTGGACCTGGGCCCCGCAGTCGTCATGCTGACCGCCGGGGCCCTCGGCCTCCAGCTGGGCACCGCCGACACGTCCCGACTGGCCCGTGCCGGCGCCGTATTCGCCAACGACCCGGCGCGGCAGACCCAATGGAGCGACCAGGAGCGGTTCGTCACGGCCCAGCGCGTCCCGGTGCGCACCACGGTCGGTGCCGGAGACGCCGCCACAGCCGGGCTGCTCTACGGGCTGCTGGCCGACCTGGATCCCGTGGCGAGCCTCCAACTGGCCGCCCGTACCGCCGCCTCGCGCGTCAGCGGTACCCCGATCCAGCCGGTACCGCCGGGGTGAAGGGCCGTGCGGCCCGGCGACTACAAGGCGCCGTCAGGCAGACCGAGGTGACCGGTTCCCGCTCCACCTGCTGACCGTCATCGGGCACAAGACCGGCCGGCCGCACACCCATCCCGTGGCCGACTTCATCGCCGAGGCTGGCCGACACCCCGTGTTCGAGCTCACCCCGGTCAGCGGTGACCCACCAAAGCCCCAACCCATGCCGGCGAACGCGGATACTTTTCTGCCATGAGGCCATGGCTGATCGCCGCCGTTTGGTGCGCCTGGATCGTCGTGGCAGCCGGAACCGGGTACACGCCTTCCGGGCCTCGAGACAAGATCGCCGACCAGGCGACCAAGGTCTCGCTGCGGGCAGACGCGGTAACCCTCGTGTCGATGCTGGGCGCGGTCGGCGCCGCGATCTGGCTACCCTCGGCGGCACTGCCGGGTTCGCCGTGGCTCGGCGCGGTCCTGGTCACGTCCGGCCTCGCCGTACGCCACTGGGCGGCCCGCACGCTCGGCTCCTTCTTCACCAGAAGCATCGCTATTAGTCCGGGCCATCGGGTGGTCGCTACCGGACCGTACCGGTACGTTCGTCATCCCGGCTACGCCGGTGCGCTGCTCTCGCTTGTTGGCCTCGCGCTGACGCTCGGGAACTGGGCCAGTGTTCTGATCATGGTGATCGGGTGCCTGCTCGCGTACATCCCACGCATCAAGGCTGAGGAAGCGGTCCTCGAGGAGAGCCTGGATGGGCCCTAACGCGAGTTCGAACGTACGCGACAGCGCCTGATCCCCGGCATTTGGTAGACACCGCAACTCGGCGGTTCGCAGGGGCACACTCCGGTGTCTCGCACGGACAGTAGGTCGGCGATGTCGCGCAGCCGCAGTCCGAGCCGCTGCGCCCCCCGGATGAACTTCAACCGGTCCACCGCGTCGCGACGGTGGGTGCATCGGTGGAGATGGTGAGCGGGTTCTCAGCCGATCGACCCGTGACCCGACCCGTGTGGGCGCGGGTAGGGTGCGAGGTTGAGGCGCACAAGCACGCGGCCGCGACCGCCACCGTGAGGGGCGCAGATGAGCGATGATTTGATCATTACCTGCGCTTGCGGCTATGAGGCCTGGGGTATACCGGACAAGCTCATCCCGCGGGTACGGCAGCATCTGCGCGAGGAGCACCACATGGACCTCACGGAGGAGCAGGTGCGGGCCATGGCGCGCCCGGTCGACGCTCCAGGGCGGTAGGACCGTCGCCGGGAGGGTTTGCCCATGCCTCCCTGCCCTGGTCAGCTACTTCGATCTGGGGGTGTCGTTCGGGTTGGGCGACCGGGCGTTCGTCCCTGGCGCCCGACGCGTCGGTGACTAGGTACATAACGCCATGTGGACGTGCCAGCCCGATCCGGGACGCCCGCGGCTGAGGCCCTGGTCGCGGTGATTGTTCAGATGGATCGTCCGGGCTCGCCCGGGGCCGCCGTGAGGGGCAGGCGCACGGTGAATCGTGAGCCGTCCGGGGTACTGGTCAGTTCGATGCGGCCGGCATGCTGTTCGGCCACCCAGCGGGCGATGGCCAGGCCGAGTCCGGTGCCGGTGGCGGCGGCGCTGTTACGGCCGCGGTAGAACCGGTCGAAGATACGGTCGGTGTCCTCGGCCGGCACGCCGAGGCCGGTGTCGGCCACGGTGATCCGGGCGGTCTGGTCGTCGCGGTCGGCCTCGACGCGGACCTCGCCAGGCGGCGGGGTGTACTTGAACGCGTTGTCGAGCAGGATCAGCACGACCTGCTGCAGGTGGTCGGCGTCGCCGTGGACGATGGCGTCATCGAGGGCACCGTCCGGCGGGGGCACGAACGTCACGCCGTTGGTCATCCGTTCGGCCTGGCGGCAGGCGGCCTTCAGTACCTCGCCGAGGCGGACCGGCCTCGGTTCGATGGTGGCGCCGGCGTCGGCGCGGGCCAGGATCAGCAGTTGGCGGACCATCCGGGCCATCCGGTCGGTCTCTGCGGCGACATCGTCGAGGGCGCGGGCGCGAAACGCCGCGTCGTCGGTGGTCTCGGTGTCCCCGAGCCGGCCCAGCAAATCCACGGTGCTGCGGATGCGGGCCAGCGGGGCGCGCAGCTCGTGGGAGCAGTCAGCGAGGAATTGCCGCAGCCGTTGGTTGGAGCGGTCCAGCGAGGCGTAGGCGTCGGCGAGTTCGGCGAGCATCTCGTTGAACGTGGCCACGAGGCGACCAACCTCGTCGGCCGGGCCGCGGTGCGGGACGCGTCGGGTCGGGTCGCGGCTGTCGCGGACCTCCCGCGCTGCCTCGACGACGCGGTCGATCGGGCGCAGCGCCGCCCGGGCGTAGAGCCAGCTGGCCAGGGCGGTGATCAGGACGGCACCAGTGATCACCCCGGCGAGCAGTTGGCGCAGCGTGCGCAGCGCGCGGTAGGTGGTGACCGGGGAGCGGGCGACCACGACGTGCCGGTCGGCGTCCAGCGGCGCGGCGGTGAGGAGCAGCGGCCGGCCGGCAACGTGGACCTCGACAACCTGGCCGCGTCGGGCGGCGTCGGGCAGCGGCAGCACCCGTTCGCCCAGGTTGCCGGAGCGGGCGACGACGCTACCGCCGCCGTCGACGACCTGGAGGAACACGTCGGGCGCGCCGAAGACGTCCAGGTCGTACGGGGGCTGCGGATCGGCCAGCCGGAAGCTGGTGGCGCGGCGGGCCACGTCGCGTTCGATCTCGTCCAGGAGACTCTGCCGCAGCAGCTGATAGGTGGCGACCCCGACGGCCACCAGGATCACCGCGACCAGCAGGGTGAACACGGCGGCGAGCCGGACCCGGATGGACGGGGCCCTCATGGTGCCACCTCGGCTCGCACCGCAAGGCTGCGATCCTGGCGCTCGCTCCGCTCGCGGCGCTTCAGAGCGCCGTCTTCCCTCGTCGCTTCGCTCCTCGGTCCAGACGACGCCGCGCCGCTCACGGGCCTATGCCTCGCGCTCACGGCGCGCTCCGCAGCACGTACCCGACGCCGCGGACCGTCTGGACGACCGGTGGGTCGCCGAGCTTGCGGCGCAGGTGTCCAATGTGGACGTCGACAACGTTGCTGTCGATCGGGGTGTCGTAACCCCGCACCGCCCGCAGCAGGGCTTCCCTGGTCTGTACCCGGCGGGCGTTGCGAACCAGGAACGCCAACAGGTCGAACTCGGTGGCGGTCAGCTCGATCCGGCGGCCCGCGCGGGTCGCGTCCCGGGTGCCCAAGTCGCAGCACAGGTCGTCGTAGCCGATGCGGTCCAACGCGTCGGCGCCACGGCGGCGCAGCACCGCCCGGACGCGCGCCATCAGTTCGTCGAAGGCGAACGGCTTGGCCACGTAGTCGTCGGCGCCGAGGTCCAGCGCGTCGACCTTGTCCGACACCTCGTCGCGGGCGGTCAGCATCACCACCGGCACGTCGGAGTGCCGGCGCAACTCGCGCAGCACGGCGAAGCCGTCGCCGTCGGGCATGCCGATGTCGAGCAGCACCAGGTCGGGCGGGCCGGCGCGGGCGGCGGCGACGGCGTCGGTCGCGCAGAACGCGCAGCTCACCTCGAAGCCCTCGTAGCGCAGCCCGCGTTCCAGCAGCGGCACCAGCAGCCGGTCGTCGTCGACGACGAGGACCCGCGGCGCTCGTCGGTCCGCTCCGCCTGGCATAAGTTCCCTCCGATGCCACGCTACCCGGCAATCACCCGGACGGTCCCGACCATGAACTCGGCGTGCGGCTGGCAGTAGTACGCATAGCTGCCGGGTGTGCCGAAGGTGTAGGTGAACCTCTCACCGGCGGCGTCGAGGACCGCGTCGAACCGGCCGTTGGGTACCCGCAGGTCGAGCCGGTCCGAGGAGGTCACCGTGTGGTAGGTGGCGTCGTCGTTGATCCACCGGACCGCGTCGCCGACCCGGATGGTCACCGCCGCCGGCGCGAAGGCACACGGTGCGTCGGGTTTGCCAGTCTCGCAGGTGAGATGCACCTCGACGACACCAGCGCGAGGTGCCGCCGGCTCGTCACACGCCGTGGGCAGC
>Ga0137375_10012084_pt1 | contig 10231 bp, 10 predicted proteins | sample SagtaG_24_FD_104936 | JGI IMG/M metagenome (GOLD analysis project Ga0137375, IMG submission 104936) | Vadose zone soil microbial communities from Sagehorn Ranch, Mendocino, California, USA - Sage1_R_113_16 metaG | ecosystem: Environmental > Terrestrial > Soil > Vadose zone | place: USA...
CCCCAACCTGACCGTCTGGCTGGCCGTCGGCCTGGTGCTGGTCTGCGCCCTGCTGGCCGGCTTCATCCGGGTGCTCGTCCGGGGCGGCTCCATCCAGGCCGCCACCGGCATGTTCTACCTGGCCGTGGTGATGGCCCTGGCGGCGGAGTTCGCCGCCAAGGTGTACTTCTTCCAGGCCTGAGCCGGCCGCTCTACCGGTCAGGGCTCCAGGATGCGCTTGAGCTTCTCGATCGCCGCCACCTCGGAGTCCATCGTCTTCTGGACCATCCCCGCCATGAACAGCTTCTTCAGGCCCGTCAGGTCGGCCCGCAGCGAGAACGTCAGGGTGGTGGCGCCTGCGGCCTCTCGCAGGCGGAACTCGCCGGTGGGGCGCACCGGTCCCGCCGTGGTCCTGAAGGCCAGCAGCGTGTCTGGCTCGTAAGCGGTGACCTCGTAGTCGGCGGCGATGCGGCGCCCGCCTGGACCGCTGACGCCCTGCCGGTACACCGCCCCGGCGCCATGGCCGGAGACGCGCTGGATGTCCAGCACGCCCGAGCGCCATTTCGAGCTGTTCTCCCCGTCGGCCACGAACGCGAACACGTCCGGGGCGGGGCGGTTGATGGTGACGCTGTTGCTGGCGTCAGGCACCGTTGCCTCCCTCTCTGGTCAGTGAACCGTCAGCGTGGTCGAGCACGGCGGCTAGCTTGTCCAGGCCGCTCTCCCAGCCGAGGCGGTAGGGATCCTCGTGGGGGGTGGTGAACTGGCGCCGCCGGTTCCGGCCGGCGGTCGAGCCGCCGGCGGTCAACCGCCCGGCGACCAGCAGCACCAGCAGCACCGCCGCGCCCATCCCGGCCGTCCTCGCCAGCTCGGTCCGTGACATGGCATGCCTGCCAGGTGGGGTCAGGCCACCTCGTCGGGGTGGCGCATCAGCGAGACGCCGAGGCCGTCGCCGATGGTCAGGATCACGGAGTCGAGGCGCTTCTCCTCGGAGATGCGGCGCGCGTAGGCGCGCAGGCCCTCGGTGGCCTGGTCGTCGGCCTTGGGGTCGGTGACCCGGCCCGACCAGAGCACGTTGTCGGCGAGGATCACCCCGCCGGGGCGGACCAGGCGCATGGCGTGCTCCAGGTACTCGGGGTACTCCACCTTGACCGCGTCGATGAACGCCAGGTCGTAGCTCGAGTCCGCCAGCCGCGGCAGCACCTCGAGGGCGCGGCCCAGGATGGCGCGCACCCGACTGCTGACGCCGGCCTGCTCGTAGGACTGCTTGGCGAGGCGCTGGTGCTCCGGGTCGGCCTCGATGGTGGTGAGCATGCCGGACGGGGCGAGCCCGCGCGCGATCCAGATGCCCGAGTAGCCCGCGCCCGAGCCGATCTCGACGGCCGCCTGGGCCGAGGTCCAGAGGGCGGCGAGGCGCAGGAAGGCGCCGGTGTCGGCGGACACGGGTGGCATGCCGCCCCTGCCGGCCCGGTCGCGCGCCGCCCGCAGGGCGTCGTCCTCGGCGGCGGTGAGCCCGCCGAGGTAGGCGGCGATGGCATTGGCGTCGGCCTGAACGACCACAGCAGCTCCTTTGCTCGTCCTGCTCGTCGCGCCGGGCGCGCGCTCCGGTCCAGCTCATGTCCGTTCGCGCCGGTCGCCCGACGCCGGGTCCGGCGTAGTCGTCCCGTTGGGATAGCCTCCCGGCAGGGGCAGCGTAGCGCCCGACGGCCGCGCCCGACACCGGGGAGCGGCCCGGTCCTGCCCGGCTGGCCGCGCCGGATCGCGCGGCTTACTCTCTGACTGGATCGCAGGATGCCGAGTGCCCCGGCGGCCCGGCCGCCGACGCGGCGCCGGGAACGGGGCGAGGAGCACGTCGTGGAGCCGACCAGCCCGCTGCCGAGTCGCCCGGCCACCGGCCGCGGCGGCGACCTCGACCCGAGCGGCGGGCCGGACGTCCACACAGGCTGGCGGAACTCGGCGCCCAGCGACGTCCGGACACCTCGCCAGGACGCGGCCGCCGCGGATGTCCAGACAGGCTGGCCGGCCGCGGCCGACAGGGCCGACAGGGCCGACAGGGCCGACCAGCGCACCCCGCTGGGCGGCGGCCCGCCAGATGTCCCCCCGGCCGCGGCCGGGGGCCGGACGCGCCGCGGGGGCTTGGCCGGTCGCCTGCGCTTCGGGCCAGCGCCGCCGCTTGCCTGGCTGCTGGTCGTTGCGCTGGTGAGCGGCCTGGTCGGCGGCGGGCTCGGGGCGGTGCTCGGCGCCCGCTCGCACGCCGCCCCGCCCCGCCCGGTGGTGACCGAGGTGGTCGCCTCCAACCGCGCCTCGCTCGACCGGGTGCAGGCCGTCGCCAACGCCGTGCTCCCGGTGGTGGTGCAGATCGAGGCGGGCACCGGCTCCGGCCGCGCCACCGGCTCCGGCGTGATCATGACCAGGGACGGCTACGTGCTCACCAACGCTCACGTGGTCGCGGGCGCCGAGCGCATCCTGGTGACCCTGCCGAGCGCCGAGGAGCTGCGGGCGCGGCTGGTCGGCCGCGACAGCGGCAGCGACCTGGCGGTCCTCAAGGTGCAGCGCTCCGGGCTGCCGGTGGCCAACTTCGGCAGCTCGGCCAAGCTCAGGGTGGGGGAGCTGGCGGTCGCCGTCGGCAGCCCGTTCGGCCTGCGGGGCTCGGTGACCACCGGGATCATCTCGGCGCTGCACCGGGTGGTGAACCTCCCTGGCAGCGGCGGCGGCGGGGCCGGCGACCTGGTCAACGCCATCCAGACCGACGCCGCCGTCAACCCGGGGAACTCCGGCGGCGCCCTGGCCAACGCGAGCGGCCAGGTGGTCGGCATCAACACCGCCATCGCCACCAACGGGCAGACCGAGGCGAACGCCGGGATCGGCTTCGCCATCCCGATCGACGAGGCGCTGGAGGTGGCGCGCCAACTGATCGCCGGGCGCCAGGTGCGCGTACCCTTCCTGGGTGTGCAGGCCGTCGCCGACCTGAGCCCGGAGGTGGCCGAGCAGTACCAGCTCGGCGGGCGTGCCGGCGCGCTGGTGCAGAGCGTGCTCGCCGGCAGCCCGGCCGCGGGCGCCGGCCTGCGCGGCGGCGACCTGGTGGTGCGGGTCGCCGGCAGGTCGGTGCGTGGCTGGGACGAGCTGAAGGTGGCCGTGCGGCAGGTCGAGGTCGGTCAGACCATCCCGATCGTGGTGGTCCGCCAGGGTCGTGAGCTGACCCTGAGCATCACCCCGATCGACCAGGCGACCGCCGGGTAGCGCGAAAGGCAGGGAGCAGCCGTGTTCAACGTGGGCATCGGGGAGATCCTCACGATCCTGCTGGTCTGCCTGGTGGTGTTCGGCCCCGAGCGGCTGCCCGAGATCGCCCGCCAGGTTGGCCGTGCCCTCGGCAAGCTGCGGCTTGCCTCCCAGGGCGCCCTCGACCAGCTCCGCCAGGAGGCCAACCTGCAGGACCTCAACCTCCCCGACCTGCGCGTCGGCTCACTGCGCAGCCAGGCGCGCGACTACGTGCGCGAGCTGATGGACGTCGACGGCCAGATGGAGGAGCTGCGCCGCACCGCCGACCTCGCCAACCAGAACCTCACCCTCGGCGAGGACCGCGGCAAGGACGTCCCCCTCACCGCCGACCTCGGCATCCCCCCGATCGACCCCGACGCCACCTGACCGCGGTCCCCGGGGGGCGCGGTGGTCAGGTGAGCAGCGGGAGGCGCTTGCCGACCAGGTTGCGGGGGCGGGGTGGAAGGGCCGCGGCGATCTTGAGGAGCTCCTGGCTGGCGGGGGTGTCGGGGTCGGAGACGACCAGCGGCTTGCCGCTGTCGCTGCCCTCGCGCAGGCGCAGGTCGATCGGGACGCGGCCGAGCAGGGTGGTGCCGAGGTCGGCGGCGAGCTGGTCGCCGCCGCCGCGGCCGAAGATCTCGTGGCGCTCGTCGCAGCTCGGGCAGATGAAGTAGCTCATGTTCTCGACCACGCCGGCGACCTTCATGTGGTTGGCGAGGGCGAACTTGCCGGCCAGCACCGCGACCCGCTCCGCCGCCTCCTGCGGGGTCGTGACCAGCAGCATCTCGGCGCCGGGGAGCATCTGCGCCAGGGAGATCGAGACGTCGCCGGTGCCGGGGGGCAGGTCGGCGAGCACGTAGTCGACCTCGCCCCAGTGGACGTCGGTGAGGAACTGCTGGACCGCGCGGTGGAGCATGGGCCCGCGCCACATCACCGGCTTGTCCGGCTCGATGAAGAAGCCGATCGAGATGACCCGCACCCCGTGGGCCTCGAGCGGCAGGATCATGCCGTTGAAGCCAACCGGCCGGCCGCTGACGCCGAGCATGCGGGGCACGCTGAAGCCGTAGATGTCGCAGTCGACCACGGCCACCCGGTGGCCCTGGGCGGCCAGCGCGGCGGCCAGGTTGACGGTCACCGAGGACTTGCCGACGCCGCCCTTGCCCGAGGCCACCGCCAGCACCCGGGTGGTGGAGTTCTCGCCCCAGAACGAGATCGTCTTCTGCTGGCCGCTGTCGCCGCGCAGGCGGCTCACCATGGCGCCGCGCTGCTGCTCGCTCATCACGCCGAGGTCGACGGCCACGCGGCTGACGCCGGGAAGGGGCGAGACGGCGGCGGTCACGTCCTTGGTGATGCGGTCCTTCATCGGGCAGCCGGCCACGGTGAGCAGGACCGACACGGTGACCAGGCCGTCGTCGTCGATGCTGACGTCTGGGACCATGTCGAGCTCGGTGATGGGCCGGTGGATCTCGGGGTCCTGCACCTGGCTCAAGGCGCTGTAGACCTCGTCGCGAGTGACCATGGGAGCGTTCACCTCTGCTGGCGCGAGGCGCCGGGGAGAGTCGTGGCGGGTCAGACCGCCTACCTTCGCAGTGTAGCAACCGCTCGGGCCGCGCAGAGCCGGACGTCGGGCCGGCGGAATGTCGGCCTCCGGACGCCCTCTCCCCGCCGCTGAGACTAGGCTTTGAGCGACCGGAGGCAACCGTCCACCACGAGGCTCGGCTCGAGCCCGGGCCCGCAGAGGAGCTGAGCATGGCCGACCACGACGCGGTCGTCGTCGGCGGCGGGCCCAACGGCCTGGCCGCCGCCCTGCGCCTGGCCGAGGCGGGCTGGTCGGTCTGCCTGGTCGAGGCCAACCAGGAGGTGGGCGGCGCGGCCCGCACCCTGGAGAGCACCCTGCCCGGGTTCCACCACGACTTCGGCGCCGGCTTCCTGCCGATGGCGATGGTGGCCCCGGCCCTCGCCGGCCGGGACCTGGCCGCCCACGGGCTGCGGCTGCGCCACGCGCCCCTGCCCGCCGCCCACCCGTTCCCCGGCAACCAGGCGATCGCGCTGGGCCGCTCCCGCGCCGAGACGGTCGCGTCGATCGACAAGCTGCAGCCGGGCGACGGCGCCGCCTGGGCGGCGATCGACGATGCCTTCGGCGACGCCACCGTCGCCTTCCTCCGAGCCCAGATGCAGCGCTGGCCGCTCGGGCCCGGGATCGAGCTCGCCGGCCGGCTCCGCGGCTTCACGGCAGCGGTCGAGTTCGGCCGCGTGGTGGTGCAGGGCGCCAGCGCGCTGGCGGAGCGCTTCGAGTCGGAGGAGGCGCGAGCCTTCCTGGTGGCGCCGGCGATGCACGCCGACCTGCAGCCCGAGGAGGCAGGCACCGGCATGTACGCACTGCTGCTCGGCCTGCTTGGACAGCATTTCGGCATGCCGGTGGCGGAGGGCGGCACCGGCGCGGTCAGCGCCGCCCTCGCGTCCGCGCTGCTGGCGGCCGGCGGGACGATCGTCACCGGGTCGCCGGTGGAGCGCATCGTGGTCCGCGGCGGCCGCGCGGTCGGCGTGGAGGCGGGCGGCGACGCCTTCTCGGCGCGCCGGGCCGTGGTGGCCGCGATCGACACCGCCGCGGTGGTGCGCCTCGCCGGACCCGAGGCGTTCCCGGCGTCGGCGCTCGACCAGGTACGGCGCTACCGCCGCGGGCTCGGCACCTTCAAGGTCGACTGGGCGCTCGACGGGCCGGTGCCGTGGGCGGCGGAGGAGTGCCGCCGCGCCGCAGTGATCCACCTGGGCGACACCGTGCAGGAGATGAGCAGGTCGGCATGGGAGGCGGCGCACCGCCTGCTGCCCGCGAGGCCGACGCTGGTGGTCGGCCAGCAGTCGCTCGCCGACCCCAGCCGCGCCCCGGCGGGCAAGCACACCCTCTGGGGGTACGCGCACGTGCCGGCCAGGCCGCTGGGCGACGCGCTGCGCCCGCGCGCGCGTGCCGACTGGGAGCGCGCCGCCGAGCCGTTCCTCGACCGGGTCGAGGCGGCCGTCGAGGCGCACGCGCCCGGCTTCCGTGACCTGGTGCTGTCGCGCCGCGCCTGGACGCCGTCGGACCTGGAGGCGGCCGACGCCAGCCTGGTCGACGGGGACATCCAGCTCGGCTCGTTCGCCATCGACCAGCAGCTCATCTTCCGGCCAGGCTCCTCCTGGTGGCGCTGGCGCACCCCGCTGAAGGGCCTCTACGTCGGCGGCGCCGGCGTGCCGCCTGGCGGGGGGGTGCACGGCGCCTGCGGCGACCTCGCCGCCGCCCAGGCCCTGGCCGACCAGCGCCGTCCGCTGCTGCTCGGCGCCGTCGCGGCCGCCGCCGGCCTAGCGGCCGTGCGCGCCGCCGCCCGCCGCCGCCGCTGACCCACTCAGCCGCGAGCGCTGTGGCGCCTCCGTCGAGCCAGCGAGACCAAAGGATCCCGCCGAGGCGACCAAGACCGCCCTGAGGATCCCGCCACAGCAACCCGTGACCCCAACAGGATCCCGCCACAGCAACCCGTGACCCGAACAGGATCCCGCCACAGCCACCCGTGACCCGAACAGGACCCGGCCACAGCCACCCGTGACCCCAACAGGATCCCGCCGAGGCGACCCGGAGCCCAAGCAGGGATCCGGCCACAGCCACCCGTGACCCCAACAGGATCCCGCCACAGCAACCTGGGGCCCAAACAGGGATCCCGCCAAAGGACCCGATGGGGGGGTCCGGGGGGGAGCTGTCTCGGGCTCCCCCCCGGATGAATCAGACCGAGCCGACGCGCTCCGCCTCGCTGCCGAAGGCGACCGTGAGGGTCAGCTCCTCGGTGCCGCGCACCAGCGCGAGCTGTAGCGTGCCGTCCTGGGGGAGGGCGTCGAGGACCTCGTGGAGCTCGTCGGCGTCGCGCACCTCGCGGCCACCGGCGGTGACGATCAGGTCGCCGACATGGACCCCGGCACGGTCGGCCGGGCTGCCCTCCTCGACGGCCCGCACCAGCAGCCCGTCACGCTCGGGCAGGCCGACCGCGTGGCGCATCCGCCGCGCGACGCCGGCGTGGGCGATGCCGACGCCCAGACGCGGCCGGGCGGGCGCCTCGCCCCTTGCCAGCGCGTCGAGCCGCCCGCGCAGCTCGGTGTCCGCCGGGATGGCCAGGTAGAAGCCATCGCCGAGACGGTTGGTGTTGATGCCGAGCAGGCGACCGTCGGCGTCCACCACCGGCCCGCCCGACGAGCCCCGCCCCAGCGGTGCGGTGTGCTCCAGGCTGCCGGTGATGCGGCGGCCACGCGGCCCGCGGAAGGCGCGGTTCACGGCGGAGACGAAGCCCACCGTCACGCGCTGGCGGCCGCCAGGGTTGGCCAGCGCGAACACGGCCGTGCCGAGGCGCGTGGGCGCGCCCTCGGCCCAGGTCAGCGCCTGGGCCTCGCCGGTGTCGACCGAGACGACCGCCAGGTCGGCGTCGAGGTCGACGCCCTCGACCCGGCCGGTCGCGCTGCGACCGTCGGCGAAGACCACCGTGACCTCCTCGCCACGCAGGTTGTGGGCGTTGGTGGCCACCCGTCCGTCGGCGAGGACGATGCCCGAGCCCCGTCCGGGACCCCGGCCGATGCCAACCACCGCGCCGCCGGCCTGCTCGGCGACACGGGCGATGGCCTGCTCCAGCTCTTCGAGCGCGCTCATGGATGCTCCTTTGTCCGAGCCACTGCCGATGTTCGAGCCACTTGCTGGGTGAGCTACTATTGAATTGCAAGTTACTAGCGACAAGCGATTCGTGCAAGCGTCCGCGCGCGATCAGTAGGATCAGCGAATGGCACCCCCAGCCGAGCCCTCGCCCCTGGCCGAGGCGGTCGCCCGCGTGGGCGACCGCTGGTCCCTGCTGATCGTCCAGGCCCTGCTCGGCGGGACCCGGCGCTTCAACGAGCTGCTCGACGAGTTGGGCGGGATCGCCCCCAACGTGCTCTCCCAGCGCCTCAAGCGCCTGGAGCGCGAGGCCCTGGTGGTCAGCCGGCCCTACTCGCGGCGGCCGCCGCGTTTCGCCTACGAGCTGAGCGCCGCCGGCCAGGAGCTGGCCGGGGCCCTGCGCCTGCTCGCCCAGTGGGGCGCCCAGCGCGCCGGCGGGGACGCCCTGCGCCACGAGGAGTGCGGCACCCCGCTCGAGGCCCGCTGGTACTGCCCGACCTGCGCCCGCACGGTCGAGGACCACGAGGCCGGCGACCTCCACTACCTCTAGTACCAGCCGCCGGGTGCGGATCACCGGGGCAGGGGTTAGAGTCCCAGCCGAAGCTCGTGCGGTTGGGGGGTGAACGATCCGGTGGCGTCTGCCGGCATGCCCCGCCCGCCCCCGAGCGGGGCCGCGGCCACCGCCTCCGACCAGCGGTTGCGCCTCTACCGCTGGTACGACCCGGCGATCTTGGTGACCGCGGCGCTGGCCGGCTCCGCCGGCTTCGCCCAGTTCGGCGTCTCGTCCGCGCTCGCCGACGTGGCCAGGTCGTTCGGCCAGCCCTCCACCACCGGGTCGTCGGTCGCCGCCAACGTCGGCCTGTCGTTCACCGTCCTCGGGATCGGCCTGGCGATCATCCGGCTGGCCGCGCTCGGCAGCCTGCCGCTGTCAGGGCTGGCCGACCGGCTGGGACGCCGGCGGGTGCTGCTCGGCTGCACGGCGGGTGGGCTGGCGATCTCGGCCCTGGCGGCGCTCAGCCCCGGCTACTGGTGGTTCGTGGCGCTGTTCGCGCTCGGCCGGCCGCTGCTGTCCGGCACCAACGCGGTCAGCGGGGTGATCGCGGCCGAGGAGACGAGGAGCCGCGACCGGGCCAAGGCGATCGCGCTGGTCACGGCCGGCTGGGGCGCCGGCACCGGCGCCATCGCGGTGGTGCGGGGGGTGGCGGGCGACGCGCTCAGCTGGCGGGGGCTGTTCGCCCTGCTGGTGATACCCCTGGCGCTGATCCCGCTGTTCAGCCGCTGGCTGGAGGAGCCCGACCGGTTCCGGCGGTCGCGCGCCGGCGCGCCGCGTCAGCCCGCCGCGGCGGGCCCGTCCGGCGGCGTCGCCGGCGCGACGGTGCGGCCCGGCCGCTTCCTCGCCCGCCCCAGCCCGGCGCTGCGGCCGCGCCTGTGGCTGATCGCCGTGCTCACCGCCATGCTCGGCTTCGTCACCGGCCCGGCCAACGCGATGATGTTCGTCTACGCCGAGAGCGTCCTCGGGCTGCCGCGGTCGGCGACCGCCGCGATGGTCGCCGCCGCCGGCGTGCTCGGCCTCTGCGGGCTGATCGCCGGACGCTGGGCCGCCGACCGGCTCGGCCGCCGCTACACCGCCGGGACCATGCAGGCCGTGATCGCCCTGGCCGCCGTGCTCACCTACAGCGGCTCGGCGGCGGCCGCGGTCACCGGCTACCTGCTGGCGATCTGCGCCGCCTCGGTGTTCTCCCCCGCGGCCGGCGCGCTGGCCACCGAGATGTTCCCGACCAGCGTCCGCGCCACCGTCGCCGGCTGGATGAGCGTCGGTGGCGTCCTCGGCGCGGTCTGCGGCCTGATCGTCTTCGGGCTGCTGGTCACCGCCCTCAACAGCTTCTGGGTCGCCGCCGTCATGGTCGCCCTGCCGGTGGTCGCGCTCTGCCCGCTGTACGGCCGCTTCCCGGAGACCCTCGGGATGGAGCTTGAGGAATCCGCCCCGGAATGAGACAGGTGAGGCGGGTTGCCCGGCTTCGAACGTCCGATTCGGCACCAGCGCCGGTATCACGAATCCGTTGCAGGCCCAGGGTTTCACGCAGAAGGACCAGCCCGTTACGCAAAACACCCTCCGTGTAGCTGGAGGTGGACCGGTAAAATCCCTTCGTGACCGTTGGACGAACGGTGGCGGCGAGCAGCCCGCCATCGCCCTCGGCATAGGGGGGAGCTCGCGTGGATCGGCTGCCGGTTGGCTGGGACGAGGGGCCTGGGCTGGTGGCGTCGGTGTGGCGTTACCGGTGGCTGGTGGCCGTGGTGGCGCTGGCCGGGGTGCTGGCCGGGTTGGGGGGGTCG
>Ga0137375_10012093_pt1 | contig 10226 bp, 9 predicted proteins | sample SagtaG_24_FD_104936 | JGI IMG/M metagenome (GOLD analysis project Ga0137375, IMG submission 104936) | Vadose zone soil microbial communities from Sagehorn Ranch, Mendocino, California, USA - Sage1_R_113_16 metaG | ecosystem: Environmental > Terrestrial > Soil > Vadose zone | place: USA...
GACGCGATCCTGGATGAGCCCGTACACCTCGCCGATGTCCGTCTGCTCGCGGTCGTACGCGAGGAGGTTCCGCAGGTTCGCGAGCGCCTCGAGCCGGTAGGCGAGGTCCTTCTCGATGATCCCGCGACCGGCGAGCGCGTCGAGGATGTCGTGGTACGCCTCGGGCTTCGGCAGCGCGAGCGCCATGACGAGGTACGCGCCCGTGCCGAACAGCAGCTCCACCGCCTGCTGCAGGTACCACTGCGCGAGGCCGTAGAGCTTCGGATCCGCGCGGAACTTGTCGCGGTCGATCGGCCGCAGGTCCGCGAGGAGGCGCACGTACTCGCGCAGGTGCCCGAGCCGCGCGCGCACGTACTCCTGGTCGATCGCGAAGCGCTCGCCCCGCGTGCGCTCCGCGAGCGCCTTCGACTGCAGGTCGTCGTACTTCTGGAACTCGAGGTACTCCATGACGGCCTTCGCCTCGAAGACGACGCGGCGCTTCTGGTCGCGCTGGTAGAGGAGGCCGTAGCTGCGCACGACCTGCGCGCGCCGGAGCAGGGACGCCTGGTTGAGGATGAGGACGTCGACGTCGTTGATCTCGAGCGTCTTCGAGAGCTCGCCCATGAAGTAGACCTGGTAGTCGAAGAACTCGTTCGCGCGGATGCCGTCGAGCAGAAGGAGCGCGACGTCGAGATCGGAGTACTTGCCGACGACCTTCTTCCCCGCCGTCATCCCGAGCGCGTAGGCAGCGTCGACCGGGTTGGTCTGGAAGAGGCTCGTCAGCTGCGCTTGCTTGCCGAAGATGTCCATATCTCTGCTAACGCACCAAGGCAGGCATCGTGCCGACCGCCCGTACGAGGCTCTCCAGCATGCGCAGCCCGTCGGTGCCGCCGAGGATCGGCTCGGCGCAGCGCTCGGGGTGCGGCATCAGGCCGACGACATTTCCGGCCTCGTTACGCAATCCTGCGATGTTGTTCACGGAACCGTTGGGGTTCGCGTCCCCCGTGACGATCCCGCGCCCGTCGACGTAGCGGAAGAGGACGAGCCCCTCCTTTTCTATGCGCTCGAGCGTCGCGGGGTCGGCGACGAAGCAGCCCTCGCCATGGCCGATGGGCATCCGGAGGACGGCGTCCTTCAGGCCCTCCGTGAACGGCGTGCCCGCGTCCTCGCACCGGATGCGGACCCAGTCGGAGATGTACTCGAGGCCGCTGTTGCGGATCAGGGCACCCGGCAGCAGGCCGGCCTCGCAGAGGATCTGGAAGCCGTTGCACGATCCGAGCACCGGGCCGCCGTCGGCGGCGAAGCGCTTCAGCTCGGTCGTCGCGGGCGAGAGACGGGCGATCGCACCCGCGCGGACGTGGTCGCCGTACGAGAAGCCGCCGGGGACGATCGCGGCGTCGAAGCCCGAGAGGTCGACCTCGGTGTGCCACAGGATCTCGGTGTCGGCGCCGACGAGCGAGAGCGCGTGCTCGAAGTCGCGCTCGCTCCACGTTCCAGGAAAGCGAAGGATCGCGACCCTCACCACGATCCCTAGATGCTACGGGAGGCGGTGGACCGCGACTAGGTCCCTCGAGAGTGAGTGAACACCCATCTGAGGAGCTGGACGACGAAAAGGATAGGCAGAAGGAAGATAAGGACGGCGGGGAGCAGAGAGAGCACGGCCGACGGTAGCGCGCTCAGTGGCGCACCGAACAACAGTCCCAGGACAGCAGATGCGATCACGGCGACGAAGACGACAGAGCCGACATGTCGAAGGCGTCTCATGAGCTCAGGTCGACCTTGAAGTCTTCGATCACGGGATTCGCGAGGAGCTCGCGGCCCATCGTGTCAGCCGCCTTGCGCGCGGCGGCATCGTCGTCGGCCTCGAACGTCACGACGATCTCCTTGCCCGTGCGCACCGCGACGACACCGAGACCGAGCGACCCGAGCGCGCCGAGGATCGCCTCCCCCTGCGGGTCGCGCACTTCGGCCTTGGGGCGGACGTGGATCGTGGCGACGAATCTCAATGCGGCGCCTTCATCGCGGCCCCGATCGCGTCCGCGTGCTCGCGCCAGTGCTCGTGCGTCTCGCTCGCGATCGCCTGCCACACGAGCGTATCCGCTCCCCAGGGGTCGCCCGCCGGGAGCATGAGGTTCTCTTCCTGCATCTCCTCGACGACCTTGCGAACGAGGTCCGCCGTGAACCGGAAATCCTCGACGACGCGGTCGAACGCCATCGGGCGGTAGTGGTCGACCGTGAGGCGATTCAGCTCGTCGGTGCCGAGCTCCTGCTCGCTCTGCCAGCGCGGGATCCAGTTGGGCGGCGGGAGCGTCCGCACGCCCATGAGCCGCGCGAGCATGCCCTGCCAGTAGATGCAGTGCGCGAGGACGTCCCGCACGGACCAGCCGTCGATGGCCGGCGCCGACGCGCGCTCCTCGCCGAGATCGGCCGCGATACGGAGCAGGCGGCCGCCCTCGCGTTCGATCGCGGCGGTGACGTCGGCCTTCTTCACGCCCTTCGCCTTCACGCGAGCGGTTTCCCCACGATGCGCTCGTAGCACTCGAGGTAGCGCTGCGACGTGCCCTCGACGACCTCGGGCGGCAGCGGCGGGGCCGGCGGCTCCCTGTTCCACCCGCGCGCCGTGAGGAAGTCACGGACGTACTGCTTGTCGAACGACGGCGGCGTCGACCCCGCGCGGTACCGCTCCGCGTCCCAGTAGCGGGACGAGTCGGGAGTCAGCACCTCGTCGATGAGCGTGAGCTCGCCGTTGTGGAAGCCGACCTCGAACTTCGTGTCCGCGAGGATGAGCCCGCGCCCGAGCGCGTACGCGTGGGCCGACCGGTAGAGGGCGATCGTGACCTCCTCGAGCTTGCGCGCGAGATCCTTGCCGACCATCGCCGCGAGCTGCGCACGCGAGATGTTCTCGTCGTGGCCCGTCATCGCCTTCGTCGCGGGCGTGAAGATCGGGTCGCCGAGGCGCTCCGACTCGCGCAGGCCCGGCGTCGTCCGCTCGCCCGCGATCGTGCCGCTCTTCGCATATTCGGCCCACGCGGACCCGCTGACATAGCCGCGCGCGACGCACTCGATGTCCACGCGGTCGCACTGCTTCACGAGGACCGCGCGGCCCTCGAGCGACCGCGTCGAGCGGAAGGGCTCCGGGAAGTGATCGAGCTCCGTCTCGACGATGTGGTTCGGCACGAGCGAGCGCGTCCGAGCGAACCAGAAGTTCGACAGCTGCGTCAGCACGCGGCCCTTCTGCGGGATCGGCGTCGGGAGCACGACGTCGAACGCGGACAGGCGGTCGCTCGCGACCATGACGAGGTTCCCGCTCCCGGCCTCGTACACGTCGCGCACCTTGCCGCGGCGGAACAGCTTGGCGCCCGGGACCTTCGTCTCGGAGATCGTGGCGACGCTCATTCCGGCAGCACCTCCCGCAGACGTTCGCGCCAGGTAGTGGCGACATCTCGTGCGACCTCCGCAGCGAGGCCGCGGTATTCCTCCGGCTTGTCGATCACGCGCCGCTCCGCCTCCGTCAGCTTCCCGAGGTACGGGCGCACGTCGGCATCGATGGTCGCCACGTCCATGACCGTCCGGCCCGTCCGGTCCGCCTCGAGCGTCAGCTTGCGCACGGCCTCGTGCGCGTCGGGATGTCCGTACTTCGAGAGCAGGACGTAGAGCGGCTCCGCGACGATCGCGCCGCGCGTGAGCGCGAGGTTCGCCTTCAGGCGGTCGCGGTCGACGCGGATGCCCTCGAGCGACGTCGCCATGCGGCGCGCGGCGTACGCGGTCGCGGCGAGGATCTCGCCGAGGAACCGCTGCGACGCCGAGTTCGTGAGATCGCGCTGGTGCTCGCTGATCTGGTCCATGTACGTCGTGAGGATCCGCGGCGCCATCGCCTTCCACATGCTCTTCACGTTCTCGAAGGAGACCGGATTGCGCTTGTGCGGCATGGTCGACGAGCCGACCTGCTCGCTCGCGAACGCCTCCGCCACCTCGCCGATCTCCGTCCGCTGCAGGTGGCGCATGTCGTCGGCGAGGTTCGCGAGGACGCCGAGCGTCGTGAGGCACGCGTGGGCGAGATCGCTCCAGCCCTCGGCCTCGACGATCTGGCTCGACGTCGTCTTCGGCTCGAGCCCGAGCGACGCGAGGAACCGGCGCTCGAGCCCGCGCGGATCCGCCGCGAGCAGGCCGAGCGCGTTGTACGCCCCGACCGCGCCCGAGAGCTTCCCGGGAAGGCGCTTCGAGAAGTACTGCAGCCGGCCGATGCGGTCGCCGAGGCGCGAGACGTACGCGGCGAGGGCGAATCCGAACGTGACGGGCTCGGCGTGACGGCCATGCGTGCGGCCGATCTGCGGCGTCTCGGCCTCGGCCTCCGCGATCGCGATGCACCGCGCCACCACCGCGGCGACCGCGGGCACGACCGCGCGCTCGATGCACTCGCGGTAACGGAGCGCGTTGGCGGTATCGACGATGTCGTACGAGGTCGCGCCGAGATGCACGAAGCGCTTCGCGTCGTCGGGCACGCGCGAGCGGATCACGTTCACGAGGGCACGCACGTCGTGGCGGGTCTTCGCCTCCTCGGCCGCGACCTCCTCGGCGGTGACGCGGTCGGCGGCGCCGGCGATCGACGTGGCGATCGCCTGGTCGCAGATGCCGGCCTCGGCCATCGCCGCGGCGAGCGCGGCCTCGACGCGCGCTTGGTAGCGGATCACCGCCGCGGCGGAGAGATACGGATGCAACGCCTCGAACGTCGCCTTGTCGCCGCCATAGAAGCGGGAGTCGAGGGGAGAGACGGCGTCGAAGCGGGACTCGAACGTCATGGGTACGTCCTTTGAGGAGGTGAGGTGCGGTCGCTCGGCAGCTGGTGCGGATCAGCTCTCAAGGTGAGGGCCACCGGATGGTCCGTCAGCCATGTATGCACGCTCACATCAAGTCCCCGCGTCCGACATGACCTCCGACCGCGTGACGTGTTCGGACGCCGCGGACGCCGGGGATCTCTCTCAGAGGTGCTCCAGAACTTGAACCGATCCGGTTCAGATCTGCACCAAATCGGTTCACAAACCGCGGAGCCACCGATCAACCCCCGAGGACCTTGTCAGCCAAAGAACGACGATGAGCTTTGATCCTCTCTCCAAGTTCTCGATCGCACACAGCGAGGATCTGCGCCGCCAGGATCCCGGCGTTCGCGGCGCCCGGCTCACCCACCGCGACGGTCGCGACGGGGATCCCACGGGGCATCTGCACTGTGGAGAGCAGCGCGTCGAGGCCGCCCGCGATAGCGGTCGGGCCGGCGAGCGGGACACCGATGACGGGGAGCGTCGTGTGGCCGGCGACGGCGCCCGCGAGATGCGCCGCGGCGCCAGCGCCGGCGATCACGACCTTGATCCCGCGCGCCTCGAGGCCCGTGGCCCACTCGCGCAGCGCGTCTGGTGTCCGGTGGGCGGAGAGGACCTTCACCTCGGACTCGACGCCGAGCTCCGTCAACACCTTCGCCGCGTGCTCCATGGTCGGCTTGTCCGATGCCGAGCCCATGACGATGCCCACCCTGACGCTCAAGCGACCCCGACCTCCCGCGCCGCGATGTCCGAACGATAGAAGCGACCCTTCCAGGTCACACGCGCGGCCGCTTCGTACGCGAGGCGGCGCGCGTCGGCCACGGTGTCGCCGCCCGCGACGATGTGGATGACGCGCCCGCCCGCGGTCACGAAGCCCGTGCCGACGCGCTTGGTCGCGGCGTGGAACGCCCAGGCGCCCTGCGGCAGCTGGTCGAGGCCCTCGATCGGCGCGCCGCTCTCGGTCCTCGCCGGATAGCCCTCGGCGCAGAGCGCGACGCTCACGTACGCGCGGTCGCTCCAGGTGAGCGGCCGCTCCGCGACGTACGCCGCGAGCCTCCCCTCGCCCAGCGCGAGCATCAACTGCCCGAAGTCGCCCTCGAGCCGCGGCAGCGTCACCTCTGCCTCCGGGTCGCCGAACCGCGCGTTGTACTCGAGCACCTTCCAGCCGCCGGCGGTGCGGATGAGCCCCGCGTAGATGACGCCGCGGTAGGGGATCCCGCGCTTCGCGAGCACGCGCGCGACCGGGGCGATGAGCTCGTTCGCGGCGTCCTGCGCTTCGTCGTCGGGAAGGATCTCGGTCGGCGTGTACGCGCCCATGCCGCCGGTGTTCGGGCCGGTGTCACCGTCGCCAACACGCTTGTGGTCACGCGCCGGCGGGAGCGCGACGACGGTCTCGCCATCGACGAGCGCCTGCAGCGACGCCTCGTCGCCTTCGAGCCGCTCCTCGAGCACGACGGCGCCCTTGGAGATCGCCGCCGACGCGAGCGCCTCGAGGGCCTCGTCGCGGCCGCGCGCCACGACGACGCCCTTGCCCGCGGCGAGCCCGTCGGCCTTCACGACGACGGGTCCCTCCCGCCCTTCGAGCGCCTTCGCGGCCGAGATGACGTCGGGGTGCGACGTCCACGACGCCGTTGGGACGCCGGCCTCGTCCATCACTTCCTTCGCGAACGACTTGCTCCACTCGATGCGGCCCGCCTCGCGCGACGGGCCGACCGCGGCGATGCTCGCGCGGCGCAGCGCGTCGCCGATGCCGGCGGCGACGAGATCGTCAGGCCCGACGATCGCGAGGTCGATGCGAGATGCGGCAATGTGCTGCTCGAGCCGAGCGACGTCAGTGGGCGGGACGTCCACGAGCCGCGCGAACACGGACATGCCGTCGTTGCCCGGCGCGACGTCGATGGTCGCGACGCTCTTCGCCCGCGCGAGCGCCCACGCGATCGCGTACTCGCGGCCGCCGCTCCCGAGGACGAGCGCCTGCAGGCCGGGCGCGCCGGGCGCGCGACCGGGACTGCGCTCCTGCCGCTGCTTCCTGATGACGTCGTAGACCTTGTCGCGCGGCAGGATGAAGCTCACCGCCGCTCCGTCATTCCCACTCGATCGTCGCGGGCGGCTTCGACGAGACGTCGTACACGACGCGGTTCACGCTCGGGATCTCGTTCACGATCCGCGACGACACGCGCTCGAGCAGCTCGTACGGCAGCCGCGCCCAGTCCGCGGTCATGAAGTCGTCGGTGGTGACGGCACGCAGCGCAACGAGGTAGCCGTACGTCCGGAAGTCGCCCTGGACGCCGACGCTGCGCACCGGCGTGAGCACGGCGAACGCCTGCGCGACCGTGCGGTACAGATCCGCGGCGCGGAGCTCCTCGAGGAAGATCGCGTCCGCGCAACGCAGCGTGTCGAGCTTCTCGCGGTCGATCGGCCCGACGACGCGGACGGCGAGGCCGGGACCCGGGAACGGGTGGCGCCAGAGGACGTCCTCGGGCAGGCCGAGCTCCGCGCCGACGCGGCGCACCTCGTCCTTGAAGAGGCGGCGCAGCGGCTCGACGTTCCGGAGCGTCATGTCCGCCGGCAGGCCGCCGACGTTGTGGTGCGTCTTGATGCGCGCGGAGGTCTTGCTGTCGCGCGACTTCGATTCGATGACGTCGGGGTAGATCGTGCCGTGGACGATGTGGGCTGCTTCTCGCAGGGGGCTCCGCCCCCTTCCATCCCCGGCGAGGCGGTCGTTGATCTTCGCGACCTCGCCCTCGAAGACGCGGATGAACTCCTCGCCGATGATCGCGCGCTTGCGCTCGGGGTCCTCGACGCCGCTGAGCTTCGCGAGGAAGCGCTCCGAGGCGTCGACGTGCACGACGTGCAGCTGCTGCCCGAACGTGGCCATGACCTCGGCCGCCTCGTTCGCGCGCATGAGGCCCGTGTCGACGAAGACGCACGTCAGCCGGTCGCCGATGGCCTTCGCGACGATCGTCGCGGCGACGACGGAGTCGACGCCGCCGGAGAGCGCGCAGATGGCGTGGCCCTCGCCGATCTCGGCCCTGATCTCCGCGATCGCTTCCTCGACGAACGCGGCCGGCGTCCAGTCGTCCCGCACGCCGACCACGCGGTGGAGGAAGTTGCGCAGGACCTCGATCCCGTGCGGCGTGTGCGCGACCTCGGGATGGAACTGCACGCCGAAGCGCTTCGCGCCGTCGCTCATCGCGGCGGTCGGGAGCCGCTCCGTCGTCGCGATGACATGGAAGCCGGGCGGCAGCCGGACGATCGAGTCGCCATGGCTCATCCACGCGCGCTCGTGCGGCGCGAGGCCGTCGAAGAGCGCGTCGTGCTCCTCGATCGTCAGCGTCGCGGGCCCGTACTCGCGCTTGCCCTCGGGCGCGACCTCGCCGCCGAGCACGTGCGCCATGAGCTGCATGCCGTAGCAGATGCCGAGGACCGGCCAGCGGCCGCCGATGATGCCGGCGTCGATCCCCGGCGCGCCCGCGTCGTAGACGCTCGACGGACCGCCCGAGAGGATCACGCCGACGACGTCCTTGGCGGCGAGGTCCTCCGGCGTGACGTCGTGCGGGAAGATCTCGCAGTACACGCGCGACTCGCGGACGCGGCGCGCGATGACCTGCGTGTACTGCGACCCGTAGTCGAGGATCGCGATGGTCGGTCGCATCAGTACTGCGTGGCGCCGGTGAACGTGAACGCGCCGAGCCGCAGCGCCGGGACGCGCCGCGCGCCGAAGCTGAACTCGCCCGCGGCGAAGAGATGCAGGTCCTTGCCGATCCCGAGCGTCGCGCCGAGCGCCTCGTGATACGACTGCGTGAAGCGGAAGTTCTTCACCGGGTGCGCGATCTCGCCCTTCTCGATGAGGAACGTGCCGTCGCGTGTCATCCCGGTGACGATCGTGCGCAGCTGGTGCACCCAGCGCGTGTAGTGGAACCGCGTGACGAGCACGCCGCGCTCGACGCCGTGGATGAGCTCTTCGCGCGTCTTCGTGCCGGGCTCGATGCGCAGGTGCATAGGGGACGACGACGCGAACGGGTTCGGCGGCATGGCGTGCCCGGTGTTCGCCTGACCGGTGCGGAACGCGGTCTGCGAGTCGTACACGACCGCGCGCGCGACGCCGCCCTCGATGAGCGGCACCTTCTGCGACGGCTGCCCCTCGAAGTCGAACGGGATCGCGATCGACGCCGGATCGAACGGGTCGTCGACGAATGTCACGTCGCCGGTGATCTTCTGCCCGAGCTTGCCGGTGACGAAGGAGCGGCCCTCCTCGATCGCCTGACCGGTGAGGCTCCCACCGAGGAACTGGGCGATGTCGGCGACCGCATAGGGCTCGAGCACGACCTCGTACGTCCCCGGCGCGAGGTCGCGCGGGCCCTGCGCCGCTGCGCACTTCTCGATCGCCTCGTGCGCGACCGCGTCGACGTCGACGCGTCCGAGATCCGTGGAGTTGCGCTCCGCCCACGCCGAGCCGGCCCCGCCGATGACGACGGTCTCGATCGCGGCGAGGGTCGAGGGCGCGTACGCCCACACGCCCTCGCTGTTCGCGACGGCGATCTCGCTCGCCGAGCTCGAGAGGTAGCCGGCGGCCGTAAAGCCGCGCTCCTTCGCGCGCCGCAGCAGGCCGTGCACGCGCGTCGCGCGGTCCATCGGCGTTGCGCTCGCGGTCGCCTCGACGTACGCGGACGGCGCGGGCGAGATCGGCCGCGCCGCGGGGAGGCCGCCGAACTGCGGATTCTCGGGGACGATGCGTGCGACCTCGCTCGCATCGCGCGCCGCGCGCGCGAGGCCGTCCTCGCCGAGGTCGTGCGTCGTCGTCATCCCGACGCGCTTGCCGACGACGACGCGCACCTGCAGCACGGCGTCGCGGCTCGCGACGTTCTGATGGATGACGTTGTTCGCGAACCGCGTCAGCTCCGACGTGCCCGCGAGGACGAGCGCCTCGGCCTGGTCGCCGTTCGTGCCGTGGAGCGCGAGATCGCAGATGCGCCGCAGCTCCGGCTCGGTCCACAGCCGCCCGCTCACTTGCTCAATATCTCGCTCCGCGAGATACGCGCTCACGGCTGATCGACTCGCTCCTCACGGCAAAGCCGCTCGTCGCTCGTTTCACCTGACCACCCCGACCCGGACGTTGCGGAAGCGCGCCGGCGCGGCGCCGTGGCCGGTGTGGCCGACCTGGCCGGGCTGGCCCTTGCCGCAGTTCGGCGTCCCCCACATCTTCCATTCGCTCGGCGAGCACACGGCGTCGCACGACCCCCAGAACTCGGGCGTGATGCCCGTGTACGTGGGGTTGCGCAGCATCGCGCCGAGCTTGCCGCCCTTGATCTCCCAGCCGATCTGCGTTCCGAACTGGAAGTTCAGCCGCCGGTCGTCGATCGACCACGAGCGGTTCGTCTCCATGTAGATGCCGTCGTCGGTGTCGGCGATGAGGTCGTCGAGCGTGCCGGC
>Ga0137375_10012099_pt1 | contig 10222 bp, 9 predicted proteins | sample SagtaG_24_FD_104936 | JGI IMG/M metagenome (GOLD analysis project Ga0137375, IMG submission 104936) | Vadose zone soil microbial communities from Sagehorn Ranch, Mendocino, California, USA - Sage1_R_113_16 metaG | ecosystem: Environmental > Terrestrial > Soil > Vadose zone | place: USA...
AAGCGCCCGCTATGGCCACCGCCGCAAGGGCATATACCATGCCGCGCTTGAAGATCAGATCCACGTCCATCAGGCGATAGCGGAAAATCGCATATCCGAAAGTGAGCGGCAGAATCCCAAGTGAAAGCACCGAAACTTTCAATGCCGGTGCGGGCAAAACTCCCAGGTAGGGAAGTACATAGAACAGCGTAAACGGAGTGATTGCCAAAATCGTTCCGCGAGTCAGCCACTTGAGCTGCTGACGCAATATTGGGCGCCTGGCTTCGCGATAGCTGTGCAGCAGGACTGCTGCGGCAGAAACAAAGTAAAGCGCCAAATAGGCCATCCAGAGCCGGTCAAGCTGCCAGCGCAGACCCTCGCTGGCGCGAGAGAAAGCAAATGCCAGTGCATGGTATGAAAGCAAAAGGAAGCCAGGTGCGTAAATTGAGGGAATAATCCAGCGGCGTGTACGAATCGCACTATGCTCTTCGGGAAATGTAAGCACAAAATGGAGCAACAATGCTGGCTGGAGCATGTTGGCGGCGACATTGCCCCAGTAAATCGTCCAATCGAAGGAATTCAGCCTTCCGGTGAAGTGGAATGCATGAAAAACGAACGAGACCAGGCAGAAAATATAGAAGTGGGTCGAGCCCGGCGCCGTCCAACGGCGGAACAGCACATAGAGCCCAATTCCCAGATAGACCAGAGCGATCAGCCGCAACCAATCGTTGGAGGCACGCTGCCGGGGAACCAGAACCAGCGTCGCATCCAGAGAAACCGCACCCCGCACTAGCGAGTAGGTAGCGTTGCTCCAAGCGCCGTCCTGATAAATCTGCCGCGTAACCTGATCCGAGCGGGTCACTGAGTGGCCGTCAACCGCTACGATTCGGTCGCCAGTTCTGATCCCCGCTCTGGCTGCGGGACCGTTCCCGTCCACCCGATCCGCAACTACGCTCCCGCTGCGTTCAACCCACCATGCACCGTCATAGGGAGCCACAAACTGAGCGTCTTTGCGGAAATTAATCCACGCCAACGTGATCACTGCGGCTGTGAGCAACGCCAGGAATCCGGCGGTAAAGCGAATTTGATAATCCCGGTTCATTGGCAAGCTTGAAGTCCGCAGCGCGGCTACTACACTCGTCCTGTAGGAAGGATGCACGTTCGCTGCCAAGCTGCGATATCGATTGGACGAAGTAAGTGCCATGTTAGTAAGCGCTTCCAGAATTATAGGAGGATTCGGAAGCCGAGGTTATGCTTTTTGGAAGGAATATTTGATATTTGGTAAGTAGCTGGATCAGCTAAGCTTATATGATCCAAAACGGGAATTGGACGAGGAAAAATAGGGGAGCCGAAGCTCCCCTTTTACAGAAGCGACAGAGGCGATATCAGTTCAGATAGAATCCTTTGTCCATGCGAAAAGTTGTCTCGCCAGTGAAAATTGTGCTGGATAACAACGCAAGTTTGACCGAGAGTCCACCCGTCGGTTGCCGGGAAGAGTGGATCCGGGTGGATGGTTTGAAGATTCGTTGTTGGCGGGCTGGAGCCGGACCTCAACTTGTGTTGTTACATGGTCTGCTTGGGTATTCATTCAGTTGGCGGTGCGCCATTCCCATCCTCGCTGCGCAATTCGAGGTCTTTGCTCCTGATTTGCCCGGAGCAGGGTTCTCCGAATTATCGTGCCATTTGGACTGTCGTCTCTCGGCCGCTGCTGAGAGGTTACGCGGATTTCTCGATGCCTCCGGCATCGAATCGTGCGCTTTGGTTGGAAGCTCTTACGGCGGCGCAACCGCGGTGATGTTTGCTGCCACCGCACCGTCCCGAATTCGTCATCTGGCTTTGGTCTCTCCCGCAAATCCCTGGTCGAGAATTGGGCGCATCAGACTGGCTCTGCTGCGGCATCGAATGATCGCTTCGTTGTTCCCGCCAATTGCCCGAGGAATGCGTTTTTTGAATCCTTACTTCGTGCGGCGGATGTATGGAGATGCGAGCCGAATATCCAGCGAAACCCTTCGCGGTTACGCCCGGCCGCTGGCCCGGCCAGGGATTTTCGAACATGCGGTCAAGATAGCCGGCGCTTGGCGGGCGGATATGCGGGAGTTCCAGGCAGCGCTGCCAAGGATCAGAAGTATCCCGACCCTATTGATTTGGGGCAGCGAAGATCGCGTCGTTGATCTAGCCTCCGCGGCACTGCTGGAGCAGAGTCTCCCGAATTCGCAGCTTCGAGTGATGGATGGAGTCGGACATCTTCCATATGAAGAATCTCCTGGGGAATTCTGTCAAGTCTTGACCCAGTTTTTCTACGCAACCGCGCCTGACACCCTACAACGGGAAGTAACCTGACAACCCGCCGCGTTCAGTGCTAGGCTCAGACAAGTTTCCGCCTAAATGGCCTCCGCTCTTCAATCCCGGCACTTCAAAGCATTCAACTGGCTCAGCAGTACCCTGCAGGCGCAGAGCTCTGGAGCATGGCTGCGATTCCTACTGGCCGCTGCCGGGCTCACGTTGGCTTTTGGTGCGGCTATTTTCTCCACCGCAGCGCGCGACGCGGGAAACGTCTTGGCTACAGTTGTGTTGGCGTCGCTTGCATTGCTAATTTCTGTGGCGGTCGGACTAGGAACAGTGCCTTACCTGGCGCGCCGGGTTGAAGCAAAGCGAATGCGTGAGGCGCTGGATTTTGAAGTAACCAGAGCCGGAGTTCTCTACGCTATTGTTGTGCTGCTGATCGGAGTCGCCGCCCTCAACACCGGCAACAACCTGCTCTACATCATCGTGGCTGCCATGCTCTCGGCTATCGGAGTCTCCGGAGTAGCGTCGGCGGTCAGCCTGCGCGGGTTGCAGTTGGAGCTTAAGCTTCCCGATCACATTTTTGCTGGAACAGAAATTGGGGCAACCGTTTGCGTTCACAATCCGCGGGGGTGGATTCCATCGCTTTCGATCTCCGCCATACCCATTGAAAGAAGCAAGCAACGCAGGCGCTGGCGATGGGTAGCTACGACGTTTCCGGTGCCTCCCTGGCGGCCACCCGAGCGACAGTGGTTGCAACTGCCCGATCGCAAGCTGCGCAGAGTCACGGTAGGATCACCTTCCGGTGTCTTCCACGAATCCGCATACTTTCCGCTGATTCCTCCGCGGGTGCAGCTACAGGCGGAGGTAAAGCTGAATTTCCGGCGTCGTGGCCGCTATCAGGAGCGCTTCAGCTTGTCCACGCGATTCCCCTTCGCTTTCCTGGTAAAGACTCGCAGAGTTGCTCTATCTCGTGAAGTCCTGGTCTATCCAGAACTGACCAACTCCGAAGAAGTACTTGATCTTTTGCCGGTACTTAGCGGCAAGCTGGAAACCTATCTTCGAGGGCGCGGCTCGGATCTCTACCGCATCCGCGAGTACCTTCCTGAAGATTCAGCGAGGCATGTGGACTGGAAGGCGACCGCCAAGTCGGGATCACTGAAAGTACGCGAATATTCACGGGAAGACGAACGCCGGTTGCGTGTCGTCTTCGACAACCCAGCCCCTGGGGCGGTCTCGCCGTCTGCCTACGAACGCATGGTTTCGCTCGCAGCGTCTGTGGCATGGCGTCTGGCGCAAGAGAATGTCCAACTTTCTTTCGTTTCTCAAGGATACGAGCAAGTTGGGGAGGTTCATGGCTTCCTGGAACAGATTGCCGCCATCGCTCCCAAGACCGGCCCGTCCATTCTGGAGACCCTCTGTGGTTCCAACGAGTACAGCGTGGTCTTCACCACTCAAAAGCGCGGCACGATTCCATCTATACTCTGGGCCAGTTCGTACTTTCTGTTCATCGAATAGACCGGGACGCCCACGACCTGCGAGTTCCCATGACGGGAAACTTAAGCCGCACAAGTAACTATGACCTTTGGTTACTTCGGTTCATTGGTAACTATAGGGAAAGCTGTTAAGGTTCGAAGAAATCAAGGCTTCGCAAGGGTGAGGCCTCGGTGGATCGGACTATGTCCAGCCCCCAAATCCAGCTTGCGCTCTGGGTTTTGCAGCCGATCTTACAATCGGCAGTTGCTCTGGTGGTGTTCCGCCGGAAGCTTCACAAAGATTTTCCTGCCTTTTTTGCCTTCACAGTCGCCCAGATCGTGATTTTCGCCGTGGAATTTCCCGTTTACCGGTGGTCAAGTCCAGACATCTATTTCGATGTGTACTGGTTCTCCGCCGCCCTGAATGTGGTCTTCGCATTCAAGATTATCCATGAAGTGTTCGTTGATATATTCCGCCCATACCCCGCGCTTAAGGATCTTGCAACCGCGCTTTTCAAGTGGGCGGCGCTGATCATGATTTTAGTATCTGTAGTGGTAATTTCTATCAGCCCGGGCTGGGATGATCCGCTACTAAAGACCATTCTGGTTGTGCAGCGATGCGTGCGTGTGATCCAGTGCGGTATGGTGATTTTCCTGCTCGCATTCTGCAAACATCTCAACGTTTCCTGGCGACGCCAGAGCTTTGGCATTGCGATGGGTTTCGGCCTATTCGCCGGAGTGGAATTGCTGACTACTGCGCTGTTTTCCGGCTCGCATATAGTCGGACATAAAGTGGATCTGGTTAACATGACCTCCTATAACCTGGGCATGGTGCTGTGGTTGTGCTATTCCTTGCTCAACCGCCGCCAGCCATTAGTACCGGTGCTTGTGCCCCAACGCTGGGATGACGCGTTGAATGACCTTCAGCCGCACGACGACACGGAATCCCTGATCCCTATGTTCGAGCACATGGTTGACCGCGCTTTTTCAAAGGCGCAAGACCGCGCCTAACTTCAATACTTTCGCCCGCAGATCCGCACATCTCCTACAGCATTCGCCATAAAAAATATACAGGCTTGACAGTAGGGATATAATTCCTCCCATTAGGGTTTCCGCTCCCAGGGAACCCGCATGCAAGGAGAAAGCCATGAGACGTGCGGTCAGGACTTTAGTCCTGGTGGTAGCCGTGGCGTGTACCTGCGTGGCAATGGCCAAACCGATCAGCATCACGCTGAACGATGGTCCAATGCCAATCTGTGCACGGCGTGTTTGTAACTAGCGCGTGAAAGTACCGCCGGGGGCGTTTTGAACGTCCGGCTTGTGGGTCCGAGATGGCGAAAGCAGCCCGGACCCTCTTTTTATTTCTGGATCTAAGCCGCTGAATATTCTCTACTTAGAAGCCGCCTGAGTTCATCCGCGTTTCCCACTGGAGGCTTGCATGATGATTCTGTGCAGACCACCGCAACTGTCTTTTTCTGTTTCACCGCAGGTAGTTCGGGAATGACTTGGCCCAGCGACGGCGGCAGATTGGCGGCTGTAGCCTGGTTGAAGTCCAACTTCAAGACAGACACGCCGAAAGATGCCGATTTGTATGCCTGAGCGTGCAGCTGGGCAGCATTTTCGTCTTCGCCGACAATGACGATCTGCCCGGCGGACAGCAGAAAACGCAGGGCCGCCAGTCCGTACGCTCCCGCAAAAAGGCCGTACTGTCCCGCCGATCCCGCAAGAAGGTCTAGCGTTTGCTCTGCCTTTTCACGATCTCCAGCCTCGCCGGAATAACCATGCAGTCGCAGGAGAGCGATTACCGCTACCGAGTTTCCCGCTGGAGTGGGTGAGTCCTGGAACGGTTTCCGCGGCGCGCTTAGTACACCCAGTGAATCGGGCTTTGACTCTGCATCGAAGAACCCTCCGGAGACCCGGTCAAAGAATCGCTGGAGCATTTGGTCCGCGATCTGCCGAGCGACTTGAAAATACTTGAGTTCGCCGGTGGATTCGTAAGCGTCCAGACATGCAATCGAAGTAAAAGCATAGTCGTCAAGGAAGCCAGCCGAATCCGGTTTCGCTAATGTCCCATCCGAATACGCAACCACATGTCGGAGTCCAGTCTGTGGATTCCAGGCCTCGGCCAGCATGCGGTCGAGTGACAGAAGGGCGAAACGGCGCGCTTCTTCTAAACCGAGTACTGCCGCTGCCTCGAGATACCCGGAAATGCACAAACTATTCCAGCTCACGTAAATCGTCTTGTCCACATAAGGCGTGACCCGTTGCAGTCGCATGGCATACATCTTTTGTTTCGCCGATTGCAATATTTCGCTCACGCGGCCGACTGGGAGTTGCAGGCGCGCGGCAATTTCTTCAACTGGCGCTCGCTGGTAGAGCACGTTCTTTGCGGGATTGTGGTGCATCTCGCCAATTTCGTTGATGTCGTAGTGCAGACACGCAACGCTCGCCTCCTCTTCAGTGAGAACGGTCCTGGCTTCATCCATTGTCCAAGTGAAGTAATCGCCGTCATCGTCCATTGAAATGTCGGCGTCTTGCGATGCGTAAAAACCGCCGTCCTTGCGATCACTCAGCCATTCATCCATCCAGCGAATGATGTCGCGCGCGACATCTGCAAAAAACTCAAGACCAGTGGCTTGATACGCATGCACATAATTCTTTAGCAGTTCAGAATTGTCGTACGACATCTTCTCGAAGTGCGGGACTATCCAACGCTCGTCAACTGAATAACGGTGAAAGCCCCCCGCCAACTGGTCGTACACTCCGCCTCGCGCCATCTTTTCGAGAGTTGTCGTGAATACGTGCCGAAGCTGCTCGCTCGTAGGACTTTCGTCCATGTGTGGTTTGCTCGTGTGGGGACGGACGCGCTCGGCTGTCCGGAGGAGGGAAGCTCCGCTTGTGTACTGAAAGATGAGTAAGTCAAGAATTGAGGGATGCGGGAATTTCGGCGCGCTGCCGAATCCACCATTGGTTTCGTCGAACATCTTCAGCGCTGATTCGACGATTTCATCAATAATCTTCGGCGAAAAATCGCCGACTTTACCAGCAAACGACTCGGAGTGAGATATCGCTCCTTCGACCAGCTTGGCCTGCTCGACCACATCTCCATTTTTCTCGCGATATGCCTCGGAGATGGATGACAACACGCGACGAAAACTCGGCCGTCCGTAATGATCGTCCGGAGGGAAATACGTTCCGCCGTAAAACGGTTTCCCATCGGGGGTGAGAAATGCCGTAAGCGGCCAGCCTCCCTGTCCACTGATCGCCTGCACTGCGACCTGATAACGGCTGTCAATGTCCGGCCGCTCGTCGCGGTCCACTTTCACGGCAATGAATCGCTCATTCACGATCTGCGCAATCTCCGGATCGTCGTACGATTCGCGGTCCATCACGTGGCACCAATGGCACCACACCGCCCCAATGTCGAGCAGGATAGGCTTGTTCTCCCGCTTGGCCAGTTCGAACGCTTCCTCGCCCCATTCATGCCAGCGGATGGGCTGATGCATGGCGGAGCGCAAGTAAGAGGAAGATGCGTTGGAGAGGGAGTTGAGGGTTTCCGTGGTCATAAGTCAAGTCTAACGCCACCGAAGAGTCTCTAGGGCCAACTTGTAATCAATTTCCAACTAGTCTCGCGGAACGGGTGGAGCGCCGACTCTAGCGCACGGCCAATTCGTCGAGCCGGGCGAGCGTGTCCGGATATTTGCGGACGAGAAGGACAAGAGCGGCCGCCTGGGGATTCGGTTTCGCGCGGCCCTGTTCCCATTTCTCGAGCGTTCTTTCGTTAATTCGCAATTTGCGTGCAAACACCGCTCGTGAGCAGCGCAGCTTCTTTCGCGTGTCGCGCAGGAGCTTTGAATCCACCTTGGGGAGCGGCGCCACATCCACTTTGTAGGTTCGCAAAGTGAGCTTGCCTTCCCGGTGGTCCTTCATTGCCGACACACCTTCCATCAGTTCGCGGAAAATGTCTCGCTTCGCCATTACCGTGTCCTCCGCAACCCGCGCCGCCCGATGACTCTCCGGGCCGCACGTGCTTCCAATTCGTTTTCGATTGAGGCTTTGAGCGCCTTCTTCTCTCTCTCGGTCAACTCTGAAGCTTCGTCCTTGTCGTGGAGAGTCATTAACCATATGTGACCATCGGATTTGAAGTGGTAGTAGATAATCCGCAACCCGCCTCTCCGGCCCTTGCTGCGCCGCACATCCCCCCAGCGCGCCTTCCGAAACCCGCCGGTACCCGGCATTAAATCTCCAAGCTCGGGATTGGCCGCCAGCCTGACTTGCAGCTTTCTGTAATCATCGTCGTTCAGATAGTCAGGCAGATAACGGTGAATGCTGGCGCTTCGATGAACTCCATGATCGAGCTTATACGCTATTAGAGTATACCTGTATACTGTACGCTATTGGCGTACATATGTCAAAAGCCTGGGTGCCCTAGTCTTGTGGCGCTCTTTGCGATAGAGCCTACCGTGAGCGTAATCGAAGGGGTGGGGGTTCAGCGCCCAATCGCGTTTGGATATTATGATGACCGCATGTCCGAACCCACCAACCAGAGAGCCACAACCGCATTCGCGATCTTACTGGCCGCAGTTGTGTTCCTTACCCAACCCGCCGTAGCCCAAACCGACTACTTCACCGACTGGCCCGCGGGCACTTCACCCGCGGAAATCGGCAAGCGGGTGGTCGAGCATTTTGTCACCAGTCCTCACGCGGATCCCAAGCACATCGTCTATCAGGAGGTTTGCACGTGGTACGGTGCGCTGACATTTGCCCAGCTCGCAGACGATAAGGGGCTTTTGGCAAAACTGATTCAGCGCTTTGATCCGCTGATGACCCCGGCGGGAGCAGATCTCATCGGCAAAGATCGGCACGTGGACTTCACCGTCTTCGGCACGGTCCCGCTGGAAATTTATTTGCAGACTAAAGACCCGAAGTATTTGGACATGGGCAAGTTTTTCGCCGACCGGCAGTGGGAAAATCCAACTCCTGATGGGCTGACCAGCGAAACCCGCTTCTGGATTGACGACATGTACATGATCACTACCGTCCAAGTGCAGGCGTTTCGCGCCACTGCAGATTCGAAATATCTCGATCGCGCCGCGCTCGAAATGGTGGCTTACCTCGACAAGTTGCAACAACCCAATGGCCTCTTCTACCACGCACCCGACGCGCCGTTTTATTGGGGACGCGGAAACGGTTGGGTGGCCGCCGGCATGACCGAGTTGCTGCGCGCGTTGCCCGCCGACCATCCCCGGCGCGCGCGCATTCTCGAGGCGTATCGCAAGATGATGAAGTCGCTTTTGGATTATCAAGGCAAAGACGGAATGTGGCGGCAACTCATTGACCATCCCGAGGCCTGGCCGGAAACTTCCTCCACCGGCATGTTCACTTTCGCTTTAATCACCGGCGTAAAAAACGGATGGCTCGACTCCGCCACTTACGGCCCCGCTGCCCGCAAAGGATGGCTGGCCCTCGTCGGCTATATTGATCAGAATGCCGATGTAACCAGCGTATGCGAGGGAACCGGGAAGAAAAATGATCTCGACTACTACCTAGCCCGCGCCCGCCGAACCGGCGATTTCCACGGCCAGGCGCCGGTGTTGTGGTGCGCTTCAGCGCTGTTGAGGTAGTGGCGGGCCCACTGATCTTGAGTGGATGACTCTCTGAACTGGAAACCCTATCTGCCAGACTGCATAGTCGAGAGCACTCAGTAGCGAAGGGCCTAACGCGGTACATGCTATCCTCGCATGCAGAATGTGGGCATGCGAGCTTTCTTGAACCGGTTGCCTTTGCTGTTAGCTGTGCTACTTGCTTCAGGCGCTGTAGCTCAGGAACGCTCCGCGACTGTTAAGGAACATGATTGGCGCGGAAGCTGGATAGCCACAACGGGGCCGACACATTTTTTCCGAGGCCGCTGGTGGGGCCAGCTACTCCCCAATACGCACAATGCCGCCCGGGGGTCATGGACACTTCTCAGCGACTCAAATCAAATTCTTCTCGAAGGCACGTGGTCTGCGCGAAAATCTTCGCTCGGTTGGCAAGGTACATGGTCAGCTCGGGCCAGCGCAGGGAAGACCTTTTCTGGAACGTGGACGTCCGAAATGACAGATATCACGGACAAGACCTTCGAGGACATGCTCAACCGGGCGATCAAAAAGCAGGTAAGCGGCTCCTGGCGAAGCGGACGCATTCAAGGTAATTGGACGCTACAGGGACCCGGTTAGCTCCTCCGCCAGAAACCTCGCAGTTCGGCTTCGATGCGCGCCTGATAGCGACCTTAAAAATGACTTCGCTTTTCAGATACGGTGTTGTCAATAGTGAAGCGTCCCTGGATAGTTGACTCAAACAGGCAATTACCCCACTTCTCGAAGCCCTAACGAGTGCCGGACAACCTTGCAATAAAACTCCACGGCCTCATGCAACTGTTTCTTCTCCATGTACTCGCCTTCAGTATGCGCGAGGTGGATTGATCCCGGGCCGACCAACAGTGG
>Ga0137375_10012105_pt1 | contig 10221 bp, 9 predicted proteins | sample SagtaG_24_FD_104936 | JGI IMG/M metagenome (GOLD analysis project Ga0137375, IMG submission 104936) | Vadose zone soil microbial communities from Sagehorn Ranch, Mendocino, California, USA - Sage1_R_113_16 metaG | ecosystem: Environmental > Terrestrial > Soil > Vadose zone | place: USA...
CCCTTCCTGGGCAGCGGGTTCGTCCCCACCGAATCGATGCCGACCGCCCTGCGCTGGTTCGCCGAGTACCAGCCCTTCACCCCCTTCATCGAGACCCTGCGGGGCCTGCTGCTGGGCACGGCCGTCGGCAACAGCGCGGCCGTCGCCGTCGCCTGGTGCGTCGGCATCACCCTGGTCAGCTTCCTGTGGGCCCGCGCGGCCTTCAACCGCGACCCCGGGCCCGCGGCGACCTGACCGAAGCTTCCAAGGAGGCCGGCACACCTTCGTAGCGAAGCGGGGCACGCCTCCCCCGAGGCCAGGTGCACGCCTGAGAGCCGGTTCACAACGTGATTGCTGTCTGAGGCCGTCGGTAGAAACGCCCCACTCGGGGCAGGGTGAAGCTTGTCCTATTCGGCCTGCGCCCCAGCGACGCGGACCAGTACATCACCGGCGGCGCGTTCAAGGGACAGTGTGGCTTGTTCACCCACGACCAGCGCGGCGCGGTCGTGGGCGTCGACCGCGCCGGCGCCTGTACGCCCGGGTCCCGACGGCCTCACAGTGAGGCCGCGGAGCTGACGTGGCGATCAGGAGGTTCGACCATGACCGAAGGACCGGGAGCCAAGGACGCTGCACACGAGTTCACCGACGAGGAACGCGCTCGAGGGCAAGACCTGTTCGGTCTCGGGGAGCAGGAACGTCGTGAACTCCTCGCCTGGGTGGGCGAGCACCTGCCGCGGGTGCGGCAGTCGGTGTACGGGCAGCATTTCCTGTACTGGAGCCTCGGGATCGGCTTCGTGGTTGGCCTGGCCGCTCATGTCGGTGGCTACCTGCTCGAATCGTCGGTGACGACGGAGCCGCTCGGGCTGGTGGCCAACCTGCTCTATGCGCTCGGTTACGCACTCTGGACCGGGGTCGTCGTAGTCGTGTTCGTCCAGATCATCCCGGAGGCAAAACGGCGTCAGTTCAAGCAGGCGCTGGATGCCTACGAGGCGGCGCAGCGCGAGAAGGCCCGAGCCGGAAGCGACCAGGCGTCGGGGGATGACGGAGCGCCGACGGCGAGGTAGCGGTGGTTCACAACGGGTCCCCGTTCGTCGCGGACCATGCGCCGGGCGCGTCGACTCGCCTGGAGATGAGCAGGTAGGTCTCCATCGCCGGCTTTCCCTTCACCGGGATGCGGCCTCGGGCCTCGCACACGTAGGCGTCCTTGATCAGCTCGTAGGTTGCCGGGCCCATCTGGATCAACCCCGCGACACCCTCCGACTCCATGCGGCTCGCCGTGTTCACGGTGTCGCCCCACAGGTCGTAGGCGAACTTGTGGGCCCCGATGATCCCGGCAGTCACCGGACCGGAGTTGATGCCGATCCGCAGCGAGAGACGCCGTCCGGCGACCTCGCTCGTCGCGATGTGATCGCGGATCCGGAGTGCCAGCTCGGCAAGGGCGTGCGCATGATCGGCTCGCGGCCGGGGCACGCCGGCGGCGACCATGTACTCGTCGCCTACTGTCTTGATCTTCTCCAGCCCGAGCTCGGCGACGAGCTCGTCGAAGCTGGTGAAGACGTCGTTCAGCAGCCCCACCAGCTCGGCCGGTGCCATGCCCGCCGACATCGGCGTGAAGTCGACCACGTCGGCGAAGAGCACGGACACGGCCGCGAAGTCGTCGGCGATCATCACCTTCCCACCTTTTAGCCGGTCGGCGATCTCGTCAGGGAGGATGTTGTGCAGGAGGTCGTCGGATCGCCGCTGGAACCGGTCGCGTTCGTGGGCGAAGTAGGCGAGGGCAGCCAGGACCACGATGCCCGTAGCGACGACGTTGAAGGCGGCGTCCGCCGTCGGGTCCGACAGCTGGTAGATCGGGTCGATCACGCCGGGGACGACGACCGCGTACCCCACCGAGGCCGTGAAGGCCACAAACCACCAGACCGCCGCCTTGAGGCTGATCGCGACCAGTACACCGAGTACCATGCACAGCCCGAACAACACCACCAGTCCCGACTCCAGCAGCCCGCCGAACGCGGCGGTCTCGACGAGCTGCATGGCGAAGACGAGGGCGAAGATCCCGTTGACGACCCAGGCCAAGCGATGCGGCCGGCGTCGCAGGACGGCCAGGAAGACCGGCATCACGGCGACTAGGACGAGGTTTTGCGCCGCGACCAGGGTGTAGCCGGCGCTGAAGTCGCTGATCACCGTCGGGACCGTGAGCAGCGTCGCGACAACAAGGGCGGCGACCAGCACCCGCCGTCCCCCAGCCTGCGTCTCCGGTTCCCCGGGGTAGGACCCGATCGAGAAGACACCGTCGAGGACCCGCCGCCAGGAACGCGCGCCCGCCATCCGTTGCTCCCGTGCCGAGCCACCGCTCGCCTGAGGCCACCCGGAGCGGAAGGACGCACGGAGTATCACCCGGAGGGTGCCTACTCCACCAAGCCCAACAGGGGACGCCGTGAGTCGCATCGGCGCTGCTCACGTCGGATGTGTCGTCTGACAGGTGCTAGCCCGTACGATCGGATGCTAACGGCTGGGTTGCCAGAGAGGTTGCCACTCGCCACGCCAAGGCCCAGACCTGCCGCCCTCAGGTCGTAGCTGGTGACGCCGACCACCTCGCCGCGGGCGTTCACTCGCGGATTACTGGTTCGGCGCTTCGCTAGGCCAAGCCGAGCTGCTGCAACTGCGCTTGCGTGGTTGGACGTCGGCACGTGGCCCACGCGAGGTAGGCCACGTGCCGATCGCATCCGGGTCGGGTCGGGCTAGCTGGCGATTGCAGCGGTGCGTGGGTCGCGCAGCGCGGCGACGGCAGCCGCCGCCGCTCCCAGGTGCAGCAGCCCCGTGCCGAGCGCCATGACCAGCAGCCCAGGGTTGAACTCGTTGGCCTGATGGATGCCCTCGCGGATATCCAGGGCGGCAAGCACCAGCCCAACCACGACCACGGCCACCAACAGCCCATTGCGCGGCCGTGCAACCAGCAGGGCCGCCAACAGCAGCGACACCGCGGCCACAGTAGCTGTCAGGCCGGCCGACTCTGGGTTGACCCCAAACAGCTCCTCACCCGACTCGCCGGGGCTGCCTCGTTCCTCAGTGGCCTCGGTGGTGGTGTTGGATGCGCTCTCGGTCGTTTCCGACTCGCTGTGCTCGCCTGCCTCGCCGGCCGGACGCTCGACCGCATTGGCCTCCCGGGACTCCCCGGCGCGAGCCTGGGAGCGTTCGATGGTGGTGGCGACCACGAACAAGATCGTAGCGGCGACCAACAGTGCGGCTGCGACCACTGGCAGCCGATCTCGATACCGTCGCATGTAGACAGCTCTCCTTGACCTGATCAAGGACAAGACTGATCGACCCATACGAGCTGATCCGGTCGGGCAAGGCGCACGAGACCAACCCGGCGGCGCTGCGGCCTGCGCGGCAGTTACGCCGGCACTGCCGGACCAGAGGGTCGTTCAGGATGTAGGACGGTCAGCGTCGACCAGGTGGGCCGCGTTCGTAGTCGGCCAGGGCCAGGATCAGTTGGCGGGGCCGCATGACCAGCGCCCCAGCCGCCGTGATGCCGCCTTGGGCATGGTCGGCGTCTGGCCAGTCGCGGATCTGGCGGAGCCGGCGCAGTTGGGCAACCACGGCCAGCAGCAGCCGGGCCGCCAGGAACGCCAGCACCCCAAACAGCAGCTGGACCAGCAGGCCCTTGGCGAACGCAGGCTCGCTGGCAGCGTCGAACGGGAAGCTCTCCACGCCCAGCCGCCGCTCAGCGGCTTCCTGCAACGCCCAACCAAGAGGCGGAACCAGCAGGAACCAACCCGGCGACAGCGGCGACGCAGGCCGCCGCCGCAGCGCGCTCCATGCCCAGTTGGCGAGGCTGGTGAGCACGGCCGCGGCCACCAGCCCGACCGGCAGCGGCAGATGGGGAGTTGGTTCTGGTCCGGCCTCCAGGTGCCCGGGGCCATCGGCGGCGCGGGGGAGCAGGCCAAGAGAGTGTGCGGCCAGCGACCCGATCGCGGCCAGCGACACAGACAGCAGCCAGGCAAGGCGACGCCGGTTCACATCCGGAGCATATCGCCGATCGCTCGGGATTCCGAGGCGCCACCGGGACGGCGATGATCGGGCCCGAGCAGGGTGTTTCGGAAGTCCCAGGTCATCCGGGTAGGATCCCCCGGCCATGCGCATCCGGTCCGCGTTGCTCGCGTTGCTCGCCCTGGCCGTGGGAGCCTGCTCCGCGGCGGAGGATGGCGGCGGGCACACGATCACAGTCCCGCCGGCTACAACGACCGGCGCTCGGGCCATCGCCGCCCGGAGGGTCCAGACGAGGTTCCCACCGCCCGGCATCTTGCCCGCAACCCGGCGCAGGCCGGCTCCTGAACTGCAGGTGACCGCCTTCGACGGTCGAACGGTTACCCTGGACCGGCTGCATCGGCGGCCGGCGGTCGTCAGCTTCTTCGAGTCTTGGTGTGGGATCTGCCAGGTCGAGCAGCCGGACCTGTCGCAGGTGGCCAGGGAGTTCGCCGGCCGGGTCGGCTTCATCGGTGTCTCCTACCACGACACCGTGGCGGCCGGCCGCGCCTACCAGCGCCGCTTCAACGTCTCTTACCCGCTGGCCAACGACCCCTCCGGGCAGACGTGGGCTCGCTGGGAGGTGTCGTACCAACCGGTCACGGTGCTGGTGGATCGGCACGGCCGGATCGCTGAACGTTTCGACGGTGGCACCACGGGCGGCACCCTCCGCGTCGCCTTGGCCTACCTGCTGGAGGAGTGATCGCCACGTGGCCAAGGAGCGTGCAGCAGAACTGGGGTTGAGGGATGAGGGCCACCGCCAACGCGAACTCGAAGCGCTGCGGCGGTTCCTGGCAACTCGAGAGCGACTCCAATCCGACGGGCTAGCGGCAGCGGAGGCCGACCAGGCCGCCTTGAAGGAGACCGGGCCTGTTCAGCGGCAGCTGGTATCGCTGTTCGAGCCGGACCAGCCCCATCCGGCATGCAGCATGGCCTCTCCGGTGCCCGCCGGGAAACCCCAGCCGATTACCCCGTGGCCGGCGCCACCGCGGACCCCACCGGCATGGCTGCGTCTGGTCCCGGCGATAACCCTTGCGATCGGGTTGGCGGCGGGGTTCTTCCTGGGGTCCGGCTGGGCTGGCGGCGAGCCGCCGACCGCTCCGGCTCCCCCGCCTGAGACGTTGATCGTGGTCCGGCCCGCGGCGACCTCGGCGTGCCTTGAGACCGCGAGACGGGGCGACCAGCTTCTGGACCTGCTCATCCGGAACAGACACAGTCGGGCTGCTGAGCTGCTGGTGGCCTACCATGTGGCAAGTCGCCAGTGCGCCAGAGACACGGTTCCCTGAACAAGCGCTCAGCGGGCTTGTCGACCCGCGGCTCGCTTGGTCACCGCCTGCAGCCGAGGCTCAGCTCGCGCGCGGCGCGTACATGATCACCGCCACGCCGACCAGGCACAGCGCGGCGCCGAGCAGGTCGGCGGGTGGCGCAGCAGGGTGATGATCCCGACCGGGACATACACCAGCGCGGACGGGCCGGCGGCGGCGGCCGATCCCTCGGCTCCGGGCAGCCCGCGGCCGATCACGCGGTTGATCAGGATGTAGGACGCCCGGCACCTCCCCGACCGCCCGCATGGGCTGACCGCTGAACGGCGGACCCGGGCGATGCCGGCTGACGGGTGCCCGCCCCCGTCAGCCCTGCGGCTCCGGCCGGGGCGTCGCCGCCTGCTCGTCGCGGGCGTGGAGGACGGCCGCGACCAGCAGCCCGAGCAGCGTGACAGCGAAGAACAGGAGCGCGGTGCGGCCGATGTCGTAGTCGCCCTCGCTGACCTCTCTGGCGTTCCAGATGGAGTAGTTGGCGACGACGGCGCCGGCGCCTGCGATCCAGCCCGCCAGCAGCCACGTCCCGAACCGGCGGGGCAGCGCGACCGCCGCCGCCGCCGGGACCAGCAGCGCCAGCACGGTGAGCCAGATCGTCGAGATCGACTTGTACCACTCGCTGCCCAGGTTGAGGATCCGCCGGTCGACCACGAGCAGCGCCACCGTGCCGGCGACGCCGAGCAGGGCGATCAGCTGGGACGACCGGGTCCTGAGGGCTTGTTTGTGGAGGTGGACGTCGCCGGACCGGGCCAGCGCAACCCCGGCCACGCAGCCCGCGGCGAGCAGGACGACGTGGGCGCCGACCTCGACCCCGAAGCCGGCGCCGTACCCGCCCGAGTCCCGCAGCTGCTCGGTGAGCAGCTGCACCAGCGCCCAGGTGGACGCGGCCGCGACGCCGAGCAGCATCCCCGGTCCGGCCAACCGTGCCGTGGCCTGCCGCAGCGTGCCGATCCCCGCCGCGAGCCCGAAGACCGCCGTGAGGGCCATACACAGCGCGAAGGTGTCCTGGTCCTCGATCAGGTTGGAGCTCCACTGAAAGGGCAGGAGCAACCCGAAGCCCATCAGCACTGCCCCGGCAACCGCCAGCCAACCCGCCACCTGGAACTCCCGCTCCCCCGCGGCCGGCGGTGCCGCGGTGGAGGGTGCCGCGGCCGCCGCCGCGGTGCGCGACTCCCTGTGCACCGCCGGGGCGGGTGGTTGCGCGGCCGCCTCGGTCCCGGCGGGCGCCGCCGAGGCCGGTGCCGCGCTTGGTGGTTCAGCGACCAGGCCCGTCGGGGCCGGTGTCGCGGCGGCCCGGGTGGTCGTGGCCGCCACCTTCGGGGCCGGCGGCGGCTCGGCCACCAATTCGGGCTGGGCCGGCTCGGCCGCGGGCTGGGGCGCGGCGGGGTCCGCTGCGGCCGCGGCGGCGAGGGCCGCGGCGGCGGTGGCGGCGGTGGCGCGGCTGTCGTCGTCGGCCAGGCCCTCCAGGGTCAGCCTGGCGGCGAGGGCGAGGCCGGCGTGGCGGCTGCGTAGCAGCCGGGCCAGCTCGGGGACCGCGCCGGCGCGGACCCCAGCGAAGGGGCTGTCGGCGGCCTCCTGCAGCTCGGGCGGCAGGGGCGCCGGGGTCGTCACCGGACGGCTGCGGCGGGCGATGACCAGCTCGCCCTGCACGCCGAAGGTCCACTTGCCCGGCGTCTGGTTGGGCGTGACCGCCCGCACCCGGTCGTACACGTAGTCGTACAGCTCATCCAGTGCGACCAGGCCGTCCTGGTCGCGGTCGGCCTCCCCAGTCTCCAGCCCTTCGACCAGGGCGCTGGTGAACACCGACGGCGCCTGCTGCCGGGCGTCGGCCAGCTCGTCGCCCTCGAAGGCGTACTCCATGGCGCTGGAGGCAGTGATCACAGCCCGGCCGCGCCCGCCGAACTGTTCCTCGATGTCCATGCCCGCTCCGGCCCTGGCCGTCATGCCCCGCTCGAACGCGCCCGCATAGCAGCAGTCCAGCAGCAGCACGATCCGCCGGGAGCGGCTGCGGCCCATCCTCCGGTTGACGAACTCGGCCGGCACCGCGGTCGCGGCCAGCCGTCGCATCCTAGTGTTGGCGGCGGCGAAGTACAGCTCGCCGCCCTCGTCCTTGACGCCGTGGCAGGAGAAGTGGAGCAGCAGCAGGTCGTCGGGCCGGCGGTCGGCAAAGAACTCCTCCACCGCCAGGGTGACCTCGTGCGCGGGCTCGTTGAGAAGCGTTCGGACCTGGAACCCGCCGATGTCGGGATCTCGCAGCACGCCGGCCAGGGCCTGGGCGTCGCTGGCCGGGGCACGCAGGCGCTGGAGCCCGGGATCGGTGTAGCTGTCGCTGGCGATGATCAGGGCGCTGCGGTTGCCGTCCATCTTCGGCTACCGGGCGGTGTGGCGCTGCAGCCACTCGTCGACCAGGCGCCGCTGCTCCGTGGAGGAGATCCCGGTCAGCTCGAGGGTGTCGCCTTCCAGCTCCAGCTTGATGCTGCGCTGGGGGCCGCCGCCCAGCCAGGAGCGGATCGCCGCCAGCACGGGCGCGAGCATCTGCGACTGGGTGACGCTGACCAGCAGCGCGCCCAGCGCCGCGAGCTCCACCCCCCTGGTCCCGGGCGGAGGCTGGCCGGCCGCCGCCAGGTCGACCGAGTCCACGTCGAGGTCGAGCAGCTCGCGGCGAAGCTGGAGGGTCGCCTCGGCGACCTCCTCGGCGTCGACGTCGGGTCCCAGCTCGACCTGGATCCCGAGCGTCGCTGGACGCTCCTCCATGCCCACCCCTCGTCGTCGACGACCTCAACCGGTGAACCTTGCGACACCTGATCATAGTTGCCTGGGAAAGCGGGAGGAAGCGGCTTGTGTCGCTCATCACCCCCGGCCGCCGCCCGGCACCGGCCGCACCAGCCGTCCAGCTTGACGCCGAGCATCCGTTCTTTTATCGCAGCCCGACAAGCCACACCCAGCGGCCGACGGGTCGATGCTGTCGAGGCCGATGGCGTGGATCGCCGTTCGGCGGCAGAGCGCTCGCCGTCACCCACGCCGAGATAGCGCCCAGCGATCGCCGCTCGCGCCGACGTGACGTCGCCCTCGCCCAGCTCGCCCACCCCGCGCACCTCCAGGCCACGGAACGGTCGGACGGTCTCGAAGACGACCAGGACAAACCTCGGGTCGCGGGCCAAGTGGCGCAGCTTCACATCGCCCTTGGCGATCACGACCTCGAAGGCTTCATCGGTCCAGCGAAACCACACCGGCACGGTGTGCGCGCTGCCGTCCTTGCGATAGGTCGTCAGCACTGCGGGAGAGGGAGCTTCCAGCAGCGACCGCACCGGTTCGACCCAAGCCCGGCTCACCTCAGGGGAGCGTAGTGGAAAAGCAACCACTGGGATGGCGCGCCTTCGGCGCGCTGATCCAACCCAAAGGAATGACCGCTTGCTGCCGCTGCGCAGTCAGCAATGCCAGAAATGGCCTCTGACCTGCGGCTTTGGAGCCCGAGGTCGGATTCGAACCGACGACCTTCCGATTACGAGTCGAAGCGCATCCGTCCAGCGGGTGCGATTGCGGCCTGTTCTGGCTGCTCAGGTCAGCGGGGTCGTCCATCCAGTGCGGTCCTGACCTGCCGTGTTATGGCAGGGGGAAGACCAGAGCCTCCGGTGAACCCGGGGCGGTTCACTGCTAGACGAGATCCGCGCGTTGGTGCTTCGCATGGCACGCGAGAACCCGCGCTGGGGCTAGCAGCGGATCGCCGGCGCTCGGATGGCCTTGGCGTCACCGTCTCCGCGACACACCAGCCCGGCGCTAGATTCGGCGTCGGCGCCCCCGCCCAGGTGTAACGGCCGCGGCCACGACCGCGGTCTTCGCGACCGGCGAGGGGCCGGGTGTGACCGCCCTGGCCACGACCGCGGTTTTCGCCACCGGCGCGCCGATGACACCAACTCTTCCCCTGCGTGCTGGTCGGAGGGGCATTTCAGTCTCCTTCGGTCGCAGGTGCTTCATCGGCCTCGATCGAGGCGATGATCGCCTGAATAGGAATCCGTCCGTTGGCGATCAATTGGCCACCCGAACGCCGCGCCGCCGATGCGAATGGCGCAGCCCACAGGTTCTCCCAGATGAGCACTCCGGCAGTGCTTCCCGGCTCCATGGCAGCGGCGAGGTGCTCGACGTCTTCCTCGGCCAACAGGTCCGCCAGCTGGGCCTCGAGTGCTTGGAGCTCTCCGAGCTCGCCGACATCGGCGAGCTCCATCGCCTCGACGACACCGTCCTGGTTCTTGGTAAGGATCAGGATGTCGATCACGCGGATGGTTCCGGAGTCGACCAACGCGAGCAGCTCTGCAGCCATCTCGCCCGTGAAGTTGCTCGCTCCCGCTGGAAACTCGACCACCATGTAGTCAACGGGACCGAGTTCATCTAGGGATCTCTCTGTCATCATGCTTCCTTTGTTGGCCGACGGAGCCGTTCACTTGGAAGTCGGTGGCTCAGGGCCACCATATGTCGCCCGCGCGTGCCACGCCCACCCGATCCCTCCCTACACGGGCGCGGGCGCGGCCAGCCTTCCCGTTCACCTTGAAGGCCCGCTCACCGCTCTCCGTCTCAACCAGAAGTCATCACCGATCGAGCACCTCGTCTCGCCAGAGTGTAGCCCATCCCGCCTGGGCGTCCTCGATCTCCTCATCCACCAGTACAACCTGCACGCCCAGCCTGGCCGGCGGCGGGTTGAGGGTGGCCAGCCGATACCTACGAGACCCGAATCTCGCCCCCAACGGGGGATGGCCGCGAGCCAGCCCGGGGGGAGGATCCTGGCCGGGTCGGGTGATCTCGGGTGAGCTTCCACGAGACGATGGAACGGGTCGTCAACGGGTTCGAGGTCGCCGGGGTGGCGATCCTGGTGGTGGGGTCGCTGGTGGCCTTCGTGTCGGCC
>Ga0137375_10012106_pt1 | contig 10221 bp, 9 predicted proteins | sample SagtaG_24_FD_104936 | JGI IMG/M metagenome (GOLD analysis project Ga0137375, IMG submission 104936) | Vadose zone soil microbial communities from Sagehorn Ranch, Mendocino, California, USA - Sage1_R_113_16 metaG | ecosystem: Environmental > Terrestrial > Soil > Vadose zone | place: USA...
CGCTCACGCCTTGCTCACCTCGACCGCGCCCTCGAGCTCGCGGACGTGCTCTTCGGCCGCCCGAACGGCGCCTGCGACGAGCCGCCGGTTGAGCCGGGCGCGGAGCTCCAGGGAGGACCCGTTGGACGAGACGCGGACGACGTCACCGTCGGCGATGCCGCGCATGTCCGCATCGCCCGACGAGAGCTCGATGACCCCTTCCGGCCGCTGGAACTGGAGCTCGGGGACGCGCTCGACCGCCGGTCCGGAGAAGAGCGGCCGGTAGCGGAGGAGCCTCAGCGGGCCGCCGCGACCCGTGTGCTGCGCGGGCAGTGCCGAGCGCAGCGCCTCGCCCGTCACCTCGGCGGCTCGCGGCCGCGGGGGCAGCGCGGCGCGCACGCCGACCTCGCCGAAGGGGGTCCCTCCGAAAAGCAGGTCGGATACCTCGCCGAAGACCGACGGAGCGTGTGGTTGCAGCTCGACGCCGAAGCGCTCGGCGAGCGTCGCGATCCAGGCGAGCTCGTCGGGCCCCGGCGGGATCACTGCGCGACGTACGCGCTGCACCCGGCCCTCGAGGGTGACCAGCGTCCCGTCGCGCTCGAGGTAGCTCGTGCCCGGAATGACCAGATCCGCCCAACCCCTGACGACCTCGCCGAACATGACCACGGTTGCGACGGATTCGGCCTGGGCGGCGAGCGCCCGAATGCGAGGGTCAGACGCTGCGTCGTCTCCGGAAACGAGCAGGAGCCCGATGCGCTCGAGCCGGGCCGGCCTGGTGCGGCCAGCTGCCGCCCACGCCTCGGCGACCGCCCGGCCGTTGGGGGTGGCGGGCAGGTAGAAGGCTCCGCTCCCCGCCTTTCTCGCGAAGCCGAGCGTGCCGGCGAGCTCGGCGCCTCCGTGTCCGCCCGGCCCGGACCACACCAGAACAGGGCGCGTTGCGCGTCGGAGCTTGCGCCCGAGCGGGTGGCGTGGCTCGGCCAGCTCCTTCGCCGCTGTTGCGGTCGTGCCGGGCCGTCGCTGCTCGCTGCCGGTCGGCCCGAGCGCGACTACTTCGGCTCCCCTCCGCCGCGCGGCCTTGATCCAGAGATCGACGATGGGAGCACGTTCGACGACCGGGTCGTCTCCGAGCACGACCACGAGCTCGGCCTCGCCGATGGCCGAGAGCGGCGCCCGGAAGGCGTCGAGCGCCGGGCTCGTCTCTTCGGGTAGCACGACCGCGTTGGAGCCGAACCCCTGCCGGACGAGCTTCGATAGCGAGTACGCGACCTCGACGGTCTCGGTTCCGGACAACGCGAGCAGGACGCGTCGATGCGCCTCCCGCGCCGTGCGCTCGAGCTCGTCGAGCGCCTCCTCCCAGCCGAGCTCCTGGAAGCGCCTGGGTCCGCTCCGGCGCAGGGGATCGGCGACGCGATCGAAAGCACGCAGCGAGGCGAATGCGAAGCGGCCCTTGTCGCAGAGCCAGCCGTCGTCCACCTCAGGGTGGTTGCGGGAGAGAATCCGCTTGACCTTGCCCTCTCGTGTAGTCGCGGTCACGTTGCAGCCGACCGGACACAGCCCGCACACCGTCGGCACGTTCTGGATCTCCCAGGGCCGCGCCTCGAAGCGGTATTGCGTCGAGGTGAGCGCGCCGACCGGGCAGAGCTCGATCACGTTTCCCGAGAAGGGTGCGCGGTAGGGCTCGTCCTCGAAGGTTGCGATGATCGACTGGGCGCCGCGGTTGCGGGCGACCAGTTGCCCGTCCTCCGCCACGGCCTCCGAGAAGCGCGTGCAGCGGTAGCAGAGGATGCAGCGCTCACGGTCGAGCGCGATCAGCGGCGAGATCGGGATGGGCTTGTCGAAGGTCCGCTTGGGGAAGGTCATGCGGGTTACGCCGGGCCCGTAGCGGAAGGTCAGGTCCTGGAGCGGACACTCGCCGCCCTTGTCGCAGACCGGGCAGTCGAGCGGGTGGTTGACGAGGATGAACTCGAGCGTCGCCTCCTGTGCTTCGGCAGCCATCGGCGAGGTGAGAGCAGTGCGCACGACCATGCCGTCGGCCGCGGTCAGGGTGCAGGCCGCCTGCGGCTTCGGCGGCCCCGGCTGCACCTCGCACAGGCACATGCGGCACGCGCCGACCGGGGGCCCGAGGCGCGGCTCGTAGCAGAAGACGGGGATCTCGATCCCGGCTGCCAGCGCCGCCTCGACCAGGCCGGTGCCCTTCGGCACCTGAACTTCGACCTCGTCGATCGTGAGCGTGACGAGCTCGGGAGCGCTCACGCCGGCACCTCGACCGTCGGATAGTGAGCGTGCTGGTCGATCGGGGCCACGATTCCCTCGATCGACGAGGCCCCGCCGAAGGGACAGCCGCGCCGGTCGACGTGCGCGCGGAACTCGTCCTCGAACTTGCGCATGTAGCTGGAGACGGGGTAGACGGCGAAGTCGCCCAGCGCGCACAGCGACTTGCCGAGCATGCGCTCCCCGACCGAGCGGAGCAGGTCGAGATCGGCGTGGGTGGCCTCGCCCGCCTCGATCTTCTCGAGCAGCTGCACCTGCCAGCGCGTCCCCTCCCGGCACGGAGTGCACTTGCCGCACGACTCGTGCATGTAGAACTTCGCGGCCCGCAGAGCGAGCTGAACCATGCAGCAGCGATCGTCGACGACGATCACCGCGGCGGACCCGAAGAACGAGCCCGCTGCCTGGATCGAGTCGTAGTCGAGCGGCGTGTCGAGCTGGTCGGGCGTCAACACCGGAACCGACGACCCACCCGGGATGATTGCCTTCAGCTGCCCTCCCTCCGGCAGGCCGCCGGCGACGTCGTAGATCAGCTCGCGCAGGGGCGTCCCCAGCTCGAGCTCGTAGTTCCCCGGGTTGACGACGTTGCCGGAGATCGAGAAGACCGCCGTCCCGGGCGAGGATTCCGGTCCGAGCTTCTTGAAGCCGTCGACTCCGAGCTCGAGGATCTTCGGCACCGTGGCGATCGTGCTCACGTTGTTGATCTGGGTCGGGGCCGAGTAGAGCCCATGGATGGGCGGGAACGGGGGCCGTGGTCGAGGCTGGCCGCGCCGGCCCTCGAGCGAGTCGAGGAGCGCCGTCTCCTCCCCGCAGATGTAGGCGCCGGCACCTCTGTGAACGACGATGGAGACGCGCCCGAACAGCTTCGCCGTGCGGGCCTCTTCGACCGCCGCCTGCAGGATCTCGTACTCCTGCAGGTACTCCCCCCGGATGTAGATGAAGACTTCCCTCGCTTCGATGGCGTGAGCCGAGATCAGGCAGCCCTCGATCAGCCGGTGCGGCACGCGCGCCATGACCTCCCGGTCCTTGAAGGCGCCCGGCTCGGACTCGTCCGCGTTGACGACGAGGTACTTGGGCTTCGGGCTGGCGCGGTCGATCAGCGACGCCTTCCGTCCCATCGGGAAGCCTGCTCCACCGCGGCCGCGCAGGTTGGCGTCAGAGATCAGCGCAATCAGGTCGTCCGGGGTCATGGCCCGCGCCTTCCCGAGCGCTGTGTAGCCGCCGACGGCCCGGTACTCGTCCAGCTTGGTCAGATCGCGCTCGTCGGCGCCCTGGAGAAGCACGCTAGCGCTCGGCACGCAGCTCCCTCACGATCCCGGCGGCGTCCTCGGGAGCGACCGGATGGCGGTAGCGCTCGTCGATGGACACGACCGGCGCGTAGCCGCAGCCCCCGAGGCACTCCACGGCACGGAAGGTGACCTCGCCGTCCTCGGTGGTCTCGCCAGGCGCGATGCCGAGGGCCTCCTCGAAGGCGTCGACCACGTGCTGGGCGCCCACGAGCGCGCAGGAGAGGTTCGTGCACACCTCCACCAGATGCCGGCCGACAGGCTCGAGGTGGAACATGTCGTAGAAGGAGGCGACGGCCTGGCAGTAGGCGGGGGTGAGGTCGAGCGCGTCTGCGACCTCCCGGAGGGCCTCCGGAGGAAGCCAGCCGTGGCGCTCCTGCGCCATCCGCAGCGCAGGCAGGATCGCCGAGCGCCGGTCGGGATAGATCGACGCCACCGCCTGGATCTCCACCGCGAGCTCTCGTGGCCGGGCGGGCACCTATCTGTCCACCTCGCCCATGACGGTGTCGAGAGAGCCGACGATGGCGATCATGTCGGCGACCAGCGCGTCAGCCATGCAGGTCGCGGTCGCCTCGAGCGCGACGAACGACGGGGCGCGGAACTTCACCCGCCAGGGCCTCGGCCCGCCGTCCGAGATCACGTAGCAGCCGAGCTCGCCCCGCGCGGACTCGACCACCGTGTAGACCTCGCCCTCGGGCACGCGGTAGCCCTCGGTGACAATCTTGAAGTGGTGGATGAGGGACTCCATCGAGGTGTGGAGCTCCTCGCGCGGCGGCAGGACGACCTTGCGGTCGTCGGCGATCCAGGCGCCTCCGGGCATTCCCTCCAGGCACTGCTCGACGATCCGTACCGACTGGCGCATCTCGTCCAGGTGCACGCGATAGCGGTCGTAGACGTCGCCGCCGTCGTAGACCGGGACGTCGAAGTCGACGTCTCCGTACGCGAGATAGGGGTCCGCTTTGCGCAGGTCCCAGTCCACTCCTGACGCGCGCAGGATCGGCCCGGACTGACCGAGAGCGATCGCGTCCTCGGCCGAGAGCAGGCCGATCCCCTTCGTCCGCTCGAGCCAGATCTGGTTGCGCGTCAGGATGGCTTCGTACTCGTCGATCGCCTTGGGCATCCACTCGCAGAACTTCCTGCACTCGGCGAAGAAGCCAGGCGGGATGTCCTCGGCCAGACCCCCCGCCTGGAAGTAGCGCGTGTGCATGCGCGCCCCGCAGACCATCTCGGAGAGGTCGAGGACGAGGTCGCGGTCGCGGAAGCAGTACCAGAGGAGCGAGATCGCGCCCAGTTCCAGAGCCGACGTGCCGAGCCAGATCAGGTGCGAGTGGATCCGGTTCAGCTCGCAGAGAAGCGTGCGCATCCAGGTCGCCTTCGGCGGCACCTCGAGTGCGAGTAGCTTCTCGATCGCCAGCACGAAGACGAGCTCGTTGGCCTGGAAGGAGAGGTAGTCGATCCGCTCCGGGTACGTGATCGCCTTCCACCAGGACTTCTGCTCCATGTTCTTCTCGAACCCCGTGTGCAGGTAGCCGACGACGGCGGCGAGACCGACCACGTGCTCGCCGTCGAGGTCGATCACGAGCCGCAGCACGCCATGGGTCGAAGGGTGGTTCGGGCCGAAGTTGATCGTGAGGATGTCGTCCGTCTCGCGCAGCGCCTCCGGCACCTCGAGCACGGTGGGGATCGGCTGCGGGATGCGTGAGGCCCCGTAGATCCGCGGGCGCTCGGGAGCGACGGCCACGAGCTCTTACTCTTCCCCCGAGAAGCGCACGGGCTCCCCGCCGATCGGATAGTCCTTGCGCAGGGGATGGCCCTCCCAGTCGTCTTCCATCAGGATCCGCTGGAGGTTCGGGTGACCCTCGATCCGGATGCCCATCAGGTCCCAGGCCTCGCGCTCGTGCCAGTCGGCCGTGGGCCAGACCGAGACGACGCTCGGCACCGGCTCGTCCTCGTCCAAGTAGGCCTTCACGCGTACCCGGGGCGCGTCGCGCTCGAGCCGTAACAGGTGGTAGACCATGGCGAAACGCTTCGGCTTGGGCTGCGGCAGGCGTTGCAGGCCCCAGGTCCCGGGATCGTTCAGGTCGCGCCCGCCGCGCCCGCCCCAGTAGCCGGACACCTCCGAAGTACCAGGCACCGCCGCCCAACCCAGGTAGTCCACGGCCGACACATCCGAGAGGAAGGCGAAGCCGAGGTCGTCGCGCAAGTGGAGGCACGCCTCGACAAGCCGGGCCGGGTCGACGACGAGCGTCGTCTCGGCGTGCTCCTCGATGGTCTCGACGAGGCCCGGCAGCTGCGAATAGCTCAACTCGCGACCCCGCGAATCTCGTAGGCGGGCGGGACGCCGGCCTTGATCTTCTCCTGCAGGCGCACGATGCCCTCGAGAAGCGCCTCGGGGCGCGGCGGGCAGCCGGGCACGTGCACGTCGACCGCGACGATCTTGTCGACGCCTTGGAGGATTGCGTAGTTCGAGAACATTCCGCCTGAGCTTGCGCAGGCGCCCATGGCGATCACCCACTTTGGCTCGAGCATCTGGTCGTAGATCTGACGCAGCGGAGCGGCCATCTTGTGCGAGACGCGACCGGAGACGATCAGCAGGTCGGCCTGCCTCGGGGACGAGCGAAAGACCTCGGCCCCGAAGCGCGCGATGTCGTAGCGCGGGGTGACGACCGCGATCATCTCCATGGCACAGCAGGCGAGGCCGAACGTGTCCGGCCAGATCGAGCTCCCCTGCGCCCAGGCAACGGCCTTCTCGACGGTCGTCAGCCCCAGCATCGACTCGAGGTCCTCGACCCCGAGCTCACGCTCGAAGACGCTCGGTCCCTTCGTTGGCCAGAGCAGGCGCTCGGACTTCAAGCCGTACTGCCGCAGCCGCTTGCCGCGCTCTACCGCCACTCGAGCGCTCCCTTGCGCCAGATGTAGACGTAGGCGACGGCGAGGATGAGGAGGAAGAAGAGCAACTCGAAGAACCCGAACCAGGCCAGCCGGTGCAGGACGACCGCGAGGGGATAGAGGAAGACGATCTCGATGTCGAAGACGATGAAGAGCATCGCCGTCAGGTAGAAGCTGATCGTGAAGCGCTGCCGCCTCGGAGGGCCGGTCGAGACGCCCGACTCGAAGGGGATGAGCCGCTCACGCGTCCGCCGCCGCGGCTTGGTCGAGAAGACGAACGAGAAGAGAATCATGGAGGCCGGGATCGCGAGCGCGAAGCACCCGTAGATCAGGAATGGAAGCCAGCTGTCCAGCACCGCACCTCTCTCCCGAGACGGCCGCCGCGGCGGACGTTAGCAGGACCGCGGAAGCCTCACGAGCTGAGCACGAAACGGCTCAACCGTGCGAGAGACGGCTGTTACAAGCGGCCCCCGCGGGGACCCCCCGCCAGAGTGACGGCGAGCGCGGGGGCCGTTGCTACGATGCGTCGTGAAGGCCCTCGATAAACACTCATGGAGATCCTCGAACAGCCCACCACCGTCATCTCGCTGACGGAAGCAGCGGCGGTGAAGGTCAAGAACCTGATGGCCCAGGAGCCAGCCGGCGAGGCCGAGGTCCTGCGGATCGCCGTCCAGGGCGGCGGCTGCTCCGGGTTCGAGTACGCGCTCGGCTTCGACCAGGGTGCGACCGAGGGCGACCTCCAGCTCCACTCACACGGCGTTGCGCTCGTGGTCGATCCGTACAGCGCGCCGTATCTGCAGGGCGCCGAGATCGACTACCTCGAGACGATCCAGGAGGCGGGTTTCAAGATCTCGAACCCGAACGTCGCCTCGTCGTGCGGCTGCGGCCACTCCTTCCAGGTGGACGAGGGCGAAGCGCCCGAAGGCGCCGCCGGCTGCGGCTCCGGCTGCTCTCACTGACCTCGCTTCCCTGGGCGGCGCCGGCTCCCGCCGGGCAAAGCCCGGCTCCGCCGCACGCCTGACGCCGCTGGCTGCGCTCCACTCGAGGGCCCGTGCTACTTGCACTATGCCCTCTCGCTTCACTTGCCAGCGGCGCCCCAGGAAACCGATGTCGAGCGGGTGCGCACTCGAGACGGTCTGCCCCACGCCTAGCATTCTCCGCCGATGAACGACCCCGGCGGGCCACTACGCGTCGCAGTCGTCGGCTCCGGCCCGGCGGGCTTCTACGCGGCCGGGGCGCTGCTCGCGAGCGAGGAGCCGCGTGTCGAGGTCGACCTGGTCGAGCGGCTGCCGACGCCGTGGGGTCTCGTCCGCCTGGGTGTCGCACCCGACCACCCGAAGATCAAGGCGGTCTCGCGTGCGTTCGAGCGCATCGCCGCTCAGCCAGGCTTTCGCTTCATCGGCAACGTCGAGGTCGGCCGCGATCTCACCCACGACGAGCTCGCCCGACTGTACGACGCGGTGGTCTATGCCTTCGGCGCGCAGACCGACCGGCGGCTCGGCATTCCGGGCGAGGATCTGCCCGGGTCCTGGGCGGCGACCGAGTTCGTGGCCTGGTACAACGGCCATCCCGACTTCCAGGACCTGACCTTCGACCTGTCGGGAGAGCGTGCGATCGTGGTCGGCAACGGGAACGTGGCCCTGGACGTGGCGCGCATGCTCGCGCTCACGCAGGATGAGCTCGCGCCGACGGACACGACCGACGAGGCGATCGCCGCCATCGTCGGCTCCGGCCTCCGCGAGATCGTGATCCTCGGCCGGCGCGGGCCGGTGCAGGCATCGTTCACGACCCCCGAGCTCCAGGAGATGGGCGAGCTCGCCGGCGCGGACGTCGTGGTCGATCCCACGGAGCTCGAGCTCGATCCCGCCAGCGAGGCGGAGCTCGAGGCCGGGTCTGCGATCGGCCGGCGGAACCTGGAGGTGCTGCGCGGATTCGCCGAGCGAGAGCCCGAGGCCAAGCCCAGGCGAGTCATCCTGCGCTTCCGCGTCTCCCCCGTCGCGATCCTCGGGGAGGGCCGCGTCGAGGCCGTCGAGATCGTCCACAACGAGCTGGTTGCCGACGAGCGTGGCCGGGTGCGACCCGTTCCCACGGACGAGCGCGAGGTCCTTCCGTGCGGGGCCGTCTTCCGCAGCGTCGGGTACAGAGGGGTCGGGATCGCCGAGCTGCCCTTCGACCAGGACGGCGGGGTGATCCCGAATCGCGCCGGCCGGGTCCACGGCGAGCGGGGCGAGCCGCTCGCCGGCGTCTACTGCGCCGGCTGGATCAAGCGCGGGCCGACTGGGGTGATCGGAACCAACAAGAAGGACGCGACCGAGACGGTGGAGCTGCTGCTCGAGGACGCCCGGGCCGGCTTGCTCTCGCGGGCCGCAGACGCGACCGCGGACGCGGTCCTCGAGCTCCTCGCGGGCCGAGGCGTGCAGCCGGTGCTGTACGCGGGCTGGGAGGCGATCGACGCACTCGAGCTGTCTCGGGGCGCGGAGCAAGGCCGCGCGCGCATCAAGCTCTGCAGCTGGGAAGAGCTCCTCGCGGCCGCCCGCAGCGATCCCGGCTGACCGAAGGAGGTTCTCTTCCGCGGAAAGTGCGGCGCGGAAGCGAATCGCACTTTCTGCGGCCTTCACCCATTCGAGGCTCGTGCCACAAGAGTGGCCTTGCCGATCGGCAGTCCGTGGAGCGGCTCAAAGTGGAGTGCCTCTTGTGCGGTCAGCAGCGGATCCTCAACCGGACTGACGGACGCACCGCGACGACCGGGGAGTGCCCTCGGTGCGGCTACGTCGGCTGGGCCCGTTCGGCGGATGTCACGGAGCGCGTGCGGCGGTTGCTCCGCGAGGTTCCGGTTGCCGCCCGCCGGATCGCGGGCCCGGGCGCCGCCTGACGCCGCCGCGGACCCGGCTGAAGGGTCACTAGACTCGCTCCCATGGGCGAGAGCAAGGTCCGCGATGAGCTCTGGGGCGCCGAGACGCGCAAGGCGGTGGACAACTTCCCCATCTCGGGCGAGCCCATTCCCGCCCCGGTCGCCCGCTGGCTGGGCCGGATCAAGGCCGCGGCCGCGCGTGCGAACGCCGAGCTCGGGCTGCTCGACGCGGACAAGGCCGAGCGCATCGCCGGCGCCGCCGACCGGGTGGCCGCCGGCGAGCTCGACGACCAGTTCCCGATCGACGTCTTCCAGACCGGCTCGGGTACGTCCTCGAACATGAACGCGAACGAGGTCATCGCCGCTCTCGCGGGCGAGGACGTCCATCCGTTGGACGACGTGAACATGGGCCAGTCCTCGAACGACGTCTTCCCCTCGGCCGTCCACCTGGCGGCTCTAGGTGAGCTCGTGAACGACCTCGTTCCTGCCCTCGACCGCCTCGCCTCGTCGCTGGAGGCAAAGGCGCGCGAGTTCGACGACGTGGTCAAGTCGGGTCGCACGCACCTGATGGACGCGGTCCCGGTCACGCTGGGCCAGGAGTTCTCGGGCTACGCGGCGCAGGTGCGGCAGGGCGTCGCCCGCGTGCAGGACGCGCTACCGCGGCTGGGGCAGATCCCGCTCGGCGGCACGGCGACGGGCACCGGCCTCAACACGCACCCAGAGTTCGCCGCCCGCGTGCGGAAGCTGTTGCAGGAGGAGGCCGGTCTCGAGATCTCGCCGCCCGCCGACCCGTTCGAGGCGCAGGCCGCCCGCGACGCCCTGGTCGAGACCTCGGGAGCGCTCAAGACGGTTGCCGTCTCGCTGACCAAGATCGCCAACGACCTCCGGCTGATGGGCTCCGGGCCTCGTGCCGGTCTGGCCGAGATCTTCCTGCCCGAGCTGCAGAAG
>Ga0137375_10012109_pt1 | contig 10219 bp, 8 predicted proteins | sample SagtaG_24_FD_104936 | JGI IMG/M metagenome (GOLD analysis project Ga0137375, IMG submission 104936) | Vadose zone soil microbial communities from Sagehorn Ranch, Mendocino, California, USA - Sage1_R_113_16 metaG | ecosystem: Environmental > Terrestrial > Soil > Vadose zone | place: USA...
CGCTGCTCGCCGACGCATACGAGGCGTTGATCGCCGCCATCTATCTCGACGGCGGGATCGAGGCCGCCGAAACATTTCTTCGCCGCGAATTGAAGGAGGCGATCGACGCAGGCGCCGCGCGGAACTTCGTCGGGCAGGATTACAAGTCAGCGCTGCAGGAGCGAGTGCAGGCGCTCGGCCACCCGCTGCCCGAGTACCGCATCGCCGGCGAGGCGGGCCCCGACCATCGCAAGATCTTCAGCATCGAGGTCGTGGTGGGTGGAGAAGTGCTCGGCGCCGCGAGCGGCAAGGCGAAGAAGGAGGCGGAACAGGAAGCGGCGAGGCTCGCTATTGCTCGCCTCGAAGTGGAAAAGTGGAAAAGTGGAAAAGTGGAATAAGTAAGTTTGAAGTGAGCCTGACCTGATTCGCGCGAAATCGTCCGGAACGCAGAAATGCGGTGTCCGTCGAACGCGCGCCAACTTTGCTGACTCATCGAGAGTGCGGCGAAGAAGCGCTAAGGACAGCTTACGTGCTTGGAACGTCCTTAGTGCGCTGAGCGTTCTTGCGCGCGGTTGATACGGACTTCGCAAAGATCCGCGCCAGCTCTTGGCTCTCCTGAATTAGCCTTAGGCAAGGCGCGGCAGAACTTTACGACAGCGATGGCGAAAAGGCGTGTGCGTTCGTGGAGGTCGCGTGGCGGCATGAGGTGGAAGGTGCACAGCGGATGCCGCGTGAGATTGTTATGGATTCAAAACGTTCGAATCGCCTCGTTGCACTTTCTACTTACTTTTCCACTTTTCAACTTTTCAACTTTTTCCACTTATCTCAGTCGATCTCAATAATTCCCCAGCTTTTTCGTTCGTCCACTGTCGCTTCGACGCCGGCATAGGCGAGGACCGGGGCGGCGTCCGGGCTCGGCAGGCGTCCAAGCGCGTAGTGCTGAATCTCGCGCGCGACATCTTCCTCGGTTGGCGGAACCGGGTGGCAATGCAGCCGCACCCAGAGGCGCAGCACCGGGTCGGTGAAGCTGTAGCGCTTCTGGCGCGAGGTGACGAGGTCGACATCTTCGAGCCACGACAAGTAGTCTTTCGTCGAGCCCGGCGTGCGGTGCAGGCGATGGGAAATTTCGGTGAGGGTCAGCGGCTCTTCTTCCGCGAGCACGTCGAGAATCGCTTTGAGCGCGCCGTACCCGCGCGCGCGATGCAGACGCAGCTCGTAGCAGAATCGGCACCAGTGATTCAACGCGCCCTCGGGCGACAGCAGCGCGGTCAGCGCGCTGACCGGATCCGCGGTTCGGGCCATCTGCGCCATCGTGCCGCGGATGGCGTGGACGTACGCCGCGCGACCGTCGGTGAGCGCCTGAACGGCGCGCCCCAGGTAATCGCGATCGTCGCTCGGCATCTGCTCGTAGCCGTTGAAGGCCGGCGCGAGCATATCGGTGACGTCGGCCGGCGTCAGCGCGGGTTGATGCATGACCTCGAAGCGCGACGTCGCATCGCGGAGCAGGCGATGGGCACGCGCGATATAGCGCGTGGTCAGCACGAAGCGGTTCGGACTGGCCGCCAGCCCCTCGAGGAGATCGCGCAGCACGTGACGCAGGCCCGGAAAGCTTTCGAATGTCCGCAGCTCGAGCGCTTCGTCGAGCAGGAACGTGCACGGCTCGCCGCCGGGCGCGCGCGCGGTATCGAAGAACACGAGCAGCATGTCGAACGCCTCGCGCGTGGTTGCGGGCTTGCGCTCGGCGGCATGCCACGGGAACGGCGACGCGGCCGTCACGGCCTGGAGAAAGCGTTCGGGTGTCGTGGCGCACCGTTCAATGTCGATGTACTGCGCCGCGCCGCGGCCAAGCCGCTCGCGCAGCCGCTGCAGCAGGACGGTGCGTCCGGTTCCACAACCGCCGAGGACGACAGGGATTCGTGATGGAGCCGATTCCAGCGCGCCCAGGACCCGTCGCTCGAACCCAGTAAGCTGACCCGCCATTTCCAACTCCCTCTGCCGGCCCCTTATGGCGGGAACCGGTCAAATTGCCGTAGAAGCCAGACTCAGCTGGCTCCACAACTTGTGCGGTCTGCCTTCAGGCGGACCGGGGCATCGGTATCTTGATGCCGTGCGAAGTCGCCGTGGCTATCGCCTCGGGATACCCCGCGTCCACGTGCCGCGCGACGCCTATTCCAGGGTCGCAGGTGAGCACGCGTTCGAGCTTTGCGTCGGCTTCCGCGGAGCCGTCCGCGACCACCACCATCCCGGCGTGCAGCGAGTACCCGATTCCGACGCCTCCGCCGTGATGGACCGATACCCAGGTCGCGCCGGCCGAGGCGTTGAGCAGCGCATTGAGCACCGGCCAGTCGGCGATCGCATCGCTGCCGTCGCGCATCCCTTCCGTTTCGCGGTACGGCGAGGCGACCGAGCCGCTGTCGAGATGGTCGCGGCCGATCACGATCGGCGCCTTGATCACTCCGGCGCGGACGAGCGCGTTGATCTTCACCCCGAAGCGCGCCCGGTCTCCGTATCCGAGCCAGCAGACGCGCGCGGGCAACCCTTGGAACGCGACACGCTCGCGCGCCAGGCGAATCCATCGCACCAGCGCCGCATCACCAGCAAACATGTCGAGCGCGAGCGCATCGGTCACATGAATGTCTTCGGGATCTCCGGAGAGCGCAGCCCAGCGGAACGGACCTTTGCCCTCACAGAACAGAGGTCGCACATATTCCGGCACGAAGCCCGGAATGTCAAACGCGTTCTTGATGCCCGCGCGTTTCGCTTGTGTCCTGATGTTGTTGCCGTAATCGAACGTCACCGCACCACGCTGCTTGAGCGCGAGCATCGCTTCCACGTGACGTGCCATCGACTGCATGGCGCGCGCGATGTACTCGTCGGGTTGCCGCTCGCGGAGTGATGCCGCTTCAGCAAGTGACATGCCGTGCGGCACGTAGCCGTGGAGCGCGTCGTGCGCCGACGTTTGATCCGTCACGACATCCGGCGTGATGCCGCGTCGGACGAGTTCCGGCAGCACATCAGCCGCGTTTGCTTCGAGCGCGATCGATCGCGCGACGCGATCGCGCCGCCATGTGCCGATTTTGGCCAGCGCCTCGTCAAGACTGGTCGTCCACTCGTCCAGATACTTCGTGGCGAGCCTGCGTTCGATGCGCCGGCGATCGACTTCGACGATGAGCGCGGCGGCGCCGTTCATGGTCGCGGCAAGCGGCTGCGCCCCACCCATGCCGCCGAGGCCGGCGGTGACCACGACCCGGCCGCTCAAAGTGCCGTCAAAGTGGCGGCGCGCAGCGGCGGCGAAAGTCTCGTACGTGCCCTGCACAATGCCCTGGGATCCGATGTAAATCCAGCTGCCGGCCGTCATCTGGCCGTACATCGTCAGGCCGCGATCCTCGAGGTCACGGAAGGTTTCCCAGGTGGCCCAGGCGGGGACGAGCAGCGCGTTGGCGATGAGCACGCGGGGCGCGCCCGGGTGCGTGCGGAACACGGCCACGGGTTTGCCGGACTGCACCAGCAGCGTCTCGTCGTGGTCGAGCGCGCGCAGCGCGTCCACGATCGCGTCGAACGATTCCCAGTTGCGCGCGGCTTTGCCGGATCCGCCGTACACGACAAGATCGTCGGGACGCTCGGCGACATCGGGATCGAGATTGTTCATGAGCATCCGGAGCGCGGCTTCCTGCGGACATCCTTTGCAGGACAGGGCCGAGCCGCGAGGCGCCCGGATGATGCGCGTGCCGATCGTCATGAACAACTTCGTGAATGCGTGCGAGAGTGGCGCGACGGAGAAGAATGGAAAATAGTTTCGGCGCGAGTCGATGTCAAATGAATTTCAAAAAAATTTTCATTTGACTTTCATCGCGCATGCGCGTTCGACCTGTCCCGACGCAATCGCTTCTGTAATCGTCGCGAGATCGCTCGACGTCGAGCGATCGGCGTCGAGCGCCGGGACGCGCGCGCGAATGAGATCATGCGCTCGCGACAGCGGCGGCGACGTGCGCAGCGGCGCGAGGAGATCGATCGCCTGACACGCGCAGAGCAGTTCGACCGCGACGACCATTCGCGCCAGCTCGAGCGCCCGATGCGCCTTCAACCCCGCGCTCATGCTCATGCTGACGTGATCTTCCTTGTTGCCCGACGTGGGAATCGTGTCCGCGCCGGCAGGATGCGCGAGCGTCTTGAGCTCCGAGGTCAGCGCAGCCGCGGTCACCTGCGCCATCATGAGTCCCGACTGCAGTCCGCCGTGTCGCGTCAGGAACGCCGGCAGCCCGCTGAGCGCGGGATTCACCAATCGTTCGCTTCTTCGCTCGCTGATCGTCGCCAGCTGCACCAGTCCAAGACAGAGGACATCACACCCAAGTGCCACCGGAGCACCGTGGAAGTTGCCGCCCGACACGATTTCTCCGGTTTCGGCGAACACCATCGGGTTGTCGGTCGCCGCGTTGGCTTCGATGTCGAATGTCCGGTGTCCGAAGGCGAAGGCGTCGCGCGCGGCACCGTGCACCTGGGCGGCGCAGCGCATGGAATAGGCGTCCTGCACGCGCCCGCAGTTGGCATGGGCCGCGTTGATGCCGCTGCCGGCGAGCAGATCGACGAGATTTTTCGCGGAAACCGACTGGCCCTGGAACCCGCGCGCGTCGTGAATGCGCGCGTCGAATGGCTTGGACGATCCCTGCAGCCCATCGATGCTCATCGCCGCCGCGATATCGGCGGCCCGGGAGAGGCGCTCGGCGCCGGCCAGCGCGAGGCCGAGCAACGCAGTCGATGCCTGGGTGCCATTGATAAGGGCCAGCCCTTCCTTCGGGGCGAGCCGGATCGGTTGCAGTCCTGCACGCCGTAACGCCTCGGCACCAGATTCAGCCGCGCCATGAAGAAGCGCTTCACCTTCACCGATCAGGACCAGTGCCAGGTGAGCCAGGGGCGCAAGATCTCCGCTCGCGCCAACCGACCCGCGTGATGGCACGCGCGGGTGAACGCCACGGTTCAGAAGTTCAATGAGACGTTCGAGCGTCTCGACGCGAATGCCCGAGAATCCCTTCGCGAGCACGCTGGCGCGCAGCAGCATCGTTGCGCGCACGACAGGCACGGGCAGCGGGTCGCCAACGCCCGCGGCATGGCTTCTGAGGAGATTGAGCTGCAGGGTTTCGAGCTGGTCGGCCGGGATGCGCACATCAGCGAAGTTCCCGAAGCCGGTGTTGATGCCGTAGGTCGGCTCGTCGCGGTGCGCGAAGTCGTCGACGACCGCTCGCGCCGCGCGCACGCGCTGCCGCGCGGATTCCGTCAATCCCACCTTCTCGTCGTTGTATGCGACGGCGAGCAGGTTATCGATCGTCAGGGAACTGCCGTCTAATTCGATCATTTCGTTGTCCGGTGCCGGGGACAGAGTGAATCGATCATTTCGTTATCCGGTTGCGGGGACAGAGTGAGGTGATGATCCGACTCACATCCTGGTTCGCGTACGTGAGTCGGATCATCACCTCACTCTGTCCCCACGTACGGGTGGCGCGGAACGTTTCGCCGAAGGCTAGTTGCGTCGTATTACGATATACCCCGCATGTCCATCAACATCGCAGTGCTGGGCGCGCAGTGGGGCGACGAGGGCAAAGGCAAGATCGTCGACATGCTGACGCCGCACTTCTCGGCGGTTGCGCGCTACCAGGGCGGTCACAATGCCGGCCACACGGTCTATGTGAGGGGGACCAAGTTCGTCCTCCATCTGATTCCCTCAGGCATCCTGCATCCGGGGGTCATCTGCATCATCGGCAACGGCGTCGTCGTCGATCCGCAGGCGCTGTTCAAGGAGGTCGACGAGCTGGCGCGGATGGGCGTAGAGGTCGACGGACGGCTGCTCATCAGCGAGAAGGCGCACGTCATCCTGCCGTACCACCGCGAGCTCGACGTGTTGTCGGAAGCGCGCCGGGGCGAGCGGAAGATCGGCACCACATCGCGCGGCATCGGTCCGGCCTACGAAGACAAGATCGGCCGGCGCGGCATCCGGATGTGCGATTTGCTGGGCGACCGGGACGCGCTCGCGGAGGAAGTCCGCGAGAACGTCCACGCGCGCAATCGGATCATCAAGGAATCGACGCTCGACTGGAAGCCGCTGTTCGACCAGATGGTCGCCTGCGGCGAACGGCTTCGGCCATGGGTCGGCGACGTGTCGCTGTTTCTCGCCACGCTGCGCGCCGATGACCGGAACGTGATGTTCGAAGGCGCACAGGCGACGCTGCTCGACATCGATCACGGGACGTATCCCTTCGTCACCTCATCGAACGCGTCGATTGGCGGTGTCTGCACTGGACTCGGCGTGCCGCCCAGCGCGATCAACGGCGTGCTGGGCGTGGCGAAGGCGTACACGACGCGCGTGGGCGAAGGGCCGCTGCCGACCGAGCTGTCGGGCGAGCTTGCCGAACGGCTGCGCGAAGGCGGCCAGGAGTACGGCGCGTCGACCGGACGTCCGCGGCGCTGCGGGTGGTACGACGCGGTGGTCGTGCGGTACTCGGCGCGCATCAACGGCCTCGATGCGATTGCGCTGACCAAGCTCGATGTCCTTGACGGCCTTCCGGAGGTGCGCGTCTGCACCGGTTACCGGACATCGAAAGGGGTGCTGGCAGAGTTCCCGGCTGATCTGCGCGCGCTCGCCAACGCGGAGCCGGTGTACGAGACGCTGCCGGGATGGACGGGCGCGACGCGCGGCGCGACGAGATTCACCGCGCTGCCCCCCGAAGCGCAGCGCTACATCAAGCGGCTCGAAGAGGTGAGCGGCGTGCCGTGCGCGATTATTTCAACGGGCTCGGATCGGAACGAGACCATCGTCCGGGACGATACGATCATCCAGAACTGGTTCTCGAAGCAGCTCGCCTAGCCCGAAATTCGAACCGGCGACCACTGATGACGAGCCACAGAGACACGGAGTCACAGAGAAGATGTTGTTTTCTCTGTGTCTCTGAGTCTCTGAGGCTCGTTATCGGTGAAAGTTGCTGCTATTTTTTCTTGGCGTCGCAGAACTTCTGCACCGCGTCCGCCTCGGCGTCGAAGAACTCGATGCCCGCGCGATAGCGCGGGCCGGTCTTGGCGAGCTCGAACGAGGCCCATGCGACGCCTGCGCTGAAACGAATCGGCTTTTTCTCGTCGGCCATCGACATCCGGATCCGCTGATTGGGCTTGAGGACCGTTGAAGACACGACCTGGGCGCCGACAACCGACAGGTCGACGAGCGTTGCCAGGTTCCCGTCAATGGTGACTTCCACGCCATCGACAATCCTTACGCGCGGCGCGCGCCGCGTCCCGTGGAAGTCGAGCGGCGCGGACGCCGGCGCCGGCGCCGCAACCGCAACGGTCGCGCCACCGGTCCCGGCCGGGGGCGCAGCCGCGGGCGCGCGTGAATAACCGCTGTCGTGCGCGACGATCCGGATCTCGCACGACGCTAATTTGGGATCCGCCTTGATGCGATTGATCAGCGCCGCCCCGCGCGTCGTCGCCGCGAACATCCGTTCGAGCGCCACCACGTCGGGCCGCTTGCGCGTGATCACTTCGAGCGCGCGGAGCGCCTCTGCGTCGGAAAACGTCTGCGCGCCGCTGAAATCCTCGCGCTCCTTGAGCGCCTGGAGATACTCCGGCGCCGCGATCAGTACCGTGGACACAGGGCGATCAGTGTAATGCAGAATCCACGACTCAAAATGCGCGGACACCGGTCCGCCGGGGCACAATCTGCTCATGGTTGGCGTGAGTTGCACCAATTTGGTCAAGCGTTACGGAGATGTCGTCGCGGTCGACGGGCTCTCCTTTCGCGTCGATCGCGGTGAGTGCTTCGGGCTGCTGGGACCGAACGGCGCGGGCAAGACCACGACGATCGAAATCCTCGAGGGGCTGCTCGAACCCGATGCGGGTGACGTGGAAATCCTCGGTCTCAAGTGGAGGACGCACGAGCGTGAGCTGCGGCAGCGACTCGGGGTGCAGCTCCAGGAGACGCAGCTTGCCGAGAAGCTGACGGTCGAAGAAACGCTGCGGCTGTTTCGATCGTTCTATCATCGCGGCCGCACGCTCGACGAGATGCTGCGGATCGTCGAGCTGGAATCAAAGCGCCGCAGCTGGGTGGGAAAACTCTCCGGAGGCCAGAAACAGCGGCTTGCGGTGGCGTGCGCGCTGGCCGGCGATCCGGACGTCCTGTTCCTCGACGAGCCCACAACAGGACTCGACCCGCAATCGCGCCGTCAGTTGTGGGCGCTCCTCGCGCAGTTCCGCGAGCAGGGGGGAACCCTCCTGCTGACGACGCATTATATGGATGAAGCGGAGACGCTCTGCGACCGCGTCGCGATCGTCGACCACGGCAGGGTCATCGCCGAAGGGGCACCTCGCGAACTCATCGCGTCACTCGGGGCGCCGCGCGTCGTCACGCATCAGGGAACGCTCGAGGACGTGTTCGTCGCGCTGACGGGGAGACATCTACGTGAAGAATGATTTGGCGCCCCGTAAAGGGGCGCCCTACACCGCATGACGAACGAACCGATTGATCGGGGCGGGTCGTGGCACCCGCTGATCGAGCTCGCGCTCGCGCGGCTGCGCGAGTTCGCGCGCGAACCGGAAGCCGTCTTCTGGGCGTTCATCTTTCCGATTCTGATATCGGTGACGATGGCGGCTGCATTTCCCGGAAGCGGCAGCAAACCAGCCATCGTGGCGATCGGGCCTGGCATGGCCGCGACGGCGATTCGCGCGACACTGGCGCATACACTTGGCATCACCGTTCGCGAAATCCCCGCGGACGATGAGGCGCGCGCGCTTCGCGAAGGCGAAGTGCATCTGCTGATCGTGCCCACCGATCCGCCGACCTATCGATTCGATCCGGCCCGCGACGAGAGCCGCATCGCGCGTCTGCTCGTCGACAATGCGCTGAAAAAGGCGGCGGGCCGCGCCGAGCCCTGGTCGGCACGCGAAGAACCATTGCAGGTCGCGGGATCGCGCTATGTCGATTGGCTGATCCCGGGCATCGTCGGCCTGAACATCATGGGCACCAGCATGTGGGGCATCGGCTTCTCGATTGTGCAGGCGCGGATGCGCAAGCTGCTGAAGCGCCTTATCGCGAGCCCGATGCGGAAGAGTGAATACCTGCTGGCGCAGATCGGCGGCCGCCTCGTGTTGCTCGCGCCGGAGGCCGGCGTGCCGCTTCTGTTCGGCGTGCTCGCACTCGGCATGCCGATCCGCGGTTCGCTCGTGACGACCTCCATCGTGTGTCTCGTCGGCGCGCTGGCGTTCGGCGGCGTCGGGCTCCTGCTCGCGAGCCGGGCTCGCACCTTCGAAGCGATTTCCGGATTGATGAACCTCACGATGGTGCCGATGTGGATCGTGAGCGGCGTGTTCTTTTCCTCGTCAAACTTCCCGCCGGCGGTGCAGCCGGTGATCCAGGCGCTGCCGCTGACCGCGCTCATCAATGCGCTCCGCAGCGTCGTGCTCGAGGGGGCGGGGCTGCAAAGTGTCCTGCGTGAACTGGCAGTGTTGTCGGTGTGGGGTGTTGGCGGATTCACGCTGGCACTCCGAATCTTCAGATGGAGGTAGAAGTGGCGGGGCCTTTGCTCAACTGTCGGGGCGAGGCCCCAAATGGGAACCGAGGGGGCCGAATGAGGGCAGGCGCAGACTGGAAATGGCGGTCCATCGAATTATCGAGGCGAATGCGGCGAACCGCGGCGATGCCACGGCAATCGCCGACGCGCGAATAACGCTCAGCTATCGCGAGCTCAACCAGAGAGCTAACGCGGTCGCGCGGCATCTCATCGCAAACGGGTTCCGCCGCGGCGCGGTTGCGACGGTCAATCTTCCGCCATCCGCGGAGACAGCGATTGTCCTTCTCGGGATCTTGAAGGCGGGCGGGACCTACGTCCTGATTGACGCGGAAACGAGTGACGCGCCGTGGCCGCCGGGCGTGTCCTTCGCGGACAGAACGGGGCTCGACGAGGTACGCTACCGGAGCGTCGAGATCGCGCCGGCGCTCGCTCGCACTCCGCAGTCGTGTGCGAACCTTCCCATCATCGCCAAGGCAAGCGACGTCGCGTGCGCGATTCCGGATCGAAACGGCTCGCCGGTGCTGCTCGTGCCGCATGCGACCATCATGTCGCTGCAGCGCTGCGCGGCATCGCCGTTCGCCGAATGGTCCGGCGAACCGGGCGCACTCGATCTCTGGGCGGGCTTGATGAGCGGCGCGACCGTGATGCTTACCGACCCGGCGCTTCGCTCGGCGGCGTAAGCGATCCTCTGA
>Ga0137375_10012111_pt1 | contig 10218 bp, 13 predicted proteins | sample SagtaG_24_FD_104936 | JGI IMG/M metagenome (GOLD analysis project Ga0137375, IMG submission 104936) | Vadose zone soil microbial communities from Sagehorn Ranch, Mendocino, California, USA - Sage1_R_113_16 metaG | ecosystem: Environmental > Terrestrial > Soil > Vadose zone | place: USA...
CCGCAAGGTCTCGGGGGTGATCTATGCGCGGCGCTTCCGCGTCGTGGAGGGGGAGACGCGCTACGCGACGGTCTACGAATTCGAGCACGAGAAGGTCTCCGAGACGGCTGAATGGAACAAGCAACGGGAAGGCTCGTCGCCGCGCTCCGGCCGCATGCGCGAGGTCATGACCCATGCGCAGGGATCGCCCGGAGTGTATCGGCGGATCTATCCGTAGGCAGGACTGGCTGAGGGCGGATCCTCACCCGCCGTCGAGACGGCTGCAGGCGGATCAAGTCTGTGAATGACCAGGGTTCCGGTGCGTTGACCCAATGAAGCTCTTCAAGTCATTTACGCCCAGATGGCGGGAGGTCGTTTCGGCACGGCGAGTCCGCGCATGATAGCGAGCGCCGCGCGTGTTGACACCCTGCGCTGCTGCGGCTAGACTGCCGTCAATCCCACAACCGGCTGATCCGGAGAAGTCCATGATGGAGTGTCCCCGGTGCCAGGCGCAGAACCGTGAGGAGGCGCAGTTCTGCCGAGAGTGCGGGACGCGCTTCGATGCCGTCTGTCCCACCTGCGGGGCCAAGGTAGGGCGCGGCAGCAACTTCTGCGACACGTGCGGGGCCACTCTCCCGGTGTCCTCGACGCCCCGGCCGACTCCGTCGCGCTTTGCATCTCCCGGAAGCTACACTCCCCGGCACCTCGCGGAGAAGATTTTGACCTACCGGAGCGCCGTGGAAGGCGAGCGGAAGCAGGTCACGGTCCTCTTCTCCGATGTCTCCGGGTTCACGTCCATCTCCGAGCGACTGGACCCCGAAGCCGTCCACGAGTTCATGACCCGGGCCTTCGAGCTGATGCTGGCCGAGGTCCACCGCTACGAGGGGACCGTGAACCAGTTCCTGGGCGACGGGATCATGGCCCTCTTCGGAGCCCCCATCGCCCACGAGGACCACGGGCAACGAGCGGTCCACGCGGCCCTGGGGATCCGGAGCGCGCTGGAAGGCTATCAGGACGAACTCCGGCGGAAGCGGGGGATCACCTTCCAGATCCGCCAGGGCCTGAACACGGGCCTGGTCGTGGTGGGAAGCATCGGGAGTGACCTCCGCATGGACTACACCGCGGTCGGCGACACGACGAACGTCGCGGCCCGTCTCCAGCAGGCCGCCGCCCCGGGGCGCATCGTGGTCTCCGACGCCACCGATCGGCTGGTCGAGGGCTACTTCTACACGCGGCCCTTGGGGGAGCTTGCCCTCAAAGGCAAGGCTGAGCCGGTCCCGGCCTGGGAGGTCATCTCCGCTCGGGCCGCCCGGACCCGCCTGGAGGTGGAGGCCGAGCGGGGGCTCACGCCCTTCGTGGGCCGAGAGCGTGAGCTCCGGTCCCTCTTCGAGGGCTTCGAGAAGGCCAAGGCGGGCCGGGGACACATGGTCTTCCTCGTCGGCGAGCCGGGGATCGGCAAGTCGCGCCTCCTCCTGGAGTTCCGCCGGCGCCTTGGCGAGGACGCCACCTGGCTCGAGGGACACTGCCTGTCGTTCGGCCGCTCGATCGCGTTTCACCCCTTGATCGACTTGCTCAAGCGGAACTTCAGGATCGAGGAGGGGGACACCGAGGGGACCATCGCGGAGAAGATCGAGCGGGGCGTCCTCCGTCTCGGCGAGGACCTCCGGCCGATTCTCCCCTATCTGCGCTTCCTCCTCTCCGTCGACCCCGGAGATCCTGCCGTGGCGGCCATGGATCCCAAGAGGCGCCGTGGAGAGATCTTCGACGCCCTCCGGCGCCTCACGCTGCGCGCCACCGAGGTGCACCCTCAGGTCGTCGTCTTCGAGGACGCCCACTGGGTGGACCAGGCGATGGAAGAGTACCTGAGCTTCATCGCCGACAGCATCCCGACCAGCCGGGCGCTCCTGATCCTCGCCTACCGCACCGGCTACGCCCATCCCTTGGGAGACCGGACCTACCACACGCGGATCGCCCTCAGCGCCCTCTCCACGGCGGAGAGCGTGCAGATGGCTCACGCCATGCTGAACACCGAGAGGATCCCCGACGAGGTCCGGACGCTGATCGTCAGGAAGGCCGAAGGCAACCCGTTCTTCGTCGAGGAGGTGGTCAAGGCCCTCGGGGAGGTGGGGGCCCTCCAGCCGACGGGCTATCGCTATGTGCTCGCCAAGCGGCCCAGCGAGATCGTCGTCCCCGACACGATCCAGGATGTGATCATGGCCCGCATCGACCGGCTGGAGGAGGCGCCGAAGAGGACCCTCCAGCTCGCCTCGGTCATCGGACGCGAGTTCACCCGCCGCCTTCTGGACCGGATCGCCGACCGCCCGGGACAGACCGAGGAGTGGCTGTGCACGCTCAAGGCGAGCGAGCTGATCTATGAGAAGAGCCTCTTCCCCGAGCCGGCGTACCTGTTCAAGCACGCCCTCACCCAGGAGGTCGCGTACAACTCGCTCCTCGTGCAGCGCCGCAAGGAACTCCATCACCTGATCGGGGTGGCGATCGAGGAGCTGTACACCGACCGGCTGGCCGAGCAGTACGAGGTCCTCGCCTACCATTTCTCGAAGGCGAAAGAGCGAACCAAGGCGCTCGAGTACTTCCTGAAGGCGGGGGACAAGGCGGCCCAGGCCTACGCCAACCGCGAGGCGCTGGCGCTGTACGAGCAAGCGCTCGGACTCCTCGCCGCGGAAGACCTGCAGCAAAGGGCCGAGGTATTGAAGAAGCTGGCCACCATCTGTCAGTATCTCGGAGACGCCGACGCGAGCCTTCAGCACGCCGAGTCGGCCGTGGATCTCTACGAGAAGCTGGGCGACAAGCGCAATGCGGTGGCCATGCATCTGCACATCCAGGTGCTCTACGGGTGGCAGTGGGATGGGGCCAGAGAGGACCTGGGCCTCAAACACCTGGAGGCGGCGGCGGCGCTCGTGGAGAACGACCCCGACAGCGTGGAGAAGGGGCTCGTGTACCAGCGGACAGGGCATCTGTACCTACACCGGGCTCAGCCGACGACCACGCTGACCTGGGCCCGCGGAGCCGTGGACATGTTCGCCAGGCTGGGCGTGCCCATGGGCACCTCCCTGGGCACCGCGCTGACCTACACGGGGCGGATCGATGAGGGCATCGCCTACAGCGAGAAGAACTGGGAGCCGGTGCTCAAGGCGGCGATCCCGGTCGTGATGGCCGTCATGGGTCACGAGCTTTCTCTCACCCTGGCCCTGGCGCGGGACGTTCCGAGGGCCACCGAGTGGGGGGAGCGTGTTCTCCCCGAGGTCGTGAAGACCAGCCCTGTGTTCGAGGCCATGCTGCGCCGACCGCTGGCGTTGATCTACACGCTCTCCGGGGAGATCGCGAAGGCGGAGGAGGCCTGCCGCGCGGTGGAGCGGATCGAAGGGAAAACGCTGCTCGGCTGCATCTACGAAGATGCCGCCGCCATCGGATTTCACTACCTCCGCCGGGGCGAATGGGAGAAGGCCCGGGATTATCTCGAGCGGGCCATCCCGCTCTATCAGGACAGGAGCAACCTGTCTGCCTTCAGCGCGTGCTCGCTCATTCTTGGGCACCTCGACCTGGAAACCGGGAACTTCCCGCGGGCGGAAGAGCTCCTGCTGAGGAGCCTGGAGATCGCCAGGACGGGGAGCAACGTTCTCGTGGAGCTTGGGGTCCTGCCGCTCCTGAGTGAGCTTTACCTGAAGACGGGACGACATGACAGGGTCGCCGAGCACGTGAGACGAGGGTTCGAGCTGCTGAACTCGGACCGGAACTGGTATGGTCTCCCCGCTCCCTTGTATCTGGCCGAAGGGATGCTCGCCAGCGCCGGAGGCAACTGGGACGAGGCGGCGACATCCTTCGACAAGGCCATCGCGATCAACCGGCAGTACCGGCTGCCCTATGACGAGGCCAGAGTTCTTTGCGAGTCGGGCCTGATGCATCTGGCAAGAGGCCGACCCGAAGACCGAGCCGCGGCCGAGATGAAACTGAACGCCAGTCTGAAACTCTTCCAGAGGATCGGGGCCAAGAAGGATGCCGAATGGGTCCTGGCCAGGAAGGAGGGGCGAAAGGGGGATTCCTGAGGTCTCTATTCCAGGTCAAAGGTGACCCAGAAAGGAGAGGTGCGTATGGCTGATTACATGCTCTACGTGGGCTCCTACGGCATGGAGGACGGGTACCGAGCGGCGCTGGTGTTTGCCGCGGCGATCGCAGCCAGGGGAAAGGGCTACGAAGCCAAGGTGGCACTGCTCGGCGACGGCGTGTTGCTCATGAAGGACGTTATTGCCAAGCATACTAAGCCGCAAGGCCGACCGTCGATCGACGAATTGATCGCAGACGCCCTCAAGAAGGGAGCGACGATTCACTGCTGAGACACCTGCATGACGGCCCGTGGGGTCGACGACGACGACATCAGAGGCAGGGCGAAGAGGATGAGGTCGGACGAATTCGCCGTCCTGTGCTACGAGGCGAGACACGTGGTTTCGATCTAGGGGAGGAAGACATGGCGCTTGTACCGTTCCTCGAACGTGATCAGGTTTCCGTGGATCACCCCTATGACACGGCGCAAAAGGTGGTCGGGCGCGTGCTGAACTTCCACAAGGCGGTGGCGCATTCTCCGAGAGCGCTCGAGGGATATGTGACGCTGAGCATGGCGCTGAAGGAGATGAAGCTCGACCGCAAGCTGCGGGAGCTGGCATACCTCAGAACGGCCCAGTTGAACCGCTGCAACTACTGAGTCACCCTTCACATCGCCCTCGGTCAGAGGGTGGGGCTCACGAAAGCGCAGCTCGACGGCCTCTCCAATCATGGCGACAACCCCGCCGACTACAGCGAACTCGAGCACCTGGTGATCCGGTACGCCGAGCAGCTCACCGCCACGGCAGCCACCGACGAGGCGCTCGACGCCCAGATCGGGAAGCACCTCTCGGACCGCGAGCTCGTGGAGCTCGCCGTGACGGTTGCCACGGCGAACGCCACCACTCGCATCTGCAATGCATTGAAGATCGAGGCGGATCAGGCGTCCTGACTGCGCCGGTCCCGGGGGCCCATGCGTGCGCGAGGACCTTCCGAATCACGCCGCCTCCGCGGGCATCCCGTGCGGCGCTCTGGTCAACCCCCGACTCAGCGCCGCTTCGGCGACGGGTACTGGAACGAACCTGTACATTTTCTGCTTCGACTACTCGGAGAACCCCCAGGCGTGGCGCCACTCGGTGAGCTGCTCGCGCGCGAGGTCATGCCGCGCTTCAAGGCTCTGGTCCGAAGTAGCCCCCGCCATCGTCAGGGCAGGAGATCGGCGACGGGGATCGAGCCGCCGGGCGCGGCGAGAGGCGCGACGGTCGCCGGCGGGCGCAGCGTCAGCACGCTGCGGTAGTGCCAGCCGTAGAGGGCGTCCGGCGACGCCCCGAGATCGCGGTGAACCTCTACCGTGTGGTGGACGAGGTCGATGATCCAGTAGTCCGCGATACCGGCGCGAGCGTAGAGGCTCGCCTTGTGCTCGCGATCGATCCGGTAGGAAGCCTCCGCGATCTCGACGATGAGCACGGCGCGTGACGGATGCGCATCCAGGTAGGCGCCCGGATCGCGCGGCACCACGGCGACGTCGGGCTCCGGCTCCGAGTCCGCGTCGAGCGCGATGGGAAGCTGGGAGTCGATCTGCCAGGCGTCACCGAGCGCGCGCCGGAGCGCCGCCAGCACGCGCCGGACCGTCCCCGCGTGCCGGCTCCCCTGGGGCTCGCGGACGACCAGCAGGCCGTCGAGGAGCTCCAGGCGCTCGCCGGGCTGAAACACGCCCAGCTCGACCAGACGCTCGTACTCCACGCGCGTCCAGCGCCGGGTCCTGGGCGGAGGGATGACGGTGGAAGCCATCGGATTGACAGCGTAGCGAGTCGCGACCGGCCGGTCAACGTGCAGGATCAGATACACCGTTCCTAAAGCCGAACGTGAGCCCCAACGAGATTGACACGAATCTCGTGTAACACTAGAATCGTGTCCATGAAGAACATCACGATCACGCTGGACGAGAACGTCGCCCGGTGGGCTCGGATCCGCGCAGCGGAGCGGGAAACGAGCCTCTCCCGGCTCGTCGGGGAGATGCTCCGAGAGAAGATGCTCGAGGAACAGAGCTACGAGGCCGCGATGCAGCAGTACCTGGCCCGGTCACCTCGCCGCCTGAAGCGGCCGGGGACCAGCTATCCGAAGCGCGCGGACCTCTATGGCCGCTAATGTCTTCGTCGACACCAACATTCTCGTCTACTGCCGGGACGCGTCCGAGCCCGAGAAGCGGCGGCAGGCGGCGGCCTGGATGGCCCATCTCTGGACCACCCGACGCGGCCGAGTCAGTTATCAGGTGCTCCAGGAGTTCTACGTGACCGTCACCGAGAAGCTGCGCCCTGGCCTCGATCGGGAGACAGCCCGCCGGGAGATCCGGAGCCTGCTCCCCTGGCGCCCTGTGCCGGTCGACGGCCGCGTTCTCGAAGGCGCGTGGCTGGTCCAGGACCGGTACCGCCTGTCGTGGTGGGACGCGCTGATTGCCTCGGCGGCCCAGGCCGCCGAGTGCACCTACCTCCTCACGGAGGACTTGCAGGGCCACCAGAGGATCGGGTCTCTCCAGGTGGTCAACCCGTTCCTACTGTCCCCCGATGCGCTGAGCAAGACGTGATCCGGCGAGAGCGCCCGGGACTCGGGCGGAACGACGTATCCCTACCGAGACGGTCCTTCTTCTCGCCCCGGCCGCACCGGCGCGGCTCGACGATCGACGTGGTCCCGACAGGGTATCGGCGAGCGCAATCAGGCCTGGTCGCGGACGCGGTCGGCGAGCGTCGCGCAGAAGGTGTCGAGGTCTCCGAGGTCGGAGGTGGCCAGGGCATACACACGACGCCAGTCGAGGACGCCGTACTGGTGCGCGACGAGATTGCGAAACGCGGCGGCGGCGGCGAGGCGGGTGGCGAGCTCGTGCGGGATGACGGCGTGGCGGGCCAACGCGGTGAAGACGTCCGCATAGGCCCCGGGCATGTCCCACCCTGCGTCTGCGAGCCAGTGTGCCGCCAGATCGAGACAGGCCTGGATGGCCACGAAGATGTTCAGGGTGACCACCTCGCGGGCGGTACGGTCCGCGATGAAGGCCTCCACCGACGCGGGAAGCACGGCGCGCACGCGGGCCGTGGCGTCGCGGACGGCGGCGATCTTCGCGGCGAGGAGCGCGCTATCGACCACGGGCGGCAGCGGCGCGCAGGATCCCTTCGGCACACCGCTGCTCGACGGGCTTGAAGTCGAGGTAGTCGAGCAGCGCCCGCGCCTTGCGGGCGACCAGGGCACCGTGGTCCCGCTCGACAAGCAGCTGCCCGTCGCGGAAGATGCGGTACGCGAGAGGCGCGGGCGCCTCGTCGAGGAGCACCAGGTCAATGGGGCGTCCGATGGCGGATTCCAGTCGCGCGGCAAGGCCGCCGAGCGAGCGCACGTCCCGCGCGGCGCCGGCGCGGAGCGCGATGGCAATGTCGGCGTCGCTCCCTGCGTGCGCTGTGCCCCTGATGCTGGAGCCGAAGAGCAACGCGTAGGCGACGTCCGGTTCAGCTTCGAGGATGCGGCGAAGCGCAGCCAGCATGCGGCCAGACTAGCACGAGACGGCGCCTGCGGAGGCTATTGTTGCCCGCGCTCCCCGCCGGCCTCGCACGCCGCGAGCCGGGCCGCGAGGAAGGTCCGCTCGCGCGCGTTGTCGGCGAGGGCGAGCGCCCGGCGGTACTCGACGGCCGCCTCCGTCCATCGGCCAAGCCGGCGGAGAAAATCGGCGCGGGCGGCGGGCAAGAGATGATATTCGCGCAGCGCCGAGACGTCGGTCGCGTCGAGCGCGGCGAGCCCGACGGCCCGTGCGCTAGGCCCATCGCGACCGCCCGGTTCAGCTCGACCACCGGCGACGGCGCGACCTCGGCGAGTGCCCGGTAGAGGGCGACGATCCGGGGCCAGTCTGTCGCCTCCGAGGAGACCGCGCGCGCGTGGCAGGCGGCGATGGCGGCCTGGAGCTGATACGGGCCCGCCCCCTCCATCGGCCCGGCGCGATCGAGAGAGGCGAGGCCGCGGGCGATCCGCGCCTGATCCCAGCGCGACCGATCCTGGTCCGCTAGCAGGACGAGATTGCCGTCGGCGTCGGTGCGGGTCGCCGCCCGCGAGGCCTGGAGCTCCATCAGGGCGAGGAGCCCCAGGACCTCGGGCTCGCGGGGCATCAGCTCGCCGAGCATGTGGCCGAGGCGGAGGGCCTCCTAGCAGAGGTCGTGGCGCACGAGGGCGTCGCCGGTGTGGGCGGCATAGCCCTCGTTGAAGATGAGGTAGACCACCGCGAGCACGGCAGGCAGGCGCGCGGACAGCTCGGCCCCTTCGGGCACCTCGTAGGGAAAGCCACGGTCGCGGATCGTTCGCTTGGCGCGCACGAGCCGCTGGGCGATCGTGGGCTCGGGCACGAGGAAGGACCGCGCGATCTCCGGCGTCGACAGGCCGCCCACCAGCCGGAGCGTGAGCGCGACGCGGCTGTTATGTCGGCTAGCCTTAGACGAGCAGCGCCAGCGGTTCCTCGATCAGCTCGGCGAGGGCGCCGAGGAACTGGGCGCCGCGGGCGCCGTCGAGGGCACGGTGGTCGCACGACAGGGTCAGCATCATGGTCGGCTGGACGGCCGGCTGGCCGTTGACCGCGACCACGCGGTCGGCGATGCGGCCGACGGCGAGGATGGCGGCCTGCGGCGGATTGACGATCGCGTTGAAGGCGTCGACGCCGTACATGCCGAGGTTGCTGATCGTGAACCCGCCGCCCTGGATGTCGGCAGGCCGCAGCTTGCCGGCTTGGCCCCGGCTCACCACGTCCTCGCGGCGCGCGGCGATTTCCGGGAGGCTCAGCGTGTCGGCGCGGTGGACGACGGGGACGACGAGGCCGTCCTCGATGGCGACCGCCAGCCCGATGTTGATGTCGGCGTTTCGGGCGATCGCCCCGTCCTTCCACGACGCATTCACGCCCGGATGTCGCGACAGGGCCGCCGCGACGAGCTTCACCAAGAGGTCCGTGTAGGTGATCCGGGCGCCGGTCTGCTTGGTCGCCTGCTCTCGCCAGGAGACCAGGCGGCTCACGTTGACCTCACGGAAGAGGTAGAAGTGGGGCGCGGTGGTCCAACTCGCGGTCATGCGCTCCACCATGATGCGCCAGACGGTCCCGACGCCGCGGTCCTGGGTCGAGCGCGCGGTCGGCGCCGAGGGGACATCCACCGCGAGGACGGCGCCGCCCGGGCCCGAGCCGCGGAGGGCTCCGATGTCCAGGCCGCGTTCGACCGCCAGTCGCCGGGCCTTCGGCGAGGCGGCGGTGAGGCGTGCCGCCGCCCCGTCGATGGCGGACGAAGCCTTCTGACTCTCGACGTGGGCGAGGACGTCGGCCCTCTGAATCGTGCCGCTCGCTGCCTTCACCTGCGCGAGGTCGACACCGTGCTGCTCGGCGATCTTCCGGGCGAGGGGTGACGCCTTGACCGCCGGGGACGGCGAGGGGGCGGCGGTGGCTGCGAGCGTGCGCGGCCCCGACGTGACCGCAGGTCTCGGCTCGGCCGGCCCCGCTTCGCCGAGTCCGACGATCAGCGCGATCGTCTGCCCGACCGGGACCACGTCGCCGTCGCGCGCGGTCACGTCTCGCAGAATGCCCGAGGCCGCCGCCTCGATCTCGACGGTGACCTTGTCGGTCTCGATCTCGAGAAGCGGCTCGCCCTTCGTCACGGCGTCGCCGGGGGACTTGAGCCAGCGCACGACCTTGCCGGTGTCCTGCGCCATCTCGAGCGCCGGCATGATGATGGTGGTGGCCATCAGGCCTTCCCGCAGAGCTTCTTCGCCATCTCGAAGACGGTTTTCTCCGACGGCACCGTGAGGTCCTCGAGCACTGGCGAGAACGGCACCGGAACGTCCATGGCCCCGATCCGCTTGACCGGCGCGTCGAGGTGGTAGAAGGCCCCCTCGGCGATCACCGACACCATCTCGGCGGTGACGCCGTAGCGCTCGTAACCCTCGTCCACGACGATGACGCGGGAGGTCTTCTTCGCCGAGTCGATCAGCGTCTGCTTGTCCAGCGGGAAGGTCGTGCGCGGGTCGATCACCTCCGCGCTGATGCCGATCTCATCGAGCATCGTGGCCGCGCCGAGGGCGACCTGCACCATGCTGCTGGTGGCGACGATCGTGATGTCCGTGCCGGCGCGCTTGACGTCCGCCACGCCGAAGGGGACGAGGTACTCCTCGGCCGGC
>Ga0137375_10012113_pt1 | contig 10217 bp, 8 predicted proteins | sample SagtaG_24_FD_104936 | JGI IMG/M metagenome (GOLD analysis project Ga0137375, IMG submission 104936) | Vadose zone soil microbial communities from Sagehorn Ranch, Mendocino, California, USA - Sage1_R_113_16 metaG | ecosystem: Environmental > Terrestrial > Soil > Vadose zone | place: USA...
CCCGACGCGGCTCGAGCGGATGGAGCGGGAGGTCAGCGACCTCAGCGACCGGCTCCGGTCCGACCGGATCGCGCCGGTCGTGTTCGCGGGCGCGGCGGCGCACTTCCCGCTCACTCAGGACCACGAGGCGGCGCGCCTCCTGTACGGCAGCATCACCCCGGCCGACCTTCCGCCCGGCTCCGACATCGGCGAGGCGCTGCTGGTCGCGCGCTGTCTGCTCCGCCCGGACATCGCCGAGGGGGAGTGCGCGCGGATCGGCGGGCGGGGGCGCGGCGGAGAACCCTTGCCCGAGCCGGGCTGGGGCGGCGAGCGTCGCGGGGGAAAAGGCCGGCCGCCCGTCCGGCCGCGCCCCCGGCCGGAGCCGGACGCGGAGGCCGCGGAGGACCGCGCGCGGGCGATCGTGCTCTTCACCGACGGCGAGGACACCGAGCAAGGCGCGCGCGCGCAGGTCGAGGAGGCCGTGCGGCTCGGGATCGACGTCTACGTGGTGGGGGTCGGGACGCTGGCCGGCGAGCTGGTTCCGGAAGTGGACGAAAAGGGGCAGGTGAACGGATGGAAGAAGCTCCCGAACGGCTCGTTCGTGACCACGCGGCTGGATCAGGCCAAACTGAGGGAGCTGGCCCAGGTGGCCGGCGGCGAGGGTCACTACTTCGTGCTGGATTCCAAGACGCGCGGGCTCGAAGGTCTGGTGTCGCGGCTCCAGCGCTTGAAGGAAGGGAACCTGGATGAGCGCGTGCTGGAGACGGCCGAGGAGATGTACCAGTGGGTGCTGTTCCCCGGGTTCATGCTGCTCCTCATCGAGGCATGCCTGAGCGACAGGCGGCGCAGGGTGGCGTGGTGATGCGGCGGCTCGGGTTCGCGGTGCTGCTGCTGCTGGCCGGCGGGTGGGAAGCGCTGCGCGCGGCCGATGCGGACGTGGAGCGGGGCAACCAGGCCTTCCGCGAAGGGCGCTACGATGATGCGCTCGGGCACTACCGCGCTGCCGAGGCGCGGGGGGGCGACTCGCGGCTTCATTTCGACATGGGCACGGCGCTCTACAAGCTGGCCGAGAAGAGCGCGGACGAGGGGAAGAAGGCGAAGCTGTTCGAGCAGGCGGAGGAGGAGTTCCGGCGCGCGGCCGACACGGATGACGTGCGGCTCAAGTCGTCCGCCTACTACAACCTCGGCAACTCGATGTACCAGCGCAGGCAATGGGAGGACGCGATCGCCTCCTACAAGCGCGCGCTGCGAGCCGACCCGGGCAACGAGCCGGCGCGGCACAATCTGGAGATGGCGCTGCGCCAGCGCGAGAAGCACGAGCAGCAGCGGGGAGGGCAAGGCAAGCAGGACCCGAAGAAGGGCCAGGAGGGCCAGAATCAGGACCAGCAGCAGCAGGGCGGGAAGCAGGGGGCGGACGGCGAGCCGGAAAAGCCGCAGGACCAGGACCAGCAGCGGCAGGGCGCCGAGGGCAAGGACCAGGAGCCGCCGCAACAGCCACCGCCCCAGCCGCAAGGTCAGGAGGACCAGCAGCAGCCGCAAGGCCAGCAGGACCAGCCGGCCGGGCCGGACCAGCAGCCTGGCCAGCAGGATCAGGAGCGAGAGCAGCCGCAAGCCGGAGGCCAGGAACCTGACCAGGCGCCCGCGGGCGAAGATGAGTCGATGAGCGGCACGCCCTCCGACCAGGAGCGCAAGCTCGAAGAGCTGGAGCGCCGCTCGCGCGATCTGCGCAAGCGCCTCCTCCGCCAGGGCAGCAGGAACCGCGATCCGCTGCGGCTTCCGTCCCGCAAGGACTGGTAGCCTCGCGGAAGGTACGAAGAGGCATGCGGAAGACACTTCTCGCCGTCGCGATCGTCGCCGCAGGATCGGCCGCGCTGGCCGCGCCGGCCCGCGCGCAGCCGATCCGCTTCACCCTCGAGGTCTCGCCGGAGACGGGCGGCATCGACGACACCTACTACGCGACCGTGCAGATCGAGGTGAGCGGCGTGTCCGGGCCGGAGCGCTACTGGCACCCGGACTTCGGCGATTTCGAGGTCGGGCCGACCCAGACCAAGCAGGGCACGTCCACCGTGCTCGACCCGCAGCACGGGCAGCAGATCAGAACCTCGATCCTCCGCCGCTACGAGCTCAAGCCGAGCCGGGGCGGTCGGATTCGCATCCGGCCGGCCAGGATCCGCCTGGCCGGCAAGGAATACGCGACCGACTCCGTGCTGGTGCAGGTCGGCCCGTCGAGCGGTCTGCCCGGGAGCGGCAGCGGGCAGGGAGCCGATCAGGACTCGTCGGCCGGCGACCCGACCGCGGCCGGCGCGATCGGCGTGCCCGGATTCGTCCAGCCGGATCCAAAGCTCCGCGACGAGGACATGTTCATCCACGTCGTGGCGGACAAGCGAGAGGCGTACGTCGGGGAGCAGGTCACGGTGACCTGGCTCATCTACACGCGCAGCGAGATCCTCAAGTTCGAGCCCAAGCCGCCCAGCCTGAACGGGCTCTGGCCCGAGATCCTGTTCGAGCCGGACGCGTACTTCACCTATCACGAGACCACCGTCGGCAACGCGCCGTACGTCGTCGCGATCGTGTCCAAGCGGGCGCTGTTTCCCACCCAGCCGGGCCGGCTGGAGGTCAAGCCCTTCCGGGCCAAGGTGGCGAGTCTGTCCAGCACGCCGGGCCAGTCGCACAGCCTGGTCAGCCGCCCGGTCAGCATCCGGGTGAAGCCGCTCCCGCCCGGAGCCCCGCCCGGCTTCGACCCGACCTACGTCGGCTCGTTCCAGGTCGAGTCGTCGGTCGACCGCAACCAGATCGAGGCGTCGGAGTCTCTGACCCTGGTGGTCAAGGTGAGCGGGCAGGGGGCGATCCGCCGGACCGAGGCTCCCAAGCTGGCCTTTCCCGGGTTCAGCTTCCGCGCCCCGCGCGAGGCGCAGGACTCGGTGGACGTGTCGACCGGCTCGGTGCGCGGCGAGCGCATCTATCGCTACTGGACCACGCCGGAGCAGGGCGGGGCGCTGACCATCCCGGCGGTCGAGGTGCCGTACTTCGATCCGCGCAGCGGCAAGTACGAGGTGGCGCGCTCGCGCCCGATCGAGATCACCGTGAAGGGCGACCCGGGCAAGCTGGCCCGCCCGGCCGAGGGAGACGGGCACGAGAACGTGATCCCGCGCGACATCCGCCTCCTCCACGAAGGGGAGGCGGTCTCGTCGCGCGCGATGCCCCGGCTCTACCGGAGCCGGTGGTTCTGGGTCCTGGCCCTGGTGCCGCCGCTCGCATTCGTGCTCGTGCTCGGAGTCGACCGATTGCGCCAGCAGCTCAAGAAGGAGACGCCGCGTTCGCGCCTGCGCCGGGCGCGCGGGCGCGCGCTCAAGCGCTTCCGCGTGGCCGAGATCCACCTGCGCGGCAACCGGCCGGCCAAGTTCTTCGGCGAGCTGGCCCGCGTGCTCTACGATCACATCGAGGAGCGGCTGGGCCAGCCGGTACAGTCGATGACACGCGACGCGCTGCGCGCATTCCTGGCCCACAAGGGCTTCGAGCCGGATACGATCGAGGAGATCGATCACTGCCTGGAGGCGTTCGACTTCGCCCGCTTCGCCCCGACCGCAGCCGGCCCCGGCGAGATGCGAGCCCAGCTGCGCCAGCTCAAGGAACTTCTCCGCCAGATCGAGAAGACCCGGCTGGGCGCGAACGACCAGGGGGAAGCCGCGTGAACAGGAGCAGAAGACCTGTCTTGGTTCTCGCGAGCGCCCTCGTGGCGGCCGGCGGCGTCCTCGCGGGTCCAGCCCGCGCGCAGCCAGGGCCGGCCGCGCCGCCCGGGCAGAAACCGCCGGCAACGGTCGAGCAGCGGCCGCCCACGCTGGCCAGGCCGAAGCCGCCCTTGCCGGCGCCGACCACGGAGCCGTCTGCCTACCTCGCGGCCAACCGCGCATATAAGGAAGGCCGGTTCGATCAGGCCATCCCACTCTACGAGGCGCTCGTGGCGACCGGCGTCGAGCACGAGGACCTCTACTACAACCTCGGCAACGCCTACTTCCGCGCCGGCCGGCTCGGGCCCGCGATCTATCAGTACGAGCGGGCCCTGCGCCTCGATCCCGGCCACGACGACGCGCGCTACAACCTGGCCATCGCCAGGCAGGTCGTCGCCGAGCGCGTGGTCGACCGGCTCAAGGGAGCGGAGACTGACCCCTGGTGGGTGCGTCTGGCCACCTTCTTCTCGATCTCGCAGCTCACCCTCGGCTTCCTGGTCCTGGATCTGCTCCTGTTCGCGGGCCTCATCGCGCTCCGTTTCCTGGCGACCGGCTTCGCCCGCACGGCGCTCATCGCCACGGTCGCCTTCGTCGGCCTGGCCATGGTCGGCAGCATGAGCCTGCTCCGCCTGCAGCTGTACGTCGACGACGAGGTGCACCAGGCGATCGTCATCGCGGACCAGGTCGTGATGCGGGAGGGGGCAGACCCGCGCTCCGCGGAGCGCGGCAAGCTGCACCCCGGCGTGCGCGTGCGCCTGCGCGGACGCGAGCCGGGCTGGTTGCGCGTCCGGCTGGCCAACGGGATGGAGGGCTGGGTCCCGGACACCTCGCTCGGCCGTCTCTGACCGTGCGCCCGGTGATAAAGTCAGCTATGTGCTGCGCGCTCGTCTCCTCGTCGTGGATGATGAGCCGTCCTCGGCCGAGCAGATCCGCCAGATGCTGGGCGACGGCCTGGCCGAGGTGACATCGCTCGACATCGGCCAGGACGCGGTCGGGGCCGTGCTCGAGGCGGAACGGCGCGGGCATGCCTTCGACGTGGTGCTGCTCGATTACTTCTTGCCGAAGCTGGGCGGGGTCAATGTGCTGCGCGAGATGAACCAGCAGCACATCGACTCGCGGATCATCATCATGTCCGGTCGCGACCCGGGCGAGGTCGCGGTCGAGGCGATGCGGCTGGGCGCCTTCGACTTCATCTCCAAGCCGCTCAGCCGGGCCGAGCTCCGGCTGCGGGTCGAGCGCGCGCTGCGCGACCGGCGCGCGGGCGACGGCGGCGGCGGGACCGACGCCAGCAAGCGGCGCCCCCGCAAGAGCGACGTCATCATCGGCGGCGCCGGATGGATCAAGGGGCTCTACGAGCGCATGTCGATGGTCGCCCCGACCGACGTGACGGTGGCGATCTACGGTGAGAGCGGGACCGGCAAGGAGCTGGTCGCGCGGACCATCCACAACCTGTCGCAGCGCTACGAGAGCCCGTTCGTGGTGGTCAACTGCGCCGCGATCCCGGAGAGCCTGCTCGAGGACGAGCTGTTCGGCCACGTCCGGGGGGCCTTCACCGACGCGACCAAGGACCGCGAGGGGCTGTTCTCGGCGGCCCATGGCGGCACGCTGTTCCTCGACGAGATCGGCGAGATGCCGCTGTCTCTACAAGTCAAGATCCTGCGCGTCCTCCAGTCGCAGGAGTTCCGCCGGATCGGCGACGACCGCGACACCAGGGTGGACGTACGCCTCATCACCGCGACCAACCGCGACCTCGAGCAGGGGGTCGCGGCCGGCGTGTTCCGCCAGGACCTGTACTACCGCATCAACGTGTTCCCGATGGCGCTGCCGCCATTGCGCGAGCGGCGCGAGGACATCGCGCTCCTCGCCCATCACTTCCTCCTCAAGCACCGGGCCAAGGTCGGCAAGCGGATCGAGTCCTTCACGCCCGCGGCGCTGACCAAGCTCACCGCCTACGACTTTCCGGGCAACGTGCGCGAGCTGGAGAACAAGGTCCATCACGCGCTGGTCCTGGCCCAGGGCGACTCGATCGAGCCGCACGACATCCCGCTCGGGGGCGGCCTGCCGGCCCCGGCCCTCGGCTACGATCTGTCGCGCCCGTTCCGCGAGCTCAAGCGCGAGGTGGTGGAGGCATTCGAGAGCGAGTACGTGCGCGCGCTGCTCCGCGCCCACCACGGAAACCTCGCCGCCGCCTCCCGCCAGGCCGGCATGGACCGCAAGAACCTGTGGGCCTTCGCGCGCAAGTACCGCATCAACCTCAAGCACCTCCGCGACGACAAAGCCTGAGGCCGCGCTTTTTGAACCATGACGCAGCGCTGAGACGCAGAGACGCAGAGAACGCAGAGACGCAGAGACCTATTTTTCTCTCTGCGCTCTCGGCGTCTCGGCGTCTCTGCGGCAATACTTGGTCTCGCGGCCTCAGGCCTGAAGCGTGGCGAGGGCTTCGCCCATGCGGTCCACGCCCTTCTGGATGTCGGACATCGAGCAGGCGTACGAGAGGCGCACGAAGCCGGGGGCGCCGAAGCCAGAGCCGGGGACGACGGCGATCCGGCCCTGCTCGACGAGGAAGTTGCACAGCGCGACGTCGTCCGCGAGCGGCGCGCCGTCCGCGGTGCGGCGACCCACGAAGGCCGATAGATCGGGGAAGCAGTAGAAGGCGCCGAGCGGCTCCTCGAGGGTCACGCCCGGGATGGCGCGGAGGCGCCGCACCATCTCGCGCCGGCGCTCGTCGAACTCGGCGCGCATGGTCCCCACACACGCCTGCGGCCCCTCCAGCGCGGCGAGCGCCGCGACCTGCGCGATGTGGGTCGGGTTGGTGGTGGACTGGCCCTGGATCACGCTCATCGCCTCGATCAGCGTGGGCGGGCCGGCGGCGAAGCCGATCCGCCAGCCGGTCATCGCGTAGGTCTTGGACACGCCGTCGATGAGGACCAGGTACGGCGCGACCTCCGGCGCGACCCGGGCGATCGACGTGTAGCTCGCCCCGCCGTAGACCAGCGCGCGGTAGATGTCGTCGGAGATGACCAGGACCCCGCGGCGTGCGCACAGTGCGCCGATCTCGCGCAGCACCTCGGCGTCGTAGACCGCGCCGGTCGGGTTGCTCGGCGTGTTGAGGACGACCGCGCGGGTGCGGTCGGTCATGGCCGCGGCCAGCGCGGCCGGCGCCGGCGCGAACCGGTCGGAGGCCCGGGTCGGCAGGATGACCGGGCGCGCGCCGGCCAGGAGCACGATGTCCGGATACGAGACCCAGTAGGGCGCGGGGATGATGACCTCATCGCCCGGGTCCAGGAGGGCCATGAACAGGTTGAACAGAGCCTGCTTGGCTCCGGTCGAGACCATCACCCGGCTCGGCGCGATGTCCACGCCGTGGACGGCCGTGAGCTCCTTGGCGACCGCGCGGCGGAGCTCGATCAGGCCGGCCACGTTGGTGTACTTGCCGACCCCGCGGTCGAGCGCGGCGCGGGCCGCATCCTTGATGTGGTCCGGCGTGTCGAAGTCCGGCTCGCCGGCACCGAAGCCGATGACGTCCACGCCGCGCGCCTTGAGCTCGGCCGCGCGCGCGGTGACCGCGAGCGTCATGGACGGCTTGACCGGAGAGAGGCGAGAAGCGATGCGGAGCGGGGCGGTCATCCAGGATTCCCTTTCGTGTGGCGGGCGTACTTGGCGATGAGGGCGCGCTCGACCGAGGGTGGCACCAGGCCGCTGATGTCGCCGCCCAGGCCGGCCACCTCCTTGATGAGCGAGGAGCTGACGTAATGATGCCGCTCGTCGGTCATGAAGAAGACGGTGTCGACCGCGGGCCCCAGCCGCCGGTTCATGTGGGCGAACTGGAACTCGTACTCGAAGTCGGCGAGGGCGCGCAGCCCTCGCACGATGAAACCGGCCTTCCGCTCGCGGCAGTACTCGACCAGGAGCCCCTGGAACGCGTCGCACACCACGCGTGGGTTCCTGGCCACCGCCTCGGCGATGAAATCGGATCGCTCCTGAAGGGTGAAGAGCGGCTCCTTGCGCGGGTTGACCGCGATCGCCACCACCACCTCGTCGAACAGCACCAGGCTGCGTTCCAGGATGTCGACGTGGCCGTTGGTGATCGGATCGAACGTGCCGGGGTAGACGGCGATCTTGCGGCTAGGTGGCATGGAGGTCCGCCCGGTAGAAGGAGAGTTCCGTGTCACCGTAGCGGCGACCATCCGCTTTTACCAGAACCCCGTAGCGCTGGTGCGGCGCACGGCGCCGATCGTGCTCGAGGACGGCCACGCCGCCCGCGACCAGGAGGCCGGCCCGCCCGAGCTCGGCCAGTGCCAGGCCCCCCAGGTCGCTGTCGTAGGGCGGGTCGAGGAAGATCCAGGTGAAGGCAGGCCCGCCGGCGTCGGCCAGGCGGGCGGCGAAGCGCGGCGCGTGGTCCTGGTGGACCTCGCTCGCCCCCGCCAGCCCGAGCTCGTCGAGGTTGCGCCGGATGTAGCGGAGCGCCGTGCGCGAGCGGTCCACGAACACCGCGCGGGCGGCGCCGCGCGACAGCGCCTCGATGCCGAGCGCGCCGGCCCCCGCGAAGAGGTCGAGCACGAGGGCGTCGTCGCCGGGCGGACCGAGGATCGAGAACAGGGCCTCGCGGACCCGGTCGGCGGTCGGCCGGGTGGCCGAGCCGGGCGGCGCGGCGAGCCGCCTTCCGCCCGCGCGACCCGCGATGACTCTCATGCGGCGTGCTATAGCGGCGCGGCTCGGCGCTGTCAAAGCGCCGTACCCTGGCCCCTGGGGGCTCCTTGCTGGGTCCTGCCGGCCGGCGGTACGATGAGAGCCTTGCAGATCGAGCACGACAACCTGGCCTCCAAGCTGCTCGACGACGCCATCGAGCGGGGCTGGGGCGAGCGCATCGCGCTGCGCGAGGGGCCCCGGGCGCTCACCTATCACCAGCTGCGCGACCAGGTGGCGCGCGCCGCGGCCGCCCTGGGCTCCCTGCGCATCGCGCGCGGCGACCGCGTCGCCGTGCTCATGCCGGACACGATCGAGGCGGCGGTCGCGTTGCTCGGGGCCATCTACCACGGTGCGGTCGCGGTGCCGCTCAGCGAGCTGGCCCGCGCCAACGACATCGCCGATCTGCTCGTCGATTCCGGCGCGAGCGCGGTGGTCGTGCACGGTTCGCTCCGCGCCGGCATCGAGCAGGTGGTCGGCGTGGTGCCGGGCCTGCGCGAGGTGCTGGTGGTGGGCGGACGGGGGCCGGGCCAGCGCGACTTCCTCAGCCTCGTGCGTGGCGCGGCGCCGGCGGCGGATCCGGCCATCGTCGACCCGGACGGGACCGCGATCCTTCTCTACTCGGCCGGAGCCCACGGCGAGCTGGCGGAGGGCGCGGCCGGCCGCCGGCGCGGAGTCCCGCATACCCATGCGACGCCGCTGCGCGCGTTCGAGTCGCTGTGCCGGGGGCCGCTGCCGCTCGGCGAGGACGACCGCATCCTCTCGCTGGTCCGCCTGTGGACCGCCTACGGCCTGGGGGCCGGGCTCATCTTCCCGCTCGCCGCCGGCGCCGAGACCCTGCTCCTGCCCGAGCAGCCCACCTCGCGGACGATCTTCGCGGCGCTGGAGTCGTTCCGGCCGACCGTTCTGCTCGCGACCCCGTCGGTGTACGGCCAGCTGGCGCGCGACGCCGAGCTGCGCGGGCAGGAGCGCCCGCTCGCATCGCTCCGCTTCTGTGTCTCCGGGGCCGAGGACATGCCGACTCCCGTGACCGACAAGGTCCGCCAGGTGCTCGGGGCCGACGTGACGGTGAGCTATGGCCTGACCGAGGCGTTCCAGTTCGTCCTGTGCGGCCCGGCCGCGCTCGGGCGGCCCGGCGCGTGCGGCAAGCCGGTGCCCGGATTCGACGTCCGCGTGGTCGACGACGCCGGCGAGGAGATCGGGGCCGACGAGATCGGGACGCTCGAGATCCGCGGGCCGACCGTGGCGGCCGGCTACTGGAACGACAACCGGTCCGCGCTGCGCCAGGGCTGGTTCAAGACCCGCGACCGCTTCCTGGTCGACCGCGACGGCAACTACTACCACTGCGGGCGGGCCGACGACCTCTTCAAGGTTGGCGGCAAGTGGGTATCGCCGGCCGAGGTCGAGCAGGCGCTCATCGGCCACGAGGCGGTCTGGGAGTGCGCGGTGGTCGGCGCCGACGACGAGGACGGGCTCATCAAGCCGTTCGCGTTCGTGGTGCCGAACATCGGCCACGAGCCGGGGCCGGAGCTCGAGGAAGAGCTGCGCGAGTACGTGAAGAAGGAGCTGGCGCCGTACAAGTATCCGCGCTGGATCGAGTTCCTGACGGACCTGCCAAAGGGCCCACAGGGCAAGATCCTGCGCTACAAGCTGCGCGACAAGGTACGCACGTCGCCTCGAGCCCGCCGAGCCGAGACAGCGAAACGCTAGGGCGAGACGACTCGCCCGTCCTTCGGGGGTGTGTGGCCTCTGCACTCATCGAGGCGGTGCGCCCCGATGAGACTCGGAGCTATCGATAGGCACGAGTCTCAGTACGAACCGCGC
>Ga0137375_10012119_pt1 | contig 10215 bp, 7 predicted proteins | sample SagtaG_24_FD_104936 | JGI IMG/M metagenome (GOLD analysis project Ga0137375, IMG submission 104936) | Vadose zone soil microbial communities from Sagehorn Ranch, Mendocino, California, USA - Sage1_R_113_16 metaG | ecosystem: Environmental > Terrestrial > Soil > Vadose zone | place: USA...
CTACAATGTTCAGTGCGATCGCCCGGTGACACTCGATGCCTTTGCCGCCGCCGTAGATCAGGCAGTTGGTCACGAGATTGGGAACGAAGTTGCCGTACTGGCCAGCCCGCAGCGTATCGAAATACAGATTGGCGCGGCGGTTGCCGGCCAGCGCGTCGATCGCCGATTGCACCGCCACGCCCGCGCTAGGCGACGAATGCAGCACCTCGCGTGTCAGGTCGGTCAGCGCTGTGTATGTCGCTCCATCCTGCACAACATACATGTTCTGCAGCATAGGCTTTTAACCTTGGTGGCGCGGCGCTGAAGAATAGCTTGGGGTGGAGCCGAAGCCCCACCCCAAGCTCGTCCAGCCGACCGCCGGCGCTCGATGCTCCTAGCGCAAGAGATACCCTGCGGCTCGGCCCAAAACTGCTTTGCGCGTGTTCGGGTCAGAGATGCCCTCCAGGCCGAAGCCAAAGTAGATCGTGTCGTCGGTGGTGACTGCGGCGCCCTCAGGGAAGCCGGCCGCAGTCGCACGGGCGAAGTTGTTCCCGTTCGGAGCGCTGCCGGGAGGCGGGCCGGTAACAGACCAGCCACCCAGGTCGGTTTCGAACTATGTCGATTCTCCGGTGGAAATAACGGTGTCGTCGATGAAGACGCCCAGCCCCTGTGCCGCCCAATCGCTGGCGTAGGCGATCGAAACTTCGACCTGCTGGCCGGCGTAGGCGGAGAGATCGATTGACCATTGCTCCCAATTGCTAGATCGGCCCGAGGCAGCGTTCCAGGCGCCGGTTGTACCCGTGGGCGAACAGGTGTTGTCGACATTCAGCGTCTGGTAGTGGTCGAGGAATGGGTGAAGGTCGCGCCAGCCAGCCGGGCAACTTGCCAAGTTGGGATCCTGCGGGCCGGTGCTCTGGCTGGTGTGCCCGTTCAGATCGGGTAAGGTCGTCCAGTCATCTTGCCCGACCGTATGTGCCTCCACGAACACGTAATCCCAGTCCTGCTCGGTATCGCGCGAGATCCAGAACGACAGGTTGCCCGATGTCTGCCCGGCGAGATCGACTGTGCGCGTCAGGCGCTTATAGGTGATGTCGGCGATCCCTGAGTAGACGTAGAACGTCCCGGTGTGCGGGTCGAATGGCCCGCCCGGCCGCGCGTACTTCGCGGAAGCCACGCTCTTGAACTGAGGGTATGTAGCGGCGGGCAGGATGCCGCTGGTCGCGATAAATGACGCGCTGTGATCCTGGTTGTTCGCGCTTGGCGCGCCAAACGTCCAGTTCAAGCCCGTGAAGGGATTGGCCGCGCCGTTGACGTCGTAGAGTGCGCCTTTCGCGGTTGTGCCGGCGTCGTCGTTGTAGAGGTAGGCGCCCAGGTAATACTGGAGAAAGTCATCTCCGAGCGCCAAACAGCCATCCGCAGCGCTGTTGGGGTCGCACGGCGCATTCGCCACCGGGTCGAACTCGTAGCCAAAGGCATATTCGTAGCCGGCGTATTTCCCCGTATAGAGTAACCGCCCGCCCTCGTTCAGGTATGAACGCACGGCTAGCATCTCGTCGTTGGCAAGCCGCGAGGCGGTGCCAGGCTTCATGCCTGGCTCGCGGGTGATCACGTCGTCGCCCGTATACCAGATCACCGCCTTGTAGTGGCTCAGCACACCTAGCGCGTCGGGGGCTGCCCGGCCGTTGGCGTCGACATCATAGACATCTGCAGCGATGTTGTTGGCGGCCAGCGCGTCGAGATAATACGAGAGGTAGCTCGGCCCATTGGTCTTTTTGTACACCGGCGAGAGGCCAGTGTAATCCTCGGCCGCCAGCACCAGCACATGCGCGTTCGACTCGATCTTCGCGGCGTATGTGAACGCGTCGCTTACCTGGCCGCCACCCTCGAACCAGACCTTCACGCTGTCGCCTGGCTGCGTGCCGGTCACCGGCCCGCGCATAATGTGGTAGTACACGTCGCCTGGCCCGCCAAAGCGCTCACCGCCGTTCCATTCGGAGGTCGGGCGGTTCTGCACCGCGCCGCCATTCACCTGATACTTCAGCGTCACCGCCCCCAGGCTGCGCGCGGCGTTGACCTGCACCGTCTGCGGGTCGCCGTAGGAGACGGCGAAAGAGCTGACATAGAAAGGCTTGACCGTGTTGCCCAGATGCGAGACCGGCTGGGCCGGGTTCGGCGCGGATTTGGCTACATCGAGCGCGAAGGGCAGGTTATTAAGATATTCCTGCTGAATCAGTCCCTCGTCGTCGGGGAAGACAAATCCATTGCCTGGAGTGCCCTCGCCAAGCTCGGGTGTCCAGGCCAGCGTCTTAGCCTTGGCGTGGGCGTAGTCGGTGGTCTCACCATTGGTGGTATAGAGGTCGGCGCCTACGCCCGGATTGAAGCCGGGAATGGCCGGGTTGGCGTCCGTACCGGATAGCGCGACAAAGATCGGGTCGTCGGTCGAAGGGGTCTGCACCTGCCAGCCGAACGAGTAGAGCAGCAGGTTGGCGTATGAATGATAGTTGACCAGGAACTTGGCCTTGAGCCGGTCGAGCAGGCCCTGATAGGTGCGCGTCTCCGGCTCGGACGCTGCCGATGGGCCACGATAATCCTCGGCTGAGAACTGCGACGACGAGCCCTCGTTATCGTAGTTCCAATGTTCGTCGAAGTTGCGATTCGGATCGACGCCATCGTTGTTTGTGATCTGTCCGTCGCCGTCGTTGTCACGCAGAGTCTTACGCCAGAGCCGCTCGACGTCAAAGGTATACTGGTAGCCATCGGGGTTGGCGACCAGCACGAACCACAGCTCACGGGTGTCGACCAGGTTGGTCACGTCGGCGTTCTTGCCATAGTTATCAACGAAGTAATGGAGAATTCGCCGCGGCACCTCGACGCCGATCCACTCGCGTGCATGCTGGCCGCCCACATAGATCACCGTCGGGCGTGCGCCGTCCTGCGTTCGTGGTGCGTCACGCGTCACTTTGAGCGCGATAATCTCGCGGCCCTGTAATGAATGGCCGATCACTTCCAGCTTCACAATCTTTGAGTTGCGCTGCGCGATCTGATACGCTTGGTCGCGGATACCGCCCGGCTGGTCGTAGGAGCGCCAGACGTTATAGCCATTTGCCGCCTGCTCGGCGGCCAGCTGCGTGGAGGTCTTGCCATCGCGGTTTCTCTTGACGCCGATGGCCAAACCCTGGCCACGCAGCCGCGCCACTTCCCCCCCTGTCAGAACCAAATCGACTTCGATGCCACCCGAAGTTTGGCGCGTCGCCGCGAAATCATAGCCCTCGCGGGCGAGCTTGGCGGCCTGAGCGCGTGTAACTGTCGCTGTGTACATCTCGAGCGGCTCGCGCCCTTTGCCGGACGCACCAAGGGCCGTTCCGCTCAATGACACGGCGCTGAACAGGAGGCACGCTAACGCAATGATCGTGGGAACGCGCTTGGCGAATGTGCGATAACGCATACGACTCTCCTTCGCGGATGCCCGCCGATGTGCTTGAAACGGGTGTGATCGAGTGCAGCTCATCGCAGAGACGCGATACCCAGCGCGGCGGACGGATTGCCGTCTGTGGATGAAGCCACAGCGGCGTTCGCTGAATACGGTTGACTTAATTTGGTGCGCCTTTGTAGTGGTCGTAGTATATCATCGGCGTCAAGAGCTTGACCTAACATGTCAACACCTCAAGCTGTTCGATTCCTCAATCGTGCTATAATCTGTCGTCCAATGTGCCTGTCGTCATCTTGTCATCTTGTCATTTACTCAGGTGCCTATGCCACTTCTGCAACCGATCGCCGGGCGCGCGCACTATCTGCCTGGCTCGAACAATCTTGGCATCGTGCTGACCGGCGACGGCGGCGCGATTGCGATAGACACCGGGCTGGATAAAGACACTGGCCGGCTCCTCCGCAAGGCGCTCGACGAGGCGCGACTAACGCTGCGCGCGATACGCTTGAGGAGGTTCTGGCCGCGAACCAGGCCGCGATCACCCATTCGACCCAGCTGGTGCGCGAGGCGTTGGCCGAGCCGGGCGAGCTAACCGCCGTGGCGCGGCGGGTGCAGCGCGCGCTGGGCCTGAGTCTGGCCGGCATTCCGCAATACGCGATCTTCGTCTCGGCCGTCGCAGCGCACTTGAGCTACCTGGAGGCGCAGGGCCAAGCGCGAGTGGCGCTGGAGGATGAGGGGATGGTCTGGCGTTCCGTGAGCGGGTGAGCGGGTGAGCGGGTGAGCGGGTTACAAGGTGAGCCTCACCCCGTCACCCCCTCACCTTGTCAGGTAGGATAATGGACGAGTCGTCGAGCGAAAGTCCTTCAACCGAGATCGCCATCCGCGCGCGCTACGCCGAGACCGACGCGATGGGCGTGGTGCATCACTATCTTGCCGCCATACATCCTGAGCTTGGCGAACCTGAAGCGAGGAGGCCAGTATGGCCCGACCCGATCGACCAGCACCAGTTGAGCCTGAGACGCCCGGTGCTGTTCAGGTGCTGCCCACCGCAGCAGCGGGCGCGGCGCTAGCGATTGTTCCGCGCTGGCTGCCCAAGCTGCTGCTCATGATCGTGGGGCTGCTGGCCTTCATTCTTGCGCTCCAGCTGCTGAAGCAGGGCGCGAAGGTCTATGGCGGCGAGATCATTCGTATGCTGAATGTCTCAAACGTTGCAAACACGCTCGGCTTCGGCTGGCTGCTGGCATATATCTTCCTCAGCGGCTCGCCGGTGGCAGCGATCGCAGTCTCGTTCTTCGCGGCCGGCACGATCACCGACATGCAGGCGTTCACGATGATCACCGGCTCGCGGCTTGGCGCGTCGTTCATTGTGCTGTTTGTCGGCTTTCTGTACTACCTGCGTGGGCACCAGCGCTCGGCCAGCATCTCGATCGGCGTGCTGGCGCTGCTGACGACTGCCGCGATCTATCTGCCGGCGCTGGCGGTGGGCTACTGGCTACTGACATCGGGCGTATTCGGCAGCTTGCAGGTCAGCGCCACCACGCCGGTGTCTTCAGTGATCGACGCGATCTGTGGCCCGATTCTTGACTTGATCAAGTCGCTTGGATGGCCCGGCTGGATGGTCTTTTTGCTAGGGATCGGCGCGCTGCTGGGGGCCTTCAACCTGCTCGACCGTGCGCTGCCCGAGATGAGCGCGGATCGTAGCTCGTTCCAGCGGATCGGCCGGCTGGTCTACCGCCCAATGGCGATGTTCCTGCTCGGCTGCGCGGTCACGTCGGTCACGCTGTCGGTCTCGGTCTCGCTCTCGATCTTGGTGCCGCTCTCGGCCAAGGGCCTGGTGCGCCGCGAGAATACGCTGCCCTACATCATGGGCGCAAATATCACCACGTTTATCGATACGCTGGTGGCGGCGCTGATCAACGGCGGGCCAGCTGCTTTTACGATCGTGCTGGTCGAGATGATCAGCGTGGCGGCGCTCTCGCTGCTGGTGTTGCTGCTGTGCTACCGGCCGTTCGAACGGAGCATCCTGCGTTTTCAGGAGCTGATCATTCGCGACAACCGCACGCTCGGCGCGTTCTTGTGCATCATGCTGATTATTCCGGTGATCCTGCTTCTGGTGAAGTGATTCCACTGGGGAGGTGTGGAGGCGCCTTCGGCCCCCCCAAACCCCCACCCATCCACTTGTAAACGTTACGAGAGATCATATGCGTATCTTGCTGTATGCCGGCCCGGCCCCATCGCGCGAGGCGGTGATCCAATTCAGCGCCCAGATCATTCAGAATTGCGCCACATCGTTGACGCTGGTAACTGGCGGCGGCGCCGAGCGCCGGCCATTGCTCGAAGATGCTGCTGCACGCCTGCGCATCCCCGAGCATGTGCCGGTCACGCTCAGCGCGCTGCCGGGCAACTCGCAGACGGCGATTCTGGCCGCCGCGCGCTCCCAGCCATACGATCTGGTGATTCTAGGGCGGCTGCACCAGCCGCTTGGACGGCTGCTGCCCGGCGCGCACAGCAAAGCGATCACCCAGCGGCTGGAGCCATCGGTGTTGCGCATCCATGGGCCGGCGCGGCCGATCCGGCGCATCCTGATCTCCAGCGGAGGCGATTATCATACCTTCGCCGATGTCGATGTCGCGGCGCGGATCGCCGGCCCGCTGGGCGCAGCGGCAACGTTGCTGCACGTGGTCTCGCAGCAGTCGCTGCTGTTCGAGGGCTTCCAGGCGCGGCAGGGCATAGTCGAGCGCTTTCTGGCCGGCGACTCGCCCGAGGCGCAGACGCTGCGCCAGGCGACTGCCAGGCTGCGCGATCGTGGTGTGGCGTGTGAGCTGAAGGGGCGCGTCGGCCCGGTACTGGATGAGATTCTGGCCGAGCTGCGCGTCGGCAGTTACGACATGCTGGTGATCGGCGCGCATCGCGTCGCCAGCGCGCTCGACCGCATTCTGCTCGAAGATATCACCGACGACCTGCTGGATGTCAGCCCGCTGCCGGTGCTGGTGGTGAAGGGCGAACAGCGACGAGTGACGAGTGACGAGTGACAAGTGATGCTTGATGCTTGAATACCGACCCTGTCATCTTGTCATCTTGTCATCTTGTCATCTTGTCATCTTGTCATCTTGTCAAGCATCTGCTCCCACGTCAGGCCCGTCGCCCACAGCAGCGCCAGGCCGGCCAGCGCGCCGGGCAGCTCGTGCGGCGGGAGTGTCGCGGCCAGAATCGGCTGCTCGCTTGCGCCGTTGGCCGCGATCACCGCGCCATCGCGCACGAACAGAGCCATGCCGCCCTGGGCGCGGTGGAAGCCAACCAGCGGGTTCTGCTCGGCAGTGCTGATGTAGATCATTGGGCAGGGCGCGTATTCAGCCAGCGCGGCGATCTCCGGCACATCGGCGTTGAGCGCCACGCGGCCAGCCGGGTCGGTGAGCAGCATTGGCACGCCTAGCACGCGCGCCAGCTCCTCACGGCTATGTACCTCTGCTGGCAGCTCATCCGGCAGATCGGTCACGGCACTAAAGGCGCAGCGCTCAAACGCAACGCCGCGCTGCGCGATCCCCGCGGCTACCAGCCCAACGATTGCTATCGCCGTGGCGGGCGCAGCCAGCAGGTCGCGCGTGTCCGCGAAATCGGCCGCCTCGGCCAGCCCGGTCGCTTGCCCTTGCGCCTGGAGCGTCGCCGCGATCAGGCGGGCGGCGATATCGCGCGCTGCGCCGCCGGCCGCGGCAACGATCGGGATCGGCCCCAGCCGCTCCCATGGTACCTCGATAGTCGCGGGCGCCCCTCCCTTCGGTTCCTCCTGAGCTTGGTTCCCCTGAGCGAAGTCGAAGGGTCGAAGGATCGGGATTCTGCTTGTGGGAGCTGCGCTGATCCCAATCGAGGCGGGCGGGACGATGCCGATCTCGCCCGGCGTGAGCCCGCCGCCGGGCTGCTTGAGTGCGGTCGGATCGAAAGCCCAGCCGCGTGCGCCGTAGCCCAGCTGCACCTGCCCATCGGCGCGTATGAGCGATGGGATGGAGCGCGCCGAAGCCTCGGCGATCAGCTGGAGCGCGAGCAGCGGCAGCGCCTCGGCGCGCCGGCGCTTTTGCAGATCCCACAGCGGCCCCTCGGCATCCCAATCCTCGTCGCCGGCCTCCTGCGCGTTCAAGCCCTCCACGATATAGCGCCCCAGCTCGACGCCGATCGCCGGCGTGGGCGTGGTGAAGCGAGCGCTGATGATATAGCTGTCGTCTTCGGCTGCGCTGTCGACTTCCAGGTAGCCCATGACCATGCCGGCGCCCTGCGCGCCATCCTTCAGCGCATCCTTCACGCGCTGGGCGCGATTCTTATCGGCGCGCAGCTTCAGGAACACGCCGGGCTGTGGGCCGTGCAGGTTCGGGCCGTCGAAGCCGAGCAGCTGGATGATCTCGGTTGGCATGAATTCCTCATCGATGGTACTTTACTTTTTTATTGTGTGGCGTTTTTTCGCCCTGCTGGGCGAAAAAACGCCACACAGGGGAAAATCCGTGGCCAGTGTACATCCTACTCAATTCACAACTCTTAACTGTTTATTCTCAACTCCGCGGCGACCACCAATTACTGGACATAACGATAAGCGCCTGCATACGCAGCGTGTCGCTGTAGTAGCCATCGGATGCGCCGTCGGTCAGGCGATCCCACACGGCGTTCAGCCAGTCCTGGTTTTCGGCGTCAACCATCATGCCCACGCCGAACGGGGCCGCGAAGGCCGGCTCGTAGTAGTCCACCGCTGCCGTGCCGTCGAGCGTATAGCCGCCCACAACGTTGTGCGGGTCGCCGCTGGTCGCAGTGCGCAGCCAAGTGTTGATCGGGCGCACGGCCGCTTGCGCGCGGGCGTCGCCGGCCAGCAGGTAGTCGGTGGCGATCCGCCAGGGCGTGCGGCAGGCATTGTAGCTGTATCGACCGTCGGCGTCGGTTTCCAGAAAGCCAGGGCTGGCTGGGCGCGGATTCGTATCGACATCCTCGATGAAGTCCGGCAGCAGGCCGGTGGTGGGGCTAGCGTCGCGCTGGATGTTTGCGATGATCGTATAGGCAGTGTCGGCCACGCGTGTCCACTCGGCGTCGCCGCTCGCGGCCGCGAAGGCGCGCAGATGCTCGAGCATGAAATCGGATGAGCGCGTGCTGCGGCCATATTTCGCGTCGTTGCGCGAAACCCAATCGCCCAGCAGAATCGTGTGCGTGCTTGGATTGAGCGCCTGGGACTTGAGCGCAGCGATCACCTGTAGCGCCGCCTGCTTGTAATTGATTGCGCCGTCGCTGCCCCATTGGCGGTCGGCCAGCAGCAGCGCGTAGGCGATATCCATATCGCCGTCGGTGGCCGAGCCGGTGTTGCGCAAGTCGATATTCGCGCAGCCTTCGACCTGCTTCCAGGCCATCAGGTTGGGATCGCCGGCGCTGGGGTGATCGCGAAAGAAGGCGTATAGCCCGTCGAAGATCTCATGGGCGTCCAGGTCGGCGCCGGCCATGAAGGCGCCGATCACCATACCGTAGCCGTGGCCCTCAGAGTTCGAGATGCTGCGCGTCAGCTTGCCGCTGCTCACATCCTGCCCAGAGTCGACATAGAAGCGCCCTTCGCCGCAGCCGCTCTTGAGGTAAGCTTTCTTCCAGGCGCGGTAGCTGGACAGCACTGCTGCGTCGAGATCGGCCTGCGGATGCTGGGGCTTGATCGTGCCGGCGGCGTAGGTTGTATGCTGCGGGAACGGCCGCCGCGGCGCTCGATCGGCCAGCGGCCCCTCCGTTTGTCGGGCTTCCGCGGCGGTTGGGGATATGGCGATGGATGTTGGAATAGCGGCGGGCGCGGCGCAGCCTGCGAGCGCAGCCACCGTAACTAGAATGAAGCCGATTGCACCCAGAGGACGCATAATGCCGCGCTTTCTTTCGCTGATGATGCGGGATTGATGCGGCGCATGGTACGTGTCGACGGAACGGCTGTCAAGTCGTTCACACCCACCCTATCGTGCCTTCATAGCTCCTTCACACCTCTGCGCTATCATACGCCTATCGACAAAAAACCTCCCCGGCGCGGCCGGATGGAGCGAAGCAGGAGCACACATGAAACGCAAGATACTGATTGGCGTAGCCGGCGGCGCGCTGGCGTTGGCGATGGTCGGCGGCGCGGTCTATGCCGGGCCATCGCTTGAGCGCTCGTTTGTGTCCACTACTCAAGCGGCGGCTCCGACCGCCCAGCCAGGCGGAAATCCCACCGATGCAGGTGCGGGGCGCACTGGACGCGGCCAGCAGCGTGGCAAAGCGGCGCTGCTGACCGGCGCGCTGATCAAAGCCAGCGCCGAGGTGACCGCCACCCAGCCGAAGGACGTGCTGGCGGCGCTGCGCGACGGCAAAACGCTGTCGCAGTACGCCAAAGATCACGGCAAGAGCGACGCCGACGTGATCGCCGCCGCGCGCAAAAACGTGCAGGATCGGCTGAGCCAGGCGCTTGGCAATGGCAAGCTGACTCAAACACAGGTCGACACGCTACTGTAACAGTTCGACGACAGCGCGCCCAAGGTGATGGCCGATGCCAACCTGGGCCGGCAGATCGGCCGCGCGGTGGCCAAGCGCCACCCGGTTGCCGCCGGGCTGGTCAAGGCCACCGCCGACGTGACCGGAACCAAACCGGAGGATGTGCTGGCGGCGCTGAAGCAGGGCCAGAGCCTGGCGCAGTACGCCCAGGCGCACGGCAAAACCGCCGACGATATCCTGGCGAAGCTGCGCGAGCAGGGCCAGCAGCGGCTGGACAACGGGCTTGATAAGGCGAAGGAGCTGATCGAAAAGCCAGGGCTGGGGCGCGACACGACCGATAGCAC
>Ga0137375_10012120_pt1 | contig 10214 bp, 14 predicted proteins | sample SagtaG_24_FD_104936 | JGI IMG/M metagenome (GOLD analysis project Ga0137375, IMG submission 104936) | Vadose zone soil microbial communities from Sagehorn Ranch, Mendocino, California, USA - Sage1_R_113_16 metaG | ecosystem: Environmental > Terrestrial > Soil > Vadose zone | place: USA...
AGCCAATCGGCGTGCTCTCGTTGGGTGTGGAGCGCATCGGCAGTGATCACGGTGGCGGCGAGGTCCAGGCCCTCCAGCAGCGGCCGGAACTGGGTGATCTCGTTGGTGGTGGCGTCCACCTGGATCTGGCCCAGGACGCCGCGGCTGGTGTGGTCCATCACCGCCAGCAGGTGCACCGGCACGGCGCCGTGGTGGCCGCTGCCGCGTAGGGTCTTGCCGTCGACCGCGACCGCCCGGCGTGGCAGCCGGGTGGTTGCTGCCGGTGGCGGCCGAGTGGCCGGTGGGGGTGGCTGCTGGTCCGCCAGCCAGGCGCCGATGGCGCGGTCCAGCGCGTCGGGGTCGATGCGGGCCAGCACGCGGCGTACGGTCGCCTCGGCGGGTGGCCTGAAGGCGCCGGTCAACGGGTCGCGGCGGATCCCGAGTGCGGCCAGGACCTGGCCGGGTGCGTCGCTGGCCCACTCGCCGATGGCGGCCAGGGACTTTGCGCCGGCCAGTACCGCGCAGACCGCGACGCCGAGCACGCCGACCAGGGGATGGCGTCGGCCACGCCGCTGGCGGGGATCGGCGAGCTGGGCGAGGTAGCCGAGCAGGTCACGGCACTGGTGGGGTGCCAGCGCGGCGGGCGGAGCCAGCCGCTGGGCAACCGCAGGAATGGGAGATGATGAGCAGGCAGGCACGGCGGTCCGGACTGGTCATAGGCTTGGATACCCACATGATCGCCGGGAGCCGTGCCTGCTCCACATCCACCCGGCCGACCAACCCGACCATCACCAACAAGACAAGCCCGCACTATGACGAGGCCCTGCCGGATGATCCAAGCCTGCCCGAACTCTAGCGACGGCCGACCAGCGTTTTAGCTGGTCAAAGGCCGTTGGTGGGCCTGCCAGGACTTGAACCTGGGACCTCATCCTTATCAGGGATCGACGGCCAAGCGCCATGCTATCCAGCATCTTCCCAGGCCATACGACACCGTGAATGCCGCAGGGATGAGGTGAACTGTGGTCCTCCTGCTGCTGGCCGACGGCCCTGGAACAACCCGTTCCCATAACCCACGGTCACAGAGTGCTCCGCTATACCTAGCCTGGCGCTGTGGCCAACCGCTGAACCGCTCTACGCCGGCTTCCTCTTGGCCTAGCAACGGATCGTTGAGGTACCACAGCATCAAGCTCTAACTAGCCAGCGTGATCGAACTCCCCGGCACGCATCCCGCCGACGAAGGCCACCCACTCGTCGGGGGTGAACAGGAGCACTGGGCCGCTGGGGTCTTTGGAGTCGCGGACCGCGACTCCACCCTCCACGAAGGCGACCTCGACGCACCCGTTGTAGCCGCTCCGGCTGCTTTTTCGCCAGACTGCGGTCGAGAGGTCCGCCATCGTGGTCCTCCAAGTTCTCGTGCCCTGCGGCGGTTGCTGCAAGACGAGCAGGGCGGTGATGTCGGCGTCGACCGGGTCGCTGCTGAGCTTCGATGATACCGGATGCGTCTGATCTGCCCTAGTCGTCGGTTTCTGGGAGCCGCGGCGATCGGCGCACCAGGGCGGTGGAGGTGCGCACCCGGCGGAGCTGCCCGCGGAGCGGCTGGCGGCGGAGCGGCTGGCGGGCTGGCGCGGGGTGGGTCGCACAGGCGTGGTCGCCGGCCCATGGCGCGCCACAGTAGCCGCAGACATGCCGGCGTGGGTAGTGCTTGACCGTCCGTGGTCCCTCGAACAGCCAGCTGGGTAGGAACGGCACCACGAACATAGCGATCAGGGCGGCCAGGCCGATCCAGGGTGTGTCGACGTGCAGCATCATCGGGCCTCCTGCTCGCGGGGTGCATGTTCGGCGTCGTCTTTGGCCGCGGTCGGCGAGCCAGGGCCGTCGGGATCTGAGCCGCCAGACTTCCAGCGACGGACCAGCTTCCCACCTAGGTGGAGGATGTAGTTGGCTTCGGCCAGTAGCAGGATGAGCGTGAGCAGGACGACTGCGAGACCTATCAGTACGAGCAGCGCCTGTCCCAGCATCGCTTGGAGTGTGTCCACCGCGACGCCCCCCTTTCTGTCTGGATCGCGGGGGTCGGCCGCGGCCGCTGGCCGCCCGGGTCGTGGTGTCCGGGAATGAGGCGGGGTGCCACACCTACCATAGCTGGGAAAGAGCTAACTTGCAAGATTCATATTGAGACACCCCTACAGAGAGTGCTTGATTGGATAGCCCAGGTTGAAGTATGCTCAGCCGAACCTCGCCCGCCGAGAGCGGACATCAACGTGCCCCGGGGCGGGCGCTCGGACGCTTGTCCCGGGCATGACACGAGCCCGAGCAGGCAGGATCAGGCCGATCTCGGGAATGTCCGATTTGAAAGATGCAGGCTGCGAGATACAGACTCCCAGTCGCTCAGGAGGGAGGACCCGGATGGCGGGTTCAAGTCCAACGGTCGCGCAGAGGCGTCTGGCAAGAGCGCTGCGAAGACTCCGCGCCAACGCCGACCTCACGATCGACCAGGTGGCAGAGAAGTTCGACCTGTCTGCCTCCACGATCTCCCGCTTGGAGACCGCCCAGGCAAGTGCGCGTAAGGGCGACGTCCGCGAGCTCTTGGACATCTACGAAGTCACCGGCACACAACGTGAGGAACTGCTGCAGCTCGCGGGTCAGAGCCGTCGGCAGCCCTGGTGGCAGGAGTACAAGGACCTGCCGGAAACCGCCGCCATCGACCTTGAGGCCGAGGCGCTCGTCATCCGGCAGTTCGCGGCACAGCTGGTCCCGGGGATCCTCCAGACCGAGGCGTACGCCCGGGAGGTGCTCCACTTCGTCCTTGGCGACGAGGAGCCGGAAAGTCGTGAACGGCACCTGAGGCTTCGAATGAACCGGCAGGCGTTGTTCGCGGAGCGCAAGTCACCCAAGCACGAGATCGTACTCGACGAAGCAGTCCTGCGGCGCGCTGTCGGTGGCCCACAAGTGATGCAGGCGCAGGTTGAGCGATTGATTGAGGCCTCCAAGCTGCGAAGCGTAACCCTTCAGGTGCTGCCATTCGCTACCGGCGCACATGCCGCCATGGACAGTCAGTTCACCATCTATAGCTACCAGAGTTCCGACAGCTCTGAGGTAGTCTACGAAGACCCTGACGTGGTCTTCCTCGAGAATCTGGGAGGAGGTGCATTCATCGAGGATCGCAACATGACCGAACGGTATAACCGAACTTTCGAGCAGCTCCGCAGTATAGCATCGGATCCGGCCGAGTCGACTCAGACTCTGGCGAGTATCAGAGATGAACTGCGGAAACCAGAGAGGGGATGATAGTGGACCTGTCCAGCGCGCAGTGGCGCAAGAGCTCGCTAAGCCAAATGAATGGATGCATCGAGGTCGCCTTCGTTCGGGGCGGAGTCGCGGTCCGCGACTCCAAAGACCCCAGCGGCCCGGTGCTCCTGTTCACCCCCCATGAGTGGACCGCGTTCCTGGGGGGAGCTCGAAACGGTGAGTTCGAACCTCCCGCGTTGAACGCAACTGCACCGCCGCGCTGAGCAGGCTGTGGGCTACCTCAGGGATTAGGACTGCCTGGATGCTTCCAGAAGCCACAAGACAGCCACGCAAAGGTCCCAATCCAGCCTATGCTTGACAGATGTATTGACCCCTGGTAGGCCTACTGTGGCCATCGGGTCCAAACCGGTGGTCGTTCTGGAGGAGACCTCGCGCTTGGCGCCCCTCAGCTCCCGGCCGCCGCGTCCAAGCGGCGGCTTGTGCCGCGAGGTCTCCTCCCTCATGTTCGCATTAGTCTTCTTAACCAGAGCTGAGAACTAGGTAGTTCTACCGAGTTCCCGTATTTTGCCTTGCCACTGTTAGCGCGAAAGCTCGTGAGTTGTCAAGGGTTAGCGGCGCCCGGGGTGTTGCAGGCGCCTGTTTGTGCAGGTAGATCGTCCGCTTCCCGAGAGGAACGCTATGGGTTGGGCGCAATGCAGAGTATCCGTGGGCTCATGAGTCACCTGCGCCATCAGGCGTTGCGCATACTTCGCCTCGGTGCGCGATGGCGCATCGGCTCGGCTCGTTGCGTCTGACAAGCATCGACCGCACAGGCATGACGGAGCGGGACGCCGGTCGCTGCTCGCCACCACCTGTGTCCCGCCCACAGCATCACCATGTCGCTGCGCCTTGCCGGCCCAGTCCTGCTCGGTCTGACACTGCTCGGTGCGAAACCGTGTGAAGCGGTGAGCAGCCAGCTCCACGATGGTAGTCCTGCGGTCCCACCCCTGAGTAGCGATACGGGCAGGCTGGACTGCTGCCGGGGGTGCGGACCGAAGGTCCGCCCGAAGGCGCGGCCGCACCATTCCCCGAGGGAGCCATGAGCCGTGCACTCGCCGGATCTCAGACCGCTACTCCAGGTAGTCGCGGACTACACGCGGCTGAGCGCTGCGCTAACAGCAGGATACGCAGGCCACGCACGAGCATCCGGGCCGCAATATCCTGGAGTAGCAGACGGCTCTCCGGCGCCGGCGTTTCGATCCCGCCCGGTGGCCCCATCCTTGCATGGATCGGAGGCCCAGCGCAGTGCTATCCGGCGTCATCGCAGGACGACGACGCAGGCCGAGCGGCTGATCATCCACCGAGGCCGGACCTGACGTGCGGCGTTTGCCCTTGGACAACGGAGGGACAGGGCCGTTAGTGGCTCATGTGACCGATCAGCTAAGATCGGTCAAGATCACCAAGACCCCCACTCGTCCCATCGGGAGCGCGCCATGCCAGGTCCAGCCAAGTCTAAAAGTGACCAGAAGGAAGCATACTTCAACCGGGATGAAGTGCGGACACTGCTCCTGAAACTTGAAGAGGCCACACGCCCAACGCCGAAGGGTCAGCCTACCCTGTATATCCCTCCTCCTGGCGGCGAGATGGCTGAGGCCAATTACCATCACTTCGTCTTTGGACAGCGAGGTACCGGCAAATCGAGCCTACTTCGCCATTTGGAAGCACAATTGAAAGAAGAGAGAAGGATTACGATATGGACTGACGCAGAAATCTTCTCAGCGTTGGACTATCCCGATGTACTGGTTAGTGCCGTCCTAGAGGTGCTGAAGGGTATCAAAGCAGCGCTGGTCCACAGACTGCCGGACGGTTATGCAATAGATAGTGGCGGCATAGGCAGATTCATGGAGAAACTTCGCCCTGGACGGCAGAACGAGCCCTTAGTTGAGACCGTAAGGCAGGTCGACGGAATCATATCCAGCCTGACCACGATCAAGTTCGCGCCGAAAGATCGGAAGATCGAGTGGTCTCAAAGTAGAGGATCAGAATCCCGGCGGGAGGCATTCGGAGCGGTCCGCCTCACGCCAGTCGACGCACGAGCGGGCGGCGCAGGAAGTGAAAGAACCGAGATCAGCACTAAGGAGATCGTCGAGAGTAGCAAGGCCGAATATCTTGAGCGCCTTCTCGTTGATCTACGGGAGCTGCTTGCTGAGGCCAGCGAGCATTGTAGCGGCGGCTTCGTTTTCATGGACGACTTTTATCACATGAGGAAGTCGGATCAGCCGTTAGTCCTGGGTTACATGCATCGGCTAGTCAAGGATACCGGCTTGTGGCTCAAAATCGGCAGTATCCGCTATTCTACCGTGCCTTATCGATTCACCGATCGACCAATAGGTATGCAGCCCAAAAACGACGCTCAGGTCATTGCCCTCGACGGCGGGATAAGGCTCTTTGATACTACCAAACGCTTCTTGGAGACCATCCTAATGCAGCTCGCTGAGGCCGTAGAGGTAGACATGCACCTGTTGATAACACCCGATGCGCGAAAGCGCCTCATGCTCGCGTCCGGCGGCGTAGCACGAGACTACTTGCGGCTAACTTCCGGAGCCATTGATCAAGCACGAAACCGCGGCCCGTCGCGTAAGACCGGAACCAACAGGATAATCGTAGAGGATATCAACGCAGCAGCGGGAACCATTGCATCCTCTAAGCTTGATGATCTAAAGGAGGATGCTCCCGAAGAGGTTGCAAGCCTTCAATCCCTGGTAGTGGATCTTACGGAATTCTGCCGTAGGTCGAAGCGTGCCTACTTCCTTGTGGATTCGGCAGATTCGGAGCTGAGTCGCGCGATGGAGGCACTTCAGCATCATCGCTACGCTTATCTCCTCGCCCAGAGTGAGACCATCCCGGACGCAGAATCGCAACGCTTCAATGTGTGGCTTCTGGACATTGCGCAGTTGAGTGCTCAACGGGCAACGCAAGGCATGGACTTCGACAAATGGCGGAGTCGAGAGGAACGAAGAAATAGAAATCTGGTATATCGTCGGGGCTGGCGCCAAACAACAAAGAAGCAAGCTACGCCGCGTAAGCAAGCTAAGGGCAAGGCAAGACAAACGGAACCGAGAAATGTTGGCTCCGCCAATACTCAGCGAACGGTTGTACCGCCGAGCGGCCGAGACGGCACTCCGACGCTCTTTGATGTCAGCTCAGCGCTTGACCCGGTTGCGGACCGACGAAAGGGCCAAGCCGAGTAGGTGTGGAACCGTTCCATGTGCTGACCAAGTACGGGACCTCTAGTCGTGGTCAGGTTACCCGACGAAAAGATTGCGGATTTACCCCAATAAACCCCGCTGGGTCATCCCGGTTCAGGATGTATAGCTCTTGATAGGCAGAGAATCTACCCTTCTTTCCATCTCCCAAAGCCATCTGGGCAGTGATCTTGAACGGGTCCTGTTCCTGACCTTTCTCCTCATCTGGTGTGAGACCGATTCGCACCGACTGCGTGCGACCATCCGCAACCAGTTCCATCTCAATATACCACGCATAGTAACGATCTGCCGTGATGGCAGCGATGCTGAATACGTGACTCTGTCCGTCATCGATTGTAATGTTGTGTCCCCGAAAGTAAGGGGGTCCAAGGTAACCGGAATCCCCAAAGTTCTTATTGGGGTCCACCAAGCGGGCAACCGGCTCCTGCTCGTCCAGGTTAAAGCCAATGCTGGAGTTCTGGCGTTCACTCTCAGGCGGAGCGTAGAACAACGCACCCCGGAGTGGTGGACTTTCCTCCTCGAAAACGGCCCGCATGCCAGTAATAGTCACCCCGCCTTGGCGCTGACCGAGGACCACGAGCTTCATGAAGGAGACATCTACATCGATGCCCCCTCTCTTACGGATCCAGTCATTGAATTCATCGACAGAGTCGGTGGCCTCTCCCATGAGCGCCTGATCGTGCAGGTTAATGGTCCAAGACGTCCGCGAAGCGCCCATGTAAGCCCTTGCACGCCATTGTCTCGTTCAAAGAGGACTTTTGTCGAGACCGGACTGCTTCCCCTTCGAAGCGCCTTGTCAGCAATCTGAGAACTAAAATGGTCGGTGGCCAAAACGGCCGCTATCAGCGCAACGACAATCGGGACTATTACTCCCTTTACGATTCCGCCAATAGCCCGCCCAAGTTTTCTCGACGTAGCATGCCGAATCGCTCTTCCCGGCTCCACACTCCCTCGCGAAGGATCTAGCGCGACCGACTCCCCGTCGAGCCCGTCTTGCGCGGCCGTTCGCACCTCCTCCTGCACGGTCGGCTCCACGATCGACCGAGCCTGCCGTACGGCTGAATCCACTTCTCGCCGTGCGACCCGCCGCACCTCCTCCTCCACGACCGACCCGACTGTCGAGCGGAGTTGCCGCACGGCCGACTGCACTTCCCGCTGTGCCACCGACCGAAGCTCCTGCTGCACGACCGGCCGCACGACCGACTGCACTTCCCTTTGCATAGCCGATTCCATCGCCGACCGGACCTGCTGCACGGCCGACTCCAATTCCTGTTTCGCGACCGACCGCACTTCCTGCTGCGCCGCCGACTCCACCGTCGATCGGATCTGCTGTACGGCCGACCGAACCTCTCGCTGCGCGATCGACCGCACTGACGAGCGCACGGCTGACCGCACCTGACGCGCGGCCGACTCCACCTCCTCTTGCGCGACCAACCGCACCTCTCGCTGCTGGCGCGGGGCCGTCGCTGTGGAGTCGACTGTCTCGTTACTCGCGATCGCGTCAATCAGTTGCGCCTTGGTCATACGTGAGCGGACCACCGCACCAAGCCTGCGTGCTCGCTCGGACAGCTCCGTCTTGGTGAGCGACTGGAGGTCTGGGCGCATCGAAGGTTCGACCCGATCGCGCTGCGCCTGTGGGTTAGCGGCCCGCGGGCCCAATGAGCTCCGTTTCCCATTTGTCGCTTTGGCCATATTGAGCGCTTTGAGCCTTAGGAGGTCACGCCGACTAGCCGCATGTTGGCTAGCGGACGCTTTGCCTGTCGGTGCTGGTTGTGATGTTCCCCCCGGCAAGCGGGACACCGGCCTTCTACCACGAAAGGAACAAGTGTAGTGCTTCACGTTCGCCCGTACACCGCGGCGGCGCGCACCGAGGTGCCATAGGGGCCGCGGGGCGGACACCGAGGATCCGGTTGCGCCAGGCACCACTCTGGGTAGCAACCAGGGCAGGCTTGAGATTGCTGCCGAAGGCGGCGCGGACCGAAGGTCCGCCCCAAGGCGCGGCCGCGCCGATGGATCAATCGCGCGAAGCGCACCGCTCGGCGCGGCCGCTCCACTCCCCCGAGGGGGGCCAGTCGGCCGCGGTTTTTGCGGCCGACTGGCCCCCCGAAGGGGCACTGAGCTGGACCGATACCCTCGACTACCGAACCCAGGGGTACGCCACCAGCGGGCGTAGGGACTCGCGTAGGGACTCGCGTAGAGACTCGCGTAGGGGTCGAGGCCCCGAAGCTAGGCCGGGTAAGGCCGTCGCCCAGTGGGCGGGCAGGGCTGCGGAGCTTGCCAGCGAAGCAGCACGCGCCGAAGGCGCGTCCCACGCCCGGCCACCGCCAGTGGCCCGCGGGCGTGGTGCCGGGCAGGCCGTCAAGCACGAATGGCTTGGCCGCGTTGACCTGCGCTGCGACGGGGAGCCGGACATTCGCGCTTGACCGCCGGGCATCACTGCCCTGTCTGCACCACGAACGCCCGGGCGATCCATGCGGCCAGTACGCCGGGGGGAGGGTCCTCCCCCCGGCACCCCCCTCCCCAGGTGCGGCCGGAGCGCCGACGCCCGGAGCGCATACAAGAAAGGCCCCTCGGGGTCGAGGGGCCTTCCGGTCGGCAGGCACGGGCTGTCGGTGCCTGGTCATGGGTGCGTCGGTGTCGCCGCGGACGCCTCAGGTTGGTCGGGTGGCGGCCCGGCCGGCTGGCCGTCCAGGTGCTGCCGGAGGTCAGCGGCGATGCGGCGGGCGACCTCGTGCAGGTCGGTAGCCTGGGCGAGCAGGCGGGCCAGCCGTTGCAGCTCCCCAGCCGACAGCAGGTCCAGGGCACGGGTGACGTCGACCTCGGGCGCATAGCGCAGCAGCACCACGACCAGGTCGCGGTTCCAGCGCTGGCGGTCCTCCAGCCAGGCGCGGCGGCGCTGGGCTGCCTCCTGGTCGTCGAGCCGGTGAGGGTCGGGCATCGGGTCACCTCCTCCTCCTGCTGCTGCTGGTGGTGGTGGTCGAGCGGGTTAGGCGCAGGCGGGAGCGGCGCAGGATGCGTGTCCGGCCGTTGCGCTCCTGCCGCAGCTCGTAGGCGGGATCGTGGAGGCCGGAGCCAACCAGCCGGTCACCGACCACCCACAGGCCACGCTCACCCGGGCCGGGCAGGCGGACCCGAACCCGGGTACAAGGGACAAGGACACGCAGGAGAACGCGCATGGGTGGTGCTCCTTCCAGTTGAGCGCAGCGTGATCACGGCGCCGGGTGCGCGAGGTCGAGGGTGGGCTGGTGGCCGTTGCCGGCGGCCAAGCGGGCGCGTTCCTCGCGCAGCAGCGCATACGCACGGGAGCGGGACAGTCCGGTCTGGTCGGCTACGTCCTGCCAGGACACCGGCCGGTCCTTCCTCTCGCCGGCGAGCAGGACCCGCACCAGGACGCGGGACGGCTCGCCGTCCTGCCCGTCATTGGCCGAGCTGGCGCCAGCAGCCTCGACGACCGCGGCGGGCTGGTCCTGGCGGTCGGCCGGGACGCCAGAGTCCTGGCCAGCGTCCTGCTGGTCCTGACCGTCATCCTGGCGGCGGTGGGCCAGCCGCAGCAGGAACAGGTGCCAGGCAAACGGCGCGGTGACCGGGGGGACACCGTAGACGCAGGCCACCAGCAGCCGCGGTGGCGGGTCAAGGGGGATGTAGGGATGGCCGAAGTTCAGCGCGATCGAGCTGCCGGCCGCCAACGCGGTCAGCACCCACGGATACCACGGTGTCCTGTTCGGGCGGGTGCGCTGCTCGGCC
>Ga0137375_10012121_pt1 | contig 10214 bp, 9 predicted proteins | sample SagtaG_24_FD_104936 | JGI IMG/M metagenome (GOLD analysis project Ga0137375, IMG submission 104936) | Vadose zone soil microbial communities from Sagehorn Ranch, Mendocino, California, USA - Sage1_R_113_16 metaG | ecosystem: Environmental > Terrestrial > Soil > Vadose zone | place: USA...
GGCTTTGTGATCGGCATAGCCACGACACTGCTGTTGAATACGCTGGTGTTCGCGCTGCTGTTCAAATTCCTGCCCAATACCGCGGTGCGTTGGGGCGATGTCTGGTTGGGCGCGCTGGTGACGGCGGTGCTGTGGGAGATCGGTAAGAATCTGCTCGCACTGTATATCGGGCGCTCGGGGCAGAGCTGGAGCGCCTATGGTCTGGTTGGAACGGTGCTGATCCTGATGGCCTGGATCTACTTCAGCAGCCAGATTCTGTTTCTAGGCGCTGAGTTTACCGAGGTCTATTCGCGACGCTACGGCAGCCGTGTGCCTCGGGCAGCTGCGAAACCCGCGCCGGCGCCTGTGCCTGAGGCTGTGCGCGCCAGCCATCCGGCGCCCGCGCCCACGCAGCGCGATCGGCGTGTTGCAAACTCCACCGGCGCGGGGCTGCTGATCGGCCTCGTGGGTGGCGGGTTGGCCGCGCTGATCGCGCTGGCGATTGGCATGGTCAAGGCGTTTGCACCGCTTACGCGCCGGCTGCGGCGTGAGCGCTGATCGCGCGACGGCGGACGCTCACCCGCGCTGCGCTGCCTCGATCGCCTGGCCGAGATTGATGACCGAGCGGATACCCGCCAGATCGACGTCCAGCGCGGAGATCGCCTGAGCCACCCCGGCGCGCATACCACTGAGCAGCATTTGCGCACCAAGCAATCGCACCCCTTGCGCCGTTTGGATCAACGCGGCAGCGATTGTTACATCGACTGCACTGATAGCCGTAATGTCGAGCACGACTGTATGCGCACGTTGTGCCGTGACTTGTGCAAAAAGATGTTGCTGAAGCGCCGCGATGCGCCGGCTATCCAGGTTGCCCACCAGCGGTACGACGAGCAGTCCGGCGCCGACCGAGAGCACTGGTAGCTCCAACAGGCGCACCAGATCGCGCTCCCGACTATACAACTACCATGATTATGGCAGCACTGTCAATTGACGGACACACGCCATCGGCCTATAATTTGCCCATCGCATCGTCGATTGGCTGGGAGTCAAGATGCGCCGCAGAGCCGCGGAGGGTTTTAGAATGCCAAAACGATATGCTCTGCGAGGAAAGCGAATGACCGCACTCCAGCGTCAAACCAATGGCGATCGTGATCGTCTGTCAGCGACAATCCACTTTCTTGGCGATCTGCTTGGTAATGTGATCCGTGAGCAGGCCGGCGCGGCGGCGTTCGACCTGGAGGAGCGGGTGCGCGGCCTGGCTAAAGATCTGCGCGCGATTGAGATCGACCGGCCCGATGCCGCCGCGCGTTATTCGGCGCTCCAGGCCGAGATGCAGCGCCTGGTCGCCGGCCTGCCAGCCGATCAGATGCGTGACCTGATTCGCTCGTTCAGCACCTACTTCGCGCTGGTAAATTTATCCGAGCAGCTCCAGCGGATCTGGGTGCTGCGCGACCGCGCACAGCGGCACCCCCACCAGCCGCGCGCCGAGTCGATCATGGCGGCGGTGAACGAACTGAAACAGGCTGGTGTGGCGGCGCCGGCGATCCAACGCTGGCTCGATAGCGCGCTGATCTTGCCGGTGTTCACCGCCCACCCGACCGAGGCGCGCCGGCGGACGACGCTGGAGAAGCTGCGCCGGATCGCCGATATTGTCGAGCGCGAGAGCGCTGGCCTTGCGTTATCGGCCGCCGATGATGCTACTCGCGCGATCATCGAGGAGATCGTCGGGCTGTGGCAGAGCGATGAGGTGCGGATCGTTCGCCCGACCGTGCTCGACGAGGTCAAGAATGGCCTGTACTACTTCGATGTCAGCTTGTACGACCTGATCCCACGGCTGTACCGCGATCTGGAGCATGCGCTGCGCGAGCACTATCCCGAGCATGGTTGGCGCGTGCCGGCGCTGCTGCGCTTTGGCTCCTGGATGGGCGGCGACCGCGATGGCAACCCGTTTGTCACGCCCGAGGTTACGATTGAGACAGTGCGGCTGCTGCGCATGGCCGGGCTGCGGCGGCAGATCAGCGCGATTGAGGAGCTGAGCCATCGGCTTGGCCAATCGATTCGCCAGGTCGCGATCAGCGAAGAGCTGCAGTGCTCGCTGGATGATGATGCCGCGCGTTTCCCAAAGGTGGCCGAGCTGCTGGCCCATCGCAACCCTTACGAGCCTTACCGCCAGAAATGTACGTATATTCGTGAAAAGCTGCTGCGCTCGCTGGACTATGCCGGCACGCATGCCCCCGATTGGGGCAGCGCGGAGCCGCTGCCGCCCGAGGGCATGTTTTACCACCACGCCAGCGCGCTGCTGGCTGATCTGCTGGTGATCGAGCGCAGCCTGCGCGCGAACGCCGGCGCGGCGGTGGCCGATGGCGCGCTGCACGATCTGATCCGCCAGGTCGAGGTCTTCGGCTTGCACGTGGCGACGCTGGATATTCGTCAGCACAGCGAGCGCCACACCGCCGCGCTGGCCGAGGTGCTCAAGGCCGTCGGCGTCTGCGCCGATTACGCCGCGCTCGATGAGGCCGCACGGGTCGAGCTGCTGGCGCGCGAGGTGGCCGATCCGCGCCCGCTGATACCAACCCGGCTGGCATATACCCCCGAGACGATCGAGACGATCCAGACCTTTCGCACCGTGGCCGCGATTCTGGAGCAGCTCAGCCCCGAGGCGCTCCAGACCTATATCATCAGTATGACTCGTGGCGTGAGCGATATGCTGGCGGTGCTGCTGTTCGCGAAGGAGGCTGGGCTCTACCGGCCCGACGAAGAGCTGAGCCGGCTCAATATTGTGCCACTATTCGAGACTGGGGCTGACCTGGCCGGCTGCGCCGCGATCATGCAGCAGGCGTTGCAGCTGCCGCTCTACCGCGAGCAGGTGCGGCTGCGCGGCGACGAGCAGGAGATCATGATCGGCTATTCCGACAGTAACAAAGATGTCGGTTTTGCCGCAGCCAACTGGGCGCTCTACCAGGCCCAACGGGCGCTACGCGACCTGGCCGCCGCGCAAGGGATTGGGCTGCGGCTGTTCCATGGCCGCGGCGGCGCGATCGGGCGCGGCGGCGGGCCGGCCAACCAGGCGATTTTGGCCCAACCGCCGGGCAGCATCGGCAATCAGATCAAAATCACCGAGCAGGGCGAGGTGATTGCCGATCGCTATGGCATGCCCGCGCTTGCGCATCGCCACCTGGAGCAGGTAGTCAACGCGGTGCTGCGCGCCGGCTTCGCGCCGCATACGGATGCCCCGCTGGAATGGGAGCATACGCTGGAGCAGTTGGCCGATATCTCGCGCCGCCACTATCGCGCGCTGGTGTATGAGAACCCGAACTTTCTGCCATACTTCCACACCGCCACGCCAATCGCTGAGATCAGCCGACTGAAGATTGGTAGTCGCCCGGCCAGCCGCAAGAATAGCGGCCGGATCGAAGATCTGCGCGCGATTCCCTGGGTCTTCAGCTGGATGCAGAGCCGCCACACATTGCCGGGCTGGTATGGGCTGGGGTACGCGCTGGAAACCTTCGTGGCGGGTGACGGGTGGCTGGTGACGGGTGCCGCGTCGGACGAATCACACCGCGACACTCGTCACTCGTCACTCGTCACTCTACAGGATATGTACGCCAACTGGCCGTTCTTCCGAACGATGATCGACAGCGCGCAGATGATCTTGGGCAAGGCCGACCTGCATGTGGCCGAGCGCTACGCCGAGCTGACGCCCGACCCTGAGGTGGCGCGCGAAATCTTTGGTGCGGTCAAGGATGAATATGTGCGCACCTGCCGGCTGATCTCTCAGGTTGCCCAGGTCGATAATCTGCTCGATGGCAGCCCGGTTTTGCAAAAGTCGATCGCGCGCCGCAACCCCTACATCGACCCAATGAGCTATGTGCAGGTCGAGCTGCTGCGGCGGCTGCGCGCCGATCCCGAAGGGCTGGAGCATCTGGCGCTGGAGGATGCGATCCTGCTGAGTATCAGCGGAATCGCGGCCGGGCTGAAGAACACCGGGTAAGCTCTATTGGGACGCGGACGAACGCAGACACCTAAAAGTTATCCGCGTTTGTCCGCTTTCGTCCGCGTCCTATATCATGTTGCGCTTCTCCAGCAAAAATGCCTCACCACCACAGGCCTGCGCGTAGGCCAGGGCGTAGGCGGCGTCAGCGTCGTCATTGCCGGCCAGGAACGAGCGCACCGCCGGCAGCAGCGCCTGGGCAGCCGGCGCGATCGCGGGCTTGAGCCGCGTGGATGGCCGCCGCGCCAGCAGCAGCGCGCCATACAACACCGCGCGATCGGCCTCGCGCATCAGATCCGCGGCGCCTACGCCATCGCGGCACGCCGGCTGCTGTGGTATGTTGGTCATCATTCCCTCTCCTCTCGTTCCAACTTCTTTCAAATAGGCTTCCGCCTGACCTTCCAGGAAGCTTGATCCGGCGCTTTGTATGCCGCCGGCCAGCTTCCCGGAAGGTTGCTCGACGTTATTTGAAAAGCATTGCCCCTAGCGCGCTTTCAGCGCGGGTGTTGGGTGTTCGGCGGGCGGCGTTGCGAAGCCCAACACCCAACACCCAACACCTAAAACCTTGCTTGGAAATGCACTAGCTCTACGTTCCGTCTGGCTGTTGCTGACACCTGTCGCCACCTACTGCTCCAGAAGCGGCTAAGTCAGTACCATCGGCTCATGGATTTTCTTCCGTGATAGGAGTATTATAACGCCGTCTGGCAAATATGCATCTGTTTGCTCAGGGAGCGCGGTATCGGTTACAATAGGATCCGCACAGGTGGCTCCCTCACAACTACGCGAGCGCTCCGCCACCAAGGCTTTTGAAGCGCCCGCATCACCGCCCCGCATTGTCAGCCCACGGACGTTCCTATAGACACGCACAATGGCGCCTGCCATTGTTCGCCGGCTGCTTGAGCCGTGCATTGTGCTGTCGTTTCAATCGTTCTGGGAGAGTCGATGATCGCGCAACCGCCCAGCCTGTGGCAAACCCGATTGAGCGAGCTGCTGGCCACCGAAAGTGAGCAATCAGCGCTAGAGGTTGCGGTGGCCACTGTGGCAGATCTGGTGGATGGCCCGGCGGTTGGCGTACTGAAGGGCCGCGCCGAGCACCTGAGCAGTGTGGCCGCACACGGCCAAGATGATTTTGTTGCGCCGCTGTTCGTCGAGGCGCTGTGGACGGCTGATCCGCGCTTGGCCAACGCTCGCCGGCGCTCGCGGGAACTGTTTCAGAATCGCCAGGTCGTGTCGATCCTGCTGCGCGATGAGCATAAGATGATTGGCGCGATCTGCTCACTGGCTGGCACCAGCCAGCTCGCGACCGAGTCGCCACGCCTGGCGGTGCTGGAGCTAGCGTTTGTTCGCACGATCCAGCGCATTCGCCGCTTGGCGGAGACACGCTTGCTGTATGAGATCAGTTTGCGGCTTGGCAGCACACTTGATCTGCCGCAGCTGCTGAAAGAGGTGCTGTCGCTCACGGCCGCGACTTTCGCAGCCGCTGCGAGCCGGATCTTTCTGTATGACGAGCGCGCCGGTGATCTGGTGATGACCACCGGCCCAAGCGCTACCTCCGATGCTTCCGCCACGCAACGCCTGCCGCTGGATGGCACGATCGCCGGCTGGGTTGTGCGTCACGGCGATGGCCTGATTCGCAACGAGCCGCAAGATGAGCTGCTGGTGGTCGCTAAAGCGGAGACCGGTGTAGCCCAGGGAAAGGTGATCTGTGTTCCACTCAAAAACGCCGAGCGAACCATGGGCGCGCTCATGCTGGTCAATCAGCGTGACGACCCGGACTTTTTGGATGAGGATCTTCGCCTTCTGACGACGATTGCCGGTACGATATCGATGATGGTTGCCAATGCACGGCTGTACCAGCGCGCGATTCGCGATGCGCTGACTGGCGCCTACAACCGGGGCGCATTCGACAATACTTTGCAGGAGTACTGGAACCTTTGGCAGATGACTGGCCAGGGTTTCGCGCTGATCTTGCTTGATCTTGATGACTTCAAGCAGATCAATGATCGTTTCGGGCACTCGGTTGGCGATGCCGTGCTCCAATCGGTCACGAAGCTGCTGTGGGAGGCGCTGCGTCAGGAGGATGGAATCTTTCGCTACGGTGGTGAGGAGTTTGCCGTGCTGCTCAAGGGCGTTACCGATACGAAGATGGTGACGATCGTTGCCGAGCGATTGCGCGCCGCGCTTGATAGTGAGCTGACGCTCAACAATCTCGTCAGCGTGAAGCTTTCGGCCAGCCTGGGAGTGGCGCTGCACCCGCTGCACGGCGCTGGCAGCCCGCGTGCCTTGCTGGATGCGGCCGATGATGCGGCCTACCAGGCTAAGCGCAATGGCAAGAATCAGGTTGTGGTTGGGCCTCTGCCGGATGGCGGTTAGAAGATTGGAACCACTTGGTGCGGCACTTGGGTAGTGCAACTGCGCACCCCAAACATCCAGGGCCACGTCAACGTCCACAGAAGCATCTTAGGCCCAGAGGGCGCCACGGCCGCCAGGCCGTATTGAAGGGTGCGGCACTGACCCCTTCGAGCCCTTCGATACGCGCTCCGCGCTACTCAGGACGCTCACTCGACAACGTTGACATGGCTCTGCCAAACTTCCCCGCCTTGCGAGGCGCGTCAAGCGATGCTATAATGGCGAGCCGTGAACACAAACGTCCATGAGGCATGAGGAGGCGCTTTGGAACTCGCGCTCTATATCGCCCTGATTATTATCAGCTTTACCTTGGTTGGCCTGGTCATTCTGCAAGGGCGCAACGCCGGCTTGCAGAGCCGCGACTCCAGCTCGATCTATCGTACCAAGCGTGGGCTTGAAAAAACGCTGCACCAGGCGACAATCGTATTGGCGGTGGTCTTTTTGGTTCTGGCGTTGATCACAAGTTTGCCGATCTTTGGCTCTCCAACCCCGGCCCCGGTTGGCCTGGCTGGACTGCTCGGCCAGTTCTAATCACTCGTGGCGCGTCGCATCCGCTGGCAGATTCTGATCGCGGCCATCAGCTCGGTTCTGGTGCTAGGCCTGATGGGTTATTTGGCGGTGACGACCGCGGCTGTGCCGCGCCCGCTGTCCGGCGGTGCGTATGTCGAAGGTGTGGCCGGCGTTCCGCAGCAGCTTAATCCACTCGTAAGCGATCCAGCTCGTGACCCGGTCGCGGCCGATATCCGCGCTTTGCTGTTCGATGGCCTGATGCGCATCGGCGCCGATGGCCTGCCTGAGCCGGCGCTGGCCGAGTCGTGGGAAGTCGATGACGCGGGCGTGGCCTACACCTTCACGCTGCGCAGCGATGTGACATGGCACGATGGCTCGCCGCTGACGGCCGACGACGCGCTGTTTACTTTCCGCGCGATTCAGAAGCGCGGCTTCGCCGGTGACCCGAGCATCAGTGCGATCTGGCGCGATATTCTGATCGATAAGGTGGGCGAGCGCAGCATCCGCTGCAAGCTGGCCGCGCCATTCGCGCCGTTTCTCAGCCTGGCGACATTTCCGATCCTACCGGCGCACCTGCTGAGTGAGCTGCGGCCCGAGCAGTGGGCCGGCGCGCCCTACAGCCTGAAGCCGATTGGTACCGGCCCTTACCGCCTGGCTGAGATCAACGGTGAGCATGCGCTGCTGGACGCCAACCCGCGCTACTTCGGTGGGCGGCCGTTTGTCGATAGCATCGAGCTGCGCTTTTTCCCCAATCTTCAGGCCATGCGTTCGGCACTCAACCGTGGCGAGATCCAGGGGCTTGGGTTTCTTGGCACCAGCGATCTGTCGCAGATCAATCTCCCGCGCGGATTCACGCGTCACATGCTGCCGCTCGACAGTGCAGTCCAGCTGGCCTTCAATCTGCGCTCCGGCCCGCTGGCCGACCAAGGATTGCGGCGCGCACTGGCCGAAGGGCTGGACAAGAATGAGCTGATCAAGCGCGCCCTAGATGGGCAGGTCAGTCTGCTTGACACACCAATTCTGCCTGGCTGGTGGGCTGCTTCGCCAAAGATTACATGGTACCCGCCCGATCCACAGCGCGCCGGCGATGCTCTGACCTCGCTTGGTTATACGTTAGGTAGCGACGGCATGCGCGTGCGTGAAGGCAAGCCGCTGACACTGCCGCTGATCACCAGCGGCGAGGCCGACCGAGTGGCTGCGGCGAATGAGATTGCGCGGCAATGGGGCCAGCTAGGTGTGCGTGTGGAAGTTCAGACGCTCGATGCCGATATCTTGCGCCAGCGCCTGACCGATCACGATTTCACGTTGGCGTTGTATGGCCTACAACGGCTGGGTACTGACCCAGATGTGTACGAGCAGTGGCACTCCTCGCAAGCCGACCGCGGCAACAACTACGCCGGCCTACAGGATGAGCAGATCGACGAACTGCTGTTCAATGCCCGCCGCGATCTGGATATCGCCACCCGTGCGCCTTCGTACGAAGCATTCCAGCGCCGCTGGGTCGAGCTTGCGCCTAGCATCATGCTCTACCAGCCGCTGTTCGTCTATGTCGCTACTAGCGATCTGGAAGGCCTTGGCTTTGAGAAGCCATCCGGCGTCATTCCACCCGACGGCGGTTCTTCCGAGATTGCCGCGAGCCAGCTGCTGGTCGGCCGCGAAGGTCGTTTCGGCAATGTGGTGCGCTGGTTCATCCGCAGCGCGCGCGAGATCCACGGCGAGCTGCGCTAATTCCCTTCACTGGGTGAGATTTTGACCGCTCCTATGCCGCTTCGCGAAAATAGTGCCCGCTGCTCAGCTCGAAGATCAGCTGATCGAGTGTAACCTCGGCCTCTTGGTAGGTGCGGGCGAAGCCAACCAGCTCGCCATCTAGGTACATGGCGTAATCGCGGGTAGTGCGGTCGTGGACGATCTGTTTGCGGTACATGCTCGTGCTTCCTCCCAGGCGCTGTTTAGCCGGCTGATGTAATCATATCGTCATGCTGGAAGTATAGCACAAGTGTTCTTGTTGTCAAGTAGGTTATAGTTGCCGCCGCGTAGTAAAAGAATAGCTCACTCTGATCAGTGCTGAGCTGCGATCGCCCAGTAGCTCGGCACGCTCGCGAATGGTGAAGATCCAGAAGCGAGAGGTGCGGACATATGCGGCCAGGACGGTGATTGTCTCGGTTCCACCCCATTGCCGAGGATCAGTTTCCAAGTTCCATCCACTCACATTCAAGCGTCGGGCGATCGCGGTCTGCCAGCCGTCGGCAGGGTTCGGCATGGTGTAGGTGATCTCGCGCTCGCCCGGCCTGATCTCGGCGACCCTGACATTCGCCGCGCCAGGCGCCACGAAAGTTCCGGTCACGCCGCGAACGGTCAGCCATGCTCCAGCCCCACAGGCGACAACGGCGAGCAGCAGGCTCAGGATGGCGATTCGTCGTAGCATAGCTGTGAGAGATTAGAGATTGGGGGCTAGGGACTGGAGATGGCCTCGCAATCCCCGATCCCCAATCCTTAATACCCAGTCCCCAACCGATAGTTAATGGTACGCCGGCAGCCAGTCGCCGTGCGCTGCGATTAGGTCGTCTACCAGCGACCAGATTTGATCCAGGCTCAGCTCGGCGGCGGTGTGCGGGTCGAGCATCGCGGCATGGTAGATGTGTTCGCGCTTGCGGGTCAGCGCCGCCTCGACCGTCAGCGACTGGACGTTGATGTTGGTCTGCATCATCGCGGCCAGCTGCGGCGGCAGCGCGCCGATCCGGGTCGGCTGCAGGCCATTCTTATCGACCAGCACCGGCACCTCGACGCAGCAGCCCTGCGGCAGGTTGTCGATCAGACCTTGATTGCCGACATTGCCGTAGATCACGCGTGGCAGGCCGGTCTCGATCGAGTGGATGATCAGCGAGCCGTATTCGCCGGAGTGGCGCTGCTGCTGGCCCTGCTCCTGCGCCCACTCGCGCCGCAGCTCTTCGGCGCGCTGCGGGTCTTTCAGGGCAATCCGCTTGAGCCGGGCTTCGCTTCGATCGTGCTCGTACCGCGCGACAGCCTGCGGGTCGCTGTCTTCGAGCGCCAGGCGCATGCCTTCCCAGTCGGCGATCTGAGCCTCGCAGCGCGTGATGTACTCATCCAGCGGGATGTTGAACTCTTCGATCAGCTCCGGTCGGTCGCGCTTGATGAACCAGGGCGTGTACTCGCTGAAGTGCTCGCTCGACTCAGTTACGAAGTGGCCAGCACGCTTCAGCACCTCATAGCGCACTCGGTTCCAATCGGGAACGCGCCCCTCGGCCGCCACCTGCCGGATCAGCGGGTAGAGATCCTGGCCGTCGCGCTCGAACTTCAGGTAGAA